>Ga0193707_1000419_pt1 | contig 14432 bp, 18 predicted proteins | sample U3c2metaG_FD_143043 | JGI IMG/M metagenome (GOLD analysis project Ga0193707, IMG submission 143043) | Soil microbial communities from a riparian zone of the East river system, Colorado, United States - U3c2 | ecosystem: Environmental > Terrestrial > Soil > Riparian zone | place: USA: East River... | reverse complement strand
CCCGCGAGACACCGCTCTCGCCCGGGCCTTGGTACTGCGACTGCTCCACGGCGACGAAGCTGCCCCAACCGCCGCCGATCATCTGTGACGGGTCGCCGTTGACCGTGCCGTCCAGCGAGTCATAGGCGGTGAGGTACAACCCGTCGCCGATGAGGGCGTAGCCGGTGACGACAACTCCGACGGAATCGTCGGCCAGGCCCACCATCGAGCTGCTCGCCTTGACCTGCGCCGGCGGGTACACGCCCTTCCCGACGATTGCGCTGCTGCCGGCGGTGGGCGGCACGGTTGTCGTGATCGCTTGTTCGGTGTGGTCGCCGCCAAGAGTGACCGTCCCGAGTCCGAACCCGCAGATCGCGGCCACTGCGGCCCTCGGCGTACCAGGGTTCGGACCCGCGGCTGTCGCCGTACCAGGTACCAGGCCTGCGACGAGCAGAGCCGCCGTCGTGCCGATTGCCGTGATCATTCCGCACCACTCCTTGGCGTGTACCTGTAGAGATGCGGGCCGGCGGCCATTAGTTATGTGCTGTCAGGCCGGAGCTCGGCATGCCTACGGGAGGGTGTGGCCGGCGGCGGTGAAGAGGCGGTACCACTCTTCGCGGGTGAGCTGGACGGTCGCGCCCGCGGCGGCCTCGCGGACGCGGTCGGGGTTGGTGGTGCCGATGACGATCTGCATCCGGGCGGGGTGGCGGGCGATCCACGCCACGGCGATCGCCGTGGCGGTGGTGCCGTGGTCGTGGGCGAGTTGGTCGAGGGCGTCGTTGAGCTCGGGGTAGTTCTCCCGGTCGCCGAGGAACACTCCACCGGGCGGCGGCCTCTGGAGGGATCCCCAGGACTGGATGGTGATGCCCTTCAGCCGGCTGTAGTCGAGGACGCCGAGATCGCGATCGGCCGACTGGTCGAGGCCGGTGATGTTCGCGGCCAGACCCTGAGCGACGAGCGCCGCGTTCGCTACGCTGAACTGCAGTTGGTTGACGACGAGTGGCTGCCGGACCGACTTGCCCAGCAACTCCAGCTGAGCGGGGGTGTGGTTCGAGACGCCGAACGCGCTGACCTTGCCGCCGGCATGGAGTTCGTCGAAGGCGGCGGCGACCTCGTCCGGTTCGACCAGGGCGTCCGGGCGGTGGATCAGCAACAGGTCCAGGTAGTCGGTCCGCAGCGCGGCCAGCGACTGCTCGACGCTCGACACGATGTGCTCGCGGGAGGAGTCGAAGAAGCCGGCCCGGATGCCCACCTTGGACTGGATCGTCACCTGGTGCCGCTCCGAGCTCGGCACCGCCTGCGCGTCGCCGAACCGCTGCTCGCAACCGTGCGTCCGGTCGCCGTAGATGTCCGCGTGATCGAACATCGTCACCCCGGCATCCCGCGCGGCGCCAACCAGTTCGCGGATCTCGCCGTCGCCGAGCCGCTGGATCCGCATCAACCCGAGCACGACTCGCGACACGACCACGCCAACACCACTCAACTCGACCGTCACCACAACCGCCTCCCGACGAGATCGATACCAGGACTGTCTACCAGCCGCGGGTCCGCCAGGCGCCGATCTCGATCACGATGAGGCGGCGGTCTTCTGCACCAGGCGGCCGGGCCCACGGGGCCAGAGCTGGGGCTGGATCGCTGGATCGGTGTAGTCGGGGTCGGGGTTGTGGCGGACGAGGGTGTCGTTGGGGTGGGTCGCGCCGGGGCCGTCTCCAGCCCGGTGATGTCCCACCGGTGACTGCCGGGCAGGAACGTCACCGCACCGTTCACCTCGTCGACGTCATGGAAACCGACCCATGCGGTGAGCACGTCGTCCGACGTACACGACTGCCAGTACTGACGATCCGTATGCCACCCCACTCGCGCCGAGCCACCGACCGGCTTCCGCAAAAGCTGGTCGTGCCACAACCGGATCCCGTCCGCACCGGACAGCGCGGCCGCCGTCGCGCCGATCGCCGGATGCCGGATCAGCGCCGCGAGTTCGTCCACCCGAAGTGAGGAGTAGTCGTTCTTCCGGAGTACGTCGCCATCGGACGGCTGCCAGCCGCGGGTCACCGGCAGGTCCGGGAGAGCGTGGTCGTGGTCGCCGGCGTAGAAGCGTTTCATCCCGCGCTCGGCCGCATCGAGTACTGCAGGCGGCAGGATCACCGGCGAGATCCAGTAGCCGTGTTCGCGGTAGAAGGCGATGTCGTCAGGTCCAGGAAGCTGCATGGTGAAACCGTAGGAAGCCGCCGACACTCCCAGCGTTGCCGTTGTTCAGGCGACTGGACACAATCTTCAGGTCTCTGAGTCGACCGAGCGGGCTGCGCGCCGGCTTCCACGCCGACGTGTCCGACCACGTCAGTGGCCTCGTGCACGCCGGTGAGCAGTGGGGTCCCCGAGCAGTTCCTGATCGAGCCGCACGACCATCCGGTCTGGGAGATCTACCGGCAGCTCCTCGAAACCAGCGACGTGACCGTCACCGCGCTCGCCTTCAGCCTGGGCTTCAGCTCCAGTCAGCACTTCGCCCGGGTCTTCCGCCAACTGGCCGGGACCACGCCGACCGGCTATCGCTCGTCGTCCACGGCCGGGGGCAGGGTCGGGTAGTCGAGGATCGGGTAGAGGCCGACCGTGAAACCGTAGGTGGTGTCGCCGCAGCGGGGGAGTCGGTCGAAGGCGTGGATGACCCGGTCGACCTCTTGCCAGAACTCCTTGGCGCGTTCCTCGGGGATCCGGGCGTGCCGGATGAACGACCGCATCTGTCCGGCGTCGTACGCCGATCTGGACTCCTCGGCGGCGACCTCGAAGTCGTTGAAGTCCTGCGGGAGTTGCGCGCCGTCGGCGCCACCGCGGCCGAGGCCGATGTAGAACATCCGCGCGGCCCGGCCGTAGAACCGCTCCTCGATCGCCCGGACGCGGCGGGTCCGGACGACTCGCAGGATGCCGGCGTCGGCCAGCACCTTCACGTGGTGCGCGACCGTGCTCTTCGGACGCTTGACCGCGGTGGCCAGCTCGGTCACGGTCGCGGCCCGCTCGTGCAGCAGGCCGAGGATCGTCGTCCGCAACGGGTCGCTGATCGCGCGCACCTGCTCCGCGGTGGTCAGCTCGATGGTGTCCGCCAGCTCGTAATCCGGCACCGGGCTGTTGATCGACATGATCCGAATAGACTAGCATTGCGGATTGTTCGAGATATTTGGATCATTGGAGCTGATGATGGCCGAGGTCGTGCTGTACCACCACGCGCAGGGACTCACCGACGGGGTGAAGTCGTTCGCCGAGGAGCTGCGCCAAGCGGGTCACACCGTCCACCTGCCCGACCTGTACGAGGGGCATACGTTCGCGACGCTCGACGAAGGTCTGGAGTATGCGAAGGTGACGGGGTTCGGGGCCGTCAGCGAGCGCGGCATCCAGGCTGCCGAGGGTCTCGGTGACCAACTCGTCTACGCCGGCTTCTCCCTCGGCGTCATGCCGGCCCAGCAACTCGCACAGACTCGCCCCGGCGCCACCGGAGCGCTGTTCTTCTACTCGTGCCTGCCGGTGGAGGAGTTCGGCGCGTGGCCGGCGGGCGTTCCGGTCCAGGTGCACGGCATGGACGAGGATCCGTTCTTCACCGAGGAGGGCGGTGACCTGGATGCGGCCCGCGCGCTGGTCGCCTCGACCGAGCAGGCCGAGCTGTTCCTCTATCCCGGCAAGGAGCACCTGTTTGCCGACTCGTCACTGCCTGGGTACGACGAGGCCGCGGCGAAGCTGTCGATCAGCCGGGCGCTCGCCTTCCTCGCCCCGATTCGCTGACGGCTGCCTGACAGACAGCGACCGCCCACACCGCGGCGGTGTGGGCGGCGGCGGGGTCCTCAGAGGGCGTGGAGTTTGGGGAACGGGGCGAGGATGCGCATGAGCTTCCCGGCGCCGAAGTCGACGACGACCGCGTAGCCGCCGTCGACCGAGGTGATCCGGCCCAGGCCTTCCTTGTCGTGGGACACTCGCTGGCCGACCTCGAAAACCTTGACCGGGTCCGGCACGCGGGGTTTGAACGGGCTCGTGGACAGGTGACGACGCGTCGTCGCGCGGAAGGAATCCATCAGGGTTCCAGTATGCGCCACCCGGCCGCTGGGAATCTTCACGATCAGGAAACTGTCGCGTCGGCGGTCCGCGCCGACGCTGCTTCACCGGACTGGACCGGTTGCCGGGTGGGGATGAAGGACGCGATCGCGAGGGCGGTCAGGGCGGCCCGGCGATCGAGCCAGGCGACGTCGAGCAGTTGACGGAGGCCGAACGGGCACGGCTTTGCCGCCGCCGAGCAGTTGCGTGCGGTCGGGACCGGGTACGCCGACCTGCAGGGGACGCGACCGCAGACAGTGTCGTTCGGGCTGAGCGATTCCCGGTGGGGCAGTTGGCCTGGATCCTGGAGAAGTTCTGGGAGTGAACGGACCCGGCGCGTGTTGCCCGGGGATGCGGTCGAGCTGGACCACCTGCTGACGGACGTGTCCGTCTACTGGTTCACCAACACGAGTGCGTCATCGGCCAACCTGTACTACGAGAACCGCGCAACGGTCGACGACATCAGGCCGAGTGTGCCGACCGGGGTCGCGGTGTTCCCGACGGATCCCGCGATCCGCGGCGTGCTAGATCGCCGGCACCGGATCGTCCACTGGTCGGAGTTCGCCCGCGGCGGGCACTTCGCCGCGCTCGAGGCGCCGGACCTTCTCGTCGACGACATCCGCGCGTTCTTCCGGCTGGTCCGGTAGGCGGGCCGGGGCAATGAAGGTGAGCAGCGTGCCGTCGCGCTCGGCCGTTGCCTCGGGCCAGCGGCGGCGGACCGTCCGGTCGTTGGCCGGGCTCACGACGAACAGGAAGTGTGTCGCACCGGCCGCGATCGCGGCCGCCGCCGCGATCGACAACATCCGGATCCCCAGTCCGTGGCGTTGCTCGGGTTCGGCGATGATCGCCGCCAGCTCGGCCGTCCGGGGCCGGCCGTCGGCGGCCGGCTCGCCCGCGGCCCAGGCCCACATCGTGTGGCCGACGATCGTCTCGTCGTGGGTCGCGACGAACGCGGTGCCGGCCGGGCACAGCATGCGCAGCAGCAGGGCGGGCCGGGGTGGCCGGCCGATCGCGGTCTGGAACCGGAAGTAGAGGCTGACGTCCGTCAGCCCGGTCAGCATCCGCGCCAGCTCGTCCGCGTCGGGCTCCCCGCCCGGCGGACGACCGGCGTCCTCGCCGCCATCGGCGCCGTGGTCTGAGTCTGGTTCACAGATTCAGCCGGACGGGACTTGGCTGAGTCTATCAAGCGGACTTATCCTGGCAGTATGGATGAGCAGGTACCCGAGGCGATGCGCTGGTCGACCGAGAACTGCACGATCTCCCGGACGATGGAGATCCTCGGCGACAAATGGACCTTCCACGTGATCCGCGAGCTGTTCGTCGGAGTGCGGCGGTTCGAGGACATCCGGGCCCGGGCCGGGATCCCGCGGCAGGTGCTGACCGACCGGCTCGCGGCGCTGATCGAGCGCGGTCTGTTGCGCCGCCATCCGTACCGCCTGCCGGGGCAGCGGGAGCGCTACGAGTACCGCCTCACCCAGGCCGGGCTGGACCTGTATCCCGTGTTCGTCGCGATGATCCAGTGGGGCGATCAATACCTCCCGCTCGATAGCGGCCCACCGCTCGAGCCCCGGCATCGCGGCGACTGCGGCGAGCGCGTGACCGTGGTCCTGCACTGCGAAGCCGGCCATGAACCGGCCCCGCGCGAGGTCGCGTTCCGCGCCGGCCCCGGAGCACAACCCCGCGCCCTCGCCGGCTGAGCCACAAAGCCCAGCCCTGCAGCGCTGCAGGGCTACAGGGAGGCGATCGCCGCGCGGAGGATGCGCTCGGTCTCGCGGGGCTGGGCGGCGGTGATGGACAGCGCGTCCATGGTGACGACGTACGTGTCGAGCTCCTGGCGCTTGTCCAGGTAGACGGCGCTGGTGAGGTGCTCGATGTACACGATGTCCGGCAGGTCGCTGTCGTTGAACCGCAGCAGCGTGAACGCGCCACCGGTCGCGGTGTAGCCGCCCTTGTCGAACGGGATGATCTGCAGCGTGACGTTGTGCCGCCGAGAGGCCTCGATCAGGAACTCCAGCTGGCTTTTGAGCACCTCTTTGCTGCCGATCGGCCGACGCAGGACCGCCTCGTCGATGACCGCCCAGAGCCGGGCCGGGCGCGGCCGGGTGAGCACCTGCTGGCGCCCCTTCCGCAGGGAGACCAGCCGCTCCTGCTCCGAACGCGACAGCGGCTTGTCCTGCCGGCCGAGCTGGACCACCGCCCGGGCGTAGTCGGGCGTCTGCAACAGGCCGGGGATGAACTGGAGCTCGAAGGTACGGATCAGGTCCGCCGCCATCTCCAGGCCGAGATACGAGTGGAACCAGCTCGGTGTCAGGTCGTCGTACCGTTGCCACCAGCCCGGGTTGTTCGCCTCGCGGGCCAGGTTGAGCAGCCGGTCGCGCTCCTCGCCGTCCTCCAACTTGTAGAGGGTGAGCAGGTCGTCGACGTCGCGGACCTTGAACCCGACCCGGCCGAGCTCGAGCCGGCTGATCTTCGACTCCGAGCCACGGATCGCCCAGCCGGCGTCGGTCCGGGTGATCCCGGCGTCCTCGCGTAGTCGGCGCAGGTGCACGCCGAGCATGATGCGCAGGGCGGTGGGGCCGCCGTACGCGCCCGGTTCCGTCACGCCTCGCCTCCCAGCAGCCTGTTCCCGGTGCAGCAGTTGATCATTTCACAACAGATTGTGATCTCGTCCAGCCCGACGCGCGTACACGACGTGTTCACGCGACCCTACTGTCAGTAGAGTCGGAGTCACAGTCATCCCGATCATCTGCGAGGCCCCACTGATGCCCGATGCCACCAAGGCGCCCAGTTCGATTCCGGTGGGCGTGGACACCACCCGAGCCAGTATCGCCCGGGTGTACGACGCCGCGCTGAACGGCAAGGACAACTTCGAGATCGATCGCGAAGTGCTCCGACAGGTTGCCACGGTCGCGCCCCAGGTCAACGACCTGGCCTGGTCGAACCGGAACTTCCTGATCCGGGCCTGCCGGTTCCTGGCCGGCCAGGCGGGCATCACGCAGTACCTGGACTGCGGCTCCGGCCTGCCGACCGCGGAGAACACCCACCAGGTGGTGCAACGGCTGCAGCCGGAGGCCAAGGTTCTCTACATCGACAACGATCCGGTGGTGCTCGCGCACGGCCGCGCGCTGCTCGAGGAGAACGAGAACACCCTGTTCGTCAGCGCCGACATCTTCGACCCTGACAACGTGCTCAGCCTGTCCGAGGTGAACGACTTCCTCGACTTCAGCCAGCCGATCGCCGTGATCCAGAACGGCACGCTCCACCACTACGTCGGCGATGACGGCCCGCAGATCATGCAGAAGTACGCCGACGCCGTCGTCCCGGGGTCGTACACGGTGATCGCGCACTTCTTCGACCCGGAGACGCCGGAGCACTCCGCGGTCGCCCGGATGATGGAGGAGAAGTTCGTCCACAGCCCGATGGGCAGTGGCGTGTTCCGTACCCAGAAGCAACTGCTGGAGCTGTTCCCGGACCAGGAGCTGATCCCGCCGGGCCTGGTGCTCTGCGACGACTGGTGGCCGGACGGCCCCCGGGTCAAGCCGCTCAACCAGGTCGAGGAGTGCATCGCGGGCGCCGTCGGCCGCAAGGTCTGACCTGCACGTACGACGAGGTGCCCGGGACCACCGCGGTCCCGGGCATTCTATCTTTGTTGCCTGAGGCAACTGGTTAGACATGCTCCGAGACCAGCACCGCCACCGTGCCGTCGACCAGGGCCTGGAAGATGTGCGGAAGGTCGCCGGGGTAGGCGACGTAGTCACCCGGGTCCAACTCGATGGGATTGTCGACCGGGCCGACCAGGGCTCGGCCGGAGCTGAGAATGACGTGCTCGACCACGCCGGGCATATGCGGTTCGGACTTCCGGCCGGGGCCGGGGGAGGCGGCGATGCGATAGATGTCGCGGCGAGCGTTCGGAGGACTCGAGGCAACCAGCGTCGCGCTGTAGTCGGCCTGGTCGGAGTAGATGGCCGGCCCTTCGCCGGCGCGGATGATCTGCACCTTCGGCCGCGGCGGATCGAGCAGTGCGGCGAACGGAGTGTCCAGCGCGACCGCCAAGGCCCACAGCGTCTCCACACTCGGGTTGCCGCTGCCCGACTCCAGTTGCGACAGCGTGGACTTCGCCACCCCGGCGCGTTTGGCCACCTCGCTGAGTGACAGGCCCGTGCGGGCGCGGTGGCGGCGCAGGGACGCCGCGATCACGTCGAGTGGTGCCTTGGTGTCCATCGGTGTTCGCTCCATCGGTCTGGTCGTTCGGCTTGACGAACGGCGGGGCCGGTGTTCATCATAATGCCCATGCGTTCGATCTGGCGAACACTCGACCGTGGCCTGGCCCGCGACATCGGCCTGGTCTGCCTCGCCGACGGCGTCGTCGGTCTGTCGTACGGCGCGATCAGCGTCGGCGGCGGACTGCCGTTGTGGGTGCCGGTGCTGCTGTCGATCGTGGTGTTCGCGGGTGCGTCGCAGTTCCTGTTCGTCGGGATCGTGGCGGCCGGCGGCAGCCCGATCGCCGCGATGATCGCCGGCCTGCTGGTGAACACCCGGCACGTCGCGTTCGGCCTGGCGGTCAGCGACGTGATCGGCGGCGGCTGGCGGCGCCTGCCCGGCAGCCACGTGATGACCGACGAGAACGTCGCCTTCGCCATGGGCCAGGACGAGCTCGAGCAGAGGCGGGCCGCCTACTGGGCCGGCGGGATCGGCATCTTCGTCTGCTGGAACATCGGCGTCGTCATCGGCGGCCTGGCCGGATCGGTGATCACCGACACCGACGTGTTCGGCCTGGACGCGGCCTTCCCCGCGGTCCTCCTCGCCCTGGTCCTGCCGGCGTTGCGCGATCGTCCGACGCGTACGGCGGCACTCGTCGGCGCCGTGGTGGCGCTGGCGGCGGTGCCCTTCCTGCCCGCCGGTCTGCCGGTGCTGCTGGCTCTGGCCGGGCTGCTGTTCTATCGCGCGGACAAGCCCGCGCCGGAGGTGTCGCCATGACCAACCCCCCGCTCGTCCTGGCCGCCGTCCTGATCCTTGCTGTAGGCACCTTTTCGCTGCGCTTCGCCGGTCCGGTGTTGCGCAGCCGCTTCGAGATCCCGGAGCGGGCCCAGCAGTTCCTGGCGGCAGCCGCGATCGTGCTGCTCACCGCACTGGTTGCGACCTCCGCGCTGACGGAAGGCCACGGCCCGGCCGGTGTCGCGCGCCCGGCCGGCGTGCTGGTCGGCGGCATCCTGGCCTGGCGTAAGGCGCCGTTCATCCTGGTCGTGGTGGCGGCCGCCGTGACCGCGGCCGGCCTGCGGCTGCTCGGCGTACCTTGAGCGGGGAAACCGGTAGCGTGCAGGCATGACCAGCTATCCCGGGCAGGCCGCGCCAGTGAAGAGGACCCTCACCTGGATCGCGATCGCGTGCTTCGTGATCGGTGCAGTGCTGACCGGGTTCTTCGTCTGGCGGATCGTCGCGACGGTGCCGAGATCACCGCAGCCGATCGCGAGCGGCGCGGTCCACCTGGACAAGGACGGACTGACGATCTACTCCTCCGTGCCGGTGCCCGCGCCGCCGTGCGAGGCGAAGGACTCCTCGGGGGCCGACGTACCGCTCAAGTCGCCGAGCGGGTCGGAGACGATCACGATCAACGGCGACAGCTGGTACGTCGTCGCCCGGTCGGTGGACACCGTTCCGGCGGGGGACTACAGCGTCTCCTGCTCCGACGACGAGTCCCCGGCGACGTACGCCGCCGGCCCGCGGATGTCCGTCGGCGCGTTCGTCCTGTCGATCTTCGGTGCCATCGGCTCCTTCCTGGTCTTCTTCGTCCTCGGCGCCGTCCTGCTCACCATCGGCATCGTCAGGAACCGCCGCCGCAACCGCCCGGCCGGCACCTTCCCCACCCAGCCACCAGGTGCCCCCGGCAACTATTCCCAGCCCGGCAACGATTCCCAGGCCGGCAACTACCCGCCGCCTGGCAGCCAGCCGTCGCCCGGCAATTACCCGCCGCCGGCCGACACCTTCCCCGCGCCGCCGTCGTACCACCCGGGACCGAACCCGGACCACCCCGAGGACCGCTGATGGACCTCGACTGGCCAGGCTGCCGCAACGCCCGCGATGTCGGTGGCCTACCGACCGCTGACGGCCACACCATTCGATCAGGCGTGCTGATCCGTTCGGAAAGCCTGCAATACCTGACATCCGATGGCGTCGGGGCGGTACGGCGTTCCAACGTCAGCCGGATCCTGGATCTCCGCGGCGACGGCGAGGTGACGAGTGCGCCGACGCCGTTCACCGGGGACCCGATGGCCGTCCGGCAGCCGCTGCAGGATCCGGCCGACCCGGACCATGGCCGCCCGACCATCGTCGAGGCGTGCATCTGGATGCTGGACCGGCGGCCGGAGTTGTTCGCGGCCGCGGTCAAGGCGATCGCGGACGAACCGGACGGCGCGGTCGTGGTGCACTGTCACGGCGGCAAGGACCGGACCGGCATGGTCGTCGCGCTCGCCCTGAGCATCGCCGGCGTATCCGAGGAACAGATCGTCGCCGACTACTTCCTCACCCAGGAACGCCTCGCCCCCTGGCTGGACGAGCAGCTCGCCGCCGAGCCGGACACCTCGCTGCATCCGGAGATGATCGAGTTCCGCGACACCCGGGCCGAGTCGCTGGTCGCGATCCTGCGGCATCTCGACCAGAAGTACGGCGGCCCCGAGGCATACCTGCGGCACGGTGGTCTCACCACCGCGGATCTGGAGAAGCTGAGAACCCGCTTAGTGGGCTGACCTGCGTCACGGGTGCGTCACAGAGCGCAGTACATTGGCGCAATGCCGACCGCCGCAGAGCCGACCGGGGTGACCGACCCGGCGGCACTGGCCGAACGCTACGGACTCTCCAAGAGCTCGATCCGCCCTCCGCTCAGCTCGTACCTGCGCGAGCTGTGGAGCCGTCGCCAGTTCGTCCTCAGCTATGCCACCGCCCGCACCTACGCCATGTACGCCGGAGCCCGCCTCGGCTCGGTCTGGCAGGTGCTGACACCGCTGCTCAACGCCGCGGTCTACTACCTCGCCTTCGGTGTCCTGCTCGGCACCAAGAACGGGATCGACAACTACGTCGTCTTCCTGCTCAGCGGGATCTTCGTCTTCACGTTCACCCAGCGCTGCATGACCGAAGGCTCGCGTTCGCTGGCACTGAACCTGTCGCTGATCCGGACGCTGCACTTCCCCCGCGCGACGCTCCCGCTGGCCTACGTGCTGAACGAGCTGAACCAGATGCTCGTCTCGCTGGGCATCCTGTTCGTGATCGTCGGCCTGACCGACGGATTCGCGTGGCGCTGGCTGCTCGTCGTACCGGCACTGCTCCTGCAGGTCATGTTCAACGTCGGGATCACGCTGGTCTTCGCGCGGGTCGGGACGTTCGTGTCCGACGTCAGCCAGTTGCTGCCGTTCGTCACCCGCACCTGGCTCTACGCGTCCGGGATCTTCTTCTCGCTGCCGGCCAAGCTCGCCCAGGCGCACGCGCCGGCCTGGGTGACCCAGGTCCTCGCGTTCAACCCGATCTCGGCGTACATCGACATCGTCCGGCGTTCCCTGCTGCAGGAGCACCAGCGCAATGAGCTGCCGCACGCGTGGACGATCGCGATCGTCTGGTCGGTCGTGATGCTGGTCGCCGGGTTCGTCTACTTCTGGCGCGCGGAGGACCGTTATGGGCGGGGCTGAAACAATGGCTGAGCCCACCGTCATCGCCGACCAGGTCGACATCGTCTACAAGGTGATCGCCGGGCAGGGCGGCAAGGGGACGGCGGCGACCGCGTTCCGGCGGATCCTGAAGCGGCAGGACCGGCCGACGATCCGCGAGGTGCACGCGGTCAAGAACGTCAGTTTCACCGCCTACAAAGGCGATGCGATCGGCGTGATCGGCCGCAACGGCTCCGGCAAGTCGACGCTGCTGCGTGCCGTCGCCGGCCTGCTGCCGCCCGCGGACGGCACGATCTACACCGGGGGACGGCCGTCGCTGCTCGGCGTCAACGCCGCGATGATGAACGACCTCACTGGCGACCGCAACGTGGTCCTCGGGTGCCTCGCGATGGGCATGTCACCGGCCGAGATCCAGCGCCGGTACGACGAGATCGTCGAGTTCTCCGGGATCGGGGACTTCATCGATCTGCCGATGTCGACGTACTCGTCCGGGATGGCGGCGCGGCTCAAGTTCGCGATCGCGTCGGCGAAGACGCACGACATCCTGCTCGTGGACGAGGCACTGGCGACCGGGGACGCCGAGTTCCGGGTCCGGTCCGAACGGAAGATCCGTGAGCTGCGCGACCAGGCCGGCACGGTCTTCCTGGTCAGCCACAGCCTGGACGTCGTCCTCGACACGTGTAACCGCGCCCTCTGGCTGGACGCCGGCGTACTCCGCCTGGACGGCCCCGTAGAAGAAGTGGTGGCCGCCTACACCAAGTCGGCCACCCGAGCCTGACCTCACCCCGCCCGCAGCCCAAATGCTTACGGGGGCGGGTTGGGGTGGGTGGGTTAGACGGCCTTCGGTTGTTCGCGGAGGCCTAGGAGGAAGCCGAGGCCCCAGGAGACGTGCATGGTGGCGCAGACCAGCGGCATCCAGAACAGCGCCTTCCACGGCAGGTAGCGGCCCTCGACCACGGACCCGGCCAGGAGCAGCACGGCGTAGCCGAGCGAGGCCAGGAAGCCGAGGTCGAGCCAGCTGTTGCCGATGCTCAGACCGACGATGCCGAGGATCGTGCCGAGCGCCAGCAGGATCACCGCGACCGGGGGCGCCAGGTAGCGCTTGTTCGCGGTCTCGGGGTGCCGGCGGACCACCTCGCGGCGCCACTGGCCGGTGTGGAAGAACTGCTTGGCCACCGCCGACAGCGACGACCGCGGCCGGTAGGTGACGGACAGGTCCGGGCTGAACCAGATCAGGCCACCGGTCTTGCGGATCCGGTAGTTCAGCTCCCAGTCCTGGGCCCGGTGCATGGTCTCGTCGAAGCCTCCGACCCGCTCGAGCGCGGCCCGCCGGAACACGCCCAGATACACGGTGTCGGCCGGCCCGGCCTGGCCACCTTGGTGGAACGTCGACGCACCCAGACCCAGCCGGGACCGGTACGCGCAGGCGACCGCCATCTCGGTCGGCGTCCGGCCCTCGGCCGCCATTACGCCGCCGACGTTGTCCGCGCCGCTCTGGTCGAGAACCTCGACCGCGCGGGTGATGTAGCCGTCGGTGAGGGCACCGTGCCCGTCGACCCGGACCAGGATGTCGTGCCTGGCGTTCGCGATGCCGACGTTCAGCGCGGCCGGCGTCTTGCCGGTCGGGTTCGGCACGATGCTGATCCGTGGGTCGCGGTCGGCCAGCTTGTCCGCGATCTCCTGGGTCCGGTCCTTGCTCGGGCCGATGGCGAGGACGACCTCCAGCTCGCCGGGATAGTCCTGGTCGAGAACGCGGCCGACCGCCTCCTCGAGGTGGCGTTCCTCGTTCAGCACGGGCATCACGACGGACACTGGCGGCCAGTGGGACAGCGGCATATCAGGTTAGGCCTTACAGATCGAAGCGACGTCGTCGACGCCGGTGGCGGGTGTGGTGGTTGAGCTGCCGGGTTTCGGCGTGCTCGGCTTCTTCGTCGTACTGGTGGTCGGCTTGGTGGTCGTACTACTCGGAGTGTTCGACTTCTTACCGTGTCCTCCCGAGGCCGCCTTGTCCAGCGCTTCTGACTTCGCGATGGCCTCGGTGACCTTGGTTCGGATCAGCGCGAAGTCGGGATCGCCGGTGTGGATCAACGGCGGGACCGCGGAGAAGCTTGACACCGGCAGCTTCTTCGCGTCCAGCGCGAGGTCGGTGAAGGTGCCCAGCTCACCGGCCGGAATGTCGGTCTGGACCACCTCCTTGCTGGCCGACGCGATGCCCTGGAACTTGGTCAGCACGGTCTGTGGCGACAGCTGGTTCAGCATCGCCGACATCACGCACTTCTGCCGGGTCATCCGCTCGTAGTCCGACGACTCGGCCCGGGACCGGGCGAACCAGAGCGCGTGGTAGCCGTCCAGGTGCTGGTTCTTGCCGGCCTCGATGTAGCCCTTGATCGGCGAGGTGCCACCGCCGATCGGGACCCGCTTGCCGATGTCCAGCGTGATCCCGCCGACCGCGTTCAGCAGATCCCGGAATCCGGCCAGGTCGATCAGCACGTAGTAGTTCACCTTCATCCCGGTGACCGCCTCGATGGCCTGCCTGGTCGCGGTCACCCCGGGGTGCGGGTCGCCGGGGAAGAGGCTCTTGTGGTTCGAGGCGTAGGTGAAGACAGCGTTGAGGAGACACTCGGCGCCACAGTTCTTCCACTGGAAACCGTTCGGGAACTGCTTGGCCATCGCCGTACCGGCCGGGAACGGAACCTTCGACAGGTTCCGCGGCAGGCCGATCAG
>Ga0193707_1000418_pt1 | contig 14458 bp, 13 predicted proteins | sample U3c2metaG_FD_143043 | JGI IMG/M metagenome (GOLD analysis project Ga0193707, IMG submission 143043) | Soil microbial communities from a riparian zone of the East river system, Colorado, United States - U3c2 | ecosystem: Environmental > Terrestrial > Soil > Riparian zone | place: USA: East River... | reverse complement strand
CCCCTCCGCCTTTCCCCCCACCTTGAATCCCTCACCAAACTCCTGGCCACCCAAGAGCCCCCACCCACCCGTCGCTAGCCCCGCCACCCGCGCCTTCACAGCCCCTCGGCGGCAATCACACGACGGAGCCAGGTAGTGGGAGGAATCAGCTAGTGGGAGGTGTGAAGTGGCCTGGCCAGTCGGTGTGGCGGATTCGGGTGATGGAGCGGACGTCGCCGATGGTTGACCACTCGTCTTTGCCGAGGCGGGCGAGGGGGCGGAGCAACTGGATCTCTGGGTGGTTGTCGACCAGGACCGATGCTTCAATGGCGAGATGGCGGACGCGGCCGATGACGAGGGTGCAGTCGCCTAGTTCGAGAGTAGTGTGGAGGGTGCATTCGATGGCGACCGGCGACTCTGCCACCCGCGGTACGGCGATGGTCCGCGACGGCTCCGTGTGTATGCCGATCGCCTCGAACTCGGACACCTCCGGCGGGAAGTTCGTGCCCGATGCGTTCACCTGCTCGTACAACGGTTCCGCGGCGAAGTTCACCACGAACTCGCCGGTCGCCTCGACGTTGTTCAGGCTGTCCTTGCGCCCGACCGAGGTGAACTGCACCATCGGCGGCTGTACGCACGACACGGTGAAGAACGAATGTGGTGCGAGGTTCAGCACCCCGTCGGCGGACCGGCTCGACACCCAGGCGATCGGCCGTGGCACCACCACGGAATTCAGCAACGCATAGAACTCCCGCCGGCCAACCACATCTGGATCCAGATCGACACGCACGTTCGCAGTACATCAAATCCGGTGGACGCTGCCGCACTCCGGCACAAGGATCGACCGGACGGACCTTTCCGAACGGCGGAGGCACAGGTTGGACGAACACGACGAGGTGCTGGATCAGGTGCTGGCGGTGGCCCGGCGGCACGGGGTGGAGTCTGGGCAGGTGCTGGAGGTGACCGGTGGTGTCGCCAACCGGGGATTCGTACTCGGGGAGGCATTGTTCGTTCGGGTTTCGCGGCCGGGATTCGAGGCTGATCTCCGGAAGGAGATCACGGTCATTCCAGTCGCGCGGTCGGCGGACGTGCTGACGCCGGCCATCGTTGAGACGACGAGTCTCGGTCACTGATCGACGCGCCGTACGTCGTGATGGAGCGAGTCCACGGCACCGAGCCGAGCGAGGTGCCGACTGACCTCGCGGAGCAGCTCGCACGGTTACACCAAGCTCAGGAAGCCCACGTCCCGGACCTTCCGCAGGACGGATGGCGTGATCCGTGGCGGGTCGTCGACGACCTGGCGGAGCGTGGCTATCTCGATCTCGGTACGGCGCGATGGTCGGCCGGCTGGTTCACCCGCCTGGACGATCGGTTCGACCGCGACGAACCGAAGGTGCTGATCCACGGAGACGTTGCCGCCCACAACCTTCTCGCCACTCCCGGCGGCGAACTGGCAACCCTCATCGACTGGGGCGACGCCGCCTATGCTCCCCGCGCGATGGACTTCGCCAAACTCCCGCTGGAGCACGTCGCCGCGATCCTCCCGACTACATCGCCCACACCGGGCACGCCGTACGAGAAGACGAGCTCGCCGCAGCCACCCTCTGGTTCCACCTCGCCTGGGCCCCCGGCAAAGTCTCGGCCGCCCCTTGGCCCGGTCAGCGCCACTGGACCGCACCCCCGGCCAGCCGCCTCCTGGGTCTCCTCAGGTTCTTCACCGCCACCCCACCCGAGCCCTGGCGAACTCTGGCCTAGTCACGCCACAAACTGGAGCGAGGCCCCTACCGGGGGAAATCAAGAAGGTGGGGTTCTGGGTGTCAGTGATGAGGTTTCTGCTGTAAAACAAGGGGGTTTGCACTTGTTGTGACATGGGGCAGACTGGGGTTTCGTGACTGACTATGTGGCGGCCGAGGGCCGGTATGACGACCAGATGGCCTATCGGCGGACGGGGCGGAGCGGGTTGCAGCTGCCCACGATCTCGCTGGGGCTGTGGCACAACTTCGGCGACGACAAGCCGTTCACCACGCAGCGCGACATCCTGCGGCGGGCGTTCGACCTCGGCGTCACGCACTTCGACCTGGCGAACAACTACGGCCCGCCGTACGGCTCGGCGGAGACGAACTTCGGCACGCACTTCGCACGGGACTTCAAGACCTACCGCGACGAGCTGATCCTGTCGACCAAGGCCGGGTACGACATGTGGCCGGGGCCGTACGGTCAGGGCGGCGGCTCGCGGAAGTACCTGCTCGCCTCGCTGGACCAGTCGCTGAGCCGGATGGGTGTCGAGTACGTCGACATCTTCTACTCGCACCGGTTCGACCCGGACACGCCGCTCGAGGAGACGATGGGCGCGCTCGACGCCGCGGTGCGTTCGGGGAAGGCGCTGTACGCCGGGATCTCGTCGTACTCGGCGGATCGGACCCGGGAGGCGGCGCGGATCCTGCAGGAGCTCGGGACGCCGCTGCTGATCCACCAGCCGTCGTACTCGATGCTGAACCGCTGGATCGAGGAGGACCTGCTGGACGCCGTCGGTGAGCTGGGCGTCGGCGTGATCGCGTTCTCGCCGCTGGCGCAGGGTGTGCTGACGGATCGGTACCTGGACGGGGTCCCGGCGGACTCCCGCGCCGCGCAGGGCAAATCGCTGAGCCCGGACTCACTGACCGAGGAAACGCTGAAGCACGTCCGCGCGCTGAACGAGATCGCCAAGGAGCGCGGCCAGTCCGTCGCCCAGCTCGCGCTCGCCTGGACCCTGCGCGACGACCGCGTCACCAGCGCTCTGATCGGCGCCTCCAGCGTCGCCCAGCTCGAGGACAACCTCGCCACCGTCCGCACCCTGAAGTTCTCCGCCGAGGAACTCGAAGCCATCGACGCCGACGCCGTCGAGGCCGGCATCAACCTCTGGAAGAAGAGCTCCGACGCCTGACGCCCGCTCCCGCCAGGCCTGCGCCCGGCCTTTTCGCCGATGGCTCGGCTCTGCCGAACGGCTTGATTACAGAGCGGATGCGGGTGGTTGCGGTCCTCCGGGGATGGGCACAGGCTGGAGAAGACCCTCCTGGAGGTGGTTGCCATGACCGCTTCGACGCTCGAAATGGCCCTGACGTACGAACATGCCCGGATTCGCGAGCTGGCCGAGCCGGCTCACCATCCGGCCGCCGCGCATCCTGAGCGCAGGCATCAGACCGACTGGTTCTACGCGATCGCGGCCCAGCACCTCGCCGCCGCCGAGGACGTCCTTCTCCCCCACGTACGGCGCCTGCCCGGCGGCGAGGATCTCGTCACCAGGTACGTCGGCAACGCGAAGGAACTGGAGCGCTCGCTGCGGTTCCTGAAGGGTCGTCAGTACGGCGACAGCCGGGTGCTGCACCTGCATCACCGCGACCTGTGGGCGCAGATCGACCGGCTGCTGGCCGAACACGAACAGATGGAAACGACGTACAGCCGGCAACTCTCGGACCAGCTCGACGACACGGATGTGAACACGCTGACCGAAGAGCTCCTGGAAGCCGAGGAGGTCGCGCCGACCCGAGCGCATCCGTACTCGCCGCACACCGGGATGGCCGGCAGACTCGCGCATCGCATCTGGCGGCTGGCCGACAACGCGTGGGACAGCGCGGAGGGCCGCGTCGTACCGATCAAGTACCACGCCCACCCGAAGCGTGACTCCGCCCTCTCCCACTACCTGTACGGCACGCCGATGCCGCGGGAGGACGAACACAGCTAGCACAAGTGATCGAGCCCGGCCCGCCGGATGCCTCCGAGGGGCCGGGCCCGGTCTGCCGGCTCTCACTGCGCCTGGTAATGGGGGCCGACTGGGTCCCGCCTCCGCTGCGCCTGGTGTGCGGAGGTGAGTCCCGGCGTCCTCCCCCGCTGCGCCTGGTGTGCGGGGGAGGACGGTCCGTGGGTTACTTCAGTGCGTCGATCGCCTTCTTCGCGCCCGGGTGCAGTGGCACCGGGTCGGTCTTGTCGGCGTTCTCCAGGGTGATTCCCTTGGCCGCCGCGTTCACCGCGACCAGGGCGTCCATGTTGTCGTAGATGACCTTGGTCAACTGCTCGGCCAGATCGTCCTTCATGTCCTCGCGGACCAGGAGCACGTTCGGCACGATGATCGTCGCCACGTCGGCCGGCTGCTTGTACGTCGTCGCCGGGATCGGCGCCTGGGTGTAGACCGTGCCGTACTTCTCCTGCATTTTGGGCAGCAGATCCGCGATCGGCAAGAGCTTCACGCCTTTACCCATGCTGGTGGTCAGGTCGGTGATGCCGCCGGTCGGCAGCCCACCGGACCAGATCAGCGCGTCGATCGAGCCGGATTTCATCGCGTCCACCGACTCCGGCAGGCCGAGCCGCTGCGCGGTGACGTCGTGGGCCGGGTCGAGGCCGGCCGCCGCGATCAGCCGGCGCGCGATCACCTCGGTGCCGGAGTTCGGCGAGCCGGTGGAGACCCGCTTGCCCTTCAGGTCCGCGATCGAGTTGATCCCGGCCGAGGTGCGGACGGCGACCTGCGTGTAGTTGTTGTACAGCCGTGTCAGCGCGGCCACGTTCTGCGGCTCCTTGAAGCTGTCCACGCCCTTGATCGCGTCGGCCGCGGTGTCGCCGAGGGAGAACGCGATGTCGTAGCTCCCCGCCACCAGACCCTGCACGTTCTGCACCGAGGCGCCCGTCTCGCTCGCGGTCGCCCGGTAGCCGGTGACCTTCTGTGAGATCACCGAGGCCAACGCGCCGCCGAGCTGGTAGTAGACACCGGTGGTGTTGCCGGTGGCAATGGTCAGCCGGCCGCCGGCGGCCGAACCGGATCCGGAGGGTTCACGCTGGCCGCCACAGGCGACCAGCGAGACGACGGCGGCGAGCGCCACCACGGCGGCGGGGAGGCGACGGAGTCTCATGAAGTGACGGATCCTTCCGAGGAAGTGGCCTGGCGCTGCCGCCGGACCAGATTGATGACGACGGCAACAAGTAGCAAACAGATTCCGGCCGTGATGGTTACGGGCGCGAGGTAAAGCAGCAGCAGGGCGGCCGGCACACACACCAGTCGCTCGAGCCAGCCGGTCCGGACGACGATCCAGCCCCCGGTCACCACGGCGAGCGCGGCGACGGCCAGCATCGACACCAGCGTCGTCCACACCATGCCCACGAACGATCCCTGACCGATCAGGTGCGCGCCGGCGTCGGTGAGGACGAACGCGAACGGCACCAGGAACGCGGGCAGCGTGTACTTCCACGCCTGCCACATCGTCGGCATCACCTTGCCGCCGGTGATCGCCGCCGTCGCCACCGCGGCCAGCGCGGTCGGCGGCGAGACCTCGGACAGTACGGCGTAGTAGAAGATGAACATGTACGCCTCGGGCTGCGTCACCCCGAGCTGCACCAAGGCCGGCGCGATGATCACCGCGGCGATAATGAACGACGCCGTCACCGGCACCGCGAGTCCGAGGATCAGTACGGCGAACCCCGAGAGCACCACGTCAGGATCAGCACCACAGTGTGGTTGTCGGTCAGTCCACGGGCCGCGCCGACGATGATCTCGGCCAGGTTCAGACCGAGGCCGGTCTGGGTGGTGACCGCGACGATCACACCGGCGGTCGCGCAGGTCGCCGCCACCGGCAGCACCGAACGGGTGCCTTGGGCAAGCGCTTTGACCAGCCGCCCGGCGGTGAGCCGGTGCTCGCGGTCCAGGAACGACAACCCGAACTGGATGATCACTGCGTATACCACGGCCTTGAACGGCGGTACGTCGACCGCCATGAAGCCGACGATCACGAACAGCGAGAGGAAGTGGTACCCGAACCGCAGCAGTAGCCGTAGCGCCGAACCGGTGGAGGTTTCCGCCGAGGTGGTCCCGTGCCGGCGCGCGTCGATCTCGATCGCCAGCAGGATGCCCAGGTAATACAGGATCGTCGGGATGACGGCGTACCCGAGGACTGTCAGGTACGAGACCTGCAGGAACTCGGCGATGATGAACGCGGCCGCGCCCAGCGTCGGCGGCGACAGGATCGCGCCGATGCCGGAAGCCGCGAGCATCCCACCTGCCGGTTCGGCCGGGTAGCCGGCCCGGCGCAGGATCGGCCAGGACACCGTGCCGAGCGACACGGCGGTCGCCGTACCCGAACCGGAGACGCTGCCGAGCAGGAAGCCGGCCAGAGTCACCGTGCGGCCGGGCGCCGTCCGGCTGCGTTTGAAGGCGGCGAAGGACAGGTCGATGAAGAACTTGCCGGCGCCGGAGTAGTCGAGCACCGCACCGTAGATGGTGAACAGCACGATGTAACTGGCCGCGACACTCAACGGCGTCCCGTAGAACCCGGCCGTGCCCATGGTGAACTGCGCGATGATCGCGTCGAAGTTGAAGCCCTGATGCGCCAGCGACCACGTGTAGGGCAGGTAGCCGCCGTAGTACGCATAGGCGATGAACAGCAGGCTGAACGCCGGCAGCACCCAGCCAGTGGTACGACGGCACGCCTCGAGCAACAGGATCAGCAGTACGGCGCCGGCCACCACGTCCAAGCCGGTCGGGGTCTGACGCCGTTCCAGATAACCGTCGAAGCCGAAGAGCGGGTAGACGCACACCGCGAACGCGACCACGGCCACGATCCAGTCCGTGATCCCCGGGTCGTCATGCGACCGGTTCTTGAACGGGTTCACGAACGGAGGGACCTTCCAACCCCGGTAACACAGCAGCGTGATCGGCAGAACCGCTGCGAGAAAGATCACCAGATAGAACTGCGTGCCTTGTGGTAATGGAAAGAACACCTGCGCGAGCACGCCGACGCTGATGATTGCGCACCAGACCGAAATCGCCACGTCCAGGGCAGGCCGAAGCCGCCGAGCGGGCCGTTCCTGCTCGTACTCGGCGAGTTCCTCGTCGGAAGGCGCGGTCCGGCCGCCCCCCGTACCAGCACCGACAGTCATCGACCGGTTCCCTCCTGTGTCCGAAGGCTAATGTTGCCGAACACTGGGTGGAGTCACGTGATTACGTCTTTACCAAGATCTGACACATATGAGCGTCTCCTGGCCTACGATCACCGCATGAGTGGCGCGGTACGGATTCTGCTGGTCGAGGACGATCTCGATATCGCCAATGCCCTGATACCCGCGTTGCGGCGCTACGGCCTGATGGTGACGCACGTCCGGACGGCCGCGGACGCCCTCGCGGCGGACCCCGGCGACCTGGTCCTGCTGGACCTCGGCCTGCCGGACGGGGACGGTATCAACGTGTGCCGGCAGATCCGGACGGTGTCCGACGTACCGGTGATCGCGGTGACCGCGCGCGGCGAGGCGGCCGACCGGGTTCGCGGGTTGCGCAGCGGCGCCGACGACTACGTGGTGAAACCCTTCGCGATTTCCGAGCTCCTGGCCCGGATCGATGCTGTACTTCGTCGTACCGGCCTCTTGCAGCCCCGCCCCCGGGTAACCGTCGGCGACCTGACCGTCGACATCGAGGCGCGGACGGTGCAGGTGGCAGACAAGCCCATCAGCCTGACCCGCAAGGAGTTCGACGTGCTCGCTGTGCTGGCCGCTCATCACGGCCGGGTGGTCCCCCGCGAACAGGTGGCGCTCTACGCCTGGCAGTCCGTGTTCGAGGCGTCGTCTCGCACCATGGACGTGCACGTGGCGAGCCTGCGCGCCAAGCTCGGCCGGCCCGAGCTGGTGCAGACCATCCGCGGTGTCGGCTACCGCCTGGGTTCGGACTGACCGTTGCGCCGTCGCCTGCTGCAGTCCCTCGTTCCGATGGTGGTCGCGCTCGCCATCGTCGCCGTCGTACCGCTGGCCAACTACATCGCCACGAGTACGTCGCGCACCCTCTTCCTGTCCCGCAGCAACGACGCGGACTGGTTCGCCACCATGGCGGAGTCGCCGCTCCAGACCGGTGACATCGCCAACCTGCGGGAGATGGCCGTCCGCTACGACGAGCTCTACAACACCCCCGTCTTCGTCGTCGACGTCGACTCGCGCGTGATCGCCACGTCAGTGTCCGGCGTGGACGTGCACGAACCGGACATCGATGCCGCGCTGCACAGCACGCTGGCCGGCCGCCTGCCGGCCGAGCCGCCGGCACTGTGGCCGTGGCGCTCCGGCGAGATGGTGGTGTCCCGCCCGGTCGTCAACAACGGCAGCGTGCTGGGTGCCGCCGTACTGCGGGTGCCGACCGAGAAGGCCCGTGACCAGGTGCAGCGCGGCCTGCTGCTGCTCCTCGGCGGCCTGCTGATCAGCATCGGCGCGATCATCATCGGAATCGTCCGGCCGATCACCCGCTGGGTGCTGCGGCCGCTGAAGGACCTGGACAACGCGACCCACCAGATCACCCGCGGCGCCCTCGACACCCGGGTGTCGACCGACGGGCGTGCCCCGGAGCTGCGCCGGCTCGGCGACAGCTTCAACTCGATGGCGCTCAGCCTGCACCAGGCCCGTCAGCGCGAGCGGGAGTTCGTCGCGGACGCGTCGCACCAGCTGCGGACGCCGCTGACCTCGGCCCGGATCCACATCGAGGGTCTGTCCCGGCTGTCCCCGACCGCACGGTTCGCGCTCAGCGACATCGACCGGCTCGGCCGGATCGTCCAGCGGCTGTCCCGGCTGGCCGGCTCGGACCGCCCGGGCGCAGCCGATGCCGAAGGCAACGAACCGCCACTGGACCTGGCCCAGTCGGTGAAGGAGCGGCTGGTCGGCTGGAAGGCCGTGTACGCCGCCGATGATCTGGAGCTGATCATCGGCGAGATGATGCCGGGCGGTGTCGGGCCGGAGCTCGAGGTCGACGACATTCTCGACGTACTGCTGGACAACGCGTCCAAGTACGGCGCTCCGCCGGTGGAGGTGTCGGTCACGCGGGACGGCACCGAAGTCGTGATGTCGGTGCGCGACCACGGGCTCGGGCTCGGGTCCCGCGACCTGAAGAAGGTCGGCGAGCGGTTCTGGCGCAGCGCGCACCACCGGGAGATGCCGGGCACCGGTCTGGGGTTGGCGATCGTCCGCTCCGAGGCGGCCCGGGTCGGTGGCCGGGTGGTCGCCCGTCCGCCGATCGGCGGCGGCCTGGTGATCGAGGTCCGCGTCCCCCTGATCGACGACTACGACGCCTGACCGCCAGTGCGTCCTACAGCGGAGCGGCGGGCCGGTCAGATGTGATTGTTGCGGAACCAGTTCTCGGCGGCGGGGTGGAGCGGGATCGGCATGGTAGCGATCGCCGAGCGCGGATCCAGTTCACCGGCCTCCGGGTGGTAGCGGGCGGGGTCCTTGGGGTCGCCGACCAGGTCGTTCTGCCGGCGGAACAAGGTGTTGACCGTCCACCAGGCCCAGGAGTCGGACAGCGTCGGCGTGGCCAGCAGATAGTTCGGGATCGCCAGCGTCGGCACCGAGCTGGCCAGCCCGTACTGCGAGGGCGGGATCGCCGACACCACGTAGCCACCGAACCGCTTGAGCGCGATCTGCTCGGCCACGTGGCCGATGTCGACCAGGCGGAACCCGATCGAGTTCTGCAGATCCTTGATCGGGTTGGTCGGCACCCCACCGCTCCAGATCAGCGCGTCGATCCCCGGCGTCGTGCGGTCGTTCTTGGCCTTCGCCGACAACTGCGCGACCGCCTGCTCCAGCGTGAGGTGCCTCTTCTTCACGTTGAGTCCGGCGGTGGCCAGGATCAGGTCCGCGACGACCTTGGTTCCGGAGTCCACCGGGCCGACGCTGACGACCATGTCTTCCTTGATGTCTTCCAGCTTCGAGATCGTCGAGGCCATCGGTACGACGACGTGGACATAGTTGTCGTACACCCTGGCCAGTGTGGAAAAGGGCAACCGGCCCGAAGCGAACTGCCCGGAGCCCTCGTAGGCGGCCAGTGCGGAGTCCGACGTACTGAAGCCCATGTCGGCATTGCCATTGGCCACCTTGATCAGGTTCTCCACCGAACCGTTGCTGGTTATCGGCTTGAGCTCCATGCCGGTGACCTCGCTGACCAGTCCGCTCAGGGCGGCGCCGAACATGGCATAGACACCGCCCTCGTTGCCGGTCACGAACGTGGCCGGCCCGGACGGGGCAGGCTCGTCCGCCCGGCCGCGGGAGCATCCGGGCAGCAGCAAGGACGACGCGGCGGCGGCACCGAGACCGAGCACGCTGCGCCTTGTCGTCCCGGTCGGCCGGGCAGGGGTCAGCAGGCGGGGGCGATCCATGCAGGACAACCTAGACAACAACGGGGCCTCCGGGGTAGCCACCTCCCCCGCCTGCAATCGAACCGCTACCCGCAGGTACGGCGGCGGCACCTTGGGTGAACCGAACCCGAGCGGTACGCGCGGAAGGTAGTGGACTGTGTCTGGACGGGCCAGGGGTGGGTGTGACAGCGTTGTCAGGCAGCGGCCGCGTGGGTCGCGCGAGAAACCCCCGGAGGATGATTTCGTGCACGACGACCGTCAACTCATCGAGGAGCGGCTCAAGCGCGCCCTGCGGGAGCGGATCCGCCCCGCGATCTACGGCGCGGCGGTCCCACTGGACATCGAGGTGTGGCACGCCCCGGCTGAGCCGGTGTCCCCCGCCGAGGCGCTCGCCCAGACCTACGAGCCGGCCGCGATCGGCCTGCCGTGGGGTCCGGCCTGGGGTACCGCGTGGTTCAGGTTCAGCGGCCAGGTGCCGGCCGAATGGTCCGGCAGCGAGATCGAGGCGGTCATCGACCTCGGCTTCAGCGGCGGCCCCGGGTTCTCCGCGGAGGGCCTGGTCCACACGGCGTCCGGCGTACCGCTGAAGGGGCTGCACCCGCGGCAGACCTACGCCCCGCTGTCGATCCTCGGCCCCGACGGTACGGCGGCCGCCCCGGGCGATCAGGTCGAGTTCTACGTCGAGGCGGCCGCCAACCCGGAGATCCCGCTCGACAACGCCTACGCGAAGGTCGACATCGGCGCCAAGCTCGGCGAGGAGCCGATCTACCAGCTGACCCGCGCCGACCTGGCCGTGTTCAACGCCGAGGTCTGGGATCTGATCCTCGACCTGGAAGCCCTCAACGGCCTGCAGGAGCAGTTGTCCGCGCAGGAGCCGCGCCGCCGGGAGATCCTGCGGGCGCTGAGCCGCGCGCTGGACGTCCTGGACTACGAGGACGTCGCCGGCACCGCGGCGGACGCCCGAGCGCAACTGACCGACGTACTGAGCCGGCCGGCGCACGCCAGCGCGCACCAGCTGTCCGCGGTCGGGCACGCGCACATCGACTCGGCCTGGCTCTGGCCGCTGCGGGAGACCCGGCGCAAGGTGGCCCGGACGGTCTCGAACGTCGCCACCCTGGCGCAGGAGTACCCGGAGCTCGTGTTCGCGTTCTCGCAGGCGCAGCAGCACGCGTGGGTGAAGGACAACTACCCCGAGGTCTGGGAGCGGCTGAAGAAGGCCGTTGCCGACGGCACCATCGTTCCGGTGGGCGGCATGTGGGTCGAGTCCGACACCAACCTGCCCGGTGGCGAGGCGCTGGCCCGGCAGTTCGTGCACGGCAAGAAGTTCTTCCTGGACGAGTACGGGATCGACACCCAGGAGGTCTGGCTGCCGGACTCGTTCGGCTACACCGCGGCGCTGCCGCAGCTGGTGAAGCTGTCCGGGTCGAAGTGGTTCCTGACCCAGAAGATCTCCTGGAACAAGGAGAACAAGTTCCCCCACCACACCTTCTGGTGGGAGGGCCTGGACGGGACGCGGGTGTTCACCCACTTCCCGCCGATCGACACCTACAACTCCGACCTGTCCGGTCGTGAGCTCGCGCACGCCCAGCGCAACTTCGCCGAGAACGGCGCGGCGAGCCGCTCGCTGGTGCCGTTCGGGTACGGCGACGGCGGTGGCGGCCCCACCCGGGAGTTCGTCGCGACCGCTCGCCGGGTGGCGAACCTGGAGTCCTCGCCGCGGGTGACGATCGAGTCCCCGACCGAGTTCTTCACGGCCGCCGAAGAGGAGTACCACGACCACGCGCCGGTCTGGTCGGGTGAGCTCTACCTGGAGATCCACCGGGCGACGTACACCTCGCAGGCCAAGACCAAGCAGGGCAACCGGCGCAGCGAGCACCTGCTCCGCGAGGCCGAGCTGTGGTCCGCCGCGGCCGTGGTCGCGGGCAAGCTGGACGCGTACCCGTACGAGGACCTGGACCGGATCTGGAAGGCCGTGCTGCTGAACCAGTTCCACGACATCCTCCCGGGCTCGTCGATCTCGTGGGTGCACCGCGAGGCCGAGGCGACGTACGCGAGGCTGGCCGAGGAGCTCGAGGCGATCATCGCGACCGCCCAGCAGGCGCTGGCCGGCGAGGGGTCCGCGCAGATCGTCTTCAACGCCGCACCGCACGGCCGGAACGGGATCGCCGGCCTCGGTGCCGGTGTCGCCGCCGGCGAAGGCCAGTCCGTCTCGGTGCAGGACGGCGTACTGGACAACGGGCGGATCCGGGTCACCATCGACGAGCGGGGCCTGATCACTTCGCTGTACGACGTCGAGGCCGGCCGCGAGGTGATCGCGCCAGGTGCCGCGGGCAACCTTCTGCAGCTGCACGTGGACACCCCGAACCACTGGGACGCGTGGGACGTCGACTCGTTCTACAAGAACAACGTCCGGGACGTGACCGAGGTCGACAGCGTCGACTTCAGCACCGTCGAGGGTGTCGCGACCGTGGTGGTGAAGCGGTCGTTCGGCCGGTCCAGCGTGACCCAGACCCTGCGGCTGCGGCCGGGTGCGAAGCGGGTCGACACCGAGACCGAGATGGACTGGCACGAGACGGAGAAGTTCCTCAAGGCGGCGTACCCGGTCGACGTGCACGCCGACCGGTCGGCGTCGGAGACCCAGTTCGGGCACATCTTCCGGCCGACCCACCAGAACACCTCGTGGGACGCGGCGAAGTTCGAGATCGCGGCGCACCGCTGGGTCCACGTCGGCGAGGCCGGGTACGGCGTAGCCGTGGTCAACGACTCGACGTACGGCCACGACATTAACCGGACCTCGCGGGAGGACGGTGGCACGACGACGACCATCCGGACCTCGCTGATCCGGGCGCCGCGGTTCCCCGACCCGAAGACCGACCAGGGGGTGCACACCGTGAACCACGCGCTGGTGGCCGGCGCGGGCATCCCGGAGGCGATCGCGGAGGGCTACCGGATCAACCTGCCCGAGCGGGTCGTCACCGGGGCCGACGGCGCCGCGCCACTCGTTGCCGTTGACAACGACAACGTGATCGTCGAGGCGCTCAAGCTGGCCGACGACCGGTCCGGCGATGTCGTGGTCCGCCTCTACGAGTCCTCCGGCGGCCGCTCCCGCGCGACCGTCACGCCGTCCTTCGGCGCGGCCTCGGTGACCGAGGTCGACCTGCTCGAGCGCCACCTGGCGGACCGGGACCTGCGGGACAACGGAGTCTCCTTCGAGCTCCGCCCGTTCCAGATCCTCACCCTCCGCTTCAAGCGCTCCTGACCTTCCGGCACCAGTCGGGGGCTTGACCACCCGCGGGGACCTGGGACAGGCAATAACCTGTCTCAGGCCCCCAGTGCTTGTCCCAGGCCCCGCGAGCTGGCCCGGGAGGTTGCGGCGCTTGTCGCATTCGACACCCGACGTTCACCCGCCTGACGTAGCGTGAAGCCATGGCTCCGACACCCTTGCTCGGTTCCCGGACGCTCGACCGGCAGACGGCGCGCATGCTGCCGCCGGGGCCAAGGTTGCCCACGCTGGCGCAGGCCTTGCTGTTCGCGAGTCATCGCAGGACGTTCTTCCCCCGGATGCGGGAGAAGTACGGCGACGTGTTCACGATCCGTCTGGTCCCATCGAGTCGCGTGTGCGTCGTTCTGAGCCGGCCGGACCACATCCGCGAGGTCTTCGGCAGCCTGCCCTCGGTGATGCATGCGGGTGAGGGCAACACCGTGCTCGAGCCGATCATGGGCTCGCACTCGCTGCTGCTCCTGGACGACGATGACCACGTCCGGATGCGCCGACAGCTGATGCCGGCCTTCTCCGGCCAGGCCTTGCGCGGGTACGCCGGGATGGTGCACGAGCTGGCGCGCGCGGACGTCGCGAAGTGGCCGGTCGGCCGGCCGTTCAAGGCACACCAACGGATGCGGAACCTGACGCTGGAGATCATCCTCCAGGTCATCTTCGGCGTGACCGACTCCGACCGGCTGGAGCTGCTCCGGCCGCTGCTGGACAAGATCGTCTCGGTGTCGCCGGTGATCATGCTGGGCGGGTTCTACCCGCCGCTGCTCCGGTTCCCGCCGTGGCGGACCTACCTGAGAACCCAGCAACAGGTCGACGAGATCCTGTACGACGAGATCGCCGGGCGCCGCGGGAACCTTGCCGGACGCAACGACGTGCTGTCCCGGCTGCTGGCCGCCGGCACCTGGACCGACGAGGAACTACGTGACCAGCTGGTCACGTTGCTGCTAGCGGGCCACGAGACGACGGCGACCGCACTGGCCTGGGCGTTCCATGAACTCGCCCGCCGGCCGGAGGATCTGGCGTTCGGTCAGCGGGCCGCGGACGCGGGGGCAGACGACGAACTGGAGGCGATCGTCAAGGAGGC
>Ga0193707_1000417_pt1 | contig 14463 bp, 12 predicted proteins | sample U3c2metaG_FD_143043 | JGI IMG/M metagenome (GOLD analysis project Ga0193707, IMG submission 143043) | Soil microbial communities from a riparian zone of the East river system, Colorado, United States - U3c2 | ecosystem: Environmental > Terrestrial > Soil > Riparian zone | place: USA: East River... | reverse complement strand
AGTTGGGGCTGACTTTGGTCGAGAAGCCTCACTTCTGTCTTACCGGGAACAACGCGGGATCCCGGCCCGAGGTTACGGACGCGTCAGGAATCTCCTTGACCCGTCAGTGATCCCCGGCGCTGGTCAGGAATCTCCAGCTGTGCGGCGGCACGACCAGCGGGTCACCTACCGGCACCCCGGCCTCTGGTTGCGCACCGACCGTCAGCCCGCTCGCGTCCACCGGAAAGCGCTCAGCCTGATCCGAGATGTTGAGCAGCAACAACACCGAGCCGTCGTCACCAACAGTCCGCAAGGCAGCCGACTGGTTGGTCAGATGCTCGACCGTCGTCCGCCCGCGGGTCAGCCATGAGTTACGCCGCCGTACGCCGATCAACCGCTGGTGCAACCGATACGTCGGCCAGCCGTCCGGCGCCAGTTCGGCCGGCGAATCCGGGAAAGCCGGCCGGATCGCATCGTCACCACCCGCCCGGTCCTCCTTCAGACCGCGGAACGCCTGTTCGTCGCCCGAGTAGATGCTCGGCACCCCACCGACCGCGAACAGGATCGCAAGCGCATGACCGAGATGCCGCTCATCCTCCAACCGCGTCGCGATCCGGGTGACGTCGTGGTTCCCGACGAACGTCTGCGGCACAAAGCTGTCGAGCAGTTCGTCATGCCGGCCGAGGGCGTAGGAGAGCTCGAAGAAGTTCCCGTCGTTCAGCGAGCTCCAGATCGCCTTCCAGAGCTCGTACTGCGTGACGGAGTCGAGGCCACTCTTCGCGACGTACCCGGCGTAGTCGCCATGGATGACCTCGCCGAAGAACCACGCGTCCGGATACCGCTCGCGCGGCAGCACAGCGCGCCAGAACTCGGGTGGTACGCCGTACGCGACGTCGAGCCGCCATCCGTCGACACCGCGATCGAGCCAATGACTCAGAACGTCCGTCACGTACTGCGCGACCGCCGGCTGACTGTGGTCGAGCAAAACCAGCTGATCGTGCCCCTCGAAGGTGTCGAGCGCCCCATCCGGCCGCCGGCGGAACCAGTCGGACGGAGCATCGAACGAACGGGCAACGTGGTTGAAGACCCCGTCAAGCAGGACGCGCAGACCACGAGCGTGAGCCGCGGCCACGAGCCGATCGAAGTCCTCGTCGTCACCGAGTCGAGGGTCGATCCGGTAGTGGTCCACGGTGTCGTAGCCGTGGGTCTCCGACGCGAACACCGGGCCAAGTAGTAGCCCCGAGCAACCAAGCTCGATGGCGTAGTCCAGCCACTTCTCCAGCCCGGCGAGCCGATGCACGACTGCCGGACGAACATCCTTCTCCGCGCCGGTGAAGCCGAGCGGATAGATCTGCCACCAGATCGCATGATCAGCCCACATGTGTTCTCCTCAGGACGCTGGGGTACTGGATCTGGCCGCCGGCCTGCTGGATCAGCTGCTCGACGGCTGACCGAACGTGTGCCGCCGGATCCACGCGTGCATGGCGATCGCGGCCGCCGCACTGGCGTTGATGGAGCGGGTAGAGCCGAACTGCGCGATCGACAAGACCGCCGTGCAGATCGCGTGCGCCTCCTCGGTCAGCCCCGGCCCTTCCTGACCGAACAGCAGCACACACTCCGCCGGCAGTTCGTACGTCTCCAACGGGACAGAGCCCGGCAGGTTGTCGATCCCGATCACGGGCAGCTCACGCTCAGCGGCGTACGTCGCCAAGTCCGCCAACCGCGGGTGGTGGCGGACGTGTTGGTAGCGATCGGTGACCATCGCGCCGCGGCGGTTCCACTTCCGGTTGCCGACAATGTGAACCTCGGCGGCCAGGAACGCGTTCGCAGTCCGGACGACCGAGCCGATGTTCAGGTCGTGCTGCCAGTTCTCGATCGCGACGTGGAACGGGTTCCGCTGCCGGTCGAGGTCCGCGACGATCGCCTCGAGCTTCCAGTACCGGTAGCTGTCCACGACGTTCCGCCGGTCGCCGGCCGCGAGCAGTTCGGGATCCAGCCGCGAGTCGTCCGGCCACTCCCCGGGCCACGGCCCGACCCCGATCTCGTTCGGCCCCACCATGTCCGCCCCGCGACGATCGCCACTCAGCTCCTGCACAGGTGGGGACGCTACCCTGTCGACGTGCTTTCTCTTGTCGCGATGCTGATGCCGAACTGGATGGATCCGGAGTACCTGCTGAACTGGCTGGGTGACTGGGCCCTCTGGGGAACGCTGCTGGTCGTGTTCATCGAGTGCGGGTTGCTGTTCCCGATCCTGCCCGGTGACTCGCTGCTGTTCGCCGTCGGCCTGTTCATCGCGCAGGGAACGATCGGCGTCCCGCTCTGGCTGGCCTGCGTGCTCCTGACTGTCGCCGCGTTCCTCGGCAACGTCTCCGGCTATTACATCGGCCGGGCGCTGGGAACCACCTTGTTCAAGAACCCGAACGCCCGGTTCCTGAAACCGAAGTACATCGAGCAGACCCACGAGTTCTTCGACCGGTACGGCCCACGGGCGCTGGTGATGGCGCGCTTCGTGCCGATCGTGCGGACGTTCATCACGATCGTCGCCGGTGCCGGGAGGATGGACCCGAAGAAGTTCTTCCTCTGGACCGGGATCGGCGCCGTCATCTGGGCCCCCGGCATCACGCTGCTCGGTCACGCGCTGGGCAACGTGCAGTTCATCCACGACCACCTCGAGTCGGCGCTGATCCTGCTGGTGCTGGTCTCGCTGATCCCGATGGTCGTCGAGTACGTCCTCGCCAGGCGGCGCCAGGCCCGTGAGAACCCGGCCGCGAACACGGCGAAGCACGCCGCCCCCAAGCACGCGGTCAATCACACGAACGACTGAGGGGCTAGTTCCCGAACGGGAAGTGCGGCTCGGACCAGACCCAGTCGTTGCTGAGCACGTCGAGGTCCGCGACCTCGACCGGACCGCTGAGCAGCGGGCCGACCACCTGACCGGATCCGAGTGAACACGCCACCCGGATCCGGTCTGCCGCCTGGTACCAGACCAGCGCCCCCCGTGGCGCCACCCCTTCGTGCAGCAGGGCGTGATGGTCGAGCCACCGCACCGCATCGGCCGCGTCGTGCCAGCCGCTGTCCTGGGCATAACCGAAAGCCATCCGCTGGAACTTCAACGGCCAGTCCTGCCAGGCGGTCGAGCCCACCCGTTCCAGCTGCCAGTTCAGCGCCGCTTCCCTGTCCCGCGGATTCGCCACCCGCGGGACGATCGGGCGCTCCACAGCAACCTCCCCGCCGCGGAGCACTCCGGCCATGGGTGTTCCTCCCCATTTCCCCCGAAACCGTCGGCCTGTGCCGTGGCAGGACCAATCCTGTCCGACCCGGATACACCCGCCGTACATTCGCAGGTGTCAAGCACACAACGTGATCAGCCGGCCGCGACCCCGGCGTCGAAGGCGGCCAGGGCCCGGCGGCAGTCGGCCGCGCGGACGTCGTTGCCCGCCTGCTGCCAGACCCGCGCGGCGCGGTCGAGGGTACGCCGGGCAGAGTCGAGGTTGCCCGTGGACACGTACAGCTGGCCGAGGCTCTGCGCGGCCTGTCCCTCGACGCTGCGATCACCCAGCCGGTGACCGATGTCCATCGCGTCCAGCAGCATCTTGCGGGCGGCGGCCACCTCGCCACGTCCCATCAGCGCCCGGCCCAGCTCAGCCCGAGAGTAGGCGGCGCAGTGGTCGTCACCGATCCCGTTGAAGATCGCCAACGAGGTCCGCAGCTGACGCACCGCCTGGTCGTAGCGCCCTTGATGAATGCGGAGCGCCGCGATCCGCCGCCGTACCTTGGCCTCGCGGTGGATGTCGCCGAGCCGCACTCCGAGCAGGAATGCCTGGGCCAGATACTGCCCGGCCGTGACCGCGTCGTCGCGGGACAGCCAGATGGACGCGGCCGCGGTCCGGGCAACCGCCTCGCCGTTCGCGTTGCCGACCTCTACGAACGCCTCGATGGCCTTCTCGTACTGCGCCAGTCCCTCGTCGGGCCGCCCGCGTTCGCGCAGCCAGGTGCCGAGTCCCACGGCGGTGATGCCGTCGCCGAGCCGGTCGCCGGTCTCGGCGAACACCCGGGCTGCCTCGTCCAGATGCCGCCACGCCGGGTCCCAGTCGTCCTGGTAGAGCGCGAGCTGGCCGAGATTGCGATGCATGATCGCCTCCGCGCGCCGGTCACCACAGGCGATCGCGCTGAGCAGGCCTTGCTGATGCGACCCGTTCCAGTCGTCGAAGCCGGCCCGCATGTCCAGGTACGGACCCCAGGCGGCGGCGATCCGCCAGGCGTAGTCGTGCAGCCCGTTCTGTGCCGCGGCCCGGATCGCCGGCACAAAGGTGCTGCGCTCGCTGTCGAACCACGCGATCGCGTCGGTCTCGGTGAACGGTGAGGGATCCGGAGCGGTCAGCGGCCCGGTGTGCTCGAGGACGCCGAAGTATTCGAAGGCCAGTGCATTGTTGGCCCGGCGGATCTTGTTCAGGATGGCGTCGAGCACAGCCTCAACATCCCGGACCGCCTGCGCCTTCTGCTCCTCGTCACCGGCCCCGAGGGCGTGCAGACGCAGCAGGTCGTGGACCCGATAGCGGGCCGTGCCGCGGTGGTCGACCGCGCTGATCCGGACCAGGTTGACCTCGATCAGCCGGTCGAGGCTCCGTCGTACCGAGGCCGGCGACGCGACCGCCTCCAAGGCTCGTGCCGAGAAGACGCCGACCGCGAAATGGCCGATCAGGCGGTACAGCCGGGCCTCCTCCGGACTGAGCGCGCCGTAGCTCAGGTCCGCACTCGTGCGGACGGCGAGCTCGCCGATGCTCAACTCATCCAGCCGTGAGGTCTCGTCGCGCAGCCGCCGCGCGAGCTCACGCGGACTGAGATCGGGACGCTGCGCCAGCCGGCTGCCGACGATCCTGATCGCCAGCGGCAGGTTCGCGCAGGCGGTCAGGATCTCCTCCGCTTCCGGCGAGGTCTGATCGACCCGGCCGACGCCGGCCACCGACTCGAGCAAGTCCGCGGCCTCGCGGTCGTCGAACGTGTCGAGCGGCAGGCTGTCCGCGCCGGCCAGATCCATCAACCGATTGCGGCTGGTGACGACGACGGCCGAAGCACCCGTGCCAGGCATCAGCGGGGTGACCTGACCGGCGGTGGCGACGTCGTCGAGGATGATCAGTACCCGGCGGCTGGCCAGCTCGGATCGCAGCATCGCGGACCGCCGGTCGGGGTCGGTGGGGATCGCGAAGTCCGGCAGGTTGAGGCTGAGCAGCAGATCGGTCAGTGCCGCGGCCGGATCCCGGGGCTGCGTCGCGCCGTGCATGTCCAGATAGATCTGCCCGTCCGGGAACGACTCCCGGACCAGATGGCCGAGCCGTACGGCGAGCGACGTCTTCCCAGTCCCTGGCGCTCCGGAGATGACAGCGATCGGCGGGCGCACCGGGTCGCGACCGCAGACCAGGTCGCGCAGCTGCTCCAGGTGTTCCCGCCGGCCGCTGAAGTCGGCCAGGTCGAGCGGCAACTGACTCGGTGGACGCTGCGGATCGGTCAGCTCCGGCGCATCCCAGCCTCCCGGCAGTACGGCGACGTCCGGTCCCGGGCGTTCCGTCGTACGGGCCGAGGGGATGCCCGGGTTCGGCCAGTTGGCGGAGCGGCCGTTCTCGGTGCGGGCTCCGGCGGCCTCCAGCTCGGAGCCGGGCTTGATGTCGAGCTCGTCGGCGAGGGTCTGCACGGCCTTGGTGTAGGCGGCGCGGGCTTCACCGACCCGGCCTGCGGCGAGCAGTGCATCGACGAGCCGGCGCCAGAGTTGCTCGTCGTACGGGTCGTCGGTGAGTCGTGCGCTGAGGAGTACGGCGGCTCCACTCGCGTCGCCGTACTCGAGCCGCAGGTCGAGCAGGCTGTCGACCAGCCCGCGGTGCTGCGCCTCCAGGCGGGCGATCGAGCCCTCCCAGGCGGCCGGGATGGACAGGTCCTCCAGCGGACGACCACGCCAGAGCGAGTAGGCCCCGGACAGCACCTGCATCGCCTGGCGACCCTCACCGGCGTCGCGAAGGTGACCGCCTTCCGCGAGCAGCGACTCGAGCAGGCTCGCGTCGAGCTCGTCGACCCCGACCTCGATGCTGTAGCCGGCGGCCGACGTGTCGATCGGCGCGGGCAGTCCGGCCTCCTGCAGGACCCCGCGCAGCGCCCGGACGTACGTGCGGATGTTCGCCGTCGCGGAGCGCGGTGGGTTGGTCTCCCAGAGTGCGTCGGCGATCAGATCGGTCGAGACGAACCGGTTGGGGTGCAGCAGCAGCGTCGCCAGCAACTGGCGCGGTTTCGCGGCCTTCAGCGGCTGGCCCGGGACGTGGACGAGGCGCAGAGGTCCGAGGATTCCGTACCTCAGACTGTCCACTCGCCTGGCCTCTCCACTCTGGAACCGACCTATCGTGGCATCCAGCCGCACTCGGCGGAAGGCCGATGTACGCCGGATGTATCTCATTGCGGCACTGTTGACACAGGTACCGGGGGGAGGCAGGCCCGGGCGTGGCGACTTGACCGCCGTCACAACCGGGCCTGGCACTGGATGGAAGTCCGGGGACGGGGGTCCTGAACTTACGGGGAACCGGTGCCTACTGGCCACCGGTGAATGGCGGCTGACCGTCCTGCGGCGCGGGGGAACCCGCAGGCGGGCCGCCCACCGGTGGCTGACCCTGTCCCTGGGCCGGGTACTGACCCGGCTGACCCTGGTACGGCGCCTGACCCGGCTGACCTTGGTACGGCGCCTGACCCGGCTGACCCTGGCTCTGTTGCTGCTGGTAGGCGGGGAACTGCGGCTGCCCCTGGTAGTTGCCCTGGTCCCCCGGCATCTGCGGGTGGATCTGCCCCGAGGACTGCACGCCCTGCTGCATCTGCGGCGGCACCTGCTCGCCCGCGACCGAGCCGATCGTGCCGAACGAGACCTGCGGGACCGAGCGGACCTGCTCGTCCTTCACCTCGAAGTAGCCGGCCTTCTCGAACTTGAACGCACCGGCGATCAGGTTCGACGGGAACGCCTCGATCCGGGTGTTGTAGTCGCCGACGTTCGCGTTGTAGAACCGGCGGCCGGCGGCGATCCGGTCCTCGGTGTCGGTCAGCTCGCGCTGCAGGCCGAGGAAGTTCTGGTTCGACTGGAGCTGGGGGTAGGCCTCGACCGAGATCATCATCTGACGCAGCGCGCCGGACAGCTCACCCTCCGCGGCGGCCCGCTGCTCCGGGTTGGCACCCTGCACGTTGACGGCCTGGGTGCGCAGCCGGGCGACCTCCTCGAACACGTGCCGCTCGTGCGCGGCGTACGCCCGGACGGTCTCGACCAGGTTCGGGATCAGGTCGTAGCGACGGTGCAGCTCGACGTCGATCTGCCGCCAGGACTCCTGAATCAGGTTCCGCTGCTTGACGAACCGGTTGTACGACACGATCAGCGCGATCGCGAGAATCACGACGATCACGACAACCGCGATGATGACGAAAGTCATTCCCTGCTCCCGAGTGTTGGTAATGCTGCCTGCGACTCTACGGGTAACCGGGTCCGTGCGGTGGTTGCTGTGGATAAGCCTGCGGCGGCACCTGCTGCTGTGGATAAGGAGCCTGCTGCGGATACGGCTGTTGCTGTGCGGACGGCTGCTGGGGCGCCTGCCGGGGGTCGACGCCGGCGTAGTCGCGCCAGACGTACGGCGGAACCTGCGCGAGGACATCTTGAAGCAGGCTGAGGCGGTTCATCACCTGGGTGGGGTTGTGGGCGCCCTTGTCCCAGCCAACCAGGGAATTGCCTTCGATCCGCCAGCCTATCTCCCCGCGGGCCAAGAGGAGCTCCATCATCCGCGGCGTCACCACCGCGTGCCCGAACCGGTCGTCGTCCGCCTTCACCCGGAACGCCCGGTTGAACTGGTCGCTCTCGAACTGGATGTCGCGGAACCCGAAGGCGTTCGCCACCGCACCACCGAAGATGCCCTCGTGGGTCACCTCCAGCTGCGGCAGCGCACCAGGCATCTGCAGGACGACCACGCCGAGCTTGTGGGTGGTCGACGTACGCCGGCCGTGCGAGTCGGTCGAGTGCGTCTGGTAGCTGTAGTCGAAGGCAACCATCTGGCGACCGTTGAACGCACCGGAGAGCACGTTCCGGACCAGCCAGGTGTCACCGGTCTGGAACGGTGTACCCGACCACTGCTCGGCCAGCGCGTTGTCGAACGGCAGATACGACCAGCCCTGCTGCGCGGCGAACCCGGCAAACAACTCGCGCCGCTTCTTCGCCGCCGCATACTTGAAGTAGCCGAAGGCACCACCGAGCAGGATGGCGGGCAGCGCGATGAGGACAGTCGTGCTTTGCATCAGTCGAGCCCCAGGTCCTCGAGCCCGAACACGGTCCGGTATTCCAGGCCCTCCGACTCCACCTTCTCCCGCGCACCGGTCGAGCGGTCCACGATCACCGCGACCGCGACCACCTCGGCCCCGGCCTCGCGCAGTGCCTCGACCGCGGTGAGCACCGACCCGCCGGTGGTCGAGGTGTCCTCAACCGCGAGTACCCGGCGGCCCTTCACCTCCGGACCCTCGATCCGCCGCTGCAGACCGTGCGCCTTCTCGGCTTTGCGTACGACGAACGCGTCCAGCGACCGCCCGTTCCGCGCAGCCGCGTGCAGCATCGACATCGCGACCGGGTCCGCGCCGAGGGTCAGTCCACCGACAGCGTCGTACTCGAGGTCCTTGGTCAGTTCGAGCATCGCCGGACCGATCAGCGGCGCGGCGGCCGCGTCCAGCGTGATCCGGCGCAGATCGACGTAGTAGTCGGCTTCCTTCCCCGATGCCAGCGTCACCCGGCCGTGCACGATGGCCTTGGTCTTGACCTGCTCCAGCAGTCCGTCCCGGTCGTAGCTCATGACCCGCAAGCCTAGGCGACCCCCCGGTCACCCCTCGGACCGTCACTGCATCATGGGATATCCCATGAAATGCATCGGGCGGCTTGGACGAGGTCGGCTCAAACGCCGCACACTGGCCGCATGCGGACCAGGATGCAGGCGATATTCAGCCGAACTGCAAAGCCTGTGCACGACGTGTCGATGGACGCCGGTGGTTGCCCGGGACGACGATGTGGACGATGTCCGTCGACGGAGGTGTGCGGTGAAGGCGCTGGTGAAGGCCGAGGCGAGGCCGGGGCTGTGGTTGCAGGACGTTCCGGAGCCGAAGATCGAGGCCGACGAGGTGTTGATCAAGGTGCTCCGCACGGGATTGTGCGGCACCGATCTGCACATCCAGGGCTGGGACTCCTGGGCGCGGAAGAACGTGCCGGTGCCGATGGTGACCGGGCACGAGTTCTGCGGCGAGGTGATCGAGGTCGGCGTCGGTGTCCGCGACGTCGCGGTGGGTGACCTGGTCAGCGGCGAGGGCCACCTGGTCTGCGGCCGCTGCCGCAACTGCCGCGCCGGTCGCAGGCACCTATGCATCAAGACCCGCGGCCTCGGCGTCCACGTGCCGGGCGCGTTCGCCGAGTACGTCGCTCTGCCCGCGAGCAACGCGTGGGTCCACAAGGACCCGGTCGACCTGGACGTCGCCGCGATCTTCGACCCGTTCGGCAACGCCGTACACACGGCTCTGTCGTTCCCGCTGGTCGGCGAGGACGTGCTGATCACCGGCGCCGGGCCGATCGGCGTGATGGCCGCGGCGGTGGCCCTGCACGCCGGCGCGCGCAACGTGGTGATCACGGACCTGTCGGAGTACCGGTTGAACCTGGCCCGCAAGATCGGCGTCACCCGGGCGGTGAACGTCGGCGCGGAGAGCATCGCGGCGGCGCAGCGGAGCCTCGGTATGCGCGAGGGGTTCGACGTCGGGATGGAGATGTCCGGGCAGCCGGCCGCACTGCGGGACATGCTCGCGAACATGACCCACGGTGGCAAGGTCGCGATGCTCGGCCTGCCGTCGGACGAGATCGCGATCGACTGGAGCACGGTGGTGCTCAACATGCTGACGATCAAGGGCATCTACGGCCGGGAGATGTTCGAGACCTGGTACTCGATGTCGGTGATGCTGGAACGCGGCCTGGACCTGACGCCGGTGATCACCCACCGGTTCGGGTACGGCGACTTCGAGCGTGCCTTCGACGTGGCGCGGCAGGGGCAGTGCGGCAAGGTGATCATGGACTGGACAGCGGAATCTCTGGAGGAGAAGCACTGATGTTCGGGCGGATGCGGGACGACCTGACGGTGGCCATCGGCGAGATCCGAGACGCCGGGCTGTACAAGTCCGAGCGGGTGATCACCTCACCGCAGCAGTCCTTGATCTCGGTTGCCTCGGGCAACGAGGTGCTCAACTTCTGCGCGAACAACTACCTCGGCCTGGCCGACCACCCCGAGGTGGTCGGGGCCGCCCGCGCCGCCCTCGACCAGTGGGGCTTCGGGATGGCGTCGGTGCGCTTCATCTGCGGGACGCAGCAGATCCACAAGGACCTGGAAGGGGCCCTGAGCACCTTCCTCGGCACCGAGGACACCATCCTCTACAGCTCCTGCTTCGACGCGAACGGCGGTCTGTTCGAGACCCTGCTCGGCGCCGAGGACGCGGTCATCTCCGACGAGCTCAACCATGCCAGCATCATCGACGGCATCCGGCTGTCCAAGGCGAAGCGCTACCGCTACAAGAACCGCGACATGACCGACCTCGAGGCCCAGCTGAAGGACGCCGCCGACGCCCGCTACCGGCTGATCGCGACCGACGGCGTCTTCTCGATGGACGGGTACGTCGCTCCCCTCGACGAGATCTGCGACCTGGCCGAGCGGTACGACGCCCTCATCATGGTCGACGACTCCCACGCGGTCGGTTTCGTCGGCGCGGACGGCGCCGGTACGCCGTCGCTGTTCGGTGTGAAGGACCGTGTCGACGTCGTCACGGGGACCCTCGGCAAGGCGCTCGGCGGTGCGTCCGGCGGCTACGTCTCCGGCCGCCGCGAGATCGTCGAACTGCTCCGCCAGCGCTCGCGCCCGTACCTCTTCTCCAACTCGTTGGCGCCGTCCGTCACCGCGGCCTCCTTGAAGGCGCTCGAGCTGATCGGCGGCTCCAGCGAGCTGCGCGACAAGCTCACCGCCAACACCAAGCTCTTCCGCACCAAAATGACCGAGGCAGGCTTCGACGTCCTCCCCGGCGACCACCCGATCTCCCCCGTGATGATCGGCGACGCCGCCGAAGCCGGTCGCCTCGCGGACAAGCTCCTCGACCTCGGCATCTATGTCGTCGGCTTCTCCTACCCGGTCGTCCCCCACGGCAAGGCCCGCATCCGCCGCCCTGGCCTGAGCTCGTCCGGGGCTGTCCGCGGTCCTGTACCTACTTTCGATTCCGGAAAAGTCTGCCGCGGTCGCCGTCACGTGCTGTCGCGGATCGGCTACGATCGTTCTGCCGGATCGAACCGCGACGGAGCAGGGAGTTCATCGATGGCCAAGGGCGAAGAAGTCACCATGACCGCGCGGCTGAACATGGATCGGCCACACCCGGCCCGGGTCTACGACTACTTCCTGCACGGCAAGGACAACTTCGCGGTCGATCGGCAGGCGGCTGAGCATCTGCTGGAAGCATTCCCCGGGTTCCGCACCGCCGCGTTGTCGAACCGGATGTGGATGCACCGCGCCGCCCGGTACGCCGCCGACCAGGGGATCACACAGTTCCTCGACATCGGCACCGGCATCCCGACCAGCCCCAACCTGCACGAGGTCGTGCAGGAGATCGTGCCTTCGGCGCATGTCGTCTACGCGGACAACGATCCCATCGTGCTCTCCCACTCCCGCGCCCTGATGACCAGCCGGCCGGAGGGCAGGACGGCGTATCTCGAGGCCGACGTGACCGACCCGCAGGCGATCCTCGGCTCGGACGAGGTCAGGGATCTGCTGGATCTGAGCAAGCCGGTCGCCCTGAGCCTGGTCGGCGTGTTCCACTACCTGCCCGACGCACTCACGCCGTACGACCTGGTCGCGCAACTGGTCGAGCCACTCGCCTCCGGGTCGCTGCTGATCTTCTCGCACTGCACGCCGGACTTCGCGCCCGACCTGTGGGAGCGGGCGATCCAGGTCTACAAGGCGGATGGCGGTGACGCCCAGGTCCGCAGCAAGGAAGAGGTCACCCGGTTCTTCGACGGCCTCGAGCTGATCGAGCCCGGCGTCTCCGCCCCGTTCCGCTGGCACCCGGACGCCGAGACCGAGGCACTGGTCGCAAAGGACGAGTTCAACGACATCATGTGCAGCCTCTGGGTCGGCGTCGCCCGCAAGCCCTGATCGTCAGCCCCGCAGTCTCGCCTCTCAGCCCCGCTAGCCCTGGACTGTCAGCCCGCAAGCCCTCGCCTGTCAGCACAGGGCGACGGACCGGAGCGGTCGATGCCGGGCCGGCCCGGCGTTGTCGGTCGAGTCCGGCAGGATGCGTGCATGGTCCTGATAAGTGCGCGGGCGGTGAATCGGGCGACGCTGGCCCGGCAGATTCTGATGGAGCGGGCTGACGTATCCGTAGTAGATGCGGTCGGGCGGTTGGTGGGGATGCAGGGGCAGGAGCCCAAGCATCCGTACGTCGGGTTGTGGTCGCGGATCGACGGATTTGTGGAGCCGGAGCTCGATCAGGCGGTGGCCGAGCGGGCGGTGGTGCGGGCGTCCCTGTTTCGAGGGACGTTGCATCTGGTGACCGCGGTCGACTATCTGCGGTTCCGGACGACCGTGAGTCCTGTGCTCGAGGCGGGGTTGAAGGTGCTGGGCGATCGGGCAGAGGGGCTGGAGCCGGCGAAGGTGGTCGCGGCGGCCCGGAAGTTGCTGGCGAAGGAACCGTTGACGTTCACCGAGGTCCGGGACGCGTTGCAGCAGCAGTTCCCGGAGGTGAACGAGCGTGCGCTGGGGTTCTGCACGCGAATGCTCGTGCCACTGGTGATGTACCCGACGGAAGCCCGTTGGGGTTGGCCGGCCAACGCGCGGTTCACACTGGCCGAGGACTGGCTGGGCGGGAAGCTTCACACCAAGGCCGAGCCCTCCGAACTGGTCACAAGGTATCTGGCCGCGTTCGGGCCGGCCACGCCCGCGGACTTCCAGACCTGGTCCGGGCTGCAGAAGGCCAAGCCCTTGTTCGACGCGCTGGAGCTGGAGACTTTCACCGACGACGCCGGCAAGACGCTGTACGACGTACTGGATGCGCCACGGCCTGATCCGGAGACGCCGGCACCGGTGCGGTTCCTGCCCGAGTTCGACAATCTCTTGCTTTCGCACGCGAAACGGGAGCGGATCATCGCGGACGAGCACAAGCCGGCCGTGTACACCAAGAACCTCCGGGTCAAGGCGACGTACACCGTCGACGGCCTGGTCGCCGGGCTCTGGACGGCCGAGAGGAAGCGTGGTGTGGCGACTCTCACCCTGACGCCGTTCGGGCGGACGCTGAAGAAGACGCTGACCGAGCTGGAGCGGGAAGGGACCGCGTTACTGCGGTTCCTGGAGCCGGATGCGAAGACCTACGAGGTGGTTACGCGCGGTTAATGAGGTTGTTGTCACACGTCGGATGACTGGGCCAGAACCCTTCGGCCCGGTGGAATGGGGAGATGAACACAGTCCCCACCATCACTCTGGACAACGGCGTCGAGATCCCGCAGCTGGGCCTGGGGGTCTGGCAGGTCGAGGACGAGATCGTCACCGACGTCGTCACGACCGCGTTCGAGACCGGCTACCGGCACGTCGACACCGCGGCCATCTACGGCAACGAGGCCGGCGTCGGGCGGGCGATCGCCGCGGCGGACCTGCCGCGTGACGAACTGTTCATCACCACCAAGGTCTGGAACAACGATCAGGGGTACGACAGCACCCTGACGGCGTTCGACGCGAGCCTGGAGCGGCTCGGCATCGAGTACGTCGACCTGTACCTGATCCACTGGCAGTCGCTGAAGCGGGACAAGTACGTCGACACCTGGAAGGCGTTCGAGCAGTTGTACGCCGACAAGCGGGCGCGCGCGATCGGGGTCTCGAACTTCCACGAGCCGGCCCTGCGGCGGCTGTTCGAGGAGACCACGATCCGCCCGGCGGTGAACCAGATCGAGGTGCACCCGGCGCTGCCGCAGGACGAACTGCGCGCGTTCAACGCGGAGAACGACATCGTCACGCAGGCGTGGAGCCCGCTGGCCTCTGGTGAACTGCTGGACAACACGACGCTCAAGGCTCTCGGCGAGAGGTACGGCAAATCCCCGGCTCAGGTGGTCATCCGCTGGCACCTGCAGCTCGGCAACGTCGTGATCCCGAAGTCGAAGACCCCGAGCCGGATCCAGGAGAACTTCGCCGTCTTCGACTTCCAGCTCGACAACGACGACATGGCCGCCATCGCCGACCTCGAAACCGGCCACCGCACCGGCGGCGACCCCGACATCTTCGGCTGACCCCCACACCACACACCCCACCACCACCGCTGCCCGCCGGCGGCGATTTGAGGGGTTGACTGGCTCTTCTGCTCGATGGGTGGGGTGGTGTCGGTGCGTCCCGGCCGGCCGGTCGGGGCAACTCCGTGCGGAGGGTTATCCGA
>Ga0193707_1000416_pt1 | contig 14473 bp, 15 predicted proteins | sample U3c2metaG_FD_143043 | JGI IMG/M metagenome (GOLD analysis project Ga0193707, IMG submission 143043) | Soil microbial communities from a riparian zone of the East river system, Colorado, United States - U3c2 | ecosystem: Environmental > Terrestrial > Soil > Riparian zone | place: USA: East River... | reverse complement strand
CACGCAAGGCCGACATCGTCGCCGCGCTCGGGGAGGCCACCGGATGAGGCCCATGATCGCCTCGGCCGACGCGCCGACGGATACAAGAGTGTCTCTCTGGATGATCCCGCAGGTCGTCGGCGTGTCGCCATCTCGAAGGGCGAGATGGCATTTTACGCCGAGCGAGAGGCCGCTTACTATCGTGTCCGTGCGTTCCTGGACAGAGTTGCTTACCAAGCGACGGGCAGTCGACTTCTGCCGCGTCGCCACCGCGCTCTGTCGTACGGCCTGAGTCAGTTGGCACGTTCAGCCCATCTCACTCGTCGCCGCCCACCAGGAGCATCTTCCGATGCAGATCGATCCAAGAGGTCAGCGATTCAGCGCGATCCTCACCACGATCGTGTTGATCGTCGTTTTGGTGACCGGTAGCTGGCCGCTACTGGCAGCACAGGCCGTCGTGTTCGTCATCGGAGTCGCGTTCGGTCTTCGAAACGCACCGTACGGCCTCGTCTACCGGGCTCTCGTCCGCCCACGGCTCGGTCCGCCCAAGGAACTCGAGCCTGAGGCACCACCCCGCTTCGCGCAGGGGGTGGGTGCGGCGTTCGCCCTGGTGGGATTGGTGGGTTACATCCTCGGGGTTCCCGCGCTGGGTATGACCGCTACGGCGTTCGCGCTGATCGCGGCCTTCCTCAACGCCGCCTTCGGGCTGTGCCTGGGCTGTGAGGCCTACCTGCTCATTCGCCGGTTCACTCCCGGGCGGGCCACGTCCTGAAGACCGAGCTCGCCCCAGCCATCTGGCCATGCAGCGAGTGCCCGAACACCGATCTGCCGCTCCAACTAGGAGGACCACAGCATGAGCCGCTCCGACGTCCTGGTCGACGCTGACTGGGTGCAGGCGCACCTCGACGAACCCGGCATCGTCCTCGTCGAGGTCGACGAGGACACCAGCGCGTACGAAAAGGGCCACATCCGTGGCGCCGTCCGCATCGACTGGAAGACCGAACTGCAGGACCCGGTACGCCGCGACTTCGTGGACAAGACCGGCTTCGAGAGCCTTCTTTCCGAAAAGGGCATCGCGGACGACGACCTCGTCATCCTGTACGGCGGCAACAACAACTGGTTCGCCGCCTATGCCTACTGGTACTTCCGTCTCTACGGCCACCAGAACGTCAAGCTGCTGGACGGCGGCCGCAAGAAGTGGGAGCTCGACTCCCGCGACCTGGTCGAAGACGTGCCCGCGCGCCCGAAGACGTCCTACTCCGCCAAGGAGCAGGACGCCTCGATCCGCGCTCTCCGCGACGAGGTCGTCGACGCCATCAGCAGCAAGAACCTCGTCGACGTACGCTCGCCCGACGAGTTCTCCGGAAAGCTGCTCGCGCCGGCGCACCTGCCGCAGGAGCAGGCGCAGCGCGGCGGCCACATCCCGACGGCCCGCAACATCCCGTGGTCGAAGGCGGCCAACGACGACGGCACCTTCCGCTCCGACGACGAGCTGCGCAAGCTCTACGAAGAGGCGGGCGTCGACCTGTCCAAGGCGACGATCGCGTACTGCCGCATCGGTGAGCGCTCGTCGCACACCTGGTTCGCCCTGCACGAGCTGCTGGGCCTGCCGGACGTGAAGAACTACGACGGATCCTGGACCGAGTACGGATCGCTCGTCGGCGTGCCGATCGAGCTTGGGGAGGCAAAATGACGGACGGTTGCGGGGCTCCGGCTCAGACGGCGAGCCTGCCCGCCACAGTGGACCTGAAGAACGAGGCGGTCATCCAGGGCACCGTCGTACGCGAGGGCGGGGTCGTCCCGGGCGCGTACGCACGACTGCTCGACGCGACCGGCGAGTTCACCGGTGAGGTCGTGACCAGCGACGAGGGCGTCTTCCGCTTCTTCGCCGCACCGGGCGACTGGACGGTACGCGTGCTCGCGCCGGGCGGGGTCAGCATCGACTCCAACGTGACGGCCCAGACCGGCGAGATCGCGAGCCTCAAGGTCGCGATCTAGCCGAGACCTAGCCGGCCGAACGACGAAGAGTCCTGCCATCGCGTCCCGGTGGCGGGACTCTTCTGTTCGTCATGTCGGTAACCGCTACGATCGCGTATTGTGCTCCGTTCGTCCCCCGTAATCCTGCCATGGGCCACGCTGCGGCTGGCCTGGCGGTTCGCGGTGCCGCTGGCGCTCTGGTACACCGTCGGCCAGGCGCTCCGGTACCTGTTGTTCCTTGGGGGCTACCACTTCGGGCTGCACCACGCGGCCGTCCCGGTCCTGGTGATCAGCCTGATCGTCATGGTCTCGCTCAGCGTGACCGTGGCGATGCTGCACAGCGTCAAGGACGGCCTGCCCGCGGTACGGAAGCGTGAGCTCGACGAGTCCCTGACCTCCTGGGCGGCGGCCGAAGAGGAGACCGTCCTCGACGCGCTGACCCGTGCGCTGCTGCCGTTCATGATCTTCTACCTGGCCTGGAACTGGTACGTCGAAGACGCCCAGGCATTCGAGCAGGCGGCGGCGGGCCGGGGCAACGCCCAGGGCGGCCTCGACGGCCAGCTCCTGGCGATGAAGTCGATCATCGCTCTCGGCGACCACGTCTACGTCGCGATCGGGCTGACGGCCGGTTTCCTGGTGCTGAAGTTCGTCGCCGAACGCTTCGTGGAGCCGAAGTGGCCACGCGCCGGTGGCGTCACGGTCGCGCTGTTCGAGGTCAACTGGACGCTCTTCGGCCTGTTCACGGTCAACAAGGGCCGCGGCGCGCTGACGAACTGGATCACGAACCGGGTCGTCTGGGGCTGGGTCGGCGATGTCACCGGGCCGTTCTTCGGCTGGTTCGACGCGCTGTGGCCGTCGTTCAAGGAGGCCGTCCTCGGCGGGCTCGTCTGGCTCGTGATCGCCGGCGTCATCCTCGGGGTGGACGCCGACGAGGAGACCGCCCTCGGGAAGGGCAGGGTCGGCCGCGGCCTCATCTCGGTGAGCGGAATCGACCGCCCGCACACGCCGTGGGAGGTCGTCACGCGCGAACTGCGGGACAAATGGCTGCCGACCTTCTACGGCTTCCGCATGGTGGTCCGCGCCGGACTGTTGCCGTTCGCGGTGTTCTGCATGCTGTTCACGGGCCTCGACGTCGGATCCCTCATGGCCCAACGCGGGGTCTACTACATTCTCGGACCCCACGAGATCGGCTACTGGGTGACGCGGCTCGACGTCATCCACTTCGGCGTGGATCTCATCCACCAGACGCTGCGCGTGTGCCTGATGGCCGCGGCGTTCGACCTCGTGGTCCGGCGGGTCAGTGAGCGAACCTCAGCACCGGAGTCGGCCCCGGAGCCTTCTGTGACAGTAGGCCCCCCGGTCTGGCCTCCAGCACGACAGTATTGATCAGGTTTCCCGGCACCTGCGCGGTCACCGTCACCTGGCCATCGGTCCCGACCTGCGGCTTGACGTCGGGATCGGATGAGCCCCCCGCGGACCAGACGTGCCCGGCGCGGTCGCGCACCGTGTAACCGACCTGGTCCACGTCCTTGACGCCCTGGGCGTCGAGCGGCCGGGCCACCACGACGAGCTTGAGCGTGACCGCCCCGGACGGCGTGGCGGCCCGCGTGGTGCTGCCCGTCGTGTCCCGGCCGAGCAGCCGCAACCGTACGTGCCCGAGCGTGGCGATGCCACCCCGGCGTACGACCGTGACGCGCTCGTGCGTCTGCCAGTTTCGGGCCTGGTGGTCGTCGTCGATCCACTCGGTCGCGAGGAGAGCGGGGATGAGCAGGAGCAGCGCGGCCACCTCGATCGCGCGCCGGCGCCCGTCGCTCAGGCGCTTGCGGCGCGGGACCGGGTCCGGCACGGTGTCCTCGAGAGGATCGCGTACCGTCCACTCCAACGGGTCGTAGGTCATGTCCTCAGCTCGTACGACGCCGCCGGATGCGCGGCCAGCCGCGCCCCCTTGGCGCCACTCAGGCCCAGGTCGACGTTGGTCTCGGCGCTCAGCTCGTTCTGCAGGGCGGCCGATCCGATGACCAGCCGCGCACCGGCGAGACGGTCCTTGGGAATCTCGAAGACGTACTGCGCGGGACCCCACAGCATCGGCTGGTACTCGTTGTCCGAGTCCGGGATCGCGGCACGGCCGCTCGGGCCGTACTCGTCGCCACTCTGGGTCTCGAGCCGGATGTGACCGGTCATGAACGGCTTCTTGTTGCTCTTGATCTGCGCCTGGACGATCAGGAAGATCCCGAGGCTCCGCATGACCGTGGGCTTGGCCAGGGCGTCGGGCTTGGTGATCGCACTCGCCACGTCGACCCGGCTGACCTTGACGCTGAAGTCGCGGTTGCCGACGACCGCGCCGAGCCGGCCACGGCTCATGAGCGGATGCTGGGCCTTGTCCTCCAGGTGAGGCTTGAAGGTGTACAGCCACATCGCCGCCGCCATCAGCCCCACGGTCAGCACGGCCGCGGCGGCCTTCTTCAGCGTGATCACGACGTCGCCCCCATACGTACGGGAACGGTCACCTTGGCCTTGATGGGCGACTGCTTGGTCACGCTCCAGTAGAAGCTGTCGGTGGTGAAGCTCTGGCCGTAGTCCCACTGGCGCAGCGCCAGCGTCGCCGTACGGGGCGCGGTGGCATTGCCCAGCGGCCAGACGAGCTGGACCGTGACCGGCAGGCGCGGATGGATGGAGCTGGTGACCTGGCCGTCGATGTCACCCTCCGACGCGATGAAGTCGGGCTGAAGGTAGGTGCCGGGCTTGGACTCGGCGGCGACCCCGTCGAGAAAACTGGAGATGCCGAACGTCTTGTCACCCGTGTTGGTGACCCGCATCCGTACGAGGAGGAGGTTTCGCAGGGGGTCGAAGGAACTCAGCTTCATCCGCCCCGCACGCGCGTCCATGACCTGGACGTGGAACAGCCCTTGGTCGACGGTGGATCCCGCCTTGACGGCAACGGGCCCACCCGCCTGCGCACGAAAGCCACCGAACACTCCCGCCACCGCGAGGAGCACCGCCATGACGCCCATGACAGCCAGGAACACCGGCCACCTCTTACGAGGCGGCCTGCCGGAACTGTCGGAATGAGCCACGCGCACGATCGTAACGGGCTCCGCACCCATTTTTCCGTCTTAGGAAGGTCGCTCTCCATGGTCCGTGTTGTGGTGCGTCGTCTAGAGTTTCGGTGCGGCGAGCTTTGGGGGAGACACAGGTGGGTGCGGTAAGGCTGGCGGGGTTGGCGGCGATCGGAAGTCTGAGCCTCGCGTCTCTGATGGTGACGCCTGTCGCCCTGGCGACGCCGAGGGCAGGACTTGAGGCCAGGCCCGTCGCTCCGACCGGGAAACCGACCAAACCGAAACCCGGCCCGACGCCCAAGCCCCAACCAAAGCCCGCGCCCCCGCCGCAACGATGCGACATCCCCGCGGGCTACCCTGCGGCCAAGATGACCGGCGCCCCGTGGCCGCAGAAGATGCTCAACTTCAGCGATGCCTGGACCTTCACGGAGGGGCAGCACGTCAAGCTGGCGGTCGTCGACAGCGGTGTTGACGCCTCGCATCGCCAGCTGCCGAAGATGGACACGTACGACATGACCGGCACGGACAATCGGGACTGCGCCGGTCACGGTACGGAGGTCGCCGGCGTCATCGCGGCCCAGGATCGGCGGAACGCTCATGTGCCCTTCCTCGGCGTCGCGCCCAAAGTGCACCTGATCTCGGTCAAGGTGGCCACGCAGGACAAGAACAACGACCCGCTTCTCCTGGCCAGAGGGATCAGGCGCGCGGCCGACCTCGGCGCGAAAGTCATCTGCGTCTCGTCGATGACGGCCGACTATTCCTACCTCAAGCAGGCGGTACGGCATGCGCAGGCCGCCGGTGCGCTCGTCGTCGCCGCGGCCGGTAACACGGATCCGAAGAAGAAGGACTCAGAGCAGGCGCTGTATCCGGCGAGCTATCCCGGAGTGATGTCCGCCGGAGCGGTCGGGCAGGACGGCAAGGTGGCGGACTACAGCGACTCCAAGTCCCATGTGTCGGTCGTGGCACCGGGCACGAACGTCATCAGCACGTGGCCGGGCAGCAGCTACAACATCAATGACGGCACGAGCTTCGCCGCGCCGTACGTCGCCGGGACCGCCGCCTTGGTCGAGTCCGAATTCCCGAGTTTGTCCGCCGCCCAGGTCAAGCACCGCATCGAAGTGACAGCCGATGGGAGTACGTCGGTCGGCTCGGGCCACGGCATCATCAATCCGCTGCGTGCCGTGACGGCCGTACTGCCGGAAGAGGGAGACCAGGGCCGACCGCAGCCGTCGGTGAAGGCGCATCCGGTCGCCCTGGTCCAGCCGAACCATGAGGACCCCTTCACCCGTACGGTGGCGCTTTCGATCGTCGGGGGAGCGCTCGGAGTAGCGGGCGTGGTCGCCGCCGGAGGCCTCATCATTCCGGCAGGCCGTCGCCGCAACTGGCGCCCCAGCCGCCGCGTCGCGCCAGTGGAGCAAGAGGACTGACCCCGATCGGCACACGGGGAAGACGATCACGAGTCCGGCCTCTGAACTCCTGGATCGCTACCATGTGAGGCGATTCGCCTCTTCAGGACCGTCGAAGGATGTATAGCGTGACCGACCTCAGCAGATACCTCGGCAAGGGCATGATGAATGAGTCCCTGCGGGGCGCGCATCAGCTGGGCCGCGCGAAGGATCTCCAGGAGCGGCTGAGCTCCGTCGTCGGAAGCGCGGAGTCCAAGGACGGGCGCGCCAAGGTTAAATGCACCAACGACAAGGGCGTGACAAAGGGCCGCCTCGGCCCGCGCGCGATGCGGATGGCCTCCGAAGAGTTCGCGGAGACCTTCACCGCAGTCGCCCAGGACGCGATCAAAGTGGTGTACGGCGGAGAGGACGCCTTTGAGCTGGAAGCTGCTCGCGAGCGGCGCGAGGAGGTCGACCAGTCCTTCCACACTGCTTTGGGCGACGCGCAGAGCGAGATGGGCAAGCTCATCAGCCGCCTGGATGCCTACGGAATGGCTCCGCGCAAGGGCGGTCCGAGCGACGTCCAAGGCTGATCCGATGAGCGATCTCTTCGGGTCGAAGGAACTCCTCTACACACGGCGCTGGGCGGGGTTCGGCGAGTTCCTCGGTGGCGGCGACGAGCGCTGGGACCTGACTGACAGTGACGACCGCGCCGTCGCCACGGTTGTGGAGACCGACCTGACAGTGCTGCGCCGGGCCGGACGTTTTCTCAACAATCTGTTCCCAGATCAGCAGCGGCACCGACTCGAGATCAGGGACTCCGGGGGCCACACGGTATTCACACTCGTCAAACAGCCCCCGAAGCTGGGCCTTGAGTACGCGGAGGTCTGGATGGGCGACGGTTCACCGGCAGGCACGATCAGACTGATCAGTCCGGAGGCTTCGGACCGATTCGGCCTGGGATTCTACGACCCACGAGATGAACGGCTGGGAGAGGTCCGCAACGCCAAGACAAAGACCTCCGCGACCGGGTCCAACACGTTCGCTGTACTCACCGCCGATGGGACGGAGATCGCTGAGTTCTCAGGCGTGAGGACCCACGGTGGCGGAGGACCGGTCGGCTATCGACTGCACGTCAGCCAGGACCTGTCCGAACCCCTTCGTTCAATGGTTTACGCGTCACCGATCGTCAGGTACTTCATCAGGTAGCAGTGGTGAGTCCTAAGCCAGGAATAATTCACGGCAACGACGGGACGTACAACACGTCTCGACATGGGGTCAGTACCAATGCGGGCGAAGCCAGCAAGCTGCTACAGAACCGACGATGAACGCGCGGCCGTCGACGATGGCCAGGCCGCTCTTGACCGCCTGCTTGAGCGTCTGGTCGACACTCCGACCCCCGCAGGCCGACACCACGCGAACTCAACGTGCCGGCGACCGCACGCCTTCTGCCGCTCGTCGCCGTCCGCAGGCAGCGCCTGCTCAGCACCGCGCTGATTTCGGAGTGCGTACTGGCTCGGAAGAGCGTCACAGCCACTGTCATGACCTTGATGGACGTACTCGTCAACTTTCCTGCACTTGGCCGGACCGGGCCTCTGAGCTGTGGAATATCCCTGGCTGAGGCCGAGGACCTCCTCGGCCCGGGGCGCCCCGCCTACGTCATGAAGGGGCCGACATCGACGGCTACCCGCTGATGTCTGCGGTCCTCAGCCTGCCGGAACGAGACCAGCACATGCCACAGCGTGATCGGCACTACCTCGATGTGATTCACAAGCACACGGCTTGACATCGCTGATTCCATATAATGACGCGGTTCACGTGTTCTTCGACCTTGCCGGAGCTGTGGGGCAGGGTCAGGCCGGCGCGGGCGGTGTCGTAGTCCCGGCGTAGCCCGGCCACGAAGGAGTGGGGGTTGGGCAGGTCGTCGGCCTGGACGGCGTCCGTCCAGTGGTCGAGGTCGTGTCCACGCAACCGCAGCATCATGACGGCGAAGCCACGAACGTGTTCGCGGACGGCGGCCAGAGGCGGACAGGCGGTCGTCAACGCGTCCAGTTTCTGATGCTCGCCAGAGTCAGCTTTGCCATTACGAACGAGATCATGGCTGAGAGCCGGCATCGGAACGGTGTAGTACTTGGCGTAGCACGAGGCCATGGTCTCCTTATGCCTGGTCCTCGTGTCGCCGAAGCAACTGCCGCGCTAAGCTGACCGTTACCTACCGTCGCTCTAGAAGGTGAACGCCATGCCGCTCTCAGACAACATTGGAGCGAACGCTTTGGACAGCACGCTACGAGATGCGCAGAAACGGTTGGAAAAGGCAGGCGAGCTGCAAGAAAAATTGATGTCGGTCGTCGGCAGTGGGACGTCCTCGGATGGCCGGATCAAGGTCGAGTGCACCAACGAAAAGGGCGTCGCGAAGATCGATCTTGACCCACGGGCGATGCGCATGGCATCTACTGAGCTTGCCGAGACGCTGCTCACAGTGATCCAGGACGCAATGACCGACTTGCGGGCAAAGTCACAGTCAATCACACGGGAGACCTTTGGCGGGGAAAGCGTGGCGGGAGACATCGGGGCCGCTCGCGCCCGTATAAAAGAGGTCGGAGAGTCGTTTGACCGTGCTATGCGTGATGCGCATGGAGAGATGGGACAAGTACTTCGGGCAATTGGGCAGGATGCTCCGTGGGGTGATGACCGTTGAGTAATATCTTCGAGCTTGCGCGCCTGTTCTTTGATGAGACCTCAAGCGCACTGTCCGCGGAAACCCAGTTTGCCGTCTCGGATGGGGATGGTCAGCAGGTCGGTTCTGTCAGCGAACCCGATCTGACAACTTGGAACCGAATTCTCAGGCTCTGGGCAATGCATCCGGAGATGGATCGTCACCATCTCGTTTTCCAGACTCTGGATGGTGCGCCTGTACTATCGATCGACCAACCGAAACAGGGTTTCAAAGCAGGATCGCCGAAAGTGTATGGCCCTGATGGGACGTTTGCCGGACAGATTGGGCTGGCGCCCCAGCCGAGGCCGGGAGAGCCGCATATCAGCCTCCACATCCGTAGCTCAGATGGAGATCGATTGGGCGACATCCGCCTTCTTGCCGGGCCTACGAGGATTGGTGGCCCTAAGGTTCACGGCATATGCGACAGGGAAGGGCTGGAACTGGCCAGGATTACAGGCGGAGCTGGTTATGGTAAAAAGACCTTCGGGTATGATCTAAATCTCACGCGCAGGCTGGAAGACCCGCTGCATACGCTCGTCCTTGCCGCACCGATTGTGCAGTATCTGATGCTGCACCTGTAGTTTAGTTCACAGCACATTCTTAAGACCAGGAAAGACTTTTTTCAGATCACCAGGGTCGATGCCGAGAGCGGCGGCGGCGCGAGGCATTCCTTCACCCTCAAGGCCACTATCGAAGAACTTTCCTCGATAGTGCGACCAGATCATTTCTGGAGCGGCCTTCAGCGTACCCCCAGCGACATCACCGAGCATGTTGAAGTTGCCCATCAGCAACTGCATGTCCTCATGGATGAATTCCGACGAGCCGAGGGCGATGGCAGTGTATTTCGACAGTGCCTTCATGCTGGCCACGTAGCCCTCGAGCGCCTCGCCGGTCTCTACGGCCAGTGCATTAGCCTCGGCTTCTTGGGCGGCGGCAGCTACAGCGCCAACGACCGTCGATGCCTCCGTGAGAATCATAGTGGCCTGAATGGCGAGTTCAGTGCCAAGTATCACCATAACGCCAGCGAACAAGGTCAGTGCGGTGCCGACGATGATCAACGCCAGTGCAACGGCATCGGTGAAAATTCGTGCGCCCTCAAGCTGATCGCCGAAGCTCTTCATCTTGTTCTCGAATGCTTCACGGTCTGCGCTGGACCAGGCGTCCTCAGGAATTCCCCTGATAACGTCTTCTAGGCCCTCCCGGGCTTCGCCCAGGGAATGCCCGCCTTTGGTCCAAGCCACGGCGGCGTCGCCAACCCCGCCCGGCATTCCTGATCCTTGTAGCATCTTGAGCATGACGTCCCATGCGCCGGGTATGACACAGGCTGCGTAGGCTGTCTCAATAAGTCCGATCGTGACCAGGCCGTCGCCGACCTTCATCGCATATGCCGCGCCTTGCGCTACTGACGTTTCCACGCTCATGTCTTACTCCCCGTGCCCCTTGGTCTTGCTCTTCTCTTCGGCTTCACGCCAGACCTTGGCGGTGATGTGGAGAGCCTCCGCCAGATCGTGTTCGACCGTCTTCTTGGCGTAGCTGTCGATGTTCTTCTCTGTCACGGCCTTGACCTGGATATGCATGATCTCTGTGGCATCGAAGGCCAGCCCGAAGTTGTACCAGGTGGGCTCCGCCTCCTCGACCGAGCTCTTAGCCTCTTCGAGGGGCATCCCTACCTTTTGTACGAAGATCTGGGCTAGCTTCTCGACCTGGTCTGGCTTGAGTTTGATCTCGTGGTCCGGTGCCGCCGTGATCACCGGTTGTTTGGGCGTGCCCGCGTCCCCGTTCGAGCCCCCGTCGGTCTTGGGCGCCATCCACCTCTCCCATCAGCTACGGCCTGCCACTGCGCGTCCTACCTTGCGGGCGCCGCGGCCAGGCCAAGATTAGCTTCCGATCGGGCCATGCTACCGGTTCCAACTGGGGCGTATCGGAAGTGTCGGTAGACCGGAACATGCACCCGTGTCCCGTCGAAGAACGATTAAATGCCCACACAGCGTGGGTGCAGATCTCACCGACCCTTCGCTTGGTTGATCCCCTGAATTAGGGGCGCCGGTGGCGAGCCTGAGGATCACGGCTGCCGGAAGGGCGATGATGGCAACCATCACAACGCGACGCATTTTAGTGACCAAAAACACACTATCAGTTAGCGTTTGGGGTCTCTCTGTTACACGCCTGGCCAAGGTCGGCCTGTGGAGCTAGGAAGCATCATTGATCTGAGCGGTCTGGATGAGGCGGGTGCCGTTTCGGCGGTCGACCAAGTACCCGCGGCCCGGGGGCAGCTTGTGGGCCTTGACGTTGCCGAGCAGTACGCCTTCGTCCTTGTTTCCGGACATGATCAGGCCGGGGGAGCCCATCTCCTTGATGCGCTGCACCACCGGGTCGAACATGGCGCGGCCGGCGCCGCCGAACTGGCGGGTCATGATGACGTGCAGGCCGATGTCGCGGGCCTGTGGGAGTAGTTCGACGATGCCGCGGAGTGGGTTGTCGGCCGTCGCGACCATGTCGTAGTCGTCGATGATCAGGTACAGGTCCGGGCCGTGCCACCATGACCGGCTGCGTAGCTGGTCGGGGGTGAGGTCCGACGGGGGCAGGCGCTTGGTCAACGCCGCCTGGATGTCCTTCACCAGAGTCGCGGCGGCGGTCGACGAGGCGGCGAAGCCGATCCGGTGAGGGATCTCCGCCGCGTCGAGCAAGGAACGCCCGTAGTCGATGAAGATCATTCGGGTGTTCTCGGGGTCGTGCCGTTCCGCGATACCCGAGACGATCATGCGGAGCAGGTTCGACTTTCCGCATTCGGTGTCGCCGAAGACCAGGAAGTGCGGGTCGTTGGCGAAGTCGAGGTAGACCGGCGACAGCGCGTCCTCGTCGATGCCGATCGGCACGCGCGCGCCGGTCTGAGACGCCGGGGGCAGCTGCGAGATCGGGAGGATGTCCGGCAGCATCCGGACCTTCGGCGCCGTACGTCCCTGCCAGGAGTCGGTGATCGCGTGCACGAGTTTGCCCACGCCGTCGGACAGAGAGTCGGCGGACGTCTCGGCGTCGATGCGGGGGAGGGCCGTCAGGAAGTGGAACCCGTCCGGCGTCAGGCCGCGGCCCGGACGTCCCGTCGGGACGTTCTCGGCCAGCTTGCGGTTGATCTCGGATTCGAAGGAGTCGCCGAGCCGTAGCTCCAGCTTGGTGCCGAAAAGGTCGCGGATGCCCGTACGGAACTCGGTCCACTTGTTGGTCGCGGCGACCACGTGCACGCCGTAACCAAGCCCGCGCGCGGCGAGCTGGGTGATGGTCGCCTCGAGCGCCTCGTAGTCCTGGCGCAGCGTGAGCCAGTTGTCCACGATGACGAACACGTCGCCGTAGCCGTCACCGGGGTATTCACCGGAGGCGCGCAGTCGCCGGTACGTCGGCATGGAGTCGATGCTCCGCTCGGCGAACTCCTGCTCGCGCCGGTCGAGCAGCTGCGTCACCTCGGCGATCGTCCGGCGTACGCGGTCGGCGTCGAGGCGCGTGGCGACGCCGCCGATGTGCGGGAGCGACGCCATCGGGCCGAGCGTGCCGCCACCGAAGTCGAGACAGTAGAACTGCACTTCCTGCGGGGTGTGCGTCAGCGCGAGCGAGGCGATGAGCGTACGGATCGCGGTCGACTTGCCCGACTGCGGACCGCCGGCGATGCCGACGTGGCCGGCCGCGCCGGACAGGTCCAGCCAGTACGGCTCGCGGCGCTGGTGGAAGGGCTTGTCGACGATGCCGACGACCGCCACCAGCCGGCCGCGTCCCTCCCAGCCCTCCGGCGTGGTGAGGCCGAACTGCGGCATGACGCTCAGCGGCGGCAGCAGCCCGTCCAGGGTCGGCGGCTCGTCGAGCGGCGGCAGCCAGATCTCGTGCGGCGGCGGCCCGTGCCCCTCCAGCTGGCGTACGACCACGTCGAACAGGGCGTCTTGGCTCTTCTTCTCCGGCTCTGCCGGTTTTTCGGCCTCTTCGACGACCTGGGGCCGGATGTAGTCCGGCAGGTACGGCACGATCTGCCGCACGATCTTGCTGCCCTCCTCACCGGACGATGCCTCGGCCTCGACCGGGCCGGAGACGTACGCGGCCTTGAAGCGGACCATCGACTCGGTGCCGATCTTCATGTAGCCGTTGCCGGGCGCCTGCGGCAGCTCGTACGCGTCGGGTACGCCGAGCACGACCCGCGACTCCATCGCCGAGAACGTGCGCAGGCCGATGCGGTACGACAGGTGGGTGTCCAGGCCGCGCAGCTTGCCCTCTTCGAGGCGCTGTGAGGCGAGGAGCAGGTGCACGCCGAGCGACCGGCCCAGCCGGCCGATCATCACGAACAGCTCGGCGAAGTCGGGCTTGGCCGACAGCAGCTCGGAGAACTCATCGAGCACGACGAACAGCGTCGGCATCGGGTTGAGCGGGGCACCTTCGGCGCGGGCCCGTTCGTAGTCGCGGAGCGAGGCGTAGTTGCCCGAGGCGCGGAGCAGCTCCTGGCGCCGGACCATCTCGCCGTGCAGCGCGTCGTACATCCGGTCGACCAGCGGCAGCTCGTCCTCGAGGTTGGTGATGACCGCCGCGACGTGCTGCAGGCCGTCCATGCCGAGGAACGTCGCGCCGCCCTTGAAGTCGACGAGGACGAAGTTGAGGATCTCCGAGGAGTGCGTCATGGCCAGGCCGAGCACGAGCGTGCGCAGCAGCTCGGACTTACCGGAGCCGGTCGCCCCGATGCACAGGCCGTGCGGGCCGTACCCGCCCTGCGCGGCCTCCTTGATGTCGAGGTCGATGGGCCGGCCGTCGCTGTCGATGCCGATCGGTACCCGGAGCCGGTTGCGCTGGGCCCGCGGCCGCCAGACGACGGCTGGGTCGACGTTGTACGCGTCCTTCACTCCGAGCAGCGAGGTCAGGGTGAGGTTGGCCGCGAGCGCGTCCTCCTCCGGAGTGCTCGCCGAGCTGGCCCGCAACGGGCACAGCTGCCGTGCGAGTGCCTCGATCTCCTGGATCGACATCTCGTCGGGCTTGCAGATCCGGGTCGGGACGTCCTTGCCCGTACGGTCGCGCCGCAGCATGGAAACGTCCTGCGGGTTCACGTCGAGGCGGAGCATGTGCGCGTCGATCGTCGGGTTGGTGGTGCCGGTGAGGTCGATGACGCACACGCCGTCGATGCCGTCGGCGGACAGCTGCGACTCGTACGACGCCTGACCGCCGTCGACGATCACGACGTGGTACGGGAGGTCGGACTGGCTCAGCCCCGGCGTGAACCGGGGCCGGTCCTTCAGCTCGGAGCCAAGGAGGGACTCCAGCTCCGTCATGGTCTTCGCCAGCAGGCGGACCTGGCCCGCGGCGTCGTACTCGGTGGGGTGCAGCGCGTGGGGAAG
>Ga0193707_1000415_pt1 | contig 14483 bp, 11 predicted proteins | sample U3c2metaG_FD_143043 | JGI IMG/M metagenome (GOLD analysis project Ga0193707, IMG submission 143043) | Soil microbial communities from a riparian zone of the East river system, Colorado, United States - U3c2 | ecosystem: Environmental > Terrestrial > Soil > Riparian zone | place: USA: East River... | reverse complement strand
AGCGCGCTCCGAACGGTATCGCCCTCACCGACTTGCTCGATCGCGGCGCGAACGCTGTGGAGCTGTGCCCAATTCGCCGGGTCAATGGAGGACCCGGTATCGGTATAGGCATCCACGAGACGCAGGACTGAAAGTCCGGCGAATACGGCGCACCAGGAAGCGCTGTCTTCCTGCATGGAACCGAGGGTATCGAAGTAGACTTGATGCCGGATCATAGGGCCTTTTTTGGGCGTAATTTGGTGCATTAAAATGCCACTATATCCGCATTAAGGAAATGCCTGTTTCGTATCACCATAGGGGCGATTTCATATCACCTCCGGCGAGTTAAGTCGCTCCTGGGGGCTTTAACGCGCCAAGGGGATTAGGTCCCTTGGAATGCGCTCAGAGGGGGATATGGACCAATCGGCAAGGTCAAACCACCATGCATCCGGGCGCATTTCGGTGGTCCGAATTCGTCTGTGAATCCCCAGGATTTTCCGGGGTTCGTACAGCCAGATGGCGGGCGCATCTTCGTTGATAACGGCGAACGCATTTGTGAACTTTTCACGCTCCTGAGCCGGGTCCGCTCGCAGCGCGCTGTCGAGCAAGGCGTCAAATCTGGGGTTGCTGTACGACCCATAGTTGACCCCATTCTTCCCGATGCCCTGGCTGCCCCACGCCTCCCTCATTCCGTCCGGGCTCGACGCCATGATCCAGCTGCCGAGCGCCGCGTCGAAGGCACCACGGGCCTCCCTGTCGCCCTCTGTGGAAGTCTCGAGCTGTTCCAACTGCACCTGAATGCCCATGCGGCGAAGCTGCTCCTGGAGGAGCGGTCCCATCCTGAGTCGCGTCTGGCTCGAAGTCGGGATGATGAGCGTGAAGGCGAGCTCTCGCCCGTTCTTGGCCCTCATTCCGTCCGCACCCCGACGGACCCATCCCAACGAATCGAGCAGTCGGCTCGCGCGCGCCGAATCAAATGGGAGCTGAGCACCAGTCGGATCCGTGGTCGGATAAGCGCGTACGGTTGGGCCGACGGGCACCAGCGCAAAGGTGTCGAGGACGCTACGCACCAGCGTCCCGCGGTTGACGGCCATGGTGATCGCGCGGCGCAGATCGCGATTCCCGAAGAGCGGATGCGGCCGGGCTTTATTCGTCGGATCACGGAGGTTGAACCGCAGAAAAGCGTAGTCCATTCCCGGCAAGATGATCGCCCGGAGGCTCGGGTGACGCGCGAGCTCTCTCAAGTTTTCGGGGCGGAGCACATCGAAAAGATCGGCGGCGCCGCTGAACAGCTTGGTCACCGCCGGCTGGAAATCCGGCGCAACGGTCCAGATCACCCGATCCAGCCTTGCACGCCTACGAAAGTTGGAAGTATCGGCGATGATCTCCACCGACGCGCCTTTGTCCCATTTTCGCAGGCGAAAGCGCCCTGTCCCGATCGGCAGCGGCACGCCCTGGCGCAGCGAATCGACCGGAATTTTCTCCAACTGATGCGCGGGAAGGATGAGCAGTTGTGCTGCGGCATCGAGGAACTGCGTTGGCGATCTCGCGCGAAACCAGAACACAGCCGTGAGTGAGTCGGTCACGGTCACGGAATCGATGTTCGCGAGCTCGCTGCCACTTCTGCCGCCGAGCGCGGGATTTCTGTTGAGGGTGAAGGTGAATTGAACGTCGCGCGCCGTGACGTCCCTTCCATCGTGCCACTTTGCCCGCGGATTGATATGAAACGCGAGCATCAGCGAGTCGCCAGACCAGCGCCACCGGTCCGAGAGCCCCAAGCGAAATCCTTTTTCGTTCCGGGTGTTCAGGTCCGAGCCGACGTCGGCGAGGTAGTCGTAGATCTGTTCGGTTATCTGCCTCCCCTGAACGGTGCTGACGAAGGGAGGGAAGAGCGAGCCGGGGTCCGCAGTGGTCGAGATGACCAATGTTCCGCCAGCCTCGGCGGATCCGGTTCCGGGGGAACGCTCAGTACAGCCCCATGCGGAGAAAGCCATCGCAATGACAGCGAATTTTCTCATTGACGGGAAGCTAGCGCTCTAAGCCGTACCTGGAAGGCATTAACTCAACGGTGATAGAAAAACGACAGTTTGAGAAACAAAACTGACATTGACCCTCCGACTCAGCCGTTGAAATCTCAATGCAACATGGGAAACCCGGCTTCGAAGCGGCCCGATGCGATGCCCACCTTTCAGGTGGCGCATTTGCAACGCGATGGTCAGGACATAATCATTGTGCCCGTAGACCGCACCTTCGGGAAGAGATCGCCCGCGGAGCAGGCCCGCATTCAGGAAGCGTTTCAGCGGAGCGCGGTCTCGGTGGAGATGGCTGGCGTCGTGGTTCCGGTGTGGGAAGATGCCACCGGCAGAATGGCATTTCGTGCTCCCCCGCCCTGGCACGACTTCCTGAAGAGCATAGACATGGTCTATGTCGCGACCGCACTGAATCGGACCCTCAGTCTCGAGGCGCGGTAACCCAGGCCACCGCTCGAGCGGCAGTCGAGCCAGTTGAATCGTGTGCGGCGGGCGGTGATACTCCGGTGATTGATCCTTCCTCAATTGCGCGGAGACTCATCATTTGCTGAGAAGACCTTCGACGTTCACTGGAGTCCCTTTGGGCATGCTGGGGCTGGCGCTCGCTGCTGTCCTTGTTGCCGCGCCGCGCAGCGAGGCGCAACACGAAACCCATTCAGCAATGCGGGACATGCCGGGCGATACGCTCGTCAGCGCCCCGACGACGCCGAGCCGACCGCGCTCGGATTCAGGTGCGATCGCTGACTCGCTGCTCGGTGTCTGCAAGCCGCACATAGCCCATTCAATTGACGCCTACTCCACCTGCCTCGGCGACGGCATCGCATCGCTCTCGTCCGCCGGAAATATCGCCCTGGCGATGGGGGCTCTCGACCGCATCATCCACAGCGATCCCTCGCTCGTTCTGCTTGGTCATCCACTCGCGCACGCACTCGGTTACGCGGTTCGATCGACCCCCGCGACCGCGACACGCCTGCTCTCGCAGTGCGACGACCGCTACCAGTCGGGATGCTATCACGGAATCCTGCAGCGATACTTCGACGCGCGAACGGGAATGCCATTGGCCCAGAGCGTGTTGGTGGCGCCGTGTGACGGACTGCGTGGCACCCGCGAGCAATTTCGGCTGTACGACTGCCTCCACGGGACTGGCCACGGTCTCATGATGTACCACCGCTACGACGTCAACGCGTCGCTCAAGGATTGCGATCGGCTAGCCGGCGACTGGGACGAGCGGAGCTGTTACAGCGGCGTGTTCATGGAGCACAACATGGGCGCCAGCATTCAGGCCTTCGGCCTCGGTATGCTCGGGATGCACCGGCATTCGATGCCTGCGGCAACCGTCGTTCTGTTCAAGCCCGACGATCTCCACTATCCCTGCGACGGTACACCAGCCCGCTACCGGCACGAGTGCTACGAGCTGCAAGCGGATCTCATTCTTCCGGCGATGAAGCAGGATTACAGGAAGGCGAGCGCAGTGTGTGATGCCGCGGGCACTCCCGATCTCGTTCGCGCTTGCTACGTCGGCCTCGGCAGGAATGCGTCCGGGGCATCGGCGTTTCAGTACGCCGGCATCAGGAAAAGATGCGATCAGGCCTCACCAGCCGGCGTTCCATTTTGCTACGAGGGAGCTGTGCGACATCTGGCGTACGCGCCGAGCGAGCTTCCGCGTGGCGTAGCGTTCTGCAAGTCGCTGCCCGAGGGAGAGAGCCGGTCGCGTTGCTGGGACGGCGTAGGGCTGCAAGTGGGGGGATTCTTTACGGACTCGGCATCGCGGCAGCGGGCGTGTCAGTCGGATGTGACACGTGACGTTGCAGCGTGCGTAGAAGGTGCCGGGGTTACTCAAAGCCTGCCCGCGAAGAATCGGCCCTAGCGCGCACGGCGGCGATGTCAGAGGAGCGTGAGTGGAAAAACGAAAAATTGGCTCGCTCGAAGTTTCCGTCGTCGGGGTGGGCTGCAACAACTTCGGCATGCGTAGCGACGAGGCGCATTCCGAGGAAGTCATGAAGGCCGCGCTCGAGCAAGGGATCAACCTCTTCGACACCGCCGACATGTACGCGAACGGCAGGAGCGAGGAGCTGATCGGCCGCTTTCTTGTTGGCGGCGGGCACCGCTCCGATGTGATCATCGCGACGAAGTTCGGGAACGACATGCCGGGCCAGGGTCGCGGCGCGCGGCCTGAATACGTGAAACAGGCATTCGAGGCGAGTCTCAAGCGGCTTCGTACGAATTACATCGATCTGTATCAGCAGCACGTCCCCGACCCGGATGTCCCGATTGCTGAAACCCTGGGGGCGCTCGACGAGCTTGTAAAGGCGGGGAGGGTGCGGGAGATCGGGTGCTCGAACTTTTCGGCGCAGCAAATAAAAGAGGCGCAGGCCGCTGCGGCTCGTCACGCCGGCTCCGCGAGGTTCGTGAGCGTTCAGAACGAGTACAGCCTTCTTCATCGGGAACCGGAGGAAGGCGTGCTCGACGAATCCGAGCGACAGGGGATGGCGTTCCTGCCTTTTTTCCCTCTAATGAGCGGGCTGCTCACGGGGAAATATCGAAAGGGCCGGCCGATTCCCGATGACACGCGGGTAGCGAAGTACGAGCGGTATCGGAAACTCCTGACCGATGAGAACCTCGACATGGTGGAAGTGCTCATCGAGTTCGCCGGGTCGCGCGGCCACACGGTACTGGAGCTGGCATTTTCGTGGCTGCTAGCGCATCGCGTCGTTGCGTCGGTGATCGCCGGCGCCTCATCGGCGCAGCAGCTGCGTGCCAACGCTGGCGCTGCGGGCTGGAAGCTGACACCGGCCGAGCTTCAGGAGATCGACACGCAGTTGCGCCGCAGACGCGGGAAAGGCTGCGACCACCTGAGCATTACACTTCGTGCCGTCTCAGCGGGGTTCCCGTCCAGTGCGGGACCCGGACGCAGTAAGACGGGTATGTGTGCGAGAGTAGCTCAAGGCGTCATAACTAACATGGAGAAACAGTGAACCGAATCATTTTTTCAACTCTGGTTGCGGCGGGAATCGTGGCGGTAGCGCCGACTGCGCGCGCGCAGAGCTCGTTCAATCCGTTTCAGATAGGCGGCGCGGCTGGCATCGCGTTCCCGACCGGCGATCTAGGCAATGCCACGAACACCGGGTACAACGTCACACTGGCGGTGGGCTACAATCCGCAGGCAGCGCCTGTTGGGCTGCGGTTGGAGGGCGCATACAACGAGTTCGGAAACCAGGTAGGCGGTGGCAACACCAACATCGCCGCATTCACCGGCAACGCCGTGTTCGCGCTGCCGGCGTCGGGATTCACTCCGTACATAATCGGCGGAGCAGGCCTGTATCGTGTGGGCGCCAATGACACGTTTGGCAACACCGCCGCGGAGAGCGACTTCGGGTTCAACGTCGGGGGCGGAGTGAAGCTGCCGTTGAGCAACAGCTTCGAGACGTTCGTCGAAGCACGGTTTAATCGTGTGTCAATCAGTGGCGGCGGGAACCTGAGCTTCATTCCCGTGACCGTCGGGATAATGTGGTAGGAGTGCTTCGACTTCCTGCGTGACCAATGGCCAGACGAAAAAAAAAGGCCAGCCCATCCGGGCTGGCCTTTTTTTGTTCGTCGTGAATTCTTACTGGACCGCGTTGACCATGTCGAAGATCGGGAGGTACATGGCCACGACCATGCCTCCGACAACGACGCCGAGGAAGACGATCATGATCGGCTCCAGCAGCGAGAGTAGGTTGCTGACTGCCGCATCGACTTCTTCGTCGTAGAAGTCGGCAATCTTTGACAACATCTCGTCCAGACCACCGGTTTGCTCACCGACCGCGATCATGGAGATGACCATGGGCGGGAAGACCTTCGACTTCTGAAGGGGCTGAGCGATAGTGTCACCGCCGGCGATCGAGGAACGGGACTGCATGATCGCGTCCTGAATGACCCGGTTGCCCGCCGTCTTCGCCGTGATCTCGAGTCCTTCGAGAATGCTGACGCCCGAGCTGATGAGTGTACCGAGCGTGCGCGTGAAGCGCGACACCGCGGACTTGCGCAGCACGTCACCGAGAACCGGCATGCGCAGCATCAACCGGTCGATCACGAGCTTTCCGGACGGCGTAGCATAGTACTTCTTGAACATGTATCCGCCGATGATGATCGCGGCGCCCATTATCCACCAGAATTTTCGGAGGAAGCCGGAAGCGCCGATGACGATTCGGGTCGGCAGCGGCAGGGCCTGGCCCGCCGATGCGAACATGCCCGCGAACACCGGGATGACGAAGATCAGGAGGACGACAACAGCGATGGCCGCGACGCTCATGATGACCGCCGGGTAAATCATCGCGCCCTTCACCTTTCTGACCAGCGCGTCGTTCTTTTCAAGGAATGTCGCGAGGCGGAGCAGAATCGTGTCGAGAATACCACCGGCTTCACCGGCGGCGACCATGTTGACGTACAGGTTGGTGAACGCCCTCGGGTGCTTGGAGAGGGCGTCGGCGACGGTATTTCCGGACTCCACGTCGAACACCACTTTCCTGGTGACTTCCGCCAGCGCCTTGTTGTCCGTCTGTTCCGCGAGAATCGTCAACGCCTGCACGAGCGGCAGGCCTGAGTTGATCATCGTCGAGAACTGACGGGTAAAGATGACGACGTCGCGCGTCTTGATGGACCCGCGGCCGACTTTCTTGGCCGCGTCCTGATCGATCTTGACGACGCTGAGTCTCTGCTTTCTGAGCTGGGCGATAACGTCATCGCGAGAGGACGCATCGATCGTCGCAGTGCGAAGATCGCCGTTGAATGCTCTCGCCGTGTATGTGAACGTAGCCATACTGATCCTCTCCTAACGTTTCACTGGTGAGCCCGGGGCGGGTCCACGTGTGGCTGCCTGCTTGCCGGCGGCTGACTTGCCGCTTCCATCATCGGACGGATCCAGCTGTCCAATCATTCTCTGGAACTCGGTCGGATCACCGCTCACGCGCAGACACTCGTCCGCCGCAACTTCGCGGTTCATGTAGAGCTGGTACAACGCGTCGTTCAGCGTCTGCATGCCGTACTTCTTGCCGGCCTGCATGGACGAGTAGATCTGGTGAACCTTGTCGTCGCGAATGAGCGCGCGGATCGCCGGCGTTACCACCAGAATCTCGGCTGCCATCACGCGTCCCTTTCCCTGTGCTTTGGGAAGGAGCGTCTGCGTGACGATTCCCTCGAGCACGAAGGCGAGCTGCGCCCGCACCTGCGACTGCTGGTGCGACGGGAAGACGTCGATGATGCGGTTGACGGATTCGGCCGCGGAGTTGGTGTGCAGTGTCGCGAAGGCCAGGTGACCTGTCTCAGCGATCGTGAGGGCTGCGGAGATCGTTTCCAGGTCGCGCATTTCACCGATCAGAATGACGTCGGGATCCTCACGCAATGCGTACTTGAGCGCGCTGGCGAACGACTTGGTGTCGCTTCCAATCTCGCGCTGGTTGATGATGCATTGCTGGTGCTTGTGGATGAATTCGATCGGATCTTCGACCGTGATGATATGGCCCTTCCGCTCGCGGTTGATCTTGTCGATCATCGCGGCGAGAGTGGTCGATTTACCCGAGCCCGTTGGGCCGGTGACGAGGACCAGTCCGCGCGGCTTCTCCGCCATCTTGGCGATCGAGCCGGGGAGCCCGAGCTGATCGAAGGTCTTGATCGCGAAAGGAATCTGGCGGATGACCATCGACACGCAGCCGCGCTGCTTGAAGACGTTGCCGCGGAAGCGAGCGAGGCCCTGGATTCCGAATGAGAAGTCGAGCTCGTCCTCCAGCTCGAAGCGCTTTTTTTGCGTTTCGGTCAGGACCGAATAGGCGAGTTGCAGCGTGTCCTTCGGCGCCAGCTCCGAGTCAGCAGTCGCATTTGTTATATCGCCGTCGACGCGAAGCTTGGGCCGCTCGCCCGCCACAATGTGCAGATCGGACGCATTGCGGGAGACCATCTCCTCGAGAAGTGAGCGGAGGTTGACTCCGCTTGGCCTCGCCGGTCCGGACGGGGTGGACGTGTCAATGAACGGTAAGGTCATCGGTGTTTGATTCGGTTATTGAGGATTACGCTGCGGTTTCGCGGACTACCTGCTCCAAGGGGCAGATCCCCTTGAGTACTTTCAGCCAGCCATCCATGCGGAGTGTAAGCATTCCCTCTTCGATGGCGGCCTTCTGAATTTCTGCGGCGCCCGCGCTCTGCATGATCAGCTTTCGGAGGTTGGGCGTCATGCTCATCACTTCGTAAAGACCTTGCCGTCCTTTGAGACCGGTGCCATCGCACTGCTCGCATCCCTTCCCTCGGAAAACGGGGAGGTCTTCCATCTTGGTGTCGAGGGTGATCTGTTCCATGAACGGCTTGGCGGCCTCGGTGGCGCGGGTTTTTGCGTCGCGGAGTGCCATGTCGGTGAAGTGCATGTCGCGCATCGTGATTCCGCCGCTGATTTTGGCACCCGCGATCTCCGCCTTGTCCATCTTGTACGCCTCGGCGCACTTGGAGCAGACGCGACGGACGAGTCGCTGGGCAAGAATCAGGTTCAGCGCTGATGCCACATTGAACGGCTCGATCCCCATGTCCATGAGACGCGTGACGGTCTCCGGGGCCGAGTTCGTGTGCAGGGTCGAGAGGACGAGGTGACCCGTCAGTGCCGCCTTGATGGCGATGCCGCCAGTCTCCAAGTCTCGAATTTCTCCCAACATGATGATGTTGGGGTCCTGACGAAGGAACGCCTTGAGTGCGGCGGCGAACGTCATGCCGATTTCCGTTCGGACGAGCACCTGATTGATTCCAAACAGGTTGTACTCGACCGGATCCTCGGCAGTCATGATGTTGACGTCGATGTTGTTGATCTTCTGGAGCGCCGAATAGAGCGTCGTCGTCTTTCCGGAACCCGTTGGACCGGTGACGAGCACCATTCCGTAAGGATTGGAGATCGCCTCCATCAGCTCGCGCTCGGCGCGGGGCTCAATGCCGAATGTCCCGAGGTCCAGCGTCAGGTTGCCCTTGTCAAGAATACGGAGCACCACCTTCTCGCCGAACAATGTCGGGAGTGTGGAGACACGGAAATCGATGACCTTGCTTCCGATTTTCAGCTTGATACGCCCATCTTGCGGCACCCGCCGCTCGGCGATGTTCAAGCTCGCCATGATCTTGAAGCGGGAGATGAGAGCCGGCCGCATCTTGATGGGCGGCTTCATGATCTCCTGCAAGGCTCCGTCGATGCGGTAACGCACACGGAGCTCCTTCTCGAAGCATTCGAAGTGAATATCCGAAGCGCCTCTCTTTAACGCGTCGGTCATGATTGCGTTGATGAGCTTTACGACCGGCGCTTCGTCGACAAGCGAGGCGCCATTGTCTGCCGTGTTTTCGTTCTCGCTCTCGAGGATCTCAATGTCGTCCTCGGCGATGTCCGCGAGGAGGTTCTCCATCTGCGCTTCGCCCGAGGCGTAGAACTTCTCGATCGCGTTGCGCAGAGTGAACTCACCAGCAATAACCGGGAAGATGTCGAGGCGGGTGATGAACTTGATGTCGTCGAGCACTGCCATCGCGCTCGGATCGGACATCGCTACCGTCAGGGTGCGACCGTCACGCTTGAGGGGAAGGACATTGTGCTTGAGCGCGAGCTCGCCCGGAATGAGCTTCGCGATACGCGCATCCACCTGGAACTTCGCCAGGTCGACGGCGGGCATCTTGTGCTGACGCGCGAGCATCCTGGTGAGGTCGGTTTCCTTCACGTAACCGAGCTTGACCAGGTTATAGCCGACACGCGTGCCATTGTGTCTTTGCTCAGCGAGCGCCTTGTTGAGCTGGTCCTGGGTTACCAGGCCTTCTTTCAAGAGTAGCTCGCCGATTCTAGGCGAATTTTTGGCGGCAGGAGCTGTCAAGGACGCGTGTCCCTCCGATGAGGCTTCCTGCGTGCTTTTGGCAGTTCGGATGGCCTGGATATCACACTGTTTGAAGGACGCGGGACAAGCGAGAAGGTTACTATGGAGTCGAGTTTTCCTACCATAGATGGTCCGATGCCTTTTACGCGTTTCAATCCCTCCATAGATCCGAATGGACCGAAGGAGTCTCGGTCGGCAATAATGCGTCTGGCGAGAGTGGGTCCGACGTGCCGGAGCGCCTCGATCTCCTTCACGCCGGCCACATCCAGATCCACTGGTCCGGTCGGCTTTGGCGGCGCCTTTTGCTTCGGTTCGCGCTTCGGCTTTCGGAGGCCGGAGCGCCGGGCAGAATCCGCCGCTTTTATCTGCGCTTCAAGGGCCGAACGCGCTCGGGAATCGACGGGGGAATGGCTATGGAGGGTTCGAAAGGCGCGGGTTGAAGCCCCGAGGACAAGGACAATCGAGAAAAAGAGGAGCGCCTTGCGCTCGGCAGGGGTCGGCATGACTCGACCCTAGCGAGGGCTCCTCCCGCTACGTTATCGAAGGCGCGCGGCTCGGAGCGTACTCTTCCATCGAAGTCGTAAGGAGCAGGGTCCCCAGCACAAGAACTCCCGCCAGGACGAACGGAACGCCGAGTCCGAGGTGATCCATCGCGACGCCGGCTGCGAGCGGAAAAATGACGCGGGAGACACCGCCGAAGGTGTGCTGAACCCCCATGTACAATCCCCGGTGTCGGGTAGGAACGACCCTGGAGAGCATGGCGGTTACGCACGGGAAAACGAACGCCGTGCCGAGGGGCATGAGTGTCAGGGCAATCAGCAACGTTAGATAAGAATGTACCGCTGCGACGGCAGCCAATCCGAGGGCGAGCAACACAAGTCCGAGCCGGGTGAGCCGCGCTTCTCCCAGCCACTCGATCATGCGTCCGAGGATTCCGGCGCGAACAACGACGCCCATTCCGCCCAGGTACATGACGAAATACCCGACGTTGGACTCTGTTATGGGAAGGCGGTTGGCGAGGAGCAGAGGGAGCGTCGGCGCGGTGCCGTAGAAAGCGCCGATCGCGATCGCGTAGATCCAGATCAGTCGCGGCGCGGGCTCCTTTGGGCGAGCGATCACGCTCCAAACGGCGCCGCCGCTAGTCTGGTGAACGACTCCATGCTCGCCAGTCTGCGTTGCCTCTGCGCGGGACTCGCGCAAATAGATCGCGGCGAAGACGCTAACCAGCACGCAGAAGATCGCGGACGCTATTCCGGGCGCGTGACGGCCCCAATGAATGAGCGCAGAACCGATGGCGGGGCCTACGACGGCGCCGAAGCTGGTGGCGGCTGAGAGCCAGCCAAGGCTCTTGGCGCGATCCCCGGGATCGCTGGCGTCGGCGACATACGCCTGCACGACGCCGATCGTTCCGCCGCCGAGGCCCTGCACGACGCGCGAGAGTAGAAGGAGCCAGAGTGTGCTCGCGTAGGCGAAGATGACATAGGCGACCGCCGATACAAGGAGTCCAGCCAGGAGCGCGGGCCGCCGCCCGTAACGATCGGAGAACCTGCCCCAGAGTGGCGCGCTGGCTAGCTGGGCGATGGAGAAGGCGGCGATCAGGACCCCGACGATCGTCGCCGAGGCTCCGAGCTTGGTTGCGTAGAAAGGAAGGAGGGGGATGACCATGGCCAGGCCCAGCATGTCCACGAATGCCGTGATCATGAGGACCGTGAGCTTCCCTCTCATTTTCTACCTGCGCGTTACCAGCGCGGTTGCGACGTCTCCAACAATCGCGAGCGACTTGGCGGAGATCTTGTCCATCGTGTCCTGCGGGGTGTGGTGCGGCGGATACGTGAGGTCGATGACATCGATCACCCGAAGCCCGACGTTGAGCAGCGGAATGTGGTCGTCCGTCACGTCGCCGCCGCTCTCCTGAACGAAGACGTCCCCGTGTCCGAGATCCGCGGCAGTCTGCCAGACCCGCGAAACGATTTCAGGAGCCTGCTGAAAGGAAAGCATCTCGTACGGGATGCGGAGATCCTTGTCGCCGATCATGTCCCAGAGAACGCCGTAAAGCGGCTTGTAGCCGGGCGACGGGAGGTGTGTCGCGAAATATTTCGCGCCGATCAGAACATCCACTTCAGGAGGCCCGAACTTGCCGTAGTCCTCGCCATCGGTGAAGAGCAGATCGACGCCGACATTCGGCTTCGTCTTCTTCAGCACATCGCCCAGTGCGATGAACATGCCGACGCCGGAGGCACCATCGTTCGCGCCCGGCACGGGCATCTTCTTTTCAGCCTCGGTCGCCGCGGACTCGGATACCGGCCGCGAATCCCAGTGCGTGAGATAGAGCACGCGCTCCGACAATTCCGGCCGGAACCGCGCCAGGATGTTGCGTAGCGGAAGCTTTTTCCCGTCGGCGGTTGTGTAGGTGAAGCTCTGGACGATCACCGTATCCGCGCGAGCGCGCATCTGCCGGATGATCCAGTCGCCGGCCTGCTTCGCGGCCGGTGTCCCCGGCACCCGCGGGCCGAAATCGAACTGCGCCTTCGCGTAGTTGTACGCAGCGGTCCCGTTGAACCCGGTCGAGGTCGCCGCCGAGGTCCTTTCCGCGGCGCTTCCCCCGTTTGTGTCTCCCTTGCAACCAGCCGCCAGGCACAACAACAAAATGACGAGCATTGATCTCACTTGAATTCCCCAGCGTAAAACTGCAGGTGCATCACAGCACTCAGCACGGTCTGCGTGAATTGGCGGTTAAGGTTACGGTCGAAGCTCTCGACGCGCGAGATCACGAAGCTCGAAGAAAGGTTTTCCGCGACATCAGTATCGGCGCTCATGCTGAAGGCGCGCCGTCCGTTGTCGGTTAGCCGACTCTCCCCCGTGATCGCGAGCGGATTGATGACGAAATTCTGACCCGTGCTCTTTTGGTAGCTCACGCGTGTCCGCAAATCGCTCCGCGCGTTCCAATCGGCGGGAAGCCCCCACGGCTTCGAGACATCGATGCTGAAATCGGCATTGTCGCCGTTGCTGCTCAGGCCCGGCTTTGCATCCAGTCGCTTTGAAAATGAATACCCCACAGTGCTCGCGAGGGGTCGGGCTCCGGCGAATACGATCGAGCCGCTCAGGGGAAAGGTTCTAACGCGGAGCTGGCCCCTGTCGTCGATCACTTCGTCAAGCAAGGGCTGGGTGCCGTTGAATTGTCGCGTCTCCATGACGCGCGCGTTTGCTCCCAGGCTGGAGATAACGGACTGGAGGCCAATCGGCCTTCCGGTCCAGCGAAGCGAAACATCAGGAAACGCGATCTGTGTTCCGTCGACGATGTCCTGCCCCTCGTCGATCCTGCGCGTCCAGTTTCTGGTGTTGATGCGCTGGTATCTGCTGGCGAGGCTCGCGCCGAATGGGAGGTTCAGCGACTGGTTGACGGAGATCTGGGTTACCAATCCGACACTCGTCGCCAGCTGGCCACCGAGCTCACGGAAAGTGTTTATGCCGCCGAGCCCAAACTGATACGCGAGAGGCGCCGCCGCCCCGCTCCCATCGTAAACCGAGAGAACGCTACGATTAAAGTTGATGTCCACCGGCTGGAGTCCGCCGAGGAATCCACGAAGGAAGCTGTTGCTGTCGGTGTGAAGCTTGATCGCGCGCGGGAGATCCAGCGTCAGGCCCGCGGACGTCGTCTGCGAGTTGCCGAGGCGCCGGGGAATGCGGAACGCGCCGGTCGTGTCTCCCTGTTGCGCGAAGCTGAGGGTGTTCGGGTCCCGCAGCATGTTGTACGAAGTTCCAAAATCCAGCCTCGGACGAAACCACGCCGTGATGGGAGGGGAGATGTTTATTCCTGCCTGCATCGCGCGCTCTCGCTCGAGTCCAGTGTCGGTGCCAAGCACGTGATCGCGATCGCTGGCGGCGATGAGTCCGAGGGGAGAGTCGGTGCCGTATCCGCGCAGATCGCGCACCGACGTGATGTCCCAGCGAATCGACGCCGCCTTGAAGGGACGGAACACGAGGCTGCTGCCATTGCTCCAGGTGCGGGTCCTTCCCTTGACCGGGTGCGTCGTGTCGTCGATCGCGAACGCCGGTTTCAGGAAGGAGACGCGATCGTCGTGGCCATTGGTGTAGGTGCTGGTGAGATGCACCTCGGTCGGCGACCAGCGCGCAAGGTCGGGAAGCAGAGCGCGCAACAGATTGAAGTCGAGTCCCACTACCACGCTTTTCGCGTTTCCGTCCTCGTATTCGCTGCGCGAGACGCCGGTCGTGTACGATGAGTTGAGCGCGAGGTTGTTGAGGATCGGCGACCACGCTGAGCCGGTCGATTGCTTCGTGCGTCGCACGCTCAGCGTCATCGAGGTCGCCGCCGAGCGAGGAGTGCGGAGTCCGGCTATCGCGTCCGCTTCGATGTCGGACTGTGTGACAAACAACGGGTCGACAGATGCCGATGTGTAATTGAACGTGAAAGGGATGGACAAGCCAAGGGACGCCGGAAGCAGCTTCTCCAGGTGGAACGCGGAGCTGAAGTCCAGGGTGTTGTCGGTGAGGTAGCTCGGCTGTTCGCCCAACTGCCTGAAATTGGGATCGCGCCTGCTGGCGTTGATGCGAATGTCGGCGAAGTCGCTCGCTACGATCGTCAATCCAGTCTCCC
>Ga0193707_1000413_pt1 | contig 14492 bp, 11 predicted proteins | sample U3c2metaG_FD_143043 | JGI IMG/M metagenome (GOLD analysis project Ga0193707, IMG submission 143043) | Soil microbial communities from a riparian zone of the East river system, Colorado, United States - U3c2 | ecosystem: Environmental > Terrestrial > Soil > Riparian zone | place: USA: East River... | reverse complement strand
TCGATAATTACTCCGGTGATCCTGGCCAGGATTATTTCGCCGAAGGCATGACCGATGAATTGACCACCGACCTGGCTACAATCAGCCGGCTAAGGGTGATTTCGCGCAGCTCGACCACACAGTTCACCGGCGGCCACCGACCGTCGACTCCTGAGATTGCCAGAATGCTCGACGTGGATGCAGTGGTGGAAGGCTCTGTCCGCCATTCCGGCGACAAGGTGCGGGTCACCGCGCAATTGATCGACGCCCGCGCGGATCGGCATCTTTGGGCAAAAAGTTTCGAGCGCGACTCACGAGATGTCCTTGCGCTGCAGTCCGAATTAGCCTCGGCCATCGCGAGCGAGATCAATGTGGAATTGACTCCGAGCGAACAAGCTCGCCTAACGAGTGCGCGGCAAGTAAATCCCGAGGCTTACGATGCCTACCTCAAAGGTCGCTACTTTTTCAATCGACCGAGCGATGAGAACCTGAGCAAAGCAATCACGAATTTCGAGGAGGCAATCAGGTTAGATCCTAACTTTGCTCCAGCTTACTCAGGACTTTCTGATGCCTATCTCTGGGCGGCTTTTAATGAAGGAGTTGTCTCCGCCAAAGAAACGAAGTCGAAAACAAAGGCCGCAGCGGAGAAGGCGCTTGCGCTAGACCCTGCTTCCGCTGAAGCGCATACCTCCCTGGCTAACTATAAGAGTTGGTACGAACATGATTGGTCCGGCGCGGACAAGCTGTTTCGTGAAGCTATTTCCCTCAATCCGAATTACGCCTTTGCCCATGATCAGTGGGGTTTAAGTCTGGGATGTGAGGGCCGGTTCGACGAGTCGATCAGCGAAGGGAAGCGCGCGGTGGCACTCGACCCACTCGATCCCGCCATTGCGGTCGATAACACCCTGTCTCTAACTGGACAGCGCAGTTTTCAAAAGGCGCGGGAAGAAGCGCAAAGAGGAGCAGAGTTAGATCCGACCTTTTTCTTTCCACAGATGCAATTCGGTTGGATCGACATTCAGGCTGGGAACTTTAAGGCAGCCCTACCAGCTCTAAAGAAAGCAGCCGCGATGGAGTCACCGCCTTTTGCAACCGCGTGGCTCGGCTATGCCTACGGCGCTGTGGGCGATCGCGAGGCGGCGCTAGCTACGATCGAGGAGCTAAAAAAGAAGTCGCTTCATGGCGAAGTAGCACCCTTCAATCTCGCGCTCATCCATCTTGGTCTCGGCGAGCGAGAACGCGCGCTAGACTTACTCGAACAAGCCGCCGCCGCCGACTCACAATGGATGATGTATCTCAAAGTAGACCGAGTGTTCGACCCGCTCCGCTCGGACCCGCGCTTCGTGGCGCTGATGAAAAAGTGTCACTTCGAAGAGGACGCCCCTGTTCAGAAATGAGGATCGACAATTTTCTCGCCGAACTAAAGCGGCGCAATGTTTACAAAGTTGCGGTCGCCTACATCGTCGCCGGTTGGGCGCTGTCTCAAGGAATCGCGCAGGTTTTTCCCGTCTTCGACATTTCGAACTGGTTAATCCGCTTGTTTGTCGTGCTGATCATCATCGGTTTGCCGATTGCGCTTGTTCTGGCCTGGATGTTTGAGCTGACGCCGGAGGGAATTAAGCGCACGGCAACGGCTGACGCGATGCCGGACGTCGTGATCGGCGCTGTGGTTTCGATCGGCTTGTTCTTCCTCGGGCGGTATACCGCGACGAATACTGCCAGTGCGGCTCGCACCGAGGCGGCTACAGTTCCGTCGAAATCGATCGCGGTGCTACCATTCGACAATCTCAGCCGCGATCCCGACAACGCCTTCTTCGCTGAAGGTATCCAGGACGAAATACTGACAAGGCTCGCCAAAGTAGCCGATCTCAAAGTGATCTCGCGCACCTCGACGCAACATTTCAAAAGCGCGCCGGAAGATTTGCGCGACATCGCAAAGAAACTTGGCGTCATGAATATTCTCGAAGGCAGCGTCCAGAAGGCGAGTGACCAGGTCCGGGTGAATGTGCAGCTGATCAATGCAATGACCGACGCGCATCTTTGGGCTGAGACCTACGATCGAAAACTAACTGACATTTTCGCGGTCGAGAGCGAGATTGCGCAAGCCGTTGCGCAAGCGCTGCAGGCAACGCTCACCGGTTCGGAAAAACGTTCGATTGCGAAAAAGCCGACCGAAAATCCGGAAGCGTACGAGCTTTATCTCAAAGGCAGATTTTTTTGGAACAAGCGGACGGGCGAGGACCTGCACAAAGCGATCGGATATTTCGAGCAAGCGATCGCTAAAGATCCTGATTACGCGTTGGCCTACGTCGGCTCAGCCGATTCCTACCTGCTGCTTTCTTCCTACAGTAATATCTCTCCACGCGAATCGCTTCCTCCAGCGAGGGCCGCGCTAGAAAAGGCGCTCGCGCTCGACGATTCGCTGGCTGAAGCGCATGCTTCCTTCGGGCTACTTGATACTTTGGAGCTCCATCTCCAGCAGGCGCTTGTCGGTTATCAACGCGCGATCGAGTTGAAGCCGAACTACGCCACGGCCCATCACTGGCTTGCCTTGAGCTACGCCACGCTCGGGCAGTTTGATCCGGGGATTGCGGAGGCAAAACGCGCGATCGAGCTCGACCCGCTCTCCTTGATCATCAACGCCGATTGCAGCTGGATCTATTTCAATGCGCGCCGCTTCGACGAGGCGGAGGCGCAAGCGCGCAAGACCCTGGAAATGGATTCACGCTTCTTTCTCGCCCACTACTATCTTGGCGCCACACTGCAATTCAAAGGACAAGTTGCAGAGGCCATCCCTGAATTTCAGACCGCATTCGATTTAAATCACGACCTATACTCACTCGCCATGCTGGGCCAGGCCTACGCGCGCAATGGGCAAAAAGTGGAAGCGCGCAAAATTCTGACTCAGCTAAGTGAGGAAGCAAAGTCGCACTACGTTGCGCCCTACGCTCTTGCTCTCGTTCAAATCCCGTTAGACGAGAAAGACCGCGCGATCGAAGAGCTGGAGCGGGCCTATGAGAAAGGCGAGACCAACTACCTTTTCGTCATCAAGACAGATCCATTGCTCGACGATCTGCGCGGCACTCCGCGATTTGACACGCTGGTGCAGAAGATTTTGCGCGGAGCAAAATGAATTCAAACCGTTTCTTCGCCGAATTGAAGCGGCGCAATGTTTACAAGGTAGCAGTCGCCTACATCGTCGCCGGATGGGCTCTCGCTCAGGGGATCGCGCAGGTGTTACCCGTCTTCGATACTCCAAACTGGCTGATCCGATTGCTTGTCGTGCTCATCATACTCGGTCTGCCCATCGCCCTGGCAATGGCTTGGGCGTTCGAGTCGACACCAGAAGGTATCAAGCGCACTGAAGACGCGGATGCGATGCCGGCAGGAGCCGCGGGCGCGAAGCGCGCCTGGATCTATGTGGCGATTGTCGGCGGCCTCTTGTCCATCGGATTATTTTTCGTCGGCCGCTACACCGCCGTACCAAAGCAAAATGCAGGCAGTTCAGCGAAATCAATTGCGGTCCTACCATTTGAGAATTTAAGCGCCGACAAACAAAACACCTACTTTGCCGATGGAGTGCAGGATCAAATCCTTACCAATCTTGCCAAGGTCTCCGAGCTGAAAGTCATTAGTCACACCAGCGCGCGTCAATACAAGAGCGGCATCCAACGTAACTTGCGCGAGATCGGTCACCAGCTCGGCGTCGCTTATATTGTTGAAGGCTCGGTCCAACGCGCGGGCGATCGACTTCGCATTAATGCGCAGTTAATCGACGCCCGGACCGATGCCCATGTCTGGGCGGAAACCTACGATCGGACCGCGGCCGATTTGTTTGCCATCCAGAGCGAACTTGCCGAATCGATTGTCGCTCAGCTCAAGGCAAAGCTTTCGCCCAAACAAAAAGCCGAGATTGAAGAACGTCCGACTCAGGATTTGGTCGCATTCGACCTCTATCTTCAAGCAAAGCAAATCGTCGATAGCTATCTGATCGCTGAAGACGTTCGAGCAGCACTGCTCAAAGCGCTGCAATCATTGGATGAGGCAATCAAACGCGACGAGAAATTTGTTGCCGCCTATTGTTATGCGGCGCGCGCAAACGATCTACTCTACTTTTTCGATCTCGATCCGACCCGGGATCGCGTTCTTCTGGCCGAGACCGCCGTCAACGCGGCCCTCCGCCTCCGGCCCGATTCAGCCGAAGCGCATTTTGCCATGGCCGATTTTCTGTTCCGATGCCGTAGCGACTACGATCGCGCGCTGGAAGAGCTCGCAATCGCACGCCCCAGTCTGCCGAATAGCACGCCTTTCTTCATTCTCTCCGGCTACATCAATCGGCGCCGTAATCATTGGCCTGAGGCTGAGCGAGATTTTTCCACAGCGGTCGCCCTCGATCCGAGAAATCCCAACGCTTACAACTTGCTGGCCGATACTTACGTGCTGCAACGGAGATTTCCCGAAGCAGCGCAGACCTACGACCGTGTCATGGATGCAGGTGATCAGACGCCTCTCGTTCAGATCCGTCGGGCATCGGCACTTTTCAATGGAACCGGGAATTCAAAACCATTGCGCGGAGTCCTGGCCAGCTCGCCGGAGATGGATGTAGCGGGTGGGCAGACTCCGATCCGAATGCTGCTCGCCTTGCTCGACGGCAACTATTCCGAAGCCGAGCGGGTTCTTGCCGCCTCACCCCGGACAGACTTTCAAGATATAGATTTCAGCTTCTATTACCCGAAGGCTTGGTTTGAGGCGATTGTCGCGCAAGAAAGAGGCGATTCAGCCCAAGCGCTCAATGCTTTGCGCTCTGCCCGCGCGATTCTGGCGCAACGCCTGATTATTAAGCCGGAGCATGCACGGACCATCGCCGTTCTCGCGCAGGTCGACTCCAGGCTGGGCCAGAAAGAGCTGGCTTTGCAGGAGGCAAAGCACGCGATCGATTTAATGCCCATCTCTAAAGACATTTACGACGGCGGTTTAGTGTTGGAAGGCCTCGCCCAAGTTTACACTTGGAGTGACGAACACGATCGCGCCATTGATTTACTGCAAAAGCTGGTAGCGATGCCCAGCTACATCAATTACGCCCGCCTCAAATTCCATCCCCTCTGGAAACCGCTGCGCGGCAATCCGCATTTCGAACAAATCGTCGCCGCGCTTAGGGCCAAGAGTTAGGGCCCAACCTGCGCTTTGGCACAGTTCTTTGGCGTCGCACCACAAAACGGAATCCGGAAACTTCTTCCGACTTCAGCGTTCGCCGTTGAATGTTGGATGTCTGCTTTGCTTAAAACTTACCTATCTCAATTTCAGTACACAATCGTCCCTTGGCTTCGGAGGGAATCAGTGAATCCTCTGACGTCTGCCTGCCACGCCGTAGTCCCGCGACTGCGGGCGGAGGCGGGAGCCCTACCTACTCCTTATCGTAAACGGTTTTATTTTTGAACTTCTTCCCGTCGTCGGTCGTGCCATTCATCGTGACGGTGCGAGATTTGCCATCCGCAGAAACGGTACTCTTGCCGGTGGAGAATACTTTTCCGCCCTTCATCGCCGTGAGCTCGTAAGTATGATCGTTCACGACTTTGTACGCCATGGAGTCCCACGGCATGTTTCCTTTTGTCTTGTAGGCTTTACCGTCAGTTTTTCCCTCCCAGACCCCGTGCCTTGGTTTTCCATCCTTGTCCACGCCATCCACCGTCACCTTGATTTTGTCCTTCATCTCGGTGTAAACAACGGTGTTATTCTTCCCCGTCTCCGGCGTGGTCGTCGACTTCGCCTCATTGAGCTTCCACGTACCCAAGTGAGGATTGGCCGCAAAGCAGGCGCCTGCCGTCATAAACGAAACAGCCAACGCCATTACTGCAATTCGAGTTTTCATCATGTGGCGATTCCGCCGGAAATGCCGTTTCGCGTCAATACCAATTTGGGCGTCAACAAAAGCCGTCGAAGAAGCAATCGCTCTTTCCGGGGAGCGCACGCTACGCCCGTCCGGCTCGGACCCCGCGTGCTGTCATTGGCACCTCGCCAATGACTATGGTTACTAGTAGAAGAAGTTCGGCGAGGGCGCCGCACTGTGCACGCGAGGCGCGTGCGCTCCCCAGCCCTAAAAACCTTGACGCCACATTCGATTCCCGGCTCGATGATGCCATGAAAATAAGAACGCTGATACTCACTCTAACGCTAGGCCTTGCAGCAGCGGTAGTCTGCCTGGCTGAGGAGACGAAGGCTGAACAAGCTCTTCGTGAAGCTGATGCCGCCTGGTCGAAAGCTGCGGGAAGCAAAGACCTGGACAAGACTGTCTCCTACTATTCCGATGACGCCACGGTGTTGCCTCCGAACGCGGCGGCGGCAACAACAAAGGAAACAATCAGGAAGATTTGGCAGGATATGCTCGCCACTCCCGGTTTCATCATTAGTTGGAAAGCGACCAAAGTAGAAGTGGCGAAATCGGGCGACCTTGGCTTCGTCAGTGGCACGTACGAAGTGACCATCAATGATGCCAGTGGGAAGCCGGTCAATGATCGCGGCAAATACGTCGAAGTCTGGGAAAAGCACGCCGATGGGAAATGGAAGTGTGGAACGGATACCTGGAATTCCGACCTTCCAGCGTCCGCGTCCACACCTGTCGAGAAGCAGTAATCACATTATTTGCCGCGAAGTACGCTGATATCGCGGATAAGGGGCGAAGGTGCCGCCCACCTTTGTCGAGATTAGCATGAGAGCGCTGTCACGCAGATAAGTCATTGAATGATCATTGTGCCCTCCATAGCAACAAGGAAATCTACTTCTCGTTAGGCAAGACGAGGCGATAACCGAAAAACGTATGAACCAGAAGGAAGCGCTCGCATTTGTTGAACGCCACGGAATCGTTCTGCAAGCTGCTCGTGGCCCTCTTCCAAATCTGGCAGAAACTATTGCTGGTGGTGCCATCCGCGGCAGTTGGTGGGGCCATCCGAAAGGAAAAGAGATCTTTCGCGCGGTAAAGGCGATTGGTGCAAGTCCCAACGTCCTCGTTTGCAAGCTGGTTCAAGGCAAGATTACCTACGTGCATCGCCGTCTCTGGCCCGCATTGATCAAGCTTGCCTCTCAATTCCGCAAAGAACAGCTGGCCAAGGTATGGGACGAGCACACTCGCAGCGGAACGCACCAGTCGAAACAAGAACATTTTCCAAACTGGGTATCATCCGAGGTCATGAAAGAGGCTGAGGCACTCTCTGTCGCGGAGGCCGAGAAGATTCTCTCGCCGTGGCTGGCATTGGGTAGAAGCTATGAGAAAGATGTGCGAAGGAGCGCCCTGCGCTCGTCTGGCCGCGCCGCTAATTTCTGACATCTGCCTTTCTCACCTCTCATTTCTCACTTCTCCTTGTTATCCTCTGACCTCTGATCTCGACCATGAACCACTACACACTCTGGCACGCCCTGATCGGAGGAATCCTGATCGGCCTCGCCAGCCTGCTCGCAACCGTGTTGAGCGGAAAAATCCCAGGTATCTCCGGTGTGTTCGGTCGCCTTCTTGTAGCGGCGACGCCGGATAAGACATGGAGGGCGGTATTTCTTTTCGGCCTGATTGGCGGAGCCGCGCTGAGTTTTGCGTTGTGGCAAAGCGCAGCCCTCTTTCGGCCGATGCGTCCGCTCGTTGTCATGGCCATTGCCGGTTTGCTCGTCGGATTTGGCACCCGTCTCGGCGGCGGATGCACCAGCGGTCACGGCGTTTGCGGCGTCGGGATGGGCGCGAAGGATTCGATCGCAGCTACACTCATCTTTATGGTGACCGCGATGATGATCGTCTTCATCTATAATAGAGTGGTCTTATGAAGGCAGGGAAAATGGTTCTGTTTTTCGTGGCCGGCGGCCTTTTCGGGATGGGGCTCGCCGTTTCGGGGATGACCGACCCGGCACGGGTAATCGGATTTCTCAATGTCTTTGGCGCATGGGATCCGGCACTGCTCTTCGTCATGGCCGGAGCGGTTGGCGTGTATGGACTGGGAATGCTGATACTACGCCGGGTCAAAAATCGGGATTTGAAGCTGCCCTCTCCTACACCGTCGCCCATTGATCGTCAGCTTATAGTCGGATCCGCGATTTTCGGCGTGGGCTGGGGCTTGGGCGGGTTTTGTCCAGGGCCTGCACTCGCCAACCTGGGCGCTCTTCGCGTCGAAGCATTACTTTTCGTTCCGGCGATGGCGATCGGCATGTTCCTGGCCCAAAGATTTTTCGGAGCCGACCGATAGCCGGAGTTCAGAGGTCAGAGGTTGATGTTGGGTGTTCCAGGTTCACTGCGGCCAGGAATCAATCTGCCATCGACATGGAGATGGTGATGGCTCGATAGTTTAGTCGTTGGCGAAGAGCACGCTCCAGTTCGAAGAATGAAATCTCCAGCTGTCACAATATGCCCCGGTGACAAAATAAAACTTTCAAAAATTGATCCCGACGATACGGGCGGATACAGCAAGGAAGAATCGCTGCAACAATTTTGCGAGCTCCGCGAGAAAATCGACGCTTTGCAGGAAATCCTGTATGCCGAACGTCGGCGAAGTTTGTTGCTCGTTTTTCAAGCAATGGACACGGGCGGGAAAGATGGCGCCATCAAAGATCTTTGCGCCGGCCTGAACCCCGCCGGCCTCGAAGTCAGGAGCTTTAAAGCTCCGTCAGCGGAGGAGCTGGATCACGATTTTCTCTGGCGCGCACATAAGGCCACTCCGGGAAAGGGAAGAATCGGTCTCTGGAATCGCTCACATTATGAAGACGTGCTGATCGTGCGGGTGCACAAGCTTGTCCCAAAAAAAGTTTGGAAGGCACGTTACGATGAAATCAATCGCTTCGAAGAAATTTTATCGGAAAACGGCACAACGATCGTAAAGTTCATGCTGCACATTTCGAAAGACGAACAGAAGAGGCGGCTGCAAGCACGACTCGATCGTCCTGATAAATGGTGGAAGTTTAACCCGAACGATGTGTCGGAGCGCTCGCATTGGAGCGCTTATCAAAAGGCGTACGAAGGTGCCGTTAACAACTGCTCGACCGAATGTGCGCCGTGGCATGTTGTGCCCGCGAACCACAAGTGGACGCGGAATCTTGCCTTGGCGGAAATCATCCTGCGCACCCTTAAAGAGATGGATCCGCGCTACCCCAAGCCCTCGTTCGATCCAAAGGCGATTAAAATTAAGTAAAACGCCTGGCCCGAATTAGCTCTTCCCATTCTTGAGGTAAGGTTCAAGAAATTTGCGTATTGCAGGCGCTGCCATTGCGCCGACTTGTCGGGTTACTTCCAGGCCATCTTTAAATAACGCCATTGTCGGAATCGCGTTGATGCGGAAACGGCGCGCCAGATTTTGCGCGTCCTCGGTATTGACTTTTGCGACGACCCATTTACCCGCGCCTTCCTGCGCCACCTTGTTTAATTCGGGTGCGACCATCCTGCACGGACCGCACCATGGCGCCCAAAAATCCACCAACACGGGAAGGGCAGAACGTGCGGTTAAGGCATCGAATGCGAGATCGTTTGCCACATCGATTGGTTCGCCCGGTGCGCTGAGTTCGGTGCCGCATTTCCCGCAGCGCCCAGTTCCGCCCAGCTTGTCGTATTTCAGGCGATTGCGCTGGCCACACTTCGGGCAGGTCACCAATACACCGCGGTCATCCACTTGTGTCGAGTTCATCTAAAACCTTATCGCAGCAATCTACGTCGGTTGGTCGCCATCTGCATGGGAAAAGATTCGGCAGCAAACATCGACCGCAGAACACCGAACATCGAATTCCACACCGAGCCCTCTGCATTGGGCGTTCGGTGTTCGGCGTTCGATGTTCGATGTTCGCTTCGACCCTAGATGCTAGATTCTACATCGATGAAGGCTGTGCGATTGGTCCGCCTTGGGAAACCGCTGGAAGATGCGGAGGTTTCACTTCCAGACATCGGCGCGTCCGAAGTCCTGGTCGGCGTCGCAGCCTGCGGGGTTTGTCATTCCGACGCGCACTATCGCACCGGCATCTCCCCTATTGATTCCTTACCCGTTACTCTCGGGCACGAAGTAGCGGGGCGTGTGGAAACTGTCGGGCGAGACGTCCACCACGTTTCATCCGGAGACCGTGTGTATGTGCACTATCTGGTCAGCTGCGGTTGCTGCGACTTTTGCCGTCGCGGTCACGAACAATTCTGCAGCAAAGGGCAAATGATAGGAAAGCATCGCGACGGAGGCTATGCCGAGTTCATCAAGGTTCCTGGTCGAAATGTTTTCCTCCTTCCTGACGAGATTCCATTCGAGCACGGCGCAATCATGATGTGCTCTTCGGCGAGTGCGCTTCATGCTTTGAACAAGGCGCGTCTAAAATCGGATGAGCGTGTCGCTATTTTCGGCTTTGGCGGACTGGGATTTTCAGCGCTTCAGCTGGCCAGAGCCTTCGGCTGCGGAGAGGTCTACGTCGTCGATATCAATCCGGCCAAACTCGCTTCCATCGCGACGTTTGGCGGCGTTCCGATCGATGCCACGGCGGAAGATCCCGTCGAGCAGATTCGCGAAGCAACCGATGGAAAAGGAGTGGATGTCTCGATCGAACTGGTTGGATCTGCCATTACTATGGGGCAAGCAGTCCGATGCCTCGCCGTTTTCGGCCGTGCCGCGCTCGTCGGTCTAACCGCGGAATCACTGTCCGTTCTTCCGTACACTGAGGTCATCAATAAGGAAGCCGAGATCATCGGGGTTTCCGATCACCTGGCGACCGAACTTCCCTTGCTGATGCAACTCGCACGCAATGGGAAACTTTGTTTTCCCGAGGGCACGCTGCGCTCAGTCGGCCTTGATGCTGCGCAGATTAACGCGGCCTTGGATGCACTCGTGAGATCCAGCGATCATATCCGAACCGTGATTGTTCCAACCACGTCCGATCTCTGACTTCTGTCGCCTGATCGCTGGTCTCCGACTTCCCTGGCCCGCCGTAGTCCCGCAATCGCGGCGACGAAGTTAACCCCCAGCGCACGCGCTGTTGTTTAATCCAACAATCGTTAGTGACCGCCGTGCAGGGTCGGACGTGACGAGCCTTCAAGCCAAGCATCCGGCGTGTCACTCACGCTGATGAGCTTCCAAGGTTGTTTGGCCTCGCGAAGAGGAGCCCAGCTGCACAATGCTATTTCCGTCGGCGGCCGACGGCCCTATTCTACCGTCACGCTCTTTGCCAAATTCCGCGGCTTATCCACGTCCCGACCCAGCTCGACTGCGACGTGATAGGCAAATAACTGAAGCGGAATCGCTGTTAGGACCGGGGTAGCGAATTCGGGAGCACTCGGGATCTCGATGATATCGTTCGCGATTCCCTTCAACTGCTTGGCACCGTCGCCGCTGGTCAGCGCGACGATCGGTCCTTTGCGCGCTTTGACCTGTTCGATGTTGTTCAGATTTTTGGAAAACACCGCATCATCGGGTGCGACGAAAACCGAAGGCAAATCCGGTCCCACTAATGCGATGATACCGTGTTTCAGTTCCGCGCTGGGATGGCCTTCGGCGAAAAGATAGGTGATTTCTTTCATTTTCAGCGCACCCTCCAGCGCAACGGGAAAATTAAATTGGCGGCCGAAAAACAGCATTCCCTCGGCCTCGACATATTTCTTCGCAACCGCGCGAATTTGATCGCTCAACTTCAGCGCCGATTCGATCTGGTCGGGCAAGGCTTCCAGTGCTTCGATCACGCGCGATCCCTGCGAAGTAGAAAGATGCCGCATTCGCCCCAGCAACAGTCCGATTAATGCCAGAATGGTCACCTGTGAGGTGAATGATTTAGTAGCGGCTACCCCGATCTCCGGCCCGGCATGCATGTAAACCCCGCCATCACTTTCACGCGCGATCGTACTGGCGACGTTGTTGCAGATACCGAGAGTGCGAAATCCTTTGCGCTGGCTTTCGCGCAATGCCCCCAGAGTATCAGCGGTTTCACCGCTCTGGCTGATGGCGAAAACAAGCGTGTTGCCGCTCATTGGTGTGTTGCGATGGCGGAACTCGCTGGCGTATTCCACTTCTACCGGAATGTTTGCCAGCTGTTCGATGAGATATTCCCCGACCAGCGCGGCGTGTAATGCGGTCCCGCAACCGGTTAGCACGACGCGTGAGACATCGCGCAATTCACCCGCGGTCATGTTTAGTCCGCCAAGCTTGGCGGTGCATTCTTCGGTGTTGAGCCGCCCCCGCATGGCGTCGCGCACTGAATTCGGCTGCTCAAAGATTTCCTTGAGCATGTAATGGGGAAAATCCCCCTTGCTGACATCTTCCGCCCCAAACTCGACCTTGCTGATTTGATAATTGCCGGTCTCGCCCGCGACCGAGCTGATCTCGAATTTATCGCGCGAGACCGCGACAATATCGAAATCGTTAAGGTAAACTGCGTCGCGAGTGTGAGCGACGATTGCGCTTACGTCGCTGGCGAGAAAATTCTCATCCTTACCGACGCCGAGCACCAGAGGCGAACCGCGGCGCGCACCAATCATAAACTCCTTGATGTCGGAGTGAACGAGCGCGATGCCGTAGGTGCCAATTACTTGCTTAAGCGCCGCACGCGTGGCGTTGACTAGGCGAGCCTTCGAATCGACGCCGTCAATTTGTTCATAAATGCTGCCGATTAAATGCGCCAGCACTTCAGTATCGGTGTCGGAAGTGAACTTGTGACCGCCTTCGCGCTCCAGTTGTTCGCGCAGCGCCGCATAATTTTCGATCACGCCGTTGTGCACAAGCGCGATTTTTCCGCTCTGGTCAAAGTGCGGATGCGCGTTTTCGTCGGTCACTTTCCCATGGGTAGCCCAGCGCGTGTGGCTGATGCCGTACTGCCCCGAGGGCGGTTTCTCGGTCATCAGTTTGGCCAGGTTCGCGATCCGTCCGGCGCATTTGCGCGTTTCGATCTGCTTCCCGTTTACGATGGCAACGCCGGCGGAGTCGTAGCCGCGATATTCTAGGCGGCGCAGGCCGTCCAAGAGTATGGGCGCCGCTTCTGCGCGGCCGACATATCCGACAATTCCACACATAATTTCAGGAGGGGGATTATAGCATATTTTCGGCCTATAGCGCTCCACTGGACTCGTAGACGAACAGACGCGTCCGTCATCCCGAGCCGCGAAGACGGCGAGGGATCTCACCAAAGGCCAACGCTGTCGCGCTCCGCGATGTTCCCTTCCGTTTCACAAAGCGCTGCGCACTTCGGAAATGTCCCATCTTGGGCGGGGTCCCTCGCCGTCTTCGCGGCTCGGGATGACGATGCGGCAGGTGGTTTTAGGGGCGCAAAAATTTTGCGAGCAGCGAATCCCGTTTGTGGCCACATTAGCGCGATGCAAGTGCCTGCCCTTCCACCGGGGACGACGCAACGCACTCTCGCCATCATCATGGGTGGCGGAGCGGGCACGCGACTTTTTCCATTAACCAAGGACAGGGCCAAGCCGGCCGTACCACTCGGCGGAAAATATCGGCTGGTAGATATCCCGATTAGCAATTGCCTGAACTCCGGCCTGCGCTCGATCTATGTGCTCACGCAATTCAATACTATGTCGCTGCATCGTCACATTCAGGCGAGCTACAAATTCGACAATTTTTCCCGTAGCTTTGTCGATATTCTTGCCGCTCAACAAACGCCTGAAGGTTCGCAGTGGTATCAAGGAACCGCCGATGCTGTGCGGCAAAATATGCGGTACTTCCTCGAGCATCCGTTTGAGTTTTATTTGATTCTCAGCGGCGACCAGCTCTACCGGATGGATTTTCGAACGCTCCTGCATCAGCACATTCGCTCGGGTGCAGAAATCACGCTCGCGACCAAGCCGGTCAAACGCGATCAGGCATCGGACTTCGGAATCATGTCGAGCGGGGAAGACCGGCGCATCACCCGGTTTGTCGAGAAGCCGAAGGAAGCGAAAGAGCTCGATGCGATGAAAATGGACCGCGCTTTACTCGCTGCCATTGGGCACGGGGAGGATGAGGAATTATTTCAAGCGTCGATGGGCATTTACATCTTCAATCGCAACGTGCTGATCGAATGTCTCAACAACGATCTCTTTGATTTTGGCAAGCACGTTATTCCGGCTGCAATTCAAACTCGCAATGTGAGCGCTTATATTTTCGACGGCTACTGGGAGGATATCGGAACGATTCGTGCCTTCTACGAAGCCAATCTCGATCTCACCGACCTGGTTCCCGCCTACAGTTTCTTCGAAGCCGATGCGCCAATTTATACCCATCCGCGGTTTCTGCCCGGCAGCAAAATCAACGGCGCCACCCTGCGCCAGGCGATCATTTCTGATGGCTGCATCATCTCCGATGGCCACATCGAGCGCAGCGTAATTGGGGTGCGTAGCATTATTCAAAGCGGCGCAACCATTCGCAACAGCGTGGTGATGGGCGCCGATTTTTACGAACTCGGCAAAGATCGTCCCTCGGAGGAAATTCCCATTGGTATCGGCCGCAATTGCGTGATCGATCGTGCCATCATTGATAAAAACGCACGCATTGCCGACGGAGTTGTGATTACGCCGGAAGGGAAACCGGACAATTTCGACG
>Ga0193707_1000412_pt1 | contig 14496 bp, 11 predicted proteins | sample U3c2metaG_FD_143043 | JGI IMG/M metagenome (GOLD analysis project Ga0193707, IMG submission 143043) | Soil microbial communities from a riparian zone of the East river system, Colorado, United States - U3c2 | ecosystem: Environmental > Terrestrial > Soil > Riparian zone | place: USA: East River... | reverse complement strand
GCTTTTTTTCATTTACCAAGGTCCGCGATGGGGCTGTTTGGCCGAAAGAAGACTACCGTAGGGCTCGATATCGGATCCGGCCTAGTGAAGGTCGCCGTCGTCGATCACTCGAAGTCGACACCAGAACTGATCAGGGTTGCGATCACTCCTCTTCCAGATGATGCCATCGTGGAAGGCGAAGTGATGGATCCGCATCTCGTTTCCGATGTGATCCGGACGACCATTGAATCGGTGGACGCAAACACCAAGGCCGTCGTTGCCGCAGTCGGCGGTCGCGATGTCATCATCAAGCGCATCAAGACCGAAAGGGTCAAGGAAGCGCAGGCCCGCGAGCTGATGCGATGGGAAGCGGAGCAACACGTTCCCGATGTCGATTCGGTCGAGCTCGATTTCCAGATTCTCGACGAGGACGGTGATGGGCGAGACGAGATGAGTGTTCTCCTCGTCGCGGCCAAGCGGGACCTGGTGGAAGCCAAACTCCGGATTCTCGCCGAAGCCGGCATAACGCCCAGCTCAATGGACGTGGACGCGTTCGCGCTCCACAACGCCTTCGAGCTCAACTATCCGAATGCCATGACCGGCGCGGTCGGACTCGTGAACATTGGGCACGAAGTCACCAACATCAACATTCTGGACGATGGCGTGCCGATTCTGACCCGCGATCTTCCTATAGGTACTCGCCGAATTCGCGAAGATCTGCAACGCGAACACGGCCTTTCCGCGGCTGACGCGGAAGCTTTGATACGAGGGTACGACCGATCCCCGCAACTCGATTCCGTGGTTCTTCAGCGGACCGAGGAAATCGCGACCGGACTCGAGCGCGCGATCGCGTTCCTGTCGACGTCGCTAAAGGGAGACGGACAGATGAAGGCTGTCTACACCTGCGGTGGCGGGTCACGGACGCCAGGCCTGACTGAATCACTTGGGCAACGTCTCAAGAAGCCGGTAGAGCTCGCGAACCCGCTCACGACTATGTCGGTGAGGGATGGCGCGCTGGAATCGCTGGTGACGGACGAGGTAGCGCCGCTGTTGATGCTGGCGATCGGCCTTGCCCTTCGTAAGAACTGACCCGGAGACCTGACAACATGATCGAGATCAATCTCCTTCCCGGGGATGGCAAGAAGAAGCGTCGCGCACAGACTTCGAAAGGGCTGAAGTTCGAGATCCGCCCCGCCGAGATCTTCGCGTCACTCGCGGCCAAGATCACCGACAAATACATGCTGGGCGCAATCGCCGCGGCGGGTGTAAGCGGCGCGCTCATCATCCTCATGTTCGTCCACCAGGCCGCCAAGGGCAGTGGACTGGAAGCAAGGGAAACCAAGGCCGTCAACGACTCGGCGCAGTTCGGCGCCGTTCTATCGGCGAAGGCAAAGGCGGAATCGTCGCGCGATTCGCTGTATCAGCAGATCGCGATCATCAAATCGATCGACGATTCCCGTTATCTCTGGTCGCATCTGATGTACGAGATCAGCAATGCGCTGCCGCAGTACACGTGGCTGACCGAGATCACCCAGACGAGCGCGCCGAGAAGCGCCGCCGCCGCTGACACCTCCAAGAAAGTGGCTGTCGTCGACAGCACGCTCTCGCCGCAAAAAAGAGCCGCGGAAAGGAATCGCGCCGTCAAGGCGAGATCCGATTCGCTTCTGGCAGCTGCGAAAGAGCTGAAGTTCAAGATCGTCGGCCACACTGTGGACATTCAGGCACTGACTCGATTCATGAAGTCGCTCGAAGCGTCCCCGTTCATTCAAAACGTTCAGCTGAGTCGGTCCGATCTGGTTCAATCCGAAGGCAAGGAAGTCACGGAGTTCACTCTCGAAGCGGAGACTCAATCCCCTCCGCCCTTCGCGATCAAAACGGTTCCACTCGTAGTCTCGGCGGTGCATTAACATGGCAATCGGCGCTAACATGACCAAGCGCGAGCAGATGTGGGGCGGAATCGGAGTCGCCGCCGTTCTGCTCCTGGGCGCGTACTGGTACTTCCTGTACAAGCCTAAAGCGGCGGAGCTTGCCGTTACTCAGGCCCACGTTGACTCGCTCGAGAAGAAGAATCAGCAGGCAAAGGCCGATATCGCCACGGGAAGCCTGCAGAAGCTTCGCGCGCAGTCGGCCGAGTACGAGCAGAGCCTGAAGGTGATGCGCCAGCTGGTTCCAAGAAGCAACGAAGTCCCCGCATTGCTCGAGGACATCTCGACTGCGGCACGCCGAGTCGGACTCGATCTCGCGACGGTGGAACCGATGCCGGTCCTACCGGGCGAACAGTTCGATACCTATCGGTACAAACTCGCCGTTACAGGCGGATATCACCCCGTTGGTCAGTTCCTGAGCAACGTCGGTTCGCTCAATCGCATCATCGCTCCGGTCACCATGGCGATCAAGCTGCACCCCATCGCCGACAAGACGAAGGCTCGGTTAAAGAAGGGCGAATCGCTCGTCGACACCGAGTTCCAGGTCCAGACCTATGTCGTCCGCACGGTGCCATACGCCCCGCTCTCGACGGTGAAACAATAATGAAGCGCTCCATCTCTTTCGCGGCGGTGCTCGTGTTGGCACTTGCGAGCGGCGCATCTGCACAGGCGCGCGCGCAGGCCGCGACCAGACCAAACCCGGGCACGCCCGGAAAGCCGGCCGCGTCCAAACCCGCCGCGCCCAAGGCGACGTTGCCACCAACTCCCGGCCCGAAGAGGCCGGCAGTGGCAGCAGCTCCTGCGCCTGTCGTCGATTCCGGTCCCAAGGTTTTGATCAATCGGGAGGTTTTCTCCTATGAAGGTGACGGGCGGCGTGATCCATTCGTGTCGCTGCTCACCACGTCTGACCTCAAACCCATGCTCGCCGACCTGAAACTGGTTGGCGTCGCTTACGACCCGCGCGGCCAGAACTCTGTTGCGGTTTTGAGAGACATAACGTCTAAAGACCAGTACAAGGTGAGAGTTGGCCAGACGATAGGCAGAATGCGTGTCGCGGCCATCCAGCCCAAGGCAGTGATTTTCACGATCGAAGAGTTCGGTTATAGTCGCCAGGAGCTCCTGCCGATAGCGCCGCCCGATTCGAGCAAAATGAGGCTCCGATAATGAGTTTTCTCAAAGCGCTGCCAGCCGCGGCGCTCCTGTTTCTGCCCTCGTCGGCCGTAACCGTTCACTCACTCAGCGTAGTCCCTTCATCGGGAAAGGCTGAAGTGGTGATCGGGGTCAACGCCGCCGTCGATGTGCAGGACTTCACGCTCGATGCGCCCGCCCGGGTCGTCATCGATCTGAAGGGGGCCACGCTCGACATGTCCCGCCACACCTACGACAAGGCGTGGCGCGGCGGCATCACGAACATTCGCTACTCGCAATTCCGTCCCGGTATCGTCCGCGTCGTCATCGAGCTGGACGCGAAGCACCCGTATGAAGTGAAGCGCACCGATAGAGAAGTGCGTATCTCCGTGACCGGCGGCAAGACCACCGACTATTCAGCGTGGCCGTCGTCCGAGCCGCGGAGCTACTACGCAGCGTCCCCCAGGGTACCTGCGCCACGTCCAGTCACGGTAGCGAGTGTCGATGCAACGAACCAGCGCGCGCCATCGACGTCATCGCGGCTCAATACTGCCGCGAAGGCTGTCGTCCAGGTTGAATCATCGGTAGCGCAGCCAGAGCCGCAGTATGATCCGGCTCCGCCAGCGTCCGAGCCAGAGGCGGCCAGAATCGCATCGTCGTACGCGAAGCCGATCGCGCTCTTCTCGCAGGTGCAGCAATCCCAGCAGGCGCCAATAACGGTCACGTTCCAGGACACCGACATCAGAGATGTAATCGCGTCGTTCGCCGCCTTCGCGGGCCGGACGATTGTCGTCGGCAAGGATGTCGCCGGAACGGTAACCGCTGAAGTCAAGAACCAGCCGTGGGACGTCGCGCTGCGCGCGATTCTCTCCGGGCAGGGTCTGGCCGCATCGGAAGACCTGATCTCCGGCATCATCACAGTAGACAGCTACGCGAACATCCTGAACCGCCAGGCGTCCGAGCCCCTTCAGACGCAGCTCATCTCGATCAACTATGCTCGCGCAGGTGCGCTCGTTCAGACCATTCAGTCGCTGCTTCAGAAAGACTGCCCCCAAGTACCGTCCAGTGGCAACGTCGTCAGCAACGCCCGACCAAACTGCGTTGCGCGCGGCCTCGTCGCCGCCGACAGCACCACCAACACGCTTATCATCACGGAAACGGCCTCGCGCCTCGCCGACGTCCTTCAGTACGTGCGCAACCTCGACGTTCGCACTCCGCAGGTCGGCATCAAGGCCAAGATCATTTTCGTCAACAGAACGAACATTGAAGACATCGGCCTCTCCTACGATTTAGGAACGGGTACCGATCAGTTCTTCAGCCAGCTCGTGAAGCGTCCGGATCCCGCGACGCTAAAGCCGATCGACACGAACGGCGACGGAGTTCCTGACGCTTTGGGCGGCGGCACGCCGTTCAATGGCGACAGAATTCTACTTGGCGGCAATGCGTTGTCGGCGATCGCGAATGCCAATGCCAGAGTCGTCAACCCGGCGCTCAGCGTCGTGTTCTCGACCGCGCTCGGCAAGTTCCAGCTCACAAGCTTCCTCGACGCGCTTCAGGAAGTTCGACTCGCCGATCTACAGGCCGAGCCGAGCATCGTGACGCTCGACAATCGTCAGGCATCGATTCAGGTAGGTCAGGAAATTCCGATCAGAGTGCTCGACGCGAACACCGCCAACGTGAGCGGTGCCGCGACGCCGAACGCTCAACCGCGCGCCACGGTGCAGATGAAGCAGGTAGGTATCATCCTGACCGTTACGCCGCACATCACGAACAACCGTCAGATCCTGCTGCTGCTGCACGCCGAGAACTCGGATGCGCAGCTGGCATCGTCCGACGTCGGCTTCATCTTCGGCAAACAGTCCGGCGACACGCAGCTCCTCGTTGGCGACGGCGAGACCGCAGTCATTGGCGGCCTGACCGTTACGCAGACCACGCAGTCCAAGTCGGGAATTCCGCTCCTCGTCGATCTGCCGATCATCGGCAGACTGTTCGGCGAAACGCGCACCGACGATGAGAAGCGCGATCTACTGATCCTCGTCACACCACACATCATCGACGACGGCGCGCCGATACCAGGCGCATCGTCGAATCCGATCCCACCAGCCACCCGTTAAAGGTGACTCGAATGTCCATAGATATGTCTGTCGGCGTGCGCCGCGGTCTCGTTCTGGCCGTTGTAGCGGCGTCGATTTCTCTCGGGGTCGCGGCGTGCAACGACACGACGTCCATAGATCCCCAACGGGACCGCGTGCCGCCGAAGATTGCGCTCGCGCCGATCCCCGGTCAGCCCGACACCGTCATCGCCTTCACCACCGTGGCGACGGACAACCTCGGCTTGAAGACCATTCACATTCAGGCGGTTGGTGCGGTCGGCGGAGTTTTCGACACCACCTTTACGACCGCCGTCACGAACATTCAGCTTGGCTTCAAGCTAATCGCATCGCGTGCCGTCCCGGCTGGAACGCCGGTGACGATCACCGCCACGGCTATCGATGGCGCGGGTAACTCCTCCGGCGTCGACACACTGATAATGGCGACTGGAAATGTCCCGCCGCCGGAAGTGAGAGTCATCAGCCCGACGTCAGGCAGCTCCGCGGTCATTGGAAAGTCGATTGTGGTGACGGTTAGTGGAAAGGCTCCGCTCAAGGTCTTCTCGCTCGGCTTGAATTCGACTGGTCCAGTAGTGCGCAACGACTCGGTGCTGTTCTCGAGCCCATTGCGCGACTCGATAACGATGGTCGACACGATTGCGATCCCGGCAACCGCAGCCGCCGGAACAATGACCATCATCCCGTTCCTGAGAGATTCACTCGGACAGCGCGCAACGGGTCCGAGCATCACGATCACGATACAGACGGCGGCGCAGGTCAACTCGGTGCCGGTCGTCAACGGGTTCTGCGTCGGCAATTCATTCTTCGACAACGCCTGCGGTCATAACAGGCGCGTCGAAGTCGGCGACACCTTACACGTCGAAGCAGATGATCCGAGCGGCATTGCGTCGCTGGGCTATGAGGTGAGAAGCACGCCAGGTGGTCCGATCGACGACACCGGGACCTACCTGTCGAGCGGACAGCTCACGTTCGAGCCGCACACGTTCTCGATGAAGCTGCCCTACACGAACTTCCCCACTACGGCTTACATACAGGTTTTCGCTACGAATTCGAACGGAGTCCGCGCCTACGCCAAGCTCGCTAGTGGCTCGGACAGGATCGACACCGTCACCGTTGTTGCAGGCGTGACTCGATTCCTCCCATTCGGTGGCCGGGTCGCAGACGCGGTCTATCACCCGGGCAAGGATCGCTTGTATCTCAGCAACATCGATCGCAACCAGGTCGAGGTGTTCAATCTCTCCGACTCGTCCTTCAAGGCTCCAGTAATTGTCGGCTCGCGTCCGTGGGGTCTGGCGGGTTGGCCCCGCGACCGCACCGGAGCAATGGGCGATACGATACTCGTTGCGAATTCCGGTGGCACCAACATCAGCTACATCAATCTGAATGCCGGCACGAGCGGACTCGAAGTGTTCCGCTACGACCTGCCTAATATCATCGTCTTCACTATCACAACGACCACATCGGGAACGAGCGGACTGCCAATTCAGGTTCGCACGAAGTACGACTTCAGCGATCGTCCGCAGTTCCTGGGCGCGACGTGCATCGCTCCTGCCGGTGCTTGCACTGATGTAGTCCTGGCTTACTCGACAACTCCGACGGGAGGACAATCAGCACCGTTCTCGGGTCGGAATGGCACCCTCAGGTGGGAGAATCTTACCCAGGGCACGTCGCACTTCTTCTTCGAGCAGGCGATCGGCCAGGCGGCCGCTCGCGGAGACACGCTGGAGATCATCAGGTATGACGCGAACGGAGTCAATCAAACCGTGCTGCTTCCGTACAAGGATCCAGTAACCGGCTTGTCGACGGTGGTTTCGATCGACCGTCTCGCATTCCGTGACACCACGTTCGTTCGCGGGTCGGGCGACTTCCACCGCGCCGTGTTCGGGGAGGGCGGTAGCGTTTTCGGCAGCCGTACGATGATGTACGATGCGCAGAGAGGGCCGGACCCGGCATATCCATTCGTCGACCTCGGAGTATCCCCGCCTTCCGATGTCACCGACTTCATCGCGAATACCTTCGCCCAGGTGAAGGGGGTAGCGATCAACTTTGACGGATCACTGGCAGCGGTACGTGCCGACTCGACTTACATACTCAACCCGGCGCTCAGGCTGCAGGGCGTGCTCCAGACGACGGTCACCAACGCTGGACTCGATTTCCACCCGCTCAACACGGGACCGAATTCATTCCCGCTCAACACCCGCCTCGCGTTCGCTGCGTCGTCGGAGCCGTTGATCGAGATCTACGACACACATTGTTATCAGAGAGTGGCAACGATTCCGATCAAGGATCCGATCGTGGGTCCGGTCACGGCGGCTTTCAGAGCCTCCACCGGTCAGCTGGTGCTCGTCGGAGCGACCGCACGAGGAATTGTCATCGCCACGCTCCCGAACACGTTTACGACGACCTGCCCGTAAGGGTCAGATCATCATCAGACAAAGAGCCCGGCCAAAGCCGGGCTCTTTGTTTTAGGGGTTGTCACAAGACCGACTCCTCGTTCTTTTTGGACGCATGCTGCGATTCACCACTGCCGGCGAGTCACACGGCCCCGCACTCGTGTCCATCCTCGAGGGGATGGTAGCCGGTCTGCCTTTGGTCACCGCTGACGTCGATGCGCAACTGGCGCGCAGGCAGCAGGGCTATGGACGCGGCAGGCGGATGAAGATCGAGTCAGACCACGCGGAGTTCCTTTCCGGAGTCCGCGCCGGTGAGACGCTAGGATCACCAATCGCCATGCTGATTCAGAATCGCGACTGGAAGAATTGGCTGGAGATCATGGATCCAGCCCCCCGGGAGGGCGATCCCGAGCGAAAGCGGACGGTTACCCGCCCGCGGCCCGGACACGTCGATCTGTCCGGCATGCTCAAGTACGATCGGGATGATGCCCGGGACGTGCTGGAACGGGCATCTGCCCGCGAAACCACCGCCCGCGTGGCCGCAGCGGCCGTTTGTAGGCGTTTTCTGGGCGAATTCGGCATTACCCTCGGTAGCCACGTGGTTCACCTTGGCGGCGTCGACGCGAAGCGCCCGGACAAACTGCCAGCGGACCTCAACGCCGCCGCTGACGCCTCGCCGCTGCGCACGTTGGATGACGCCGCGGAGCAAGAGATGGTCGCCCGCATCGACGCCGCCAAGGCCGATGGCAACACCCTCGGCGGAATCGCAGAGGTGATTTGTGACGGGGTGCCGGTAGGATTGGGATCGCACGTGTCTTGGGACAGAAAGCTCGATGGCAGACTCGCGGCGGCGATAATGTCGATACCCGCCGTGAAGGCCGTCGAGATCGGCCTCGGCGTTGAAGCCGCCCGCAGAAAAGGCTCCGATGTTCACGACGAGATCGATTCTGACGAGCGAAACGTGAAGGCAGGGCGCGTGCGGAGGCGTACCAATCGCGCCGGCGGACTGGAAGGCGGCGTCACCAACGGCGAACAGATTGTGCTGCGCGCGTCGATGAAACCGATCAGCACCCTGATGCGGCCACTCGGAACGATCGAAATGAAAACGCGCGAGCCCGCGCAAGCGGTGGCGGAACGAAGTGATGTCACCGCCGTTCCAGCGATGGGGGTGATTGCCGAAGCCATGACAGCCTTCGTCATTGCCCAGGCCTTCCTCGAAAAGTTCGGTGGCGATTCCCTCGGGGAGACGCGGCGCAATTACGAGAATTACGTGGCTGGCTTACGTGACAGACACGGACGATAGAGCGTCGCCTCCTCATTTGATCCTCGTCGGACTTCCGGGGGTAGGGAAGACAACGATCGGCAAAGAGGTGGCGCGAAAGCTGGGTCGGGCGTTCCTCGATTTCGACCAGGAAATCGAGCGGCGGTCAGGAATGGAAGTGCGCGAGATATTTCGCGTGAAGGGGGAAGACCACTTTCGCGAGCTGGAATTCGAGCTGACCAAAGAGCTGAGCTCTACTGGCGGCATGGTGCTTTCCCCGGGTGGGGGTTGGATCACGCAGGCAAAATCAGTCGAACTTTTGCGTTCGTCTGGGCGTATCATATACCTTAGAGCGTCACCCGAAGCAGTCGCTCGCCGATTACGCAGGGTAGAGACTCGGCCGCTCCTGGCCGGTCGGGACCCGGTGGTGGCGCTTCGGGAGCTGTACCAGAAAAGGCGGGCGCTGTACGAGACAGCCGATACGGTTATCGATACGGAAAGGCTTGCACGGCAACAACTTATAGCGAAAGTGGTCGAGCTTGCCTCGACTATTAAATAACTAACGAACGCCAATGGACGAACGGATTCCTGCACAGACAACATTCCGCGTGATGGGCCCCCACGAGCGAGGTCGTTTCGCTCCCGAAGCCTGGGGTCATCTGCTCTCTCTCAACGGCTCGGGCGCGATCAATGGCCTGGAGCTGGAGCACATCATTGAAAGAGCGCTGATGCAGTTCGAGGGGAGGATCGCTCTCGACGACCTGCGCGGGCTACTCGAAGGAACTGGGCTGGAAGATTCGTCCGGAAGCGGCGACAACAACACTACGGTGCATTAAATGGCGAAAGCCAAGACAGCTAAAACGAAAACAACCACCAAGCGCACGACGAAGACCACGGCCGCCAAGAACGGCGCAATCAAGGCCGTCGCCGCGAAGACCGTCGCGATCAAGCCGACCCGCGCCAGAAAAGGCGCGACGGCAAGAATCGTCGATGACGAAGGTCCGTCCGAGCCGGGCTCGACATCACTCGTGATCGTCGAGTCGCCGGCGAAGGCCAAGACAATCGGGAAGTATCTGGGCCGCGCGTACAAGGTACGTGCGACGATTGGTCACGTCCGTGATCTGCCCGAGAAAAAAATGGGAATCGACATCGAGAACGGCTTCGAGCCGGAATACGTGACGATCCCCGGAAAAGAGAAAACCGTCGCCGACCTGAAGAGCGCGGCCAGAGACTCACGCGAGATTTTCCTCGCGACCGATCCGGACCGCGAGGGCGAGGCCATCGCCTGGCACGTGGCGCAACAGATCAAAACCAAGAACGGCGCGCCGATGCGGCGCGTCCTGTTTCACGAGATCACTCGCGATGCCGTGCAGCTAGCGATCGCGAATGCGGGACAGATCGACGAGCGGAAAGTCGACGCGCAGCAAGCGCGACGCGTCCTCGACCGTCTCGTCGGATACAAGGCGAGTCCAGTCCTCTGGAAAACAGTGAAGAAGGGAATTTCGGCCGGGCGCGTGCAAACCGTCGCTTTGCGTTTGCTGGTGGAAAGAGAGCGCGAGATCCGCGCGTTCAAGCCGGTGGAGTACTGGACCGTCGAGGCTCTTCTCGAAGAGGCCGGGCAGCAGTTCACCGCGAAGCTCCATCTCCTCGACGGCAAGAAGCCGGTAATCAGCAACGAGGCTGAAGCGAATGTGATTCTCGACGCGCTCAAGTCGCGGAAGACGTTCCAGGTCACCGAGGTCAAGCGGCGCGAGCGAAGAAAAAATCCGGCGGCACCGTTCACCACCAGCACCTTGCAACAGGACGCGGCGAAGAAGCTCGGCTTCGGATCGAAGCGGACGATGAGGCTGGCGCAGGATCTCTACGAGGGAATCGAGATCGGCGAGGAGGGCGCGGTAGGACTGATCACTTACATGCGCACTGACTCGACGAGAGTTGCGCTTTCCGCCGCCGATCAGGCGCGTGAGTACATCAAGATGATGTACGGCGAGCCGTACCTGCCCGATGCGCCGCGCCTCTACAGCGACACCAAATCGAAGAACGCGCAGGACGCACACGAGTCCGTCCGTCCGACGGATCCGACGCGTCGTCCCGAGCACATTCGCAAGTACCTCAAGGAAGATCAGTACAAGCTTTACGAACTGATCTGGCAGCGGTTCATGGCGTCGCAGATGACGCCCGCGATCTTCGACACGACCACTGTCGATTTCGATTTCGATCGATTCCTGTTCCGAGCAACTGGCAGCGTCGTCAAGTTCGACGGATATCAGCGTCTCTACAAGGAATCGCGCGAGGCCGAAGAAGGGAAAGCGCTCGAGGAAGAGCAGGGGCTGCCGGTGGTCCAGAAGGGCGAGGACATTCCGGTTAAGGCGATCACTCCATCGCAGCATTTCACCGAGCCACCGCCGCGCTACTCCGAGGCAAGTCTGGTCAAGGAGCTCGAGCGGCTCGGGATCGGTCGTCCGTCGACGTACGCATCGATTGTCTCGACTCTCGTGGATCGGCGTTACGCGATGCTCGAGCAGCGACGGTTTTTCCCCACGTTCCTCGGCGAACAGGTCGAGAGAGTGATGGTGAAGAGCTTCCCCGACGTCTTCAACGTTCGGTTCACATCTCATATGGAAACCGATCTCGACAAAATCGAGGAAGGCGATGTGAACTGGCGGAAAATGCTCAAGGACTTTTACGGGCCGTTCGCGGAATCGGTCAAGAGCGCGGACATCGAATCGCTGATCGGTGAAGCGCACGATCTGTCGATGCTCGAGACCGAGAGATGTCCCACCTGCGGTGGGAAGCTGGTTCCACGCGGTGGATTCTTCGGTCCGTTCGTGGCGTGCGAGAACCACCCTAAGGATTGCAAGTTCACGCGACCTTTGCGGGGCGATCGCAAGCCGGCTCAGCCGACGAACGAGATTTGCCACGAGTGCGGCTCGCCAATGGTGATCCGTCATGGGCGGTCGGGAGAATTCCTCGGCTGCAGCACGTTCCCGAAATGCCGGGGCACGCGCTCGATGCCAACGGGCGTGAAGTGTCCGAAGGACGGCGGAGACATTGCGGTGCGTCGCTCGAAGAAGCGCGGGAAGGCTTTCTACGGGTGCTCGAATTATCCCAAGTGCGACTTCGTTGTGTGGGACAAGCCGGTGGCCGAGACGTGCCCCGAGTGCGGTTACATCGGGGCGGAGTCGAAGTTCACGAAAGCGCGCGGCGACTACAGGCGCTGCATCAAGTGCGCTAACGAGTGGGACGTCGCGCCGACCCCCGAAGCCGTGGCGGTGTGACGCCGCGAGTTACGGTCGTTGGGGGCGGTCTTGCCGGCTCCGAGGCTGCCTGGCAGCTCGCGAGACGGGGCCATGATGTATCGCTCCACGAGATGCGCCCGGTCACGACGACGCCGGCGCACAAGACCGACCGACTCGCGGAGCTGGTTTGCTCGAACACCTTCAAGAGCACGGAGCTCACGAACGCTCACGGGCTGCTGAAGGCCGAGATGCGCCTGTTGGGCTCGCTGATTCTGGAAGCTGCCGATGTCGCGCGCGTCGCGGCCGGCAGCGCGCTCGCAGTCGATCGCGACGTATTCTCCGCTACCGTGACAGAGCGAATCGCGTCCGAGGAGAGAATCGACATCGTCCGCGAGGAAGTGACGGCGATAACCGCTCCCTGCGTAATCGCGACGGGTCCGCTCACCTCGGACAGGCTGGCAACGTCGATCCGGGAACGGCTGGGCGTGGGCGCGCTGGCTTTTTACGACGCGATCGCGCCGATCATCGCGCGCGAGTCGATCGACGATACTCTGGTTTTTCGTGGCTCGCGTTACGGCAAGGAGACGATGGAGGGCGCTGACGAAGACGGCGCTTATCTCAACTGCCCGATGTCTCGCGACGAATACGAGACATTTCTCGATGCTCTGATTACCGCCGATCAGTTTCACGGGCACGAATTCGACGAGGTCCCGTACTTCGAGGGATGCATGCCGGTCGAAGTGATGGCGAAACGTGGACGCGATACGATGCGGTTCGGCCCGCTCAAGCCGGTGGGACTTCGCGATCCCCGCACCGGTCGCGAGGCACACGCGGTGGTGCAGCTTCGTCAGGAGGATAGGGCCGGTCGCATGTGGAATCTGGTGGGCTTTCAGACACGTCTCAGGATTCCTGAGCAGCAACGCGTTCTCAGAATGATTCCAGGTCTGGCCGATGCAGAATTTCTCCGTTACGGCTCGATCCATCGCAATTCGTACCTCAACTCACCCGCGGCGCTGAGCGCGCATCTGTCGGCGCGCGACGAGCCGGCGACCCTTTTTGCCGGTCAGATTACGGGCGTCGAGGGATACACGGAGAGCTCCGCTACGGGTTTGCTCGCAGGAATCAACCTGGCGCGAATTCTATCCGGTGACGATCCGGTGATTCCTCCTCCGACCACGATGATCGGCGCGCTCTACCGTTATATGAACGAGGCGGATCCAAAGCATTTCCAGCCGATGAACGCGAATTTCGGCCTCCTCGACGATCTGTCGGAACAAATCCGCGACAAGAAGCGAAAGCGCGAGAAGTTCGCCGAGCGCTCGCTCGCGGACATGCAGGCGTGGATCGACGCGCACAATCTCCACGGCGCACCCCTCGCTCGTACATGACCGCGCACCTCGCCGGCGCATTGACCGCCGCTCTCGACTGCAGATGAGCGAGCCACAGGCAGTCGAAGAGTTTCTGACTCACCTCGAAAAGGAACGCGACGTCTCGCCGAATACCCTTATCGCGTATCGGCGAGATCTCGAGGAATTTGTTTCCTTTTTGGGTCGCTACTACGGCGCGGACGAATGGTCGTGGCAGGGGCTGGATCGCCTGGCGATCCGCGGATTTCTCGCGCATTTGACGCGGAAGAAACTGAACAAGAGGTCGATCGCCCGGAACCTCTCCGCGGTACGGAGCTTCTATAAGTACTTGCACCGCAACGAACAGGTCGAGGCAAATCCGGCGCGCGGCGTCACGACGCCCAAGCAGGACAAGTATCTGCCCGGGTATCTGGATCGCGGACAGATCGAGCTCCTGTTCCAGGCGGCTGGTCTCAAGGCTCAAGAAGGTCGGTTCGGCGATGTGCGCAACTCCTCGATCCTCGAGCTGTTCTATTCGACCGGAATGCGTCTCTCGGAGCTGCGCGGAATCAATCGAATGGACATCGACTTGATGTCGCAGCAGGTGAAGGTGCGCGGGAAGGGGAGGAAGGAGCGGATCATCCCGATTGGCGATCACGCGCAGCTCGCGCTCAGAAACTATGAGTCTAAGCGTGATGAGCTGTTACGGGCGATCGGTGCCGGCGGAGATCGCACCGCGTTTTTCCTCAGCAATCGCGGCCGGCGTATCTCCGTGCGCGCGATCCAGAACGCGGTGAAGGGATTTCTCGACAAGATCGATGAGAACTCAGGACTCTCCACGCACTCGCTTCGCCACACCTTCGCTACGCACCTACTCGATGCCGGCGCTGACCTTCGCGCGGTGCAGGAGCTACTCGGGCACGCGTCGATCTCGACGACCCAGATCTACACGCATACGAGCATTGAGCGGTTAAAGCAGGTTTATCAGAAGGCGCACCCTCGCGCCTGAGCTCCAATTTCGCCCGCTTTGACTGCACCCGGCACGATTAACGCCGTAAGGATTGATGCGCGCGCAGCACGGCGCGACAGGCTTCACTGAAAATGCACCGCTACT
>Ga0193707_1000411_pt1 | contig 14497 bp, 12 predicted proteins | sample U3c2metaG_FD_143043 | JGI IMG/M metagenome (GOLD analysis project Ga0193707, IMG submission 143043) | Soil microbial communities from a riparian zone of the East river system, Colorado, United States - U3c2 | ecosystem: Environmental > Terrestrial > Soil > Riparian zone | place: USA: East River... | reverse complement strand
CCGTCGGCGAGACGGTCGACGCGATTCTCGGGCGGCTCGACGAGGCGGGCTTCGACTGATGGCGGGTCTTCCTACCCAAGGGTAGTTTGAGTGGATGACCGTACGGCGGACCTCGTGCAACCTGTGTGAAGCGATCTGCGGTGTGCTCGTGACGGTCGAGGACGGCCGGGTGACCGACATCCGCGGCGACGAGTCGGACCCGCTGTCCCGCGGCCACATCTGCCCGAAGGCGGTCGCGCTGCGCGATCTCCAGGAGGACCCCGACCGCCTGACCACGCCGGTCCGACGGACTCCTGACGGATGGCAGGAGATCGGGTGGGAGGCGGCGTACGATCTGATCGTCGAGAAGCTCACCGGCATCCAGCGGCAGCACGGGCGGAACTCGGTGGGCGTCTACCTCGGCAACCCGAACGTGCACAGTCTCGGGGCGCTCACCCACATGCCGACGATGGTGAAGCAACTCCGGACCCGGAACCGGTTCAGTGCGACCTCGATCGACCAGCTTCCGCACATGCTCGCGTCGTACCTGCTGTACGGGCACCAGCTGATGGTGGCCGTGCCGGACATCGACCGGACGTCGTACCTGTTCATGCTCGGCGCCAACCCGCTCGCGTCGAACGGCAGCATGATGACCGCGCCGGGGTTCGGCCGGCGGCTCAAGGATCTGCGGAAGCGCGGCGGCAAGGTCGTCGTCATCGACCCGCGCCGGACCGAGACCGCCGCGGTCGCCGACGAGCATCAGTTCGTCCGACCCGGGACCGACGCCGCCTTCCTGCTCGCACTGATCCATCAGGTGATCGAAGACGGTCACGCCCGGCCGGCGGCGTACGTCGATGGGTTCGAGGCGGTCGAGGCCGCGGTCGAGCCGTGGACCCCCGAGCGCGCGGCGGGCGTCACCGGGATCGACGCGGAGGTGATCCGGCGGATCGCCCGGGAGTTCGCGACGGCTGACCGGGCTGCCTGCTACGGACGGGTCGGGGTGTCGACGCAGCAGTTCGGCGCGATCTGCCAGTGGGCGATCCAGGTGCTCAACATCATCACCGGCAACCTCGACCGGCCCGGCGGGACGATGTTCGCGCGCTCGACAAGGCCTTCGGCACGCTGGACTTCATGGTCGCCGTCGATCCGTACATCAACGAGACCACCCGGCACGCGGACGTGATCCTGCCGCCCGCTCCGCCGCTCGAGCGCGACCACTACGACATAGTCTTCCACCAGCTCGCCGTCCGGAACACCTCTCGCTGGAGCGAGGCCGTCCTGCCGAAACCCCCACAGGCACGGCACGACTGGGAGATCTTCCGCGACCTCGGTCTGGCCCTGGTACGTCGTACGCCGATGAGCCGGCGCAAGGTCGAGGTGATGGCGGGACTGCGGTTGTCGCCGCGGCGGATCGTCGATCTCGGACTGCGGATCGGGCCGTACCGGCTGTCGCTGCGGAAACTGCGCCAGTCGCCGGGCGGGATCGATCTGAGGCCGCTGCAGCCGGCGTTGCCCGGAGCGCTGCATCACAAGACCAAGCGGATCGACCTCGCCCAGGCGATGATCCTGGACGACCTGCCCCGGCTGGAGGCGCTGGCGACCGGCGGCGACGGCGGGCTGCTGCTGATCGGGCGCCGGCACCTGCGCAACAACAACTCGTGGATGCACAACTCGGCCCGGCTGGTGAAGGGCCAGCCGCGGCACCAGCTGCTGATGAACCCGGACGACCTGGCCGAACGCGACCTGGCCGACGGGCAGCTGGTCACGGTCACGTCCGCAGCCGGTTCGGTCGCGGTGGAAGTTGCCTCAAGCAACGACATGATGCCCGGCGTGGTCAGCCTCCCGCACGGCTTCGGCCACGGCCGCCCCGGCGCCCGCCTCACCATCGCCAACCAAGTCGCCGGTCCCAGCGCCAACGATGTGACCGACGCCGACTTCACCGACACCGTCGCCGGTACCGCCGCGGTCAACGGCGTACCGGTCACAATCACCGCCCGCTGACCCCACCGGAGTACCGGTCACGGTCACGGTCACGGTCACAATCACTGCCCGCTGACCCCACCGGCCCTTTCAGGGGTCAACCCCTCACCTTGTGGGTTGCGGACCCAAAATCTCGTGGTGCAACCCACCGTTTCAGGGGTCAACCCCTGAAACGGGAGGCGGAGGTGGTGGTGGGGCGGAGCTGCCGCGGATGATCAGGAGTGGGGTTGAGTAGAGGTGCGCCTGGGGGTGGGCTCCGGCCAGCAACTCCAGGAGGCGGTGGGTGACCTCGGCGCCGTAGCCGACGATGTTGTGGCTCATCGCGGTCAGGGCCGGGTGCGTGATCCGGCACAGCGTCGAGTCGTCCCAGGCGACCAGCGTGACGTCGTCCGGCGTCCGCAACCCCAGCCCCTGTACGACGGCCAGACCAGCCACTGCCATCAGGTCGTTGTCGTAAATGATCGCGGTCGGCCGCGGACCGGCGGTCAGCAGCTCGCGGGTCACTGCGGCTCCTTCGACCGCGGAGAAGTCGGTGTGCCGGATCTGGCCGTCGAGGTCGAGCCGCCGGCCGGCCACCGCGAACGCCTGATCCCGGATCCAGACATCGCCGAACTCGGGCGGTCCGGCCACGCGGGCGACCGTACGGTGGCCGAGTGACGCGACGTGGTCGAGCGCCGCGTTCATCGCCGCCGTGCCGTCGGTCCAGACGCACGGCATCCCGTCCGCGAGCGCCGGATCGCCGACCAGCACGGCCGGCAGTCCGAGCTTCCGCAGCAGTGGGATGCGCGGATCGCCGACCCGCAGGTCGACCACGATCACACCGTCCACCCGGCGCTCCGCAGCCCATTTCCGGTACGTCGCCTGCTCTTCCTCCAGGTCCTCCACGACCTGCAGGGCGAGCGCATACGACTTCTCCCCCAGCACGGACTCGACGCCACCGACGAAGCCCATGAAGTACGGCTCCTCGATCAAGGTCTGCGCGGTCCTGGCGAGGACGAGCCCGAACGTCTCACTGCGAGCCGCGGACAACTGCCGGGCGGCCCGGTTGGGCACCCACTCCAGTTCCGCGGCGACTTTCAGGACCCGGGCGCGGGTGGCCGCGGAGACCCCCGGCTGGTTGTTCAGCGCGTACGACACCGCGCCTTGAGAGACGCCGCAGCGGCGCGCGATCTCCTTGATGGTCACTCGGGGCACAGCGGACACTCCTCACGGGCGGCCGGACCGCTGACGGTCGGTCCGGAATCCTTCAGTGTGCGCCGCTTTCTACGCCCTGTCATCACTCCGGCGCGGAGCGTAATCGTTTGATCAAATCCCCCGGCCGCACTTCGAGGGGATATCCCCTCGCGTGCGGGGTTCTCCCCTCGCACACCAACAGAGAACCCCCACTCAAGGGGATATCCCCTTGAAGTGTGGGGCTGCGCCGGGAGTGTGGATTGTCGGTGAGGTGCCGCGATGTTCCCGCGGGCCGATGCTTCGGGTGTGGTGACCGCCCAGTGGTTGGGCGGAGGGTGGTGTGGGCGGGGGCGGTTGGGATACGGTTGCCGTCGTTACTTAACCGGTTCGGCTTATCAGTCGGCGCGGACCCCAGGGCAGCGGGCCAGGCGTCGGCGACGAGGAGAAACCATGGTCGCAGTGGACAACCTGTCCCTCCAGTTGTACACGGTCCGGGGCAAGCTCGAGGAGGACTTCGACGCCACCCTCGCCCGGATCGCCAAGATCGGCTACACGAAGGTCGAACCCTTCGGGGTGACCGCCTTCGCGGACCGTCTCGCCGAGGCGCTGCCCAAGCACGGACTCTCGGCTCCCACCACCCACGCCGGCCTGCTCCGGGACGACAGCGCCCCGATCTACGCGGCGGCGACGCGGCTCGGCATCACCACGGTGATCGACCCGCACACCGATCCCGCACGCTGGCAGTCGGCCGACGACATCAAGGTTATCGCCGACGGGCTGAACAAGGCCGCGATCGAGGCAGCTGACCACGGCATCACGGTCGGCTACCACAACCATCAGTTCGAGCTCGAGTCAAAGATCGGCGGCGCGCACGGGCTGGAGATCCTGGTCGACAACCTGTCGGACGACGTGATCCTCGAGGTGGACACCTACTGGGCCGCCGTCGGTGGCGCCGACGTCACGGCGCTGCTGGGCATGTTCGGTGACCGGGTGACGGCGATCCACGTCAAGGACGGCGACGGGACGCTGAACAACGAGGCCCAGGTCGCGGTCGGCGACGGCAGCATCGCGGTCCGGGACATCCTGGCCGCCGCACCGAACGCGCTGCGAGTGGTCGAGCTCGACGACTTCACCGGCGAGATCTTCGACGCGGTCGAGGGCAGCTACACCTTCCTCACCGGCGAGGGAGCGCCCGCATGAGCGAGGTCATCACCAAACACAGTGTGCTTCGTGCCGCATCGGCTCCCGGAGCGAAGCGAGGACGACGATGAGTTCTGTGGGCGTAGGTGTGATCGGCGCCGGGGTGATCTCGGACGCCTACATCAAGAGCATGCAGAGCTTCCCGGACCTGACGGTTGTCGCGATCGGCGACCTCCGGCCGGAGGCGGCGAAGGAGAAGGCCGAGCAGTACGGGATCGAGGCCCACGGTGGTCCCGAGGTCGTGCTGAACCACCCGGACGTGGAGATCGTGGTCAACCTGACCATCCCGATCGCGCACGTCGAGGTGGCCCTGGCAGCTGTTGCCGCAGGCAAGCATGTGTGGAGTGAGAAGCCGTTCTCGCTGGACCAGGACAGCGGTCTCAAGCTGCTGTCGACGGCCCAGGACACGGGCGTGCGGCTGGGCTGCGCACCCGACACCATCCTGGGTCCGGGGCTGCAGGAGTCGCGCCGCATCATCGAGCGCGGCGACATCGGACAGCCGCTCACCGCGCTGACCCTGATGCAGTCTCCCGGCCCGGAGTCCTGGCACCCGAACCCGGCGTTCCTGTTCTCCGACGGCGCGGGTCCGCTGTGGGACATCGGCCCGTACTACCTGACCACGCTGGTGCAGCTGTTCGGTCCGGTCGCCGCGGTGGCCGGGCTCGGCTCGAAGTCGCGGGACAAGCGCACGATCGGATCCGGTCCGCTGGCGGGGACCGACTTCGACGTGACCGTGCCGACCCACGTCAGCGCGATCGCGCGGTTCGAGTCGGGGCAGTCGTCGCAGAGCATCTTCAGCTTCGACTCGCCGCTGTCGCGGGCCGGGTTCGTCGAGATCACCGGTTCCGACGCGACCCTCGCCGTACCGGACCCGAACGGGTTCGCCGGTGACGTCAAGATCCGCCGCCGGGGTGCGGACGACTGGGAGACGATCGCGTCCACGACCGCGTCGGCCGAGCGGGGCACCGGCGTACTGGAGATGGCGCGGGCGATCCGGGCCGACCGGCCGCACCGGGCGACCGGGGCGCTGGCGTTCCACATCGTCGATGTGATGGCCTCCATCACCGAGTCGATCGACACCGGCGCCTTCGTCGACGTGACCAGCACTGTCGAGGTCGCGCCGATCCTGCCGGACGACTGGGACGTCACCGCGGCCACCCTGTGAGCCCGGCACTGTGATGACGCTTCTTCTGGATCCCCGGCGGACCGTGATGTTCGCCGGGGATTCCGTCACCGACTGCGGCCGGCGTACCGATCCGGACGGGCTCGGCGACGGCTACGTGCGCACCCTGTACGACGGCCTCGACCCGCGCCGGCCGCGGATCGTCAACGCCGGCATCAGCGGCAACCGGGCGGCCGACCTGGCCGGCCGGTGGTCCTTCGATGTGCTGGCTCACGAACCGTCACTTGTGTCGATCCTGATCGGGATCAACGACACCTGGCGGCGGTACGACGAGAACGACCCGACGACGGCCGAATCCTTCGAGGACTCGTGCCGGGCGATGCTCGACCCACTCACCTGTCCCGTCGTCCTGATCGAGCCGTTCCTGCTGCCGGTGAAGGATCGCCAGGAGGAGTGGCGCGAGGACCTCGACCCGAAGCTCGACGTGACCCGGGAGCTCGCCGCCGATCCGTTGTTCGAGCTCGGGACACACACCTACGACCACCGTGGTTTCACCAAGCACTGCTACACGCTCGGCACGGTCCCCCGGGCGGACATGCTGGCGGACGTACGGCGGGCCGTCGTAGAGCTGGATCAGTTGGATTCGCACGCGACCAGGTGGTTCCGGTTCCCCGGCGGGTGCTACGACGGGACCGCACTGCACGAGCTGGCGTCCGCCGGTGTGACCGCGGTCGGGCTGGACGTGCCAGGGGCGGACGGTTTCGCCAAGTCACCCACGCCGGTGGTCAAGCAGGTGCTGTCCAACGTCCGCAACGGCTCGATCGTCGTACTGCACATGCACGGCGGTGACAACGCGCCGTACACCGACGAAGCCCTCGGACCGATCGTGAAGGGTCTGCGAGCTCGCGGCTACCAGCTCGTCACCGTCACGCAGCTGATGATCAGTCGACGTTGATCGCGACGTACTTGATCTCCAGGTACTCGTCGATGCCCACAGCGCCGCCCTCTCGGCCGAGACCGGACTGCTTCACGCCGCCGAACGGCGCGGCCGGGTTGGAGACGATGCCCTGGTTGAGCCCGATCATCCCGGTCTCCAGCTTCTCCGAGACCCGCAGCGCCCGGGTCAGGTCGTTGGTGAACAGGTAGGAGACCAGGCCGTACTCCGTGTCGTTCGCCATCCGGACCGCCTCGTCCTCGGTCTCGAAGGCTGTCAGCGGCGCTACCGGTCCGAAGATCTCCTCCTTCTGCAGCCGGGCACTCCGCGGCACGTCGGCGAGCACGGTCGGCGGGTAGAAGTACCCGTTGCCCGAGGCAACCGTTCCGCCGGTCAGCGTCCGGGCGCCCTGTTCCACCGCGTCGTCGACGAGCTCGCGCACCTTGTCCCGCTGGGTCCCGTCGATCAGCGGCCCGACGTCGACGCCGTCCTCGGTCCCGCGACCGACCTTCAGCGCGGCCATCCGCTCGGTCAGCCGGGTCGCGAACTCCTCCATCACCGGTGCCTGCACGTAGATCCGGTTGGCCGCCGTACAGGCCTCGCCGCCGTTGCGCATCTTGGCCAGCATCGCGCCCTCGACCGCCTTGTCCAGGTCGGCGTCAGCGAAGACCAGCAGCGGTGCGTTGCCGCCGAGCTCCATGCTGGTCCGCAGCACCTGGTCGGCGGCCTGCTCGATCAGCTTCCGGCCGACCTGGGTCGAGCCGGTGAACGACAGCTTGCGCGCACGGCCGTCGCGGATCAACGGCTCCATCACGCCGCCGGCGTCGTGGGTGGTGACCACGTTGAGCACACCGGCCGGCAGGCCCGCCTCGGTCATCAGTTCGGCCAGCTTGAGCATCGACAGCGGCGTCTGACTGGCCGGCTTGATCACCATCGTGCAGCCCGCTGCGACGGCCGGGCCGATCTTGCGAGCCCCCATCGCGGCCGGGAAGTTCCACGGCGTGATCAGCAGGCACGGACCGACCGGTTGCCGCATCACCAGGAAGCGGCCCTTGCCGTTCGGCGCGATCTGGTAGCCGCCATCGATCCGGACGGCCTCCTCGGCGAACCAGCGGAAGAACTCGGCCGCATAGGCGATCTCGCCCTTGGACTCCGCGACCGGCTTGCCCATTTCGAGCGTCATCAGCAATGCGAGGTCATCGGCCCGCTCGGTCATCAGTTCGTAGGTGCGGCGCAGGATCTCGCCACGCTCTCGTGGCGGGGTGGCGGCCCAGTCGGCCTGCGCTGCCACTGCCGCGTCCAGGGCGGCCTTGCCGTCCGCCGGACTGGCGTCAGCCACCGTGCAGAGCGTCGTACCGGTGGCTGGGTCCTCGACGTCGAGGGTCTTGCCACCCTCGGCCGCTACCCACTTGCCCCCGATGAACAGCTCGGTCGGACACGCCTCGACGACTTTCCGCTCCCGTGACATGAGCCCGCCTCTCACTAGTCGGCAGCACCCACATTAGGCCGTCGCGATGAGAGGCGGTGCGTGCCCGATAGCCTCCCGGCTGCACATCTCTCCGCGGACCGTGGAGAAGCACGTGGCCAGCCTGATGACCAAGACACAGCAACCGGATCGGGAGGCACTGAGCAGTTTCGCCCGGACGGTGCTGCAGGACTGACAGTGACAGTGCACTTTTTTGGCACTGGCGCGTGTGCTGGAACAACGGGCGGCCGGAGGGTGATAGTTGTCGACTCACGCATCGGCGTCCGCCCGCCGACGCGAAACACCCATCACGGTAAATTTATGAACGCTCGCTTTCTATTAGAATGGGCGAGTGGCAAGCAAGGGGTCGGACATGAGCAAGGGAACGGTCGGCGGCGGCGGAACGACGATGCTGCGGCGGATCAACGTCGCCGCGGTCCTGGATGCGGTACGCCGATCCGCGCCCGCACCACTGCGCGTCGCCGAACTGGTCGAACGGACCGGTCTGGCGAGACCGACCGTGGCCCAGGCCGTCGACGAGCTCCTGGACGCCGGCTGGCTGCAGCAGCACGGCCCGGATTCCGCCGACCGTTCACTCGGCCGGCCGGCGATCCGCGTCTCGCTCCGCGGCCGCGCGGCTCCCGTGCTCGGTCTGGACGTCGGTCCGCACCGCGTGACCGTGGGCGTCTCCGACCTGGCCGGTCGCAAGCTCTCCCTGGTACGGCGCTCCGGACCCGGATGGACCGCACAAGAGCTGCTCGGGGTCATCGGCGAGGTGATCACCGAGGCTCTCGCGGAGGCCGAAGTACCGGCCGAGGACATCGCGGCCGTGGTCGCCGCCAGCCCTGGCATCGTGGACGAGCACACCGGCCGGGTCCAGTTGGTGCCGAGCGTGCCGGGCTGGTCCGCGATCGACCTGATCAAGCACATCCGCGGGCTGCTCGACTGCCCGGTCATGCTCGACAACGACGCCAACCTGGCCGCACTGGCCATCGCGGCCGCTCGTGGCGGCACGGGCACGCTACTGGCGGTGCAGTGGGGTGAGCGGCTCGGTGCGGGCATCGTCATCGACGGCCGGCTGCACCGCGGCACCGGCGCGGCCGGTGAGATCGGCTTCATCGCCACCGCTCCGGACGACGTCATCAACCCCGAGGACAGCCGGGGCCCGCTGGAGCGGGCGGTCGGCTCGGAGGCGATCGCAGCACTCGGTCGCCAGGCCGCTCTGGACAACCCGCAGTCCCGCCTCGCCGAGCTGGGCGGAGAGCAGCTCGACACGGCCGATGTCTTCGCCGCCGCGGCAGAGCGTGACCCCGTGGCTCAAGCGGTCGTGCAGCGGGTCGCCCGGGACTTTGCCCGCGCTCTGGCCCCCGCCGTACTGGTGCTGGACCCGACCGCCGTGGTGATCGGCGGCGGGGTCGCCCGGGCCGGCGCCGTGCTGCTCGACGCCATCTCCGACCAACTGCGGTTGCTGACGCTCAACCACCCGAAGCTGGAGCTGTCCGCCCTGGCCGAGGACGCCGTGGTCACCGGCGCGATGCGGATGGCCCTCGACGAGGTCTGGCAGCGAAAGCTCCCCACTCCCGCCCTCACCAGCACGACCTAGCCGCGACGGGTCCCTTCACGACCTTCGCGCCGGGAGCACCGCACCAGCAGGTGTAGGTGAGCTCGTACGGGACCTGACCGTTGAGATCGACCCTGCGGTCCAGGCCGGTCACCATCGTCATCGGCAGCAGCATGCGCCGATCACACACCGAGCACGTGATGATGATCATCGCCGGCCCCAGGTGTACGCGCGGCTGACGTAGAGCCGCGAGATCAGTCGCCGGTGCTCCTGGACGTCGTCCAGCAGCACCGCCACCGCAGCCTCCGGCTCACCTGCATCAGATCACTCATTGTGCACATCCACTACAGAGATTACTGCCACGACTGTTTCAGTAGAGAGTGAGCGTAAGCCATCCAGAGCGTGGAGCGGAAGTGGTTTGCCGGCTCTTCCGCTCTCGGCCGTGAGATGTGCGGATCGACAGACACCCCAGGTGTTAAGGGTGTCAAGCTGCGGGGGTTTGGGTGCGGTGGGCCCAGGCGGTTTCGGGGATATCTCGTCCAACCGCGCTCACACCTCGGGCGTTAACTCCTGAAGTGGTGGGGTCAACCCCTGAAATGGCGTCGCGCGACGGCCGGGATGCTGGACCACTGGTCTTGGCGGTGGCGCGAGTGGCCGGTTATGTCATCGCTGGCCAGTACGTCACCGGGCAGCGAACGGTCCGCGCCATCAACGCAGTGGCAAGTCGCCCGCAGCGACCACCCGTCCCCGACGATACCCGCCGGGATCGAACCCGCCAGCACACGGAACCCGGCACGCAACGGCAGACACTCACTCCACGCCGCTCGAATCAGCCACACACCGAGCAGAAGAACCGGTTTACCGCTGGACGGCTGCGGCGATCGCGTCCGGACGATCCAGGTGCACGAGGTGGGCGGAGTCCGGCACTACGTCGACAGCCCCGCCGAGGGTTTCGCCCAGCTGCCGCTGACCGGCCAGCCAGCGCTCGGCGGTGAACCGTGAGCTCCCGCCGGTCGCGACCAGCAGCACGGTCGGCGCGACCGCACCGACCGGCCCGGCGACCAGCTTGGCGACCTCCGCGGCGAGCGCCCAACTGCTGGCCAGTTCGTCCCAGAACAGCACCCACGACGACGCCGCACCGTACCGGGCCCTGGCGGTTGGCTTCGGCAAGAGGTCCCGGTTCGACTTGCTGCCGATCCGGACGAACAGCCGGCGGAGCGTCGGCCCCAGCAGTTGCGGCCCGCCGATCCGCCCGAGAAACCGCAGGAGCGCCCGCGCCGCCCGGTCACCGCGAGTCCCTGGATAGAGCCCGCGCCACCCTGTCTCCGAGGTGAGGCTGGTGTCGACGAGCACGAGCCTGGTCACCTCGAGTGGCCGGGTCAGCGCCCAGCGCAGTGCCGCCAGGCCACCGATCGAATGCCCGACCAGTCCGATGTCCACCCCCACCGGTACGCCGGCCGCCGTACGCAACTCGTCGACGTCGGAGGTGATCGGCGTACGCCACGGATCGATGACGCGGAGGTCCTCACCCGGCAACAGCTCGACGACCCGGTCGAACTCCTCGGGAGTCTCGGCCAGGCCGGGCAGCACGATCCAGGTCACGGTCATCGAAGGAAAGCCTGCCTGAGACCAGGCAGTAATGTCGCCAACAATAAGCAGACGAGCAGCACCGAGACGCGCTGCAGGATGCCCGGGGCGTGCAGGTCGTCACCGGTGAGCACCTCGAGCCCGGTCTCGATCCCGAGCCACGCCTGCGTCACGGCGACCGCCGCAGCCAGTACGGCGACGGCCCGGCCCCACCCACTCCGCGGCAGCACCAGGACCGCGAGGATGCCCAGGGCAACGCTGCCGAGACCGGCCACGCTCGAGGTGACCTCGTGCAGCACCAACGCTCGCCAGCCTGACACGGCAATCAAAGTCTTGACTGTGGCGTCAGCTATACCTTCGGGGTAGACCTAGGCCGACCGAAGTCTCAGCGAACAAGTGGGATGATCGCCTGGTGCGGCCGGAACAGCAGGAAGTGATCCCCGCGTGGAAGCAGCGCGCCGCGGTCTGGGTAGGCCGCGTTGTCGTCGTCGCCTCGGTGTGGTCGTTCCTGGCCATCCCGCTGCACGTCTTCGCCCCGGCGTACGTGAAGCGCGTCGACTCGGCGTTCGACTTCTTCGGCATCCCGGCCGGGCACACCTTCTTCTCCGCCGTCTACCTGGCCGTCGTCGGCAGCGCGCTGCTGCGCGGGAAGCGGGCGGCGCTGCTCTGGGTGCTATGGGTCTTCCAGGCTCTCTGGCTGCTCGCGCAGATCGCGGCCGTCGCGTTCACCAGCGTCCGGCTGGCCAACCCGAACGACGCCGAGCTGCTCCGGGACTTCGGGCCCGCCAGTGTCCAGGATCTGGAGTGGGGCATCGTCCAGGTCGTCGTGGTGGCCACGATCATCGTGCTGCTGTGGAACATCCGCGGCGCGTTCCCGGCCCGCCTGGCCCCTGGCACCCGGCTGCTCGCGGTCGGCGCGCTGGTGCTCGGCCTGCTGGTCTCGATCGCGGTGAGCATCACCCTGACCCAGGTCTTCCCGCGGACGCTGAACGGTCAGCGGCAGAAGATCGGCTGGGCCGTCATCGCCGCGCTCGGCCAGTCCCGCAACAAGATGAGCGGGCACGAGGGCCACGGCTGGATCGGCCTGACGGTCGGCGCGATCTCGGCCGCCTCGCTGGTGATCGCGTTCTGGATCTTCCTCCGCTCGGTCCGCCGGGTCCGGTACCTCACCCAGCCCGAGGAGCTCGAGGTCCGGCGACTGCTCCTGGAGCACGGTGAGCGCGACTCCCTCGGGTACTTCGCCACCCGGCGGGACAAGGCGGTCATCTTCGCCCCCGGCAACGACGCCGCGATCGCCTACCGCGTGGTCAACGGGGTCAGTCTGGCCAGTGGTGATCCCCTGGGTGATCCGGCCGCCTGGCCCGGCGCGATCCAGCGCTGGCTCACGGAGGCCCGCACGTACGGCTGGTCCCCCGCGGTCCTGTCGGTCAGCGAGGAAGCCGCCCATGCGTACGTCGATGCCGGCCTGCGGGCGTTGTCGATGGGTGACGAGGCGATCATCGACGTCGCCGACTTCACGCTGGAGGGCCGGACGATGCGGCCGGTCCGGCAGGCGGTCACCCGGGTCCAGCGGGCCGGGTACCACGCGGAGGTGGTCCGGCACGGAGACCTGTCTCCTGAGACCTTGACGGAGTACGTGCATCTGGCCGAGAAGTGGCGCGGGGCGCGGACCGAGCGCGGGTTCTCGATGGCGCTCGGACGGCTGGGCGATCCGGCCGACGCGCGGTGCGTGATGGTGATCGCGCGCGACGCGGACGGCGTCGTGCGCGGACTGCTGTCCTTTGTGCCGTGGGGTGTGCGAGGTGCCTCGCTGGATGTGATGCGGCGTGATCCGGAGTCCGTCAACGGGTTGATGGAGTTCATGGTGACGTCGCTGGTGGATGCCTGCGGCGATCTCGGGCTGCACCGGATCTCGCTGAACTTCGCCATGTTCCGGGAGATCTTCAGCGACGCCGAGCGGGTCGGGGCCGGGCCGGTGCTGCGGCTGACCAACGCGCTCCTCACCGCGGCGTCGCGATTCTGGCAGCTGGAGAGTCTCTACCAGTCGAACGGGAAGTACCTGCCCCGGTGGTCGCCGCGGCTGATCTGCTACTCGCGCGGCGCGTCGCTCGCGCAGGTGCTGCTGGCTGCCGGGATCGCGGAAGGTTTCCTGCCCGCGCCCCGGCCGTGGACCCGGGTCGACAGTGTCGAGACGGCCGAGCGGCACGCGATCATGGCGGCGGACGGTAGCCGGTTCTCGAGCGCCGTACGGCAGCAGGAAGAGGAGCTGCTGCGGCCAGCACTGCCCGATCGCAAGCTGACCGAGCAGGAGCAGATCCGCCGGACCAAGCTCGCCGAACTCGTTGCTGCTGGCATCGATCCCTATCCGGTGAGTGTGCCCCGCACCGAGACACTCGAGCGGATCCGCGAACTGCATCAGAACCTGCCGCCCGATCACCACACCGGCCACACGGTGTCCGTGACCGGCCGGGTGATGCGGATGCGGAGCCACGGCGGCCTGGCGTTCGGCCAGCTGCAGGACGGCCTGGCCCAGCTGCAGGTGATGCTGACGGCCGGGGCCTGCGGCGAGGTGCCGCTGGATCGATGGCGGCGGCTGGTCGACATCGGCGATCATGTCAGCGTCACCGGCGAGGTGGTGACGAGCCGCCGCGGCGAGCTGTCGATCGCGGTGACGTCCTGGCTGATGGCGGCCAAGTGCCTGCATCCGTGGCCGGACAAGCGGAAGGGCTTCACCGACCCGGAGGCACGGGTCCGGCAGCGGCACATCGACCTGGTGATGAACCCGGACTCACTGCGGATGATGCGGCACCGCAGCGCCGCGGTCCGGGCCCTGCGCAACGGTTTCGAGGCGCGCGGGTTCATCGAGGTGGAGACGCCGATGCTGCAGGCGGTGCACGGCGGCGCGAACGCGCAGCCGTTCGCGACCCACATCAACGCCTACGACACCGAGCTGTTCCTGCGGATCGCGCCCGAGCTGTTCCTGAAGCGGCTCAGCGTCGGCGGGCTGGGCAAGGTCTTCGAACTGAACCGGAACTTCCGCAACGAGGGCGCGGACGCAACCCACAACCCGGAGTTCACCTCGGTCGAGGCGTATCAGCCGTACGCCGACTATCACGTGATGCGCGAGCTCACCCGTGAACTGCTGATCGAGGCCGCGACCGCGGTGTTCGGCAAGCCGATCGTGCACCGGCCGGAAGGCGACGTCGACATCTCCGGCGACTGGCCGGTCATCACGGTCCACGACGCGGTCAGCCGGGCGACCGGTGTGACGATCGACCCCGGCACGTCGGCCGAGCGACTCCGGGAGATCTGCGCGGAGCACGGCGTACACGCGACCTTCGAGCTGTCCGCCGGTGAGCTCGTCCTGGAACTGTACGACGAGCTCGTCGAGCCGAACACCACCCTGCCGACGTTCTACACCGACTTCCCGCTCGAGACATCGCCGCTGACCCGGACGCACCGCTGCGAACCACGCCTGGCCGAGCGCTGGGACCT
>Ga0193707_1000410_pt1 | contig 14501 bp, 9 predicted proteins | sample U3c2metaG_FD_143043 | JGI IMG/M metagenome (GOLD analysis project Ga0193707, IMG submission 143043) | Soil microbial communities from a riparian zone of the East river system, Colorado, United States - U3c2 | ecosystem: Environmental > Terrestrial > Soil > Riparian zone | place: USA: East River... | reverse complement strand
AGCAAGTACTGGTCACTAGAGATTAACATATAATTTTTAGGCAAAGTATGATTTAATAACCTATTCTCAGGAGTATCCTCGTGGCTAAAACACTTTCAAATCAGGTTTTGAAAACTAATGAAAAGGTTCCACCATTTAAGCTAAAAGGCGTAGATGGTAAAATGTATTCACTTGAAGATTTCAATTGTAAATGTGCCCTTGTTGTTTTCATATGTAACCATTGTCCATACGTGAAGGCGTGCATCAACGACCTAATAAATTTGCAGAATAGTTTTGCCACATCGGAATTGAAGCTAGTAGGAATTAACAGCAATGATTCTGACTATCAAGACGAGGGATTCGATAATATGGTCAAGTTCGCAGAAAAATACGAGTTAAACTTTCCATACTTAATCGATGATACACAATCGGTCGCGAGAGCATATGGAGCAACTTGCACGCCTGACCCATTCTTATTTGATCAACATAAGAGGCTAGTATTCCATGGAAGAATAAATGATGCTACCGATCCTGAAGCAATTCCAAAAATTCCGATAATGAAAAACAACGTAAAGAGAGTTCTTGCGGGCAAAACTCTGGAGAAGGACTTTGATCCTTCAATAGGATGCTCAATCAAGTGGAAGGCTTAACCATAATTAAATATCACGCCTTTGTCTCCCCGTGGATGCCTCCATTCCGTACCCTTGGCACACGATCCACATTCAATGCATCCCTCGTGCTGTAACATGACCTTATTGTCTTCCTGGTAGTAACACCTTGTCGGGCAGAGTACAACCAGCTTTCTTAAGAATTCGCTTTCTGGCTCACGTACTATTATATGGGAAATAGAGTCATCGTTATATCTTAACCTGGCAACTCTTTCTTCTACCGAAGGTGGTACCGGGGTGTAGGAAGATGCAATTTTTTTGCCTAGTTTCGAAGCCAACTCTATGGGCACCTGTACATACGTTTCCTCCGATTCCACTAGCGGTAGGATCTTTTCGTATCCCAAGAGATTAGCGATACCTACCGCTAATCCTCTCAATTTTCCACTTGACATGATTTTGAATATGAATCCATATCTCGATCCAACGATTTCCTTTGGTATACTCTTTGTCGAATCAAGAAATATCTTGAGATACTCTTTATCTATTTCCTTCATGTCGCGTGTATACGGACTCTGCTCTACCAGTGATGTATAATACTGTCCCATGTAATCTTCCCCAAAGCTATTCTTGTCTATTGATCGTGAAATAGCAAGCGAAGCCCTTACGGCATCGTCGATTCCCACGTTCAACCCCTCAATCCTGGGTCCAATGAATATTCCTCTACCTGCAGCATCACCCACAAAGAGGATATTTCTATGATATGGTTTCTTCATCCTACATCGCTTTCCATCAGGAACAAGCTTTGCACTATATTCTAATTCGACATAATTGGTAACGAATTTAGTATTATATTTTTCAATAAGCTCCTGCCTTATTGAATCTAGCTTTGCCTTCATCTCTTCAAAATTCTTGAATTTTCCCGAATCTATTAAACGCGCCCTACTTGAACTAGAATAACATGAATATCTAAGTTCCTCAAAGGTCTTTACAAGTTTAGTCAGTGCAAACCGTTTTCTTAACTGTTCTTCTTTTGAAAGTTCTCTATCGATATCAATTGTAATCACTTCATCTTTAATTAATTCACTAACAAATGGATTTTGAATTAATGCATTGACAAGAGTTGATGGTTCTGTCGGCTTAGAAAATAGTGATTCGTAGTGATATACTGCTCCAAGGGATAGAGTATCCCTGTTAGTGTAAAGGAATCCTCCGCCTATGTGGTTTAGTGTTACGTCACCAGCAAAAAGATGAGCGGCCCCCTCAGAGGAGTCTATTTCAAACCTTTCTTCTATGGTCTTCTCAGGTAATCTTATTACAACTTTGACTCCCTGATATACTTCATTTGGAGCAAATTTTTGTCTCGCACCAGTCAAATAAGCAATTTCTGAATTTACTCCATCAGCAGCAATTATCGCCTTTACCTGGAATTCTTCTAATTCGTCTGTTTGAACTAGCGTTTTATTCTCGTTAGACCATTGGATATCTCGAACATGGACCCCTGTTACTATTCCCCCTCCTTGTTTTTCTGCACTCTCAGACGCCACACTTGCAAACCAAGAATTCAGTTTGTTCAGTAATACTGAATATCCAAAGTTTGTCTGATATTCGTGAGCAGGAGTAAGGTCCAGTGTAAAAATCTTGTTCGCCGAGGTTGCATGAAGTATGTATTTAGTAATATGTCGTTCGAGAGGAGCTGAAGACTCGAAATCGCTTCCGTAAACATCTTCCACATTGTAGACTTTGCCATTTCTGGGTCTCTTTGAATAGAGAATTCCTCCAGACACATTTTTAGTCCCCACCTGTGGACCGGCCTCTATGAGGACTGCTTGCTTGCCGAGATCCGATAAGTGTTTTAGGGCTGCCAAACCTGTTGAACCTCCTCCAACTATAGCCACATCAAATGTTTCCAATTCTATCTACTCCATATGTGACGACACAATCGGCGTCAGTTTTTGTAACTCTTCTATGATGATCGGAAGAACATCTTCCATTCTACCATTTATGAATATGTCTGATTCGTCTTTTATTGGAGCGTTCTCATCAGGATTAATTGCTACTACAAATTCTGATTCCTTCATTCCTGCAATGTGCTGAACTGCCCCATGAATTCCTGTAGCAATATAAAATGATGGTGCTACTTTGCTGCCACTGGTACCTATTACTCTTTCCGGGATCATGTATTTGGAATTTATCGAATCGCTCAGTTGATACAGCCTCTTCGACAAAGGTAATGATATTCCAATTTCTGCATCTAGAAGTCTTGCGAATTGCTCGATCAGTTTTACATTTTGTTCAGGATCATCTTTTATCCCACGCCCCATGCTTACTATACTTCTGTGGCTGTCAAAGTCAATTTTCTTTTTCAGCAATTGTTTGTTCAGAACCTTAACCTTCAAGTCCTCCGGGTCGATTGTGGGATTATACTGCAAAATCAGACCTTCTCTAGCAATATCCGGCTCAATTGCATTGAAAACGCCAGGAATAATACTACAACCTTGCGGATGATAATCGCGCATAATTTCTGGATTTTTATTGTCAAGACACAATATGGTAGTCCACAAAAATCCTGAGAAATCCGGTCTATACATCTCAAGAGTTCGCTCGTACCTAATAGTCTGTCCCTTTGTTTTATGTTCGTGTCGGAAATCAATGTCACTTATTACCAGCTTATTAATATCTGACGCTAAACCCGACTCTAGCTCTGCAAGTACCGTTGATGATAAATGCCTCCCTATACTGTCTGCCGCGAAGAACATGTACCTTGGTTTGATGTATGGAGGAATATACTGTGGAGAAATCTGCTTTGCAAGACCTGCATCTCTTGAGATCTGGGCAATAACCTTGGTGTCAATAGTATTTCTAGAGTACTCCAATTCCTTATGTTCGGCATAAACCACTACATCAGCGCCATACGAGATTAATTGCTGACAAAGATCCTGTACATTGTATCCAAGCACGACTGCAACGACATTCTCGGATTCCTGGTACCTTTGGTTGAAATCATCCATCAGCCTTCTAGCTTCTCCTAGCATTTCGAGACTTACGGGAACTAGCTTTCCGTCTATGTGTTCTATTACGACATAAAGATTTCTGTATTTTCCGCCACTAGTATTAGAAAATGACTCTGTGACCATTTGTTATCGGCTCACAATTGGTCGCAGTTTTGGCACGATTGATTTAATTGCATCGATATCCTGACCCTCAATCAATTGGGTGTTCCTGCTTGCTTTAGCTTTGGGTATCTTTTCAACCCTAAAAACAATTGTCGGAGAACCAGGAAGGCCCACAAATTTAGGATCCACTCCCAAGGATTTACTATCATAAATCTTAAGGAATTGTTTGTAATTATTTGCACGTGCGATAGCTTCTTTCCTATACTTTGCGAATGCTAGGCGTTGGTATATAGTACGATAATTAGGGCTATACGAAGGATCCACAGTTATAAACACTGGTAGAGGCGCTTCGACTTCTTCAACTATTCCATCAAATCCCTGCAGCGTTACGAGCCTTTTAACAACTACATAATTCCTTTCTAGGTCAATATTAACTTCTATAACATTTCCCAAGAATGTATACCCTAGTTTCCATGCCGTCTGAGGTCCTGTTTGACCAGTTTCTCCGTCAGATGCCCTATGCCCTGAAAAGACAATATCTATTTTGTTTCCATCAAGCATTTTTACAATTCCACCTCGGAGCACTTCGGCAGTGGCAAGGGTATCAGCCCCAGAAAATATCCTATCGCTATACAGATTCATCTCATCTGCATCAGTAAGTTCCTGAGCTTGTCTTAGTGCTGAATCAGCAATGGGTGGACCCATTGTACCTATAGATATACGTGAGCCGTAGGTTATTTTCGTATAAAAAGCAGCATTGCAGGCAATTGCGCTATGGGGACCTAATATACTCTTAGTTTCCGCTCTATTCAGGGTTCCGTCTGGATTGTAACTAACATTACCTTCAGAAAAATCAGGCTCGAGTTTCACGATAACCGCGACATTTACCAAAATCTTCGCTACCTAGCCAGTTGGTTCCAGATTTTTCCTTTAAATGGTTTACGAATTAGGCATAAATAGGAGTCAAACGATTGGAAACAGTTCAGTTTGCTATTCCAAACTATTCGAGAAATGGCCAGAAAATGTCAGTTATCCAGTCTCTTTCAATTTCTCATATGATGATCTTAATCTCTCGTAAAAATCTTCCATGCGAGGATTTAACAATGCATAAGCCAAGTAGAAATCTTCTGCCTCACGTAGATATCTCTTGATCTTGGCTGCAATCACCGCATCTTTCTGGGTATTCAATTTGGATACAAAGTTCATATTATTTATTCTGTCTGCAAGTTTTATTGCCTTTACGTCATAATCTGCTGATGAGAGAATCTTGCAATAATCGTGGAATCTGGCTAACTGACGATCTTCATTCGTTTTGCCCGGGAAGTTTTCAAGTGGTTTTATCTTCAGATCAATACACATGTTGTAGATCTTATTTCCGAATCTGTATCGGAGATAGGCGTCAAAACCATAATCCTTGGTACGATACAAATCAAGGATTTTTTCATTGTCTTCCATTATATCATGCAGTATTGCAGATGCGACTTCAACACTCGTAATGTTTCTTTTTGCATTCAGATAGTGATCTACTACATGCTTTACTACCGGCCAGATATGTGTTTCAAGGAAAGGAGACTTTTTATCCTCTCTTCTAACTTGACCGTGCACTTCTGAGGCAATATCTAGAGCGGCAGTTACAAAATCATCGACTCTGACTTGGGAGTTTTGAAGAAAAGTAATAAGATTTTCTCGCGTCAGGAATTCAGGATCAGACATTGTAGTCTATCAGCGAATGTTAAAGAAAAGATTTTCCATTTGATCGGATTCTTAAATATCACTGAAGAGGAGTGGTGCTCGTAGCTAATAGTAGGTCATAGGAGCAAAAAAATGGAATTCTGTAATAAATTTTGTAGGTCTTGCTTCAGGAATATTCGAATGTGAACTGGTGATACACGCGACAGGTCCTAGAAAAAAAGAAAGAAGGGACTCAATCTTCCCATTTTCAATTCTCGTCCTCAAATGATTAAGAATTCTGTACTTTGTCTTGGCCCGGTTTTCTTAGTTTAATATTATATGCAAGCCCAAATCTATGGGCTTCATCTCTCAATGACTGCAGTATTTTTAATGCCTCGCTCCTTTTGGAAAGAATTATTGGCTCTTGCGACGAATCTGAATATATTTCCTCATTCTCCTTGGCAATCGAAATGCACGATATATTATTTACATTCTTCAGTTTACCTAACGCGGAATTGGCACTATTAAGCTGTCCACGCCCGCCATCAATCAAGATCAAGTCTGGGTAATCGTCTGGTTCATTTAGATCATTTTCTTCTCCTTTTCTTGCCACACAACTTTCTCTTATGTTTCCTCCCTTTGTTCTATATCTCCGTGTTACAATCTCACCTATCATCGCGAAATCATCTTGTCCTTTGACCGATCTTATTCTAAACCTACGGTAATGAGACTTGTCTGGGATACCGTTTAAAAATCTAACACATGAACCAACGGCTATTGAAGAACCAAGATTCGAAACATCAAAACAATCGATTATTTTAGGGAGTCTGTCCAAATCTAGTATATCTTTTAATTCAGTCAAGGCAGGCTCACATCCCCTTTTTACATACGTCAACAAATTTCTGACTATAAGATTCATTATCTGAATTCTTTCTGGCCCACTCTTCTTGGATATACGAATTATTTCCACTCTATGAGATACTATCCGTGTTAATGATTCTTCGAGAGTAATCTTAGAATCAGGTTCATCGTTCACGTAAATATTGTGTGGGATTGACGGTACACCAGAATAGTACTGCAATAAGAAAGTCGAAAGTGAGTTATCGGCAACTAAGTCAAATTCATATTTTTTCCGATCTCTTATAACCCCGCGATGTCGTCGCAGAATCATTACATGGGCCCTGGCTCGTACGACGTCATGTAATATGCCTACAAATTCTTCATTTGAAGCAGATCTTGTTACACATTCCATTTTTTGTCTAGATCTAAGGTTTTCCAGTCTGATAATGGTGTCCCTTATCTCTTTTGCTTTTTCATACTGGAGGTCCATCGAAGCTCGGGACATGTCACTTCGCAATTCCGCCATAAAATTATCTATGCTCCTCTTTTCAGAAAGAATATCTGAAAGCGCGGTAACGTTTCTCATATATTCTTTTTGAGTAACGTTATCCACACAGGGAGCATCACAATTTTTAATGAAATATTCTAGACAAGGCTTCTTTGGAAGCCTGTTGCATATTCTAATTTTAAATATTTTCCTCAGGAATCCGACGGTCAAGTATCTAGAACTTCCCTGTACAAAAGGTCCAAATATTTTTCCAGGAGGGCCTCTAAACTTTCCTTCTCTACTTCTTCTGGTGACCAGAAGTCTTGGGAATGATTCATCAGAAATCTTTAGATAAGTATAACGCTGCTGATCCTTTAGCTCTATATTGTAAACAGGTCTGTATTGCTTTATCAAGTTAGATTCCAAAAGGAAGGCCTCCATCTCGTTGTCTGTGATCATGAAATCTATATCAAAGACATTTCGTAAAAGACGCGATGTCTTCCATTCAGTTATACCTTGGTTTTCGCCAAAATAAGAGAATATACGCTTTTTAAGATTTTTTGCCTTTCCGATATAGATAATTTTTCCCTCCTTGCTCTTCATCAAGTAGACTCCTGGCTCAGACGGGAAGCTCCTTGATTTTTCTTTAATAGTTATGGAATTTTGTTGGTATACCAATTTCATATCCCCTGAGCTTCTATCCGTCCAAACATCTCATCCATCGTCCTACAAATAAATTAACGAGCCAATTCGCCATAATCTCTGCTTGATAATTTGTCCTTGGTAATGCAATTGAGAAGTTTTTGTTCCTTGACACAGTTGCGCTATTCTACTTCCAGTTCCCACTTTTGATCGTAGGAGCTAATCCCAGCTTTGGCTTTAGATATGTGGCCGTATGACTGTTCGTTTGTTTAGCAACAAACTCGGGTGTACCTGCAGTTACTATCTGTCCTCCATTATCGCCTCCTTCTGGTCCCAGGTCTATAATCCAGTCTGAAAAACCAACTACGTCAAGATTGTGTTCTATTAGTATGACTGTGTTACCCACATTTACTAGTTTGTCTAAGACAAGTAATAGCTTCTTGACATCTGAAAAATGGAGACCTGTTGTAGGTTCGTCAAGTATGTAGACTGTTCTTCCCGTATCCCTTCGGGAGAGTTCTGAGGCCAATTTTACCCTCTGGGCTTCTCCGCCTGATAGCGTTGTTGCAGGCTGACCAAGTTTTATGTATCCTAAACCAACATCGTATAAAGTGCTCAACTTCTTTTCTATTGAGGGTATGCTGGAAAAGAACCGAAGCCCTTCTTCCACAGTCATATCAAGTATGTCTGCGATACTTTTGGACTTAAATGTCACTTGAAGAGTTTCAGAGTTGTATCGTTTTCCTTTGCACTCCTCGCAGGTTACGAAAACATCTGCAAGAAACTGCATTTCTATCCTCTTGACTCCTGCTCCTTCGCATGAATCACATCGTCCACCCACAACATTAAAGGAGAATCTTCCAGGCTTATACCCCATCTCTTTAGCTTTTGCAGTCCTAGCAAAGATCTCTCTTATAGGACCAAAAGCATTCACATAAGTTGCCGCGTTGGACCGGGGTGTGCGGCCAATAGGTGACTGGTCTATCCCTACTACCTTGTCCACTTGTTCAAGGCCTGTTATGCAATCATGTGCTCCAGCTCTCTCCTTTGAGCCATAGAAATGGCTTGACAGAGCCTTAAACAATATATCGTTTACCAAAGTGGATTTGCCTGACCCCGAAACGCCACTCACGGTGGTGAGGCAGCCAAGAGGAAAACTCACGTCTAGTGATTTGAGATTATTTTCTCGAGCCTTCTTTATGGTAATCCACCATTTTGTGCTCCTTCTCTTCGTATTCTTCTTCTCGTCATATACCCTGTCCTCACCTCTCAAAAAAGAGCCAGTTATAGAATTTTTGTTCGCAACTACTTCGTCTAGCAGTCCGCTTACTACAACCTTGCCACCGTGAATTCCAGCTCCGGCGCCCACATCTACTATCCAATCCGCATTTCGAATGATCTCTTCATCGTGTTCTACAACGATCAAACTATTTCCAAGATCCCGAAGTTTCTTGAGTGTTTGGATTAGTCTACTATTATCCCTCTGATGAAGACCTATTGTCGGTTCGTCGAGGACATAGAGTACTCCTGTGAGGTTAGATCCTATTTGGGTTGCCAGACGAATTCTCTGAGACTCTCCTCCTGAAAGTGTTGACGCCATTCTGTTTAAAGTCAGATAATTGAGACCCACATTTTGCAAAAACTCAAGCCTAGATATTATCTCCTTAAGTATGTTTCTTGCGATGTACCTTTCGGTATCGGAGAGCTCAAGATTAACAAAGAATTGATAGCAGCTATCAATAGGGAAGTCACACACTTCCATAATCGACTTGTCACCTATCTTGACAGCCAGCACCTCTGGTCGGAGCCGTCTACCCTTGCATAGCTCGCATGAAAGCTCTCTGATGAATCGCTCCATGTCTCTTCTTTTTGATTCTGATTCGGTCTGAGCGTAAATCCTAGCCAAATTAGGTATCACTCCCTCAAAAGAATTACGATACTCCCAAGAAGAGTCAGAATTTTTGGACTTGTAGTGATATTGAATATTCTCTTGTGTCCCATACAGAATAACGTTTAACTGTTTTTCTGTCATGGATTTAATTGTCTGGTAAAGATTAAATCCAAATTTCTTTCCTACGTCACGCAGCATAGACGATCTGAAAGTCGCAAAGTGACCAGTCCAAGGCTTTATCGCGCCTTCCAAGATGCTCTTGTCTCTATCAGGAATTACTAATTCCGGGTCAAATTCCACTCTTATGCCCAGACCGTTGCATTCTCTACAGGCACCAAAGGGCGAGTTAAACGAAAATGACCTAGGTTCAAGGTCAGGCAAGCTCAATCCACAATCTGTGCATGCGTTCCTCTGTGAGTAAACAATAGTTTGGTTATCAGCAAGGACTTTCAGAATACCCTTGGCAGTCTTCAGGGCAGTCTGTACTGCATCAAACAAACGTGACCTCTCTTCTCCAGAAGGCGTCAGCCTGTCTACTATTATTTCAATTGTATGCTTCTTTTGTTTATTTAATCTTGGATACCGAGTCTTAATCCCATTCGTTTCCTCGTCAGTCAACTCGTCAAGCCTGATTATTTCTCCGTCAAGCATGATTCTAGCAAATCCATTTTGTTTTATCTCCAAAAACAATTTTTCATAGGTTCCCTTCTTTGCCTCAACAACAGGAGCCAGTATCATCACTGTCTTTCCTTCACTTCCCTTGAGTATGGAATCTGTTATAGAATCCGCAGACTGCGCTGTAATTTTCTTGCCGCATTTGTAACAGTGAGATATTCCTATCCTTGCATACAGCAATCTCAGGTAATCGTAGATCTCTGTGACCGTTCCCACAGTTGAACGGGGATTCTTACTTGTGGTTTTTTGTTGGATTGATATTGCAGGAGAAAGTCCCTCGATAGAATCAACATCTGGCTTGTCCATCATTTCCAAAAATTGGCGAGCGTAAGCTGAAAGAGATTCTACATAGCGCCTTTGTCCCTCTGCATATATGGTATCGAAGGCCAGAGTTGATTTTCCAGAGCCAGAAAGTCCAGTTATAACGACCAGACTGTTCTTGGGGATTTCCAAGTTTATGTTCTTGAGATTATGTTCTCTTGCACCCTTTATTACGATCTTGTCTTTCAAATTTCTCTAAACACCTGACCCATCATTCATCCTGTTTTCCCTTTCCGGGGTATGACCTGCTGACGATCAGTATCATTATCATTGTCAAGTGCTGCTCGAATCTTCGAGAGCCGGTCTCTTAACTCTATGGCCTTCTCAAAATTGAGATCCTCTGCGAATAACTTCATTTTCATTTCGATATCAACAGCAAGTTTGACAAGATCGCCTTTTGGCATCGATTTTATCTCCAAATGGATACCTACTCCTTCGGCTCCCTCAGCAATGGGTTTTATGATACTCCTTGGAGTAATCCCATGCTGTTGATTGTAAACCATCTGTTTCTGCTTCCTTCTTTCTGTCTCGGTGATAGCCTCTCTCATAGATCTTGTGAAGGTGTCCGCATACATTATAACTGCACCATCAATATGTCTTGCCGCTCTTCCAAACGTTTGGATGAGGCTAGTATTATTGCGTAGGAATCCTTCCTTGTCCGCATCAAGTATGGCAACAAGTGAAACCTCTGGAATATCCAGTCCCTCTCTAAGCAAATTTATACCAACAAGAACATCAAAATCACCCCTTCTAAGTTGGCGTATAAGCTCGGTTCTTTCAAGACCTTCTATTTCCGAATGCATGTATCTTACCTTCACATCTTTTTTTGCTAGGTACTCCGCAAGATCTTCTGCCATTCTTTTCGTTAAGGTTGTCACCAAGACACGTTGATCTTTTGAGGAACGTTTCCTTATTTCAGAAATAAGATCTAGTATCTGATTCCTTGTAGATCTAACTTCAACAGTTGGGTCAACAAGTCCAGTTGGGCGAACCAGCTGTTCTACCACACGGGTACTCAAATTTAATTCGTAATCGGCAGGCGTGGCGGAAACAAAAATTACAGACTTTAAGTATTTTTCAAACTCCTCAAATTTGAGTGGTCTATTGTCAAATGCACTGGGCAGGCGAAATCCATAATCAACAAGATTCTTTTTTCGAGTGTAGTCTCCACGGTACATCCCTCTTAGCTGCGGCATAGTAACATGTGATTCATCAATTACTAGGAGAAAGTCGTCACCAAAGAAATCTAGCAAGCAGTATGGCGGCTGTCCTGATGCTCTTCCGTCTAGATGTCTGGAATAATTTTCAATGCCAGAGCAGTATCCAAGCTCCTTTATCATTTCCAAGTCGTATTTGGTGCGCGAAGCTAACCGCTGTCTTTCCAGCTCCCCTGGAAGATGCGGAAGCCAGTCAGATAACTCTTGTTCAATAGATGTGAGAGCAACTTCCCTGGCAGAATCATCAACAATATAGTGTTTGGCTGGAAAGATCTTCACAGAGTCTGCATTTCTTATCCGTTTCATTGTAATCTGCTCGTGTATCGAAATGTCTTCTACCTCATCTCCAAGCAAAGAAACCCGAATCACGTCATCTGCATATGAAGGTATTATGTCAATTACATCACCCTTTACCCTGAATGTTCCGGGAGTCAAGGTGGTATCATTTCTTACGTATCTGGCCTCGACAAGGTCATGTATCAAACCACGCCTGTTAGTACCCGTATCCTTCCTTAGAGAGATTGCACTTGCTTCCCATTCAGATGGAGAGCCAAGAGAATATATGCAAGATACTGTAGACACGATGATAGTAGGCTCGCCTGACATCAGCATTGCAGTTGCCTCTAATCTCATCTTTTCTATCTGTTCGTTGACCTCAGTATCTTTTTCGATGTATGTATCAGTCTGTGGGATATAGCTTTCTGGCTGATAGTAGTCGTAAAAGCTGATGAAATACCCAACATTATTTTTCGGAAAAAATTGCTTAAATTCATAATAAAGTTGGGCCGCAAGAGTCTTGTTGTGTGATATGACCAGCGTATTCTTATTTACCCTGGATATAACGTTAGCAATTGTAAAAGTCTTTCCACTACCAGTAACACCTAACAAGGTCTGGATTTTATCGCCTCCAGCCAACCCGCCGACCAATGAATCTATGGCAAGAGGCTGATCGCCACGTGGGGAATATAGATCAGAAACCAACGAAAATTTTCTAGCAAGACATTCCATGAGAGGGTAGATTAAGTTTTCTAATGCATATATATTGTTAATGTCATCGTCAACTCTCTTTTCATCGACACTACCCTATTCCTTGCTTTGTAAAGTAGCAAACTCTTTATGATCACAATGGTTCAAAACGATAAAATATTTCTGCCAGAATCAATCCCAACACAAAGACTCATTTGCTGTTGCCAATCAAAGAGGGGAAAGAGATATCATCGTTAATAAGGTGATTTGAGTCATTTAGGTTTGATGGTCTTGGCATCCCTTCCTTTAAGCTTGGTAGTGGCAGGTACAACCAGTGGGGTGGGCAAAACGACTGTATCGTTGGCAATTATGTATTCTCTCAAAGATAGGATGAGTTACAATGTTCAGCCTTTTAAGGTGGGGCCTGACTTTATCGATCCTACTTACCACAATATTGTAACTGGAAACCAGTCTAAGAACTTGGATGCCTGGATGATGGGAAAGGAGGGAATAATACGGAGTGTCTTTGATGCTTCAGAAGGTGTAGACATAGCTGTAATCGAGGGAGTAATGGGATTGTACGATGGTCTGAGCGGCAAAACTGATTTTGCTAGCACCGCTTATGTAGCCAAAGTTCTCGACGCGCAAGTTATACTGATTATTGATGCTGGTAGAGCAGCAAGGTCTGTGGCCGCTATGGCAATGGGATATATACAATTTGATAAAGCCGTCAATATAGCTGGAATAATTCTAAACAATGTCGCAGGTGAAAAGCACGCTCGGTATATTAGAGAAGCCTTTGAGCAAAAATTAAAGGTTCCTATTATTGGTATCATTAGCAGAAACAAGGAATTGCGGTTAAGGGAGCGTCACCTAGGCCTGATTCCCACAGATGAACTTGATCGAAAGATGAAAAGAAAAGTGTTGGATATTGCAAGAAGTGTGGCTGACGAAATAAGCTTTGATGCTTTACTAAAGATTATTGAAAATCAAAAAAAATTCAAACAACTGAAATTACCAAAAAAAGGCACAAAGAAAGCAGTTACCAAGCCGACTCAGCCTAATAAAATAAGAATTGCTGTGGCGTTGGACAATTCCTTTAATTTCTACTATGCAGAAAATTTGAGTGTTTTGCAAGAACTTGGGGCCGAAATTTGCTATTTCAGTCCTATCCAAGACAAAAAGATTCCTGATGATGTTTCTGGAGTTATGATAGGTGGGGGATTTCCAGAAGTGATGGCAGATAAGCTAAGTGCAAATGGATCTATGCGCAAATATTTGGCAAAGCTCGCAGAAGATGATATGCCATTTTATGCTGAATGTGGTGGTCTCATGTACCTAACGAAGGCCATTTATGGATATACAAAATCTCCAAATTCATTTAAGATGGTTGGGATAGTTGATGCAGCTACAAATATGGTTGGTAAGCTCACTTTAAACTACACACAGGCAGATGTCCTAGATAACAAGTATGGGAAGATTGCAAACTTAAGGGGGCATGAGTTTCACTATTCAAGAATTGAAGATGCTGCTAAAGATTTAAGATATGCTTACGATATGCGACGGGGCTATGGAATTAATGGTAAGAAGGATGGAGTATCGATTTACTACTGCCTAGCTTCATATATGCATCTTCATTTCTCTGACCATAGATTTCCGAAAAAGTGGATCGACAGATGTAAAGAATATGCCAAAGCGTAACATTGTTACTCGGAGTAACATATAACAAAGCACTCCAAATCTCCAACTAACCCCGAATGCCTTCGTTCTTCCTTTCATTTTTTCGAATGCTAATCTGGTTTGGAACTCAAGGGACAGAGTCAAATGCATTGCTTTCACACTTCAGTCATGGTTCGTTCTACGGAATCAAGAAATGACTCGATATAATGCCAAATAAAATTGTACTAATCTTTTATACCCTTCCTTACTCCAAGGACGGCATAGTTTAACCCAGTATCTGTTTTACTGTTAAGAATTCCTCGACCGTCGTAAACAGGAATATTTCCTAATTGATCTCTTCCTAGATTCTTATACTCGGGGTGGTCGGCAACTAATATTACAAGGTCGCTGCCTTTCAGTGCCTCCTCTAAA
>Ga0193707_1000409_pt1 | contig 14526 bp, 10 predicted proteins | sample U3c2metaG_FD_143043 | JGI IMG/M metagenome (GOLD analysis project Ga0193707, IMG submission 143043) | Soil microbial communities from a riparian zone of the East river system, Colorado, United States - U3c2 | ecosystem: Environmental > Terrestrial > Soil > Riparian zone | place: USA: East River... | reverse complement strand
CTGTCGAGGAACATGAGGTAGGTGCCGTGCGCCTCGCCGATGCCGTCGTTGCGCGGCTGCCCGCAGCCGCCGGAGTTCTCCGTGCGGTGGACCACGCGTACCCGGCCCGGCTCGGCGGCGGCCAGCCCGTCGGCCACGGCGGCCGTCGCGTCGGTGCTGGCGTCATCGACGATCACGACCTCGACGTCCCGGTGGGACTGGCCCAGCGCGGAACGTACTGCGGTCGGCAGCCGATCGGCATCGTTGTAGACGATGACGATCACGCTGACGTCTGTCATAGAGGGAACACTCAGCCTTTCTGCTGAAGATCTACTTTTGTGGACATGCGCGCTTCCAGATCAACGAATGAGAACCCTGGGGGGATCCTTAGGATCGGAGTCGTGCAGCGTGAACGCATTTTGATCGTCGAGGACGACGCCGTCATCGGGTCCGAACTGCTCAAGGCCCTGGCCGCGAGCGGGTACGACACGGGCCTGGCCCAGGATGGGCAGGTCGCCCTGGCGGACGCCCATGCCCATCCGCCGGACCTCATCCTGCTCGACCTCGGGCTCCCCGACATCGAGGGGGTCGAGCTGTGCCGGCGGCTGCGCGCCGACCTGCCGCTGACCGTCATCGTCATGCTGACCGCCCGTACGGAGGAGTTCGAGGTCGTGGTCGCCTTGGACGCCGGTGCGGATGACTACCTGACCAAGCCGTTCCGGCTGACCGAGCTGGTCGCCCGGCTCCGTGCCCACCTGCGCCGCCGCGGCCCCGCCACCGGCGACAAGGTCGTCACGGTCGGCGAGGTACGGCTCGACCTGCCTGCCCGGCGGGTGCACGCGGGTGACATCGAGGTGCTGCTGCGGCCCAAGGAGTTCGACCTGCTCACGGCGCTGGTGACGCGCGTGGGAGAGGTCGTCACCCGCGAGCAGCTCATGGACGAGGTCTGGGACGAGAACTGGTTCGGCCCGACCAAGACCCTGGACGTGCACGTCTCCACTCTTCGCCGAAAGCTTGGAACATATGCGCACATTACGACCCTCCGCGGGCGCGGCTATCGGTACGAACGCGACGCGGCCCGGGACAAATGAGCGGTCAGGCCGGTGACTGATCGCGGCTACCGTATCCGCTCGCCGGCAAAAGCAAGCTAAACGTAGGGGGTGCTGAACGTCGGATAATGAGCCGGCCGCCCTCCGCCTCGGCCAGCGAGCGCGCGAGGGCCAGCCCGATGCCGTGGCCGTCCGCGGAGGCGCGGAAGACGTCGGCGTCCTCGGGGAATCCCTCGCCGGTGTCGCTGACGTCGATGGCCAGGCCGGTGCCGATGTCGGTCGCCGACACGGTGACCGGCGGACGGCCGTGCTCGAACGCGTTGTCCAGGAGCACGTGGATGATCTGGCGTGCGGCCGCGAGCGACGCGCGTACCTCCGGGAGGCCGTCCGGCACGTGCACGGTCACGTCCGAGCGGGACCGCACCTCATCGAGCAGGGCCCGTACGTCGAGCACGCCGCGGTCGCCGGCGCCGCCACGGGCGAGGCGGACCAGATCCTCGATGATCTCCTGAAGGTGCTCGCCGCGCTCCAGGGCCGTACGGATCACCGCGTGCGGGTCGTCGTCGGCCAGCCCGGCCTCCAGACCGAGGAGCAGGCCGGTCAGCGGCGTGCGCAGCTGGTGGGACACATGCGCGCTGAAGGCACGCTCGCGGTCCAGCACGTCGCCGAGCCGCCGGGCGGTCGCCTCCAGGGCCTGGCTCGCGGCGTCGGCCTCCCGCACGCCGACCGACCGGGCCCGGATGCTGAAGTCGCCGCTGCCGAGTGCCTGCGCGTCTCTGGTCAGGCGTTCGAGCGGCGCGGCGAGGCGGCCCGCCTGCCGCCGGGCGACCATGGCCGCCAGCCCGACGACGAGGATGGCCAGCGCTCCCATGAGCAGCCAGGCACGCTCGGCCTTCGCGGTGACGCGCTCGTACGGGGTCGCCACCCTGATCACCGCGACGATCGACTCGTCCGAGGGCACCGGCGCGGACACTGTCAGCAGGCCGTCCTCGACGGCCTGGTGCACGTGCCCGTCACCCGCGTCGCCCGCCACCGCTGAGTACGCCGGCCCGCGGCCGGTGACGCGGCGGCCGTCCAGGGTGTAGACGCCGACGCTCAGCCGCTGCGACAGGTGCGCCACGAGCGGCACCGGCTTGGGATGGCTGGCGATGCTGTCGGGGACGGCGGCCGAGATGCGGGTCGCGTCGCGTTCGAGCGACACGATCGCCTCGTCACGGTAGAGCCGTTGCAGCGCGACCGCGAGCGGGATCGCGAACAGCACGACCGCCGACGCCGCCACTCCGACGATCGCGATCAGCACGCGACGCCTGAGGGGACGGCCCGCCGGGGCATTACCGGTCATCCGGTCATTCTGCCCTCAGTCCGGCGATGCCTCGGCCGCGGCGAGATCGCTCGCGGGATCGGATCTCGGCCACGATCCCGCGAGCGGAGGACTACGGCGCCTGCCGGTCCCCGGCCGTCACTTGCAGATGTTCTTCAGCGACGCCGCGCCGCCGGACGCGGGCTTCGTGCTCGTACCGGTGGACTTCCTGTGCGGCGTCGCGCTCGGCGTGGCCGTCACGGGCGGCGGCGGCTTCACGCTGTTCGCGATGGCCTTGGCGGCCGCCCGGTGCATGACCAGAAGGCTCGGCTCATAGACGTGGAAGCCGGCCATCTTGCCCGGGTTGAAGGGCAGGCTCTGGATGTCCGCGCCCTTCTTGACCGTGCTGGACAGCTTGATCAGGGCGGGCAGCAGCGCCGCGGGAATGTTGGTGGAGATGGTGCTCTTGGCCGCCGAGGCGAGCTTCTGGAAGTTCGCGACGACCTTCTGTGGGTTGGCCTGATCCGCGATGTCCTTCATCAGGCACTTCTGCCGGTCCATGCGGTGAAAGTCGTCATCCGCGTCGCGGGACCGGCCGTACCACAGGGCCAGCGAGCCGTTCAGATGGTGCGTGCCCGCGGGGAGACGGCCGGTCGGCGGCCTCACCTGGACGCCGTTCACGATCTCACCGCCGATCGGGAGCGGCTTTTCGATATGGACCGTCACACCGCCCATGGCGTTCACGATGTCCTTGAACCCGTTGAGGTTGACCAGGACGTAGTAGTCGATCTTCAGGCCGAGGAGGTAGCCGATGACGTCCTCGACCAGGTGCGGGCCACGCTGACCCCGCTTGTAGCCCGGTACCAGCTCGGGGTGCTGCTCACCCTGGATGTACAGCTCGTTCAGCAGCCCCACGCTGCCCGGATGCTGCGGGTCGGGGGCGTCGCCGGTGTAGCCGTAGGGCCATTTGCTCCGCAGCCGCGGCGGCACCGGGAACTTCTGCAGGCTGCGCGGCAGGCTCATCAGCACCGTGTTGCCGGTGTGGGTGTCGATACTGGCGACCGTCATGCTGTCGGTGCGGATGCCCGTACGGTCCTTGCCGCCGTCGCCGCCGAGCAGCAGGACGTTGATCCGCGGCCGGTTCTTCCAGGGGTTGGAGGCGTTGACCGCCGCCCCGGACTTGTCATCGCCGGGGAAGATGCTGGAGAGGGTGTCCTTCAGCACGTACGTCGCGTTCGCCGCGTACACCAGCGGCGTGCAGATCATCAGCGCCAGGATCACGACGAGCGCGCCGGAGGTGACGCGCATCGCGGTCGGCAGGCCGGAGGGCCGTACGACCTGGAACGAGCGGATGACGATCGCCGCCCAGACCAGCGCGAGGACGAGGATGCCGACCGTGATCGCGTCCAGCCAGGTGCCCTGGACGACGATCTGCTTGAGGTCTTCCTGGAAGGCGAGCGCGGCGGTCGCACCACCGAAGACAAGAAGCGCGAGCAGGCCCATGAGCGCGAATCCGACGGCGCGGCGGCCGGCCCAGATGTGGGCGATGCCCCACACGATGGACGACGCGACGGTGAGGCCCAGCGCGCGCCAGAGTCCGGCGACGGGAATCGGCTCGTGGCCGTTCACCGCCCGCCCTCCATACTGACGCGATGCCATGAAGTCTCCTGATCCTCTGCTCGTGGCCCGTTACGTCCTGGATGAGGACGCGCGGCCACACTGTGCGGTATGCAAAGTGATTGAATAGAAGCGGTCAGTAGCCCTTGGCGATGACTGCTGGATCCTACCGTACGTATGACCCCACCTGACTTGATTGCCCGGTAAGGCCCATCGGCCACGCGACCGCATAAAAGAGAATGTGCTCGGGCAGGTCATGTTCCGGTCACATTTTTCGCGCCACTTCATCCGCACGCCGTCGACAGCGAGACCGCTCTGCTCTTGTGCCGCGTGGGACTCGTACTCGGGTCGGCGCCCGCACTCGTACTCGGGTCGGCGCTCGTACTCGTACTCGGGTCGGCGCTCGTACTCGGGTCGGCGCTCGCGCCCGGATCCGCCGAGGTGCCCGGGCTGGCCGAGGACGTCACCGGCGGGGTCCCCGAGCTCTCGGCGATCGCCTTGGCGGCGGCCTGCCGCATCACGGCGGCGCTCGGCCGGACGACGTCGAACTGCGGCGGCACGAACATCAGGCTGCTGACCTGCGCCCCGCCCTTCATCGTCTCGGACAGGCGGATGAGCGCCGGCAGCATGGACGCCGGGATGTTCGTGGAAATCGTCTTCTTCGCGGCATTGGCGAGCTTCTGGAAGCTGGTCAGAACCCGCTGCGGATCGGCCTGCTGGGCGACGTCCCGCATCAGGCACTTCTGCCGGCCCATCCGGACGAAGTCACTGCTCGACGTGCGTGAACGCCCGAACCAGAGGGCTTGCTTCCCGTTCAGCTTCCGGTCGCCGGCCTTCAGGATCCCCGACGGTGCGCTGCCGTCCTCCGGGCCGCCGTACGGGATGTCCTGGGGAATGTGGACCTTGACGCCGCCCATCGCGTCGATGATGTCGGCGAAGCCGAAGAGGTTGACCAGGATGTAGTAGTCGATGGGCTGGCCGATGAGATAGGAGATCTCCTCGCGTACCAACTCGGGGCCGCGGCGGCCCTTGTCGAAGCCGGGGACCATGGACTTGTCGTCCTCGGCGTCCTGGAACATCTCGTTCAGCAGCCCCTGGTCACCGGCCGCCACGCCGGTGAAGCCGTTCGGCCATCGCGAGCGCAGCCTGGGGATCACCGGGAAGCTCTGCAGGTTGCGCGGCAGGCTGATCAGGACCGTGTTGCCGGTGTGGGTGTCGACGCTCGCGACCGTCATGCTGTCCGTCCGCACGCCGACCCGGTCACCGGCGCCGTCCCCGCCGAGCAGCAGGATGTTGACGCGTGGCTTGTCCCGCCATGGGTCGGCGACGTTGACGACGGGCGGCCGCGCGGTGTCCCCGTGGAAGATCGTGCCGATGGTGTCGCGCAGCGTGTAAGTGTCGCGCGCGGCGAAGGCGAGCGGCGTGCACACGGCCAGGACGAGCACCATGACCATTCCGGTGGCGAGCACCCGCGGCGCTCCGGCGAGCCCGCGCGGGCGGACGACCTGGTAGGACCGGACGACGATCACGGCCCAGACCAGCGCGAGCACGAGGATTCCGACGGTGATGCCGGCCAGCCAGTCGCGTTCGACCGCGACCTGCTTGAGGTCGTCGCGGAAGTCCAGCACCACGATGATCAGGCCGCCGAGGAGGATCGCGAGCAGGCTCATGAGGAGGAATCCCGCGAGACGGCGGCCCGCGGCCATGTGGGCGATACCCCACACGACGGCGGACGCTGCCGTCAGGCCGATGGCATGCCAGACAGAGCCCCGCGGTTGATGTCCGGCTTCGGCGTCCAGGTCATCGCCCCAGGAGGCGTCGGCGGCATCCTGCCCCATATGCACTCCTCTGTCCCGGGTTGGGAGCATAGGTTCTCAACCTGTACGAGACGCGAAAAACCCTCGCCGAGATTGCGAAGTGAGCGGAGCAATACGGACGGTGACAGTAGCGAGTGGTCTGGGCCGGTACGGGCTGACCTTCGCCAATGCGAATAACTCACGGGCAGTCCTGATTGCATTTGTCACTTTTTGCCGCAGGGCGTGACCGGCGGGGTGCCTGCCATCATGGCGCGGTGACCGACCGCTTCTCGCGTACGTGCTGGCCTGGAACGCTCCGGCCGTACCAGGCGACCGCCATCGACCGGCTCGGGGAGACATGGACGGACACCCGCAGCCGGGCATGGGTGGTCCTGCCTCCGGGAGCGGGCAAGACCCTCATCGGCCTGGAGGCCGCACGGCGGCTGGCCCGCAAGGTCGTCGTCCTGGTGCCGAACACCGCGATCCAGGACCAGTGGATCACGCACTGGCGGACCTTCGAGCCCGCCACCACGACGGCCGGTACAGACCGCTCGCTCGACGCCGACGTCACGGTGCTCACGTACCAGTCGCTCGCGGTCTTCGACCCGGACGCCGAGACCGACGAGGAGGGCCGTACGAGCAGCCCGCTACGCCGGCTGCACGCCAACGGCAAGGAGCTGATCGCCCGGCTCGCCGGAGCCGGGCCGCTCACCCTGGTGCTCGACGAGTGCCACCACCTGCTCGACGTCTGGGGCCGGCTGGTCTCCGAGGTCCTCGACCGGCTGCGCGACGCGATCGTGCTCGGGCTGACCGGCACTCCGCCGGAGTCGCTGTCGCCGGCCGAGGCCGCGCTGGTCCACAACCTGTTCGGCGAGCCGATCCTCGGCGCCTCCATCCCGGCGCTCATCCGCGAAGGGCACCTCGCGCCTTTCGCCGAGCTGGCCTGGCTGACCCCGCCCACCGCGGTCGAGGCCGACCACATCGCGGGCGAGGCCGAGCGGTTCGCGGAGCTGACGACCGACCTCGTCGGCTCGACGGGCTTCCTGACCTGGATGGACGCGAGGTTCACCGCCCACACGCGTACGGTCCCGTGGCCCCGGCTGGAGAAGGACAAGCCGCGGCTCGCCGCCGCCGCGCTCCGCATGCACCACGCCGGCCTGCTCGCCCTGCCGCCCGGCGCACGGGTACGCGAGGAGCACCGGCACGCGCCGTCCGCCGAGGACTGGGTCGAGCTGCTGGATGACTACGTCACGAACGCCGAGATCGAGGACGGCACGCTGGAGGCGATCCGGCGCGCGCTGCCCGCGGTCGGCTACCAGCTCACCCGGCGCGGCATCCGGGCCGCGCAGTCGCCCGTCGACCGGGTCCTGGCGCGCAGCGCCGCCAAGACGTACGCGACCGTGGAGATCGCCGCCGCCGAGGACGTCTCGCTGGGAGAACGGCTGCGCGCGCTCGTCCTCTGCGACCACGAGCGCGCGGGAGCGCGCCTGCCCGCGCGCCTGGACGGGGTGCTGGAGACCGAGGCGGGCTCGGCCTGGCTCGTCCTCGGCAACCTCGTGGCCGACGAGCGCACCGCCGCGCTCGGGCCGATGCTCGTCACCGGGAAGACCGTGGCCGCCCGGCCGGAGACGGCGCGCGCCTTCGTGGACTGGGCGGAGCGGCCGGACCTGACGATCATCGAGGACGACGGGCTGAGCGTCATCGCCGGCTCCTGGTCGGCGCGCACCTGGGTACGCCTGGTCACCGCGTTCTTCGAGGAGGGCCACTGCCGGGTGCTCGTCGGCACCCGCGCGCTGCTCGGCGAGGGCTGGGACGCCCGCGGCGTCAACGCGCTGATCGACCTGACCGCGGCGACCACCACGACGTCGGTCGTGCAGACGCGCGGGCGCGCGCTGCGCCTCGACCCCACCTGGCCCGAGAAGGTGGCGAGCGTCTGGACCGTGGTCTGCCTGACCGACGAGCACCCCAAAGGCGCGGCCGACTGGCAGCGTTTCGTCCGCAAGCACCGGGGCTACCTGGCCGCCGCCCCGGACGGGGAGATCGTGTCGGGCGTGGGCCACGTGGACGCCGCGTTCTCGCCGTACGCCCCGCCGCCCGCCGAAGACCTGGACGCGGTCAACGTGGCGATGCGCGAGCGGGCGGCGGACCGGACGCGTACCCGTGAGGCGTGGCGGCTCGGCACCGGGTTCCGCGACGAGCTGGTGCACACCCTGCGGGTCCGATCGGCCCGTACGCTCGCGCCGGCGGCCCTGGCCGGTACGCCGGACGGCGAACCTGAGCGGCCTCTGGCGATCCCCGCAGCGGCCTGCGCGACACCGGTACCCCGGTCGCCGGCCGGACTCGCCCCGGTCTGGGCGCTGCTCGGCACCGGGGCCGTGCTGACCGGCCTGATGCTGCTGGCCTGGGCGACGGTCCTGCTCGGCCTCCCGCTGCTCGCGGCCGGCCTGGCCCTGGCGGTGCGGCGCGCGCGTACGCTGCGGCGCGCCGGACGGCTGCTGGCCGGCGCGGCCGGGGAGCCGCCGCTCCTGCGGTACGCCTACGCCGTGGCGGACGGGCTGAGGGCGCGGGGACTCTCCCGCCGCGGCGCCGAGGGCGTGGTGGCCCGCGTGGAACCGGACGGGTCGTACCGCCTCTCGCTCGCCGACGTCGACGCGGCGACCTCCGAGCGGTTCGCCCTGGCCCTGGACGAGGTCCTCTCCCCCATCGCCGCGCCGCGCTACGTCATGCCGCGCTACGTCCTGCGGCCCGCGCCCGTACGGCCGCGGACCCGCGAATGGCTGGCGGGCACGGCCCGCGCGGACGGCGTGGTCTATCACGCGGTACCGGCGGTGCTCGGCCAGAACCGCCGGCGGCTGGCCGGCTTCGCGGCCGCCTGGAACACCTGGATCTCCGCCGGTGAACCCGTCTACACGAAGACCCCCGAGGGCGAAGGCGTCCTCGCCACCCACCGCGGCGAGGACCCGCTGTCGGCCACCACCGTGCTGCGCGTCGCCTGGGACTGAGGAGCCGGCGGCCCGTGGCCCGGCCACCGGCTCCTCAGCCGGTCAGGAGCGGTCCGGGTCGATGACGAGATCGCGCTCCAGCTCGCGGATGGCCTTGCGGTCGGCGGCGATCTGCTCGCTCGACTCGTGCGCCAGGATGATGTAGCCCATCGTCATCGTCGCGAACAGGTCCGTGCTCGCGTCCTCCGGCAGCTGCTCGCCGCGGCCCGCGCACTTGTCCACGATGCGGGTCACCTGGCTCGCGCCGGTGGCGATCTCGGTGACCGCCGGGTTGCCCGCTCCCGCGAGCCGGGCGTTGACCTCCAGCAGGCGCGGGCCGTCCGGCGTCATCATGATCTCGGTGTGCGCGGCCCACTCGGTCAGGCCGACCGCGTCGAGCGCGCCGAGCCCGTACTCGATCAGCTCGCCGAGCTCGTCCCGGTCATAGGGCAGCCACTCGACGCTGTCATAGACCGCGATGCCCTCGCCGTACGGGATGCGGCGGTACTTGATGATGTCGGTGATCGAGTGCTTGCCGTGGTGGCTGATGGTGTCGATGGCGTACTCGGTGCCCGTCATGTGCTCCTGCACGAGCACGTCCTCGGCGAAGACACCGAGCTTGTCGTACGTGCCGAGCAGCTCCGCGAACCGGTCGCGCCAGCCCTCACCGCCCGGCGAGCGGGTGACGCCGACCGTGCCCGCGCTGCTCGACGGCTTGATCACCAGGTCCTTTCCGGCGAGGCCCTCGCGCTCGATCCACGCGGCCACCTCCTCCGGGTCGGTCGTGCAGATCTGCCGGATGATCGGCAGACCGGCCTTGGCGAGCGCCTGGTGCATGACGTACTTGTGGCGGCGCGCGTCGACGAGCTCGGAGACGTTCGCCTCGTCCGGGGTCAGCTCGTCGGCGAGAGTCTGCGCGAGTTGCAGGGACGCCTCGACGCAGGGGATGACCGCCGACGGCTTGAGCGCGCCGAGCTTCTCGACGACGTCCCGCACGTCACCGTGGTAGTTGACGACGGCGTCGTAGGCCTGCGGGTCGTACCCGCCGCGCAGCGGCGCCAGCTCGGGCCCGGCGTAGTCGATGACCGCCACCGGGCTCATCCCCGCCGCGCGCACGGCGGGCGCGACCATGGCCCCCGAGGTAAACGGCTGGACGACGGCGACTACTGGCTTGCTCATCGCGGGTCACGTTCCTTCACTGGTGCGTCGGTGAATGTGAGGGGTTCGGGTGCCGGCTCGGAGATGGTCTCCAGCGGCGTGAGCATCGCGGCGGTCTCGTCGATCTCGTCGATCTCGTTGGTCTCGTTGGTCTGGTCGTCGCTCGCGGGCTCGGGCCGGCGGCGCAGGCCGGCGCCGACCGCGACGAGCACCGCCGCGACGAGGGCGAAGGGGCCGACGACGAGCCACACGCCGTCGCCCCACCACTCCCACGCCGCGACGCCGATCAGCGGGCCGACGCTGTAGCCGGCCTGCTGTGGCACGGTGGCGGCGGCGATGTAGCGTCCGCGCAGCCCCGGCGGCGCGACCATGCCCGGGTAGGCCATCATCGACGGCGTCGCGACCACCTCGCCGAACGTCCACACGACGGTCGCGACGGCGAGCAGCGCGATGCTCGTGGGCCCGAGGTACATCAGGTAGCCGATGCCGAGCAGCGCCATCCCGGCCGACATCGGCACCCCGATCGGCAGGCGCTGCGTCCACTTCGACAGCAGCACCTCAAAGACGATCACGACGAAGCCGTTGATGGCGAGCAGCAGCGCGAACGTCTGCTTGCCGTGCCCCGAATGCGTGACGAACAGCGGCAGCGTCGCGGTCAGCTGGATATAGGTGATCGCGGTGAGGAAGAGGCCAACAACAAAGAGGACGAAACGCCCGTCCGTCAGCACCTGCCGGTAGCCGCCGGCCGTCGCGGGCACCGCCTCGGCCTCCGCCGGGGCGCTCGGCTCCGGCCGGGAGTCCGGCTTCAGCGCCACCAGCGCGACGAGACCGAACACGAGCGAGCCGGTCGCGTCGGCGTAGAACAGCACGTTGTAGGAGTAGTAGACGAGCAGCAGCGCGGCGCCGAGCGGACCCAGCGTCGCGCCGAGGTTGAAGGTCAGCCGCAGGAACGAGAAGATCATCACCTGGCGGTTCATCGGGGTGAGCTCGACCACCCACGCCTGCGCCGCCGGCCGGTACGCCTGGTTGAAGACTCCGGCGAGCAGCGCGACGACCACGATCGAGGCCAGGTTCGGCGCGTGCACGAGCAGGGCGGTGAGCACGGCCGAGCCGAGCATCGACCAGACGATGACGAGGCGGTAGCCGATCCGGTCGGCGACCGCGCCGCCGACCGCCGTACCGGAGATCCGGCCGATCATCAGCGCGGTGAACGCCACGCCGCTGTCGAACGCCGAGAAGCCCCGCTGGGTCAGGAACAGCACCAGGAACGCGTTGAGGAACGCGGCCAGGTTGGTGATGAGGTTCCCGACGACGAGCACCCGGACCGTACCCGGCATCTCCCGCATCGTGCCGAGTACGGTCGCGTGATCCTCGGTCGTGCTCATGCGGTCTCCACGACGAGGGCGGTCTCGGCGGTCCGCAGGGCCTCGCGGCACTCCTCGGCGGAGTCGGCCACCGCGGTGGCGAAGGCGATCCGGCCGAGGACGATGCCCGTCGGCGGCGGCGAGACGACGGTGCCGGGCAGGACCATCGGCGACACCTGGTCGGTCGCGGCGGGCAGCCGGGCCTGGTCGAAGCCGACCGCCTGGATCGTGGTGTTCTCCTTCGCGGGGTAGAAGAACCGGATCCCGGCGACGCGCGAGGGGCCCGGCTCGACGTCGGGCGCCAGCCCGCAGGCCGCCGCGGCCGCGACCTGGCCCGGGTCGATGCCGGTGGCGAGCCACCCGAGGTAGGGCACCATGTCGCCGCCGAGCCGCCCGTTGACCTCGATGAGCCGCGGGCCGTCCGCGGTGAGCATGAACTCCGAGTGCGTCCAGCCGTCGAGGAAGCCCAGCGCGGTGTGGGTGTCCCGCAGCGCGGTCAGCAGCGCCGGGTCGCGCAGCAGCGGGTCGTCACCCGCCACCACGTGGCCGATCTCCTCGCTGTACGGCGGGTAGCCGAGGACCTTGCGCGCGACGTACAACGCCGTGACCCGGCCGTCCCGTACGACCGCGTCGACGCTGACCTCCTCGCCGGAGACGAACTCCTCGACGAGGAGCGGCGTGGCGAAGTCGAGCCCGACCGGGTCGGGCGCCTTGGCCTCGACGGCGAAGCCGAACCCGTCGCGCAGCTCACCCGCGTCCTTGACCCGTACGACACCGAGGCTCGCGGCGAGGCCGCGCGGCTTGAGGACCACGGGGTAGCCGATGCGGTCGGCCGCCTCCAGCGCCTCGTCCAGCGTGGTGACCGGGAAGGACCGGGGCTGGGCGACGCCCGCCGCGTCGAGGGCGGCACGCGTCTGTCCCTTGTCGCGTACCCGCGCGATCACCTCGGGGCCGCCGCCGCGCAGGCCGAGCGCCTCGGTGACGTAGGAGGCCGGGAGGATCCGCGCCTCGTCCCAGCACAGCACGCCCTCGAAGGGGTCCGGCTCGCTCACTCGCACGGCTTCGGCGGCCATCGCCGGGCCGTCGATGGTGCTCGGCACCACCGTCCAGCCCGCGATGTAGGCCTTCTCCCAGGTCGGCTCGGCCACGTGGAACAGGTGGATCCGGAACCGCCGGCTGATCGAGCGCAGCAGGTACTCGCGGTAGACCTGCCATCCCGTCGCGATCACGAGGAGGTGCGGGCGTTCGGCCGCCCGTTCGCGCTGTGTCGTCATCTCTGCATGCCTCTTCCTCGGTGGGTGCCCGCCCACCGGTCAGGCGGGCACCCGGATGCTGATCAGGACGTGAAGTAGTCCTCGAGCCCGCCACGCCTGCGGACGTCGAGCGTGGCGCAGTGGAACCCGCCACCGAAGGTGTTGACCGTGCGGAACGGGATGGGGATCGGGGTGAACCCCTCCTTCTCGAAGAGGCGGATGAGCTCGGTCTCACCGGCCTCGACGAACACCCGCTCCTGGTCGAGCATCAAGGTGTTCATGGCGATCCACCGGCTGCAGAAGTACATGGTCTGGTCGGCCGGGATGGCCGGCTCGGGGCACACGATGGCGTCCCAGCCGGCGAACATCGGCGGCAGCTCCGGCACCCGCTCGGGGTTGATGAGGACCTTGCCGGGCCGCAGCGGGACGAACGTCGCGTTGAGGTGCATCGGGTGGTCGTCGACGAAGGCGACCTCGTGGACGCGGAACCGCTCGCCGAGCAGGCGGCGCGTCCACTCGATGCCGAAGCGGTTCGTGACGTGGCTGCGCTGCACCAGGATGTCGCGGCCGAACCGCATGAAGTCGCCCGCGTCCACGATCGGCTCGACCTCGGTGATCACCGAGGTCTCGGCCGGGAACGGGTTCTCCTTCGCGGGCCCGCCGGCCTGCTTGGCGTCGGCGTACGCCGGGTTGTACGACGCGTCGGTCAGCTCCGGCTTCGGCGCGGCGACCCAGCCGGCGCCGCGCCGGAAGTAGTCCTTGAAGATCGTACGGAACGGATGGGTGGCGAAGTAGTACGACCGCCAGCCCATCGTCGCCTCGACGATCTGGTCGCCGGCCACGAGCGCGATGTCACGCGGGAAGGTGTGCGACGACCCGCCGGTGGACTCCCAGCTCGCCGTGCCGAAGGGCCGCGACTGGTCGACCGGGTCCGGGCGGCGTACGGTCACGCCCTCGCCTTCGAGGACCCGGACGAACTCCTCCAGCTCCGCGTGGGCCGCCTCGACCTGGTCGGCCGGGAACCCCCCGCCGCCGTTGCGCTGATAGAACTCCCAGGCCTCCGGCGGCACCGTCGCCTCGATCGCGGGATGCCACGGCGGTACGGCGGCGCCGTCCACGACACCCACGATCACCTCCTCCAGCGGATCCCACTCGTTGTAGGAGCCGACCGGGTTCGGGGATTCGGTCACGTCAGGGTCCCTTCGAGAGTGCGTACGGCCACGCCGGCCGAGGCCGACACCGCCGTGATTCCGTGCAGGCGGCCACTCGGGACGAGCAGCGCGTCGCCCCTTTCGAGACGGTGGGGCCGCTCCGTCGCCCACGCGTGCACGTCGACCTCGCCGTCGGTCACCTCGATGACCCGGTCGGCGTCGTACACGCGGGTGGTGAACGGGTCGCCGGGGCGCAGGGACCTGACGTCGGCGTCGTCCCGCCGAGCTTGGTGTGCTCGTCCAGCGTGTCGGCCCACCGGATCTGGGCGCGGAAGTCCTCGTCGCCGAGCCGCAGCAGCAGCTTGGTGTCCTCGATGCCGCGGACCAGCTCGGGGATCACCAGCTCGCCGTGCTCGCGCGCCAGCCCCAGCAGCAGGTTCTCGTACGTCATCCGGCCGTGGTGGATGTCGATGTGAGCGTGCTCGTCGCAGTACTTGGTGTCGACGCGGTCGCCGAAGACCTCGCGCAGCATGGCGCCGGTGTCGGCGAATCCCTGCGCGAACAGCCATTCGAGGTACGTCACCGCGGCCATGTAGCGGAACATCCCGCGATGGTCCTCGGTGAGGTAGTTGAAGTAGTTCACGCCGACGAGCGAGCTGTTCAGGTAGAAGTTCCAGTACGCGTGCAGGTCGGTGCGCAGCCCGACGCTGGCGAGCATGCCCTTGAAGATCGTGCTGTGCTTCGCGTTGTAGAGGCCGTACCCGAACTCGTCGTTGAAGATCTTGAAGAGCTCCGACTGCACCACGCCGTACGAGCCGCCGAGGTTGCGCGCCATCGCGGACGCCTCGGTCAGCGCGTCCAGCGCGAGCTGGATCAGG
>Ga0193707_1000408_pt1 | contig 14535 bp, 8 predicted proteins | sample U3c2metaG_FD_143043 | JGI IMG/M metagenome (GOLD analysis project Ga0193707, IMG submission 143043) | Soil microbial communities from a riparian zone of the East river system, Colorado, United States - U3c2 | ecosystem: Environmental > Terrestrial > Soil > Riparian zone | place: USA: East River... | reverse complement strand
AAAGTAAGAGCGGAAAACCATTGGTCGACGTGCGCTCGCCGGGCGAATACAGAGGCGAGATCACGCATATGCCGGAGTATCCGCAGGAAGGCGTGCTGCGCGGCGGCCACGTTCCGGGGGCAAAGAGCATGCCGTGGAAAACCGCCACCAACGATGACGCCACATTTAAGCCAGCTTCGGAACTGGCAAAAATCTATTTCGATCAATGCGGAGTCGGTCCCGACAGGGATACGATTGTTTATTGCCGAATTGGCGAACGCTCGAGTCACACTTGGTTTGTGCTCACCTACCTCCTGGGACTCGATAACGTTCGCAATTACGATGGTTCATGGACTGAATGGGGCAATAAAGTCGGCGCACCGATCGAAAAAAGCGCGTAAGCGGGTTGGGGAACGCGCGCGCCTCGCGCGCTGGCGATGGCGCTTGCCATCGCGAACTTTTTCAATGTGTGCACTGGCCGCTTTGGAATGCCTTGACGGCATTTCGGCGGGGCGCCGAAATGTGCGGGCGAGGCGCCCGCGCTCCCCAATCCGGATTACGGCCTTCCTGTTTTCACCAGCAGATCATGGATTAACTCCATTCGCTTCCGCTCTTTGCGGCTGGAACCGAGCTGTGCCATCGAGCGCTGCATTCGCCGCGTCCAATTCAAGTTCGCTTTAGTCCCAGGGACGTTGAACCGATATTTGCGTGCCAGCAGATCAGTGATCATGACAATGGCGATCCACGATTCGCACCTGAAAAGCGCTTCCATGATCGCCGGATAAAAATCCCTCTCGAAATCGAGCTCTTCGATTTTTGAATTCAGGCCGGCAAACAGAGCGATTTTCTCGAGTGTGGCTCGCGCTTGTTCGCCAGCCTTAAATGGCCGCTCGAAAGCCTCATTCCACAACGCACGAATCGGTTCGTGATCGTGCGTTGCGTACGTGGCCACCGACAGCCGTTCGTACATCTGTCCAGGGATGATCATGCCATTGCGCATTTCCCATTGCGGAATTTTAAACCCAGCGATGCCAAGCGATCGTAAATTGGGCCGCACATACTCGGGAACAACACCGAGGTCTTCGCCGATCACGCGCCTGCCGCCCGCTTCTTCAAGGAGAACGCGAAGGTATTCTTCGCCTTCGCGTTTGTTCGCTTCCCGGTTTTCGGGAGTGTTGTCGTCACGTGGAACGAAATGCGGTGCGCGACCGCCCGTTCGCTCCAGCATCTGGTGCTCGTCGAGCGGGAGGAATTCCTTGTTCCTGCGGGGTCGCCACGGGAAAGAATAGACGCGATAAAATCCCTGGATGTGATCGATCCGAAAAAGATGAAAAATGCGTCGGACGGCACGCACACGCTGGCGCCACCACTCAAAATTGTTTGCGCGCATGTTATCCCAGCGATAGAGCGGGATACCCCAGTTTTGTCCCCATTTTTGCGTGAATGCGTCGTCCTTGAAGTGCGGTTCGGGAGGCGCGCCACCGAACCAGTCCAGGATGAATTCATCCTGACGGGCGAAAACGTCGGCGCTGCAATAACTGACACCAAATGGAATATCGCCCATTAGCGCCACGCCGCGTTCCTCGGCGTACATCTTGACGGCGCGCCATTGCTGGTGCGCGATCCACTGCACATAACAGAAGAAGCTCTCGCGGCGTGCCAGCGCCGCCTGTCGATCGTGCGGCAGGTCGCGGAGCCAACCGCGTGCTTTTTCAATTGCCTGATGCTGCGGCTGCCATCGATTCCATGCCGCGTTATCGTCATTCTCCTCAATCAGGACGCGGAAAAGTCCGTAGCCGCGCAACCACGCAGACTCTTGTTCGTAGAATGTTCGGAACTCTGATTGCCGATGTTCGTCCGCGTGAGCCAAAAAATTCGAAAACGCCTTTTCCAACAAGTGCAGCTTCAGTTTTTTTACAGGGCGATACTTTACGGCGCCAAGACGGAGGGCGTTCAGATCAACATCGGCAACTGCAGCATCAAAGTCTTCGCGCGTTAAATCCTGCGGCGAGTTTGGCGCAAGGTGCAGCGTCGTTGGCTCGATCGCCATAGCGCTGATCGCGTTGTATGGACTGTTGTCAGCTCCGATCTCGTTGATGGGCAGAAGCTGGACAAGTTTGAATCCGACTTCTGCGACCCAATCAATAAACTCGCGCAACGCCGCGACGTCGCCAATTCCCAAATCCTTCTCGCCGCGCAAGGCAAACAGCGGCACGAGAACTCCGGCGATTCGCTTGTCTGGCGAAAGATTCACAGCGGAATGACGAATGACGAATGACGAATGACGAAACAATGACGAAATCCGAATGTCGAAAGAAACATCGGAACGGGTTCAGTCATTTGAACATTCGGATTTCCTTCGACATTCGTCATCCGAGCTTCGTCGCGTATAAGCCTTATAAAATGCGGGCACCAGATCTATGTTTACGCGGCTTCGTCATTTTCTCTGTACCTGCCAGTCCTCCACACGTCAGTTTGTCATGTCGAGCGAAGTCGAGACATCTCTGATTTCAAATTCGTTTCAGCACAGGCTGAGAGATTCCTCGCTTCGCTCGGAATGACAACTAATGGAATCAGCGCCGCTGCACTTGCCAGTCCTCCACGAGCTGGTTTGGAATTTCCTGCAGAAACCGCGAGGGCCGTTGGAAAACGTCGCCGTAGCCGCCGCTCAAACGCATATGCGGGTAGGTCAGATAAAGCTCGTCACGTCCGCGAGTGATGGCTACGTAAAACAAGCGCCGTTCTTCCTCCAACGCATCGCGCGTATCGAGCGAGCGGCTGCTCGGGAACATTCCGTCGGTCAACCAGATTACGAACACGGTATGGAACTCGAGACCTTTCGCCTGGTGCACAGTGGACAGATTGACCGCCTCTTTGTCCCGCGTCTGACCTGGCGCGGCCTCCGCGTCGACGTTGCTGATCAGCGCCAATTGAGAAAGAAATTCGTGGACATCTTTGAACTGGCGGGCAAACACTGCGAGCTGATCGAGGTCTTCGCGACGCAGCTCATAGTTTGTGAAGTTCACTTTCGCATAGTCATCATAGATCGCTTCCACAACAGATGTGATCATTTCCGAGGGCGGACCAGGTTGGCCGCCCGGTGCGATCTCATCCAGCGTATGCGCCAGTTGCGTCCACAGTTTTTTGGATTTTGCGGGAACGTTCATCGCCTGGAGGCGTTCCCCAAAGCTGTAGCCGGGGGCTGGTGTTGCTCCAGAACTGCCGGGATCACCGATCCCGGCTACAGAGAGACCGGCCGTCCACTTCTGCCAAAGATTTTCTGCCGTCCGATTGCCAATGCCCGGAAGCAATTTCACCATCCGGTTAAAGGCGACTTCATCGCGCGGATTAGCAATGAAACGGACAAATGAAGTCACATCTTTGATGTGCGCTTGTTCGAAAAATCGGATGCCGCTGGTGATTTGGTAGGGAATACCGCGGCGGGAAAGCTCCAGTTGCAACTCGAGCGCATGATAATGCGCCCGGTAGAGCACAGCGATATCGTTAAGATCCACATTTTCATCGCGCAGTTCGAGAATCCGCTGCGCCACAAACTGTGCTTGCTCCGCGCTATTATTCAGCGCCACCAAAGCCGGCTTCAGTGCTTTTGATTCACGTGTTGCGCTTAGGTGTTTGCGGAATTGATGAACGTTTGCGGCGATCGCTGCGTTCGCCACCTCCAGAATTTCCGGCACGCTGCGGTAATTCATTTCGATTTTGAACACCTGCGCGTCGGGGTAACGCTTCGGAAATTCAAGGATGTTTTGGAAATTCGCGCCTCGCCACGAATAAATCGACTGTGCGTCGTCTCCCACCACCATCACGTTCCGGTGGTCGCAGGCGAGCAGATCCACCAGGTCAGCCTGAATTTTGTTCGTGTCCTGGTATTCATCGACCAGAATGAACTGAAACTGCCGCCGGTAAATTTCTGCAATTCGCTCGTGCTGTTGAAACATCGACAATGTTTTTTGCAGTAGGTCGTCGAAATCCATCGAGTTGGTGGCCTTTTTCTTTTTTTCGTATCGCTCCTGAACATCTTGAATTCTGTCGAGTAGCGGCAGGAAGTAAGGGAACTTTTCCGCGAGTAACGCCTCCAGCGGTTTCTCCGTGTTGACGACAAAACTAAAAATTTCGGCGAGCACATCGCCTTTTGGAAACCGGATTTCCTTTGGATCGATGCCTGCGCCGGCCACCACTGTGTCGATCAAATCCTTTTGATCTTCCCGATCCATGATGGTGAATCCGCTGGAGTAACCGAGCGCGCTGCCATGCCTGCGCAAAATACGGTTTCCTACCGAATGAAAGGTTCCGCCCCAGAGTCCGCTGGCATCGACCGGCAACAAGTTCGCGACGCGATTCAGCATTTCCCGCGCAGCTTTGTTCGTGAATGTGAGGAGCAGAACGTTCCTAGGATCAATCCCGTTTTCGAGCAAGTAAGCGACGCGATAGGTCAGGGTGCGTGTTTTTCCCGAGCCGGCGCCGGCAATTACCAGGATCGGGCCGGGCGGCGCAGTGACCGCCGCAAGCTGCTGTTCATTCAGCTCAGCGGCGTAGTCGACGTGAATCGACGTCGAAATTGGGGCGCGTTGCAGTGTGTATTGCCGGGACATTTGATGATTGCGAATTTCAGATTGCCGATTGCGGACTGCAAAGAACCGCAGCAATAACAGGTTCGCAAATCGCAGCCCTAATCACGTAGAACTGGTGCCACCAGGGCCTCAGGAAAAACGCATGCAAGCTGCGCGAAACAGCCCTGCAGATACAAATGTTATTGGATGCCTGCGTCGATGCTCTTGATTTACGCAGCCATCACCGTGGCGCGCTTCCGGGCGGTTGCGTCGAGAATCCGCTTGCGCAAACGCAATGATTTTGGTGTCGCTTCCACGTATTCGTCGATGTCGATGTACTCGATGGCGCGCTCGAGAGTCATGCGGAGCGGCGCTTCCAGTTGAATGCCTTTGCCTTCGCCTTGCGAACGCATGTTCGTAAGGTGTTTCGCCTTGCAGGGATTCACTGGCAAATCTTCTGGCCGCGCGTTCTCACCTACGATCATTCCTGCGTAAACGTCTTCCTGCGGCCCGATGAAAAGCCGGCCGCGCGCCTGGATATTATTGAGCGCGTAAGCAGTGCTGGCTCCATATTCCATCGACACCATCACTCCACGGCCGCGTCCGCCAATCTCGCCTTTGAAGGGGGCATATTCGCGAAAAAGATGACTCATCAATCCTTCGCCGCGAGTCAGGTTGACAAGATCGGTCTCGAAGCCGATCAGGCCGCGCGTGGGGATGATCGCTTCAATTGACACGCGCGCCGCATGATGATCCATAACGAGAATCTCGCCTTTGCGATTGGCGATCGACTGCAAAATATCGCCAAGGTTTTCGTTCGGTAGATCGACATATAGACTTTCGAGCGGCTCGAGCAGATTGCCGTCCTCCGTCCGGTGAAAGATCGCTTCCGGACGCGAGACCATTACTTCGTAGCCTTCCCGCCGCATTTGCTCGACCAGGATTGCGATTTGCATTTCGCCACGTGCATTGATCTCAAACACGCCGGCGGTTTCTGTGTCATTTACCTGGAGCGAAACGTTGCCACGTGTTTCGCGAGTCAAGCGTTCGCGAATATGTCGCGCGGTTACGTATTTTCCCTCGCGACCAGCAAAGGGCGAGTCATTGACAAGAATGTGCATCCGAATCGTGGGCGGATCGATGTCCACGAATTGAAGCGGCGTCCGTTCTTCGACGTCGGTGAGTGTTTCGCCAATGTAAACCTCATCGAAACCGGTGAGACCAACGATCTCGCCAGCACTCGCGTGCTCTATTTCCACCTGCTCTAATCCCTCGTATGTGAAAAGCGCTGTGACGGTAGCGCGTCCCCGCCGGCCATCACGCTGAATGCAGACGATCGAATCGCCGACCGCAACGCGACCGCTCACAATGCGACCGAGAGCAATTCTCCCGAGGTAATCGCTGTAATCGAGGTTCGACACGAGCATTTGAAAGAATGGCTCGCTGGAAATTTTTGGCGGCGGCACATGCTCCACGATCGCTTCAAAAAGCGGCGTCATGTCTTCGTTGTTTTTGTGCCCGCCACCGGACGGATTCGCCGTGGTGAACAGCTCGCGCACGGCAAACCCGTTCTTTGCGCTCGCGTAAATGATAGGGAAATCGAGCTGCTCGTCGGTTGCCTTCAGCTCAACAAAAAGATCGAAAACCATATCGACGACTCGATGCGGGCGCGCATTTTCCCTGTCGATCTTGTTGATAACAACGATTGGTTTGGCCTTGTTCTCCAATGCCTTGCGCAAAACGAAACGAGTTTGCGCCTGCGGTCCGTCGTGGGCATCGACGACCAGAAGCACGCCGTCCACCATTTTCATGATGCGCTCGACTTCGCCCCCGAAATCCGCGTGCCCAGGCGTGTCGACGATGTTGATCCGATAACCGTTCCAATGAAAAGCCGCGTTTTTCGCGCGAATGGTGATTCCCTTCTCGCGCTCGAGATCCATCGAATCCATCACGCGCTCCTCGATTTTTTGATTGGAGCGAAACGTGCCCGATTGGCGCAACAATTGATCGACCAGCGTAGTCTTGCCGTGATCGACGTGCGCAATGATGGCGATATTACGGATTTTATCCATTCGAGAGACGCTTCGTCCGGGGAGAGAAGCGTGGACTATCGCAGAGACCGAAGCGGAGTCAAACCTTGGCGACGCGAGGCGTGGTTGAGCTGGATTCTAAACGTTCGACCCTTGATGCTGGAAAAAAATCCAGAATCTGGAATCAAGCATCGGCCATGGCTACCTTCTGCGGTGCAGGTTCGACCCATTTGCCGTGTTCACGGATCAAATCCTGCAGCCGATCCACCGCTTCGGCTTCCGGAATATTGAACTTCACGGCCGTCTTACCGACGTAGAGATTCACTTTGCCAGGCGCGCCACCAACGTAACCAAAATCGGCATCTGCCATTTCGCCGGGGCCGTTCACAATGCAGCCCATGATTGCGATTTTCACCCCTTTGAGATGGGACGTCGCGGCTTTGATTTTCGCCGTGGTGGTTTGCAAGTTAAATAGCGTCCGTCCGCAGGAGGGACAGGCGACATAATCGGTTTTGAAAATCCGTGATCCGGCCGCTTGGAGAATGTTGTAACTCAAACGCAACGCCTGCCCCGGCGCTTCCTCACCCTGCACCAAAATCGCGTTGCCGATTCCATCGCAAAGCAAGGAGCCGATGTTGGTGGATGCAGTGAGAAGGGTGTTCAGGAATGACGAATGACGAATGTCCAATGACGAAGGAATGACGAAGCCCGCACCGCGCTTCGTCATTCGATCATTTGGGCTTCTTTCGTCATTCGTCATGCCGATTTCGTCATTTTGCGTCGCGGCACGACGAAGTATGTCCTTCAACAAAATCGGATGTCGCGCTTGCAACTTCGCCGCCAGCAAGCGGAATGCTGCGATCACCCGGAGATCGATATCATCACGCACGGTTACCAATTGCGGCGTGCTTTCCGAATTTATTTTCGCAACTGCCGAGTCATCGCGCGGATCGACTTCCCGGATCGCCGCGCTCTCGTAGACTATCTCAGGCTTGTAATCGCCCATTCTATCAATTTTGTGCGCGATCTTATCGAACGTTGTCTGCCTAACGACCACTCGAATCAATTCTCCGCCACCGAGTTTAACTCGTTGACCGGGATCACCGATCCCGGCTACAACAAGCGTTTCCGTAGCACGCCGTTGATACGAGAATGGATCGAATGACAATTGAGCGTTGAGCGTTGAGCTGCCTGCTCGCGAAAGCTTTCGGAGTTGAGCGTTGGGCGTTTTCTTGATGTTCTCAATCAGCGCTTTCGCCACGGGAATCTCATGCGGGCTGTCTTCGGTCAGTGAAACCCGGACCGTATCGCCGATTCCGTCTGCCAGCAGCGAGCCAATCCCGATCGCACTTTTGATCCGTGCATCCTCGCCTTCGCCAGCCTCAGTCACACCGAGATGGAGCGGATAGTTCCAGTCAGGCCCAAGTTGATCCAATCGCGCGACCAACAACCGATAGGCTGCGATCATAATTTTTGGATTGCTTGCTTTCATCGAGAAAACGAAATCGTGATAATCCAGGTCGCGCGCTATCCGCGCGAACTCGAGCGCGCTCTCGACCATCCCCAGAGGAGTGTCGCCGTAGCGATTCAGAATGCGGTCCGAAAGCGAGCCGTGATTTGTCCCGATGCGCATGGCAATCCCGCGTTTCATGCAAAGGTCGACAAGGGGCGAAAAGCGCTCGCGGATCCGGTTCAACTCCGCGGTATATTGCTCATCGCTATATTCGCGGATAACGAATTTCTTGGAGTCGGCATAGTTTCCCGGATTGATCCGCACCTTCTCGACCCATTTCGCAGCTTCCATCGCCGCTTCCGGTTTGAAATGGATATCTGCGACAATCGGCACATCGCATCCGCGCTCGCGCAAACCGTGCACGATATTCTCAAGGTTGCGCGCATCTTTCACTGTGGGTGCAGTGATTCGAACAATCTCACAGCCTGTATCCGCGAGCTCGATCGTCTGTTGGATCGATGCCTCGGTATCCATCGTGTCACACGTGATCATCGACTGGACACGGATCGGATTGTCGCCGCCGATGCCGACGTTACCCACTTTCACCTCGCGGGTCTTGCGGCGGTGATAAACAAATGGATTTTCGCAGTAATTCACTGCTTGCGCTTACGGGTACGCGAGCCGTTCGCCATCTCGTTCAACGCCACGATCATTTTCACATCGATTCGCTTCGTGCTGCCGTTGCGCGCATGGAGGTGAATTTTTCGATAATCACGCGAAAAGGAGATGAACTCCGGATGGTCCGCAAGAAGGCGTGCCCCATTTGTCAGCACAAGCTCAAATGGTTCAAGGGGTGCGGCCGAATAAAGTTCTCGAATTTCCTTAACGTTCACTGTGGAAACGTTACGCGAGCGCGCAGTGACGGCAACTTTGCTTTCGATCGAGTTTAACGCACAGCCGCACAGCGCGTAACATTCACACGCTAAGGCGTCTGGCTGTTCTTCGGTTGCGATTGTGCCTCAAACTGGTCGAGCGTTTTTCTGACAAACGGCAAATCCTGCACGTCGAAGAACGTGATGTAGAGCATGTAACCGATGATCACGACCGCGCAGCTGGTCTGAACAACTTCCAGCACCCGCATGTTCACCGGTTTGCGGCGCACCGATTCGATGAGTGCCAGCACGATGTGCCCGCCATCGAGCACGGGAATCGGTAGCAAGTTCAGAATTGCGAGGTTCACGTTCAGAATCACACTGAACCACAGCGCGAGTTTCCAACCTCCTTCAGCTTCAAAAAGTCTTACATAGATGTTCCAAATGCCGACGGGACCGCTCAAATGCTGCAACTTTACATCCGATTTCGGAGAGGCAACCGCGCCGATCGTCTTTAACGTGCTGGTCACGCTGTTGTAAACCTGCTCGATCGGATTCGGATGTTGGGTCGACACTATCCCCGCCGTGTCCCATTGAATTCCGATTCGCGGTTTCATTTCGCCGCTGGTGGGCAGAAGCGTCGGTTTCACCCGAACGTCAAGCCTCGACCCAGCTCGCTCCACGTGAACAACAAGCTCTTCGTTTGGGTGGTTACTGATGTATTCCAGTAACGCGATCGGATTGTAGATCGGCGTTTGATTGAATCCCCGGATGATGTCTCCTGAACGCAGCCCTGCCGCCGCAGCCGGTGTGTTCGGCTCCACTTTGGCAATGATCGGCGTCTCTGCCGGGTAGACGAGTAGTTGGCGCACACTCTTTCTGCGCCATCCGCGGGTCTCCGCTTTGTAAGGCTCTACCCAAACGGTTTGCACCTTGCCGTCTCGCTGGAATTTCACCGCGATTTTCTTGCCTTCGCTTCGCACGACGTCCCAACTCACGCTGTCGTTCATTCCCATAAAGCGTCTAACCGGTTTGCCGTCCACTGCCAGGATTCTATCGCCAGGTTGGAGGCCAGCTTTCCGGGCTGGCGAATCAGGCGCAACATAGCCGATCACAGTCGTTGAATCCGCCTCGCTCACAGGATGGCCGACTCCCCAGACAATGACAGCGAAACACAGCGCCAAAAGCAGGCTGAAAAGCGGGCCGGCAATGGCTACGATGATTTTGTCGAGCGCCGAAATTTTCGGCAATCGGGCCCGGTCTACATCCGCCTTGCCCTCAATTATGTCCATTGGCGCAAGTTGCGGCAGCGCGACGAAGCCTCCGAACGGCAGCGACCCGAGCGAGTACTGGACGCCGTTAATTGTCTTTTTCCAGAGCGGTTTGCCGAACCAGATCCCAAATTTTTCTACATAAAGCCCTCGCCAGCGCGCGGCTAGAAAATGCCCAAGTTCATGGACCACAATTAGGAGGTTAAAAAGGATGAGAACCTCGAGGAGGATAAAAATAATGCGGACGGTGTGCAGAAGCATTGTGATTGGTGGCTAATGATCAGTGATCTGGTGATTGATTGGACACGCCACCGCGTCTGTCGTTGCAACTCTCTAACAACTTGGCGATTTGACGCATCCCTGCGCTTCGTTGCGCGCCCACTGATCGGCCTCCAATATGGCATCGAGATTTGGGTGCGCAATGGCGTTGTGCCGGTTCATCACTTCTTCAACAACATCCCAGATCTGTTGAAAACGCACTTGCCGATCCAGAAATGCCGCCACCGCGATTTCATTCGCGGCATTCATCACAGCGGGCAATGTGCCGCCGGTCTCGCCTGCCCGGCGCGCGAGATTCAGTGCTGGAAAATCCTCATACCGCGGAGTGAAAAATTCCAACTTTGATAATTTCGAGAAATCGAGAGGTGGCAGGGTGTTTGGGACACGATCCGGCCAGGTCACGGCGTATTGAATCGGAAAGCACATGTCGGAATAGCTCAATTGAGCGAGCGTCGAACCGTCTGTGAACTCAACCATTGAATGAACGATGCTCTGCGGATGGATGACGACCTCAACGCGCTTCATCTCGACGTCGAAGAGCCAATGCGCCTCGATCATTTCCAAGCCCTTGTTGAATAGTGTCGCGGAATCGATTGTGATCTTCGGTCCCATGTTCCAGGTGGGATGTTTTAACGCCCGCTCCGGTGTGATCGAATCGAAATCTTTGCGCGGCGTTTCCCGAAATGGTCCCCCCGATGCAGTTAGGATGATTCGTCTGACATCAGAAACGTCCAACGTAAAGGTTTCCGCATTGAGCGTTGAGCGTTGAGCGTTGAGCGTTGAGCGTTTGCCTTCTAAACATTGAAAAATCGCATTGTGTTCCGAATCGACCGGCAGAACATGCACGCCATTCTCTCGCGCCTCCCGCATCACTATCTCGCCCGCCATTACCAGGATTTCCTTGCTCGCTACAGCAAGATCTTTCCCCGCTTCAATCGCGGTGAGCGCTGGCCGCAACCCGCCAGTGCCGACGATCGCCACCAGCACCATATCTGCATCGGTCAGGCTGGCGATTTCGCATAAACCGGCATCTCCCGAAAAAATTCGCGGCTTGTACTCCAGCGTGCGCCGGAGGATGTCGATCTTCGTTTCATTGACGAGGCAAACAAATGGTGCGCGCGTTTCATTCGCGGTCGCGGCGAGTTTTTCGGCATTGCTATTCGCGGCCAGGCCGACGATCTGCATCCGTTCCGGAATATCGCGCGCCACCTTCAACGCGCTCTCGCCGATCGATCCCGTCGCGCCCAGAATAACGACACGTTTACGCTTCATTCAGACCTTAACCACAGATAACGCGGATGACGGGGATAACAGGAGTCAATCATGAAATTCAGGGTTCTTTTCATCCGTGGAATCCGTGGTGAAATTTTCTCAGCGTGTTCACGGAACGCGAATCACCAGCCGCAGGTAGAAGAATAAGAGCGGCGCGGTAAAAAGCAGACTATCCAAAAGATCCAGCGCGCCGCCGATTCCGGGGAGCAAATTTCCCGAATCCTTTACGTCCGTGCTGCGCTTGATGATCGATTCAGCCAGGTCGCCGAGCACCGCGGCGAATCCAAGAAGCAGCCCGAGGACTGTTGCGTGCGTCCAGGTCAGCGCCGGTAAATGGCCCGGCATTAATTTGAACAGTGCCAGGCTGCATAGCAGCGCAAGAACAATCGCGCCAAAGAAACCCTCCCACGTTTTCTTGGCGCTGATGTGCGGCACCATCAGATGGCGCCCAATAGCGCTGCCGGTCAGATACGCTCCCATGTCGGAGAACTTTGTCACCGCGATCAAATAGAGGACGTAAAACTGCCCCGTTAGTTGGCCGCTGCTCGAACGTGGAGTCAGATAAACGATTTTCGTGATGAAATTAAAAAGCCAAAGGACGTAAAGCAGACCGAACAACGTGTAGGCCATCGTTTGCAATGGCTCATCGTGGCGAAGCCGGGTAAAGAGTTGTCGTCCAAAGACCGTCAGCAGAAAAAAAAGGAGGACGGCGACTTCGAAATCGTAGGAATGCGCCGGCCCGATTTTGGAAAAGTAATAAAAACTGCCGGCAAGCATGACAGCGCCGCAAATCATTCCGGTGATCTTGAAATTCGGGAGGCCCTTGTGATCGAGCATCCGATAAAATTCCAGCAGGCCGATCATTCCGAACACGCTGATCAACAGCCAAAACAAGACCTCGTACCCGGAGAACATGATCAGCAGCGCCACTGTCCAAAGCGCAATCGTGCTGATGAACCGCAGAATGAAAGTGGAGCGGGGTCCCGCGACTGCGGGATTCGTCCCGGTTTGCTCCAGCGTTGAAGACATGTACTTGCATCATCTCGGAGGAACGCGCGCCGCGCAAGAGGGGAGCGCACGCTTCGAAGAGGTCGCGGATCCGCCTACCGCCCGGTTCCACCGCGACGGGTTACACCGACATCACGGATGGGAGGGGAGACTGAGGTCGCGGAAGTCCACGCTCTGCTTTTTGTCTCCACCGGCGCCAATGGAGTTTACGATGCCGGCCGAGATCGGCAATTATCTTCCGCTTGAAGTGAAACTGAATATCGTGCTCGAGGCCGCCTTCAATTCAAGCCAGCCCGGCATGCGTCACGCCGGTGGATTGCCGCTACGTTTCCCAAGAATCAAGGTAGTCCGGTGTGACAAGAATGTGGATTCCGTCGATACCCTTCAGTGCGCTCGTAGTCTCGCCGAGCGCGACGCACAGATTCATCGGCCAATTTTGACCAGGGGCGTAAGTAGCTGGGATTTATTGCGGCGTGGGTGACGGACTTGGCGAAGTAGCCTCCACCGCCGGAGATGCTGCCGACGGATTTGTAAGAGTGGCCGCAGGAGATCCTGGCGCGCCAGAGTTCATTCTTTGCAGTTGTTCCAGCATTTGCTGCCTTCTCTTTTCTCTTAGAGCTTGCACCTGCGCGGGGTCGGGAAGCAGGCGCTGAGCATCGGGGGGAAGCTGTTGCATTCTCCTGTCTCTTTCAGCTTTCAACCGTGCGGCGTCGGGAGTCGGGCGCTGAACAACGGCGGGAACCCTGCGCTGAACATCGGCGGGAATCCGCCGGATGTTCGTTATCGCTTTCTCTCTGTCAGCCAACGCTTTCTCCTTTTCATCCAACGCTTTCTCGCGTGCGCCCAGCTCCGCTTTCCGTTGAGCAAGTTGCTGTTCAGCGGCCGAATCTTGTTTTTGGCAGGAGCAAATCATCGCAAAAGAGATGAGCATCGAAAGGGTAAAAAGTTTTTTCATATCAGGAGTAAACTGCAACTGATCTTCCGCAATTCGGACAAAGAAAACGGAAGGCCAACGGCTAGTCAAACGAAACTTAACGCTGGAAGCGAATCCGGTATCGCCTGGGGTGGCTGCGGCTTTCGACGCGAATTTTTCCGAACGTTCGCGGACCTGCTTAAACGGTTACAAGGGCGATGCATTTATTCAACGAGGGAGAGGTGGGGAAAACGCCGCGATAAAACTATGTCTGAGCATGGGATTCTGTGCCGGTCGCAAAACTCTTTCGCTGTTTTCCTGATTAGCCTAGTTTCCCGTTGTGCAAGAAATGATGAAGGCCGTTGTGAAGGCCAAACCGGAGCCAGGCCTTTGGCTCGAGGAAGTTCCCGTTCCAACAGTTCGCGGCGACGATGTGCTCATCCGCGTCTTGAAAGCATCGATCTGTGGAACGGACGTGCACATCTACAACTGGGACGCCTGGGCGCAGAAAACGATCCCTGTGCCAATGACGATCGGGCATGAGTTTGTGGGCGCCGTTGATGCTGTCGGCGATCACGTGAAAGGTTTTGCGCGCGGCGATCTCGTCGTGGGCGAGGGACACATCACCTGTGGACATTGCCGGAATTGTCTGGCCGGACGCCGTCATCTTTGCCCGAACACGCAAGGCGTGGGCGTGAATCGTCCCGGTGCGTGGGCGGAGTTTGTGACGATTCCGCAGGACAACTGCTGGCACGCCGATCCGTCGATTCCGCTCGATGTGCTTTCCTGTTTCGATCCGCTGGGGAACGCGGTTCACACTGCGCTCTCGTTTGATCTGGTCGGGGAAGATGTGCTCATCACCGGCGCTGGCCCCATCGGTTGCATGGCCA
>Ga0193707_1000407_pt1 | contig 14592 bp, 14 predicted proteins | sample U3c2metaG_FD_143043 | JGI IMG/M metagenome (GOLD analysis project Ga0193707, IMG submission 143043) | Soil microbial communities from a riparian zone of the East river system, Colorado, United States - U3c2 | ecosystem: Environmental > Terrestrial > Soil > Riparian zone | place: USA: East River... | reverse complement strand
GTGGATGATGGCAGAATCGGGCATCGCAGCCTTTGTTGGAGATGACCAGTCTTGGAGGACCGGACACTCCTACAGGGGCTGCACCCATCTCACCAGCCGAAACGCCGAGGGCTTGCGCACCAACGTCAACCCTTAACCGAACGGCGTTGGGGTTAGGGTCGACGGCATGCGCGCACACGCCGAGCGGTTGACCGGCCTGGGTACGACGATCTTCGCCGAGATGTCCGCCCTCGCGGTGGCGACCGGCTCCGTCAACCTCGGCCAGGGGTTCCCCGACCGCGACGGGCCCGACTCGCTGCTCGAGGACGCGATCGCGGCGATCCGCGCCGGCGCCAACCAGTACCCGCCGGCCCGCGGCGTCCCGGCGCTCCGGCAGGCGATCGTCGACCACCAGAAGCGGTTCTACGACCTCTCGTACGACCCGGACACGCAGGTCCTCGTCACCACCGGCGCCACCGAGGCGATCGCCGCCGCGCTGCTCGCGTTCGTCGAGCCCGGCGACGAGGTGATCGCACTCGAGCCGTACTACGACTCCTACGCGGCCGGCATCGCCTTCGCCGGCGGCCGCCGCGTCCCGGTCACCCTGCGCGCCCCTTCCTACCGACTCGACATGGACGAGTTGCGCGCGGCCGTGACCCCGCGCACCAAGGTCCTGCTGATCAACTCCCCGCACAACCCGACCGGCACCGTCCTCACCGACGACGAGCTCCGCGGCATCAGTTCGCTGGCTGTCGAGCGCGATCTGGTCGTCATCACCGACGAGGTCTACGAACACCTCGCGTACGACGGACGCCAGCACCGGCCGCTGGCGTCGTACGACGGAATGGCCGAGCGGACGGTGTCGGTCAGCAGCGCGGGCAAGACGTTCGCGGTCACCGGCTGGAAGATCGGCTGGGTCACCGGGACACCTGCGGTGGTGACGGCGGTGACGACGGCCAAGCAGTTCCTCACCTTCACCTCCGGCGCGCCGTTCCAGCCCGCCGTCGCGCAGGCGCTTGCCCTAGGCAATGACTACTTCGACACCCTGCGCGCCGACCTGCAGTCCCGCCGCGACCTGCTCTGCGACGGACTGGAGGAGCTCGGGTTCGGCGTACACCGCCCGCAGGGCACCTACTTCGTCACCACCGACATCCGCCCCCTCGGCCACACCGACGGCATCGCCTTCTGCCGCCTCCTCCCCGAACGCGCCGGCGTCGTCGCCATCCCCCACCAAGTCTTCTACGACAATCCCGAACCCGGCCGCCCCCTCGTCCGCTGGGCCTTCTGCAAACAACCTGAAGTCCTCCGCGAGGCCCTCGACCGCCTCCAAAAACTCTGACGCTGAACGCGCATGACAACTGAGGCTCGGATGTGAGCAGACTGTTAACTGCTCACGAGCGCTGCTCGATCGAGAAGTGAGGCTGGGAACCCCTCCGGACGGTGGGACCCAGCCTTCGCGTTTCCTAGCGCACGTCGACATCGTGCCGGGTGAGGATCTCCGTCATCGCCAGCATCCAGCAAGGTTCCCCGAGGTTGGCAGCCGTCACCGCACCGGCGATCGCGTCCGGGATCCAGAGCATTGGGTCCTCCTTGGGCTTGGCGAATCCGAGCACCAGCCTGTCGGGTACCAATCCCTTGCGGCGAGCACTGTCGACGAGCCTGATATCGCGCCGGTCAGGAACGACCGATCGCGATTCCAGCCAGACATCACCGACACCGAACACGGCGAGCTTATGAAGCAGCCGCTCGAGGCAGCACCGCCTGGCGCGTTCCTGCTTCGGCCCGAGCATGGGCGAGCCGACGACGACGATCGCCGCCAGGTCGGCACTCGCGATCAACGCGGTAATGGCATCCCGTCGCTTGGCTGATTCGTTGGCCCAGTGGAGCCGACCGGTGCGACCTATGGTCAGCGCTCGCAACTGGTCCTTCACGTCGTCGCAGGCGGCAGGATCGGCCACTGCCGCAGCGATTGGGTAGGCCCCGTCCGTGCCGATGCGGCCGACGACGATCGACTCGTCGACCCACGCGGTCAGGGCGAAATCAGAGTGGTTCGTGCTGGGCATCCACGGATTGTGCAGGAGATCCGCGGATCTTCGCTGGCTCTGTCCACAGGTGTCGTGGGGCGGCTTGGGGCATCCCGGGGCAGTTCGTCAGGCCCTTCGGTCAGCGGTGGTGGAACCAGAGCTTGGTCGGTTGCTGGAGCATGAGGATCAGCAAGGTCGCGTGGATGGCCAGGCCGAGAATGCTGGCGGGCAGCGCCATCACGCCGCCGGCGATGCCCATCGCGGCGACCCCGATCAGCAGATAGCGGGACCACGGGCGGCGCTTGCGGAGGAAGATGGCCGGGAGGATGTACACGACGGCGCAGACCAAGGCCGCGACGACAGCGACGTGTTGGTTGTCCTTGGCGCCGGTGAGCACCTCGGAGATCTGTTCGCCGGCGGACGTCATCGCGAGGCCGGCGAGCAGTACACACATCGCACCGAGGCCGAGCGAGATGACCGCTGCGATCGTGACCTGCTTCGGCGGGTTCGCCTGGTACGCGGGCGCCTCCGCGCCGGCACCGTAGAGACCGCCGTACGCGCCCGGACCATCGCCGTACGCACTCGGTCGATCGCCGTACGGCGCGGGGCCGGGCGACTGTGAACCCGGGCCTTCGGCGGAACCGAAGACGCCTCGGTACGGGCCGGGCCCGTCCTCGGTCGATTCGTCGCCGTGCTGCTCGGTCATGCGGTCAAGAGTTCCTTCCAGCTGCCCCCTGCCCCGATCCTCGCAGATCGGTCAAAACCGGGCCGCCGTACTCGCCGTTTTGTAGAGACAGATCAGCCGGGCCGGTTGGGGAACCGGTCCGGCTGATCAGGGGTGCGTCAGGCGGCCGCTACTTCCAGGACGTCCTTGGTTTCGCTCAGGGTCACCTTGACGGTTTCGCCGTCTCGGATGGTGCCGTCGAGGATGCTCCGGGCCAGCTCGTCGCCGATGGCCGACTGCACCAGGCGTCGCAGCGGCCGGGCACCGTAGACCGGGTCGTAGCCGGTCATGGCGAGCCACTCCATCGCGCCTTCGTCGACATCCAGCGTGATCCGGCGGTCCGTCAGGCGACGCTGTAGGGCCTGGATCTGGAGGGCGACGATCTGGGTGAGCTCCTCGCTGCCGAGCGCATCGAACAGCACGATCTCGTCCAGCCGGTTGATAAACTCCGGCTTGAACGACTGCCGGACGACCGCCATCACCTGGTCGCGCTTGACGTTGTCGTCGAGCGTGACGTCGGCCAGGTACGTCGACCCCAGGTTGCTGGTCAGGATCAGGATCACGTTGCGGAAGTCGACGGTACGGCCCTGGCCGTCGGTCAGGCGACCGTCGTCCAGCACCTGCAGCAGGATGTCGAAGACCTCTGGATGGGCCTTCTCCACCTCGTCGAGCAGGATCACCGAGTACGGACGGCGACGGACAGCCTCGGTGAGCTGGCCACCCTCCTCGTACCCGACGTAGCCGGGCGGGGCACCGACGAGCCGCGCGACGCTGTGCTTCTCGCCGTACTCCGACATGTCGATCCGGACCATCGCGCGCTCGTCGTCGAACAGGAAGTCCGCGAGCGCCTTGGCCAGCTCGGTCTTGCCGACACCGGTCGGACCGAGGAACAGGAAGCTCCCGGTCGGTCGGTCCGGGTCGGAGATGCCGGCCCGGGCCCGACGGACCGCGTCACTGACGGCCTTGACCGCCTCGCGCTGACCGATCAGCCGGCGACCAACCTCGTCCTCCATCCGGAGCAGCTTGCCGGTCTCGCCCTCGAGCAGTCGCCCGGTCGGGATGCCGGTCCACATCGCGATCACCTCGGCGATCTCGGTCGGGCCGACCTCCTCGTTGACCATCGCGTCCGGGCCCTCGGCCACCTCGGGCTCGGCCGCCGCGGCCTCGAGCTCCTTGGTCAGCTCGGGGATCTCGCCGTACAGGACACGGGCCGCGGTCTCCAGGTCGCCGTCGCGCTGGGCGCGCTCGGCCTGACCGCGCAGCTCGTCGATCCGCTCCTTGATCTCACCGACCCGGTTCAGGCCGGACTTCTCCTTCTCCCAGCGGGCTTCGAGCGCGCGCAACTCCTCCTCGCGGTCGGCGAGGTCGGCGCGCAGCCGCTCCAGGCGCTCCTGGCTCGAGGCATCCTCCTCACGGGACAGGGCTAGCTCCTCCATCTTCAGCCGGTCGACGGTCCGGCGGAGCGAGTCGATCTCGACCGGGGACGAGTCGATCTCCATCCGCAGCCGGGACGCGGCCTCGTCGACCAGGTCGATCGCCTTGTCCGGCAGCTGGCGGCCGCTGATGTAGCGGTGCGACAGCGTGGCCGCCGCGACCAGGGCGGAGTCGGAGATCGCGACCTTGTGGTGCGCCTCGTAGCGCTCCTTCAGGCCGCGCAGGATCGCGATCGAGTCCTCGACGCTCGGCTCGCCCACGAAGACCTGCTGGAAGCGGCGCTCCAGGGCCGGGTCCTTCTCGATCCGGGTCCGGTACTCGTCCAGGGTGGTGGCGCCGATCATCCGCAGCTCACCACGGGCCAGCATCGGCTTCAGCATGTTGCCTGCGTCCATCGCGCCCTCGCCGGTCGCGCCGGCGCCGACGACGGTGTGCAGCTCGTCGATGAACGTGATGATCTGGCCGTCGGACTCCTTGATCTCGGTCAGTACGGCCTTGAGCCGCTCCTCGAACTCACCGCGGTACTTCGCGCCCGCGACCATCGCTGCGAGGTCGAGGCTGATCAGCCGTCGGCCACGCAGCGACTCGGGCACGTCGCCGGCCACGATCCGCTGTGCCAGCCCCTCCACGACGGCGGTCTTGCCGACGCCGGGCTCTCCGATCAGGACCGGGTTGTTCTTGGTCCGGCGGGACAGCACCTGGACGACGCGGCGGATCTCGGAGTCACGCCCGATCACCGGGTCGAGCTTGGCGTCCTTGGCCCGCTCGGTCAGGTCGACGCCGTACTTCTCCAGCGTCTTCGTGGTGCCCTCTGCCTCCGGTGAAGTGATCCGGCGGTTGCCACGCATCTGGTCGAACGCCTCCAGCAGCGCGTCCGGCGTCACGCCGAGCGCCGACTTCGCGGTGCCCTCAACCGTCGCGAGCGCGATCAGCAGGTGCTCGGTGGAGACGTACTCGTCCCCGAGACCGAGAGCCCGCTGCTCGGCCTGGCTCAACACGTCGCCGGTCTTCGGCGACAGGCTCGGCGCCTGCACGCTGCCACCGCTCGCCTTCGGCAGCCGGCCCAGCTGCTCGGCAGCCTTGCGGCGTACGGCGTCCACGTCCGCGCCGGCGGCTTCGAGGAGACCAACCGTCGTCCCCTCGGGCTGCGCGAGCAGCCCCGACAGCAGGTGAATCGGTTCCACGGTCGGGTTGCCCGCCGAGGAGGTCTGACGGATCGCGACCGACAGGGTTTCCCGGGCCAGCGTCGTCAACCGCTGAACGTCCATCTGGTTTCCAGCCTTTCAAGCTCAAGCCCCAACAGTCACTGGATACAACTTATCCAAACTTGAGTCCATTCCACTCAACTCTGCCGGATTCCGGGGACGACCCAGGGGCCCCTGAGGAGAAAGTACGCCGAGTAGGCCGCCCATCACCCGACGTCATCCCACCTGTGGATATCTGGCCGTCATCCACAGATTCACTGTGCGGCCCCTATCCCAGACCCGAGCGCCCTACGGTTGAAGCCCCACGTCAGAGCAGCAACAGGAGGTTCCATGGCTGGCGACTCCCGAGAGCAAGCCGCGATAGTGCACCGGCAGCACCGCAACGGCGCGCCAGCGCATTGCCTCGCCCGCCTGACGATCGGACCGAGCCTCGAACGACCGGTGGTCGTACTGTCCGAACTGGCAAGCAATCCGGACGCAGTTGGCCTCATCACTGACCTGCCCGGCGCGGTCCCGGCCGCACTCGCCGCCCTTGACCCCACGCTCGACTCGCAATCCGTAGTCTGGCTGGTCCACCACGGACCGTTCTCCTCGTACGACGCAGCGGGCGCGCCGGAGACCTTCATCGCCATCCAGGTCCACTTCGAGGGCAACTACCGCAGCGACCTGACCGACCAGCGACTCCTTGGCCCCGAGGAGGCCGACTCGCTCCGCAAACTCCTCGGCCTCGCTCCGGTCCCAAATGTCCTGTCCAGCCTTGACTACCAGGTCTGACTCCATGAGTTCAGGGCAAACGCGACACCTCCTCGGGCGCCGGGTCCTGCAATCGATCCGCGCCGAGCTGGCGCCGTACCGCCACCGGATCGCGTCCTCGAACAAGCGGGTCTCGGTGATCCGCTTGCGGCCAACTCCTCCGACACTCCGCTATGGCGCCGGAGGATGGAGGCATCGCGAATCTCAGCCGAGCAGAAGGAGAAAGCCTTCACTTTCCTCGGCTACCACGTGGACCACACCGTGCTGCCCGGATCCACCAGCGCAGCCGAGTTCGCCGCACTTCTCGATGCACGCTCGGCCGACCCGTCGACCTCGGCGTGATCGTGAACGTTCCCCCGCCACCACACCTGGCATCCCTGGTGCACCAGCTCGACCCAGGCAAGGACATCGACGGCTTGCTCGGTGAGCGATCCCCTACAGCAAGCATGTGCCACAGCCGACGGTATCGCTCGGGTGGTCCGTGCATTCGCTCACGACGACCCGCGCATCGCGATCGTCGGCGGCGAAGGTTTCGTCGGCCGCGGCGTCGGGAGACTGATGCCGTTCGCGCACGACCAGGAGTACGAATGGACTTTGCTGCAGTCAGTCGCGGGTGACGCCCACCTGGTGAGCGCGTTGGTGCTGATTCAGGTGCTGAACTCGGAGGCACGGATGCGGTAGACCTGCAGGTTCAGGTCGTAGTACTTGTCGGTCTCGCCGACCCACTGCATCCCGAGCCGGCCGGCCGTGGCGATGGCGCGCTTGTTGTTCGGGCGGGCGACCGCGAACAACTCGTCGACCGAGCCCTCTTTGAATGCCCACCGCATCAGGGCACGGCTGGCCTCGGTCGCGTACCCGTGGCCCCAGGCGCTCGGCCGCAACTGCCAGCCGATCTCCAGATCCTCCTCGTACGGCGGGAGCAGGCGGATCAGCAGCGCACCGACCACCTCGCCGTCGTCGCGGCGGGCGACAGCCCACCGGCCCGCGGGAACGACGAAGTTCGGCTGGGCCTCGGTCCAGGCCTGCAGGATGAGGCGCATGCTGGCCGCGTCGGGGACCTTGTCGATGGCCGGCGACAGCCAGGGCGCCACGTCGGCCGAGCCGTAGATCTCGAGCGCGGCGTCGGCGTCGTCTTCTTCCCAGTCCCGGATGATCAGCCGGTCTGTCTGCAGACTGAGTGTCACCTCGCCAGAGTAGGCGGTGATGGGCCGGAGACAACATGGTCCGGCAAATGAACGCTTGAAGCCCCTGGCCGCGAGGCCAAGGGCTTCAAGCACCGAACGGAGCCATGGACTCCGTGCTGGTCGGACCGCAGGGCGGTCCTGGAACGGACCACCCTGCGGCAGCCGAAGGGCGCTGGGGGGATAGCGCGCCTTCGGCTGTGGAGGCGTCGGGGGACGACGGCCTCCACCGGAACCGGAGGCCCGAAAGAGTGGGTTCGGAGTCCTCCGGTGGTCGGAGAATGCTGGTCAGCGGGGGCCCAGCTCGAGGGGCTGGGTCCGGATCCAGCGAGTCGTGGTCTGCTGCCGGCCCATGGCGATCACATCGCCGGCGGGGCCGGCCGAGAAGACCCGGCTGTTGGTGCTCTGCCGGGACACACCGACCCCACGCTGGACTTCGGCGACGAGCTGATTGACCCGCTTGCGCAAGTCTTCTATTTCCGACTGTAGCGCGAGAATGTGCCGGATTCCCGCCAGGTTGACACCCTCCTGCTGGGAGAGGTGCTGCACGTAGCGGAGCCTCGCCACGTCGTACGCCGAGTACCGCCGGCCCCGGCCGGACGCCCGGCTCGGCACCACCAGGCCGAGCCGGTCGTACTGGCGCAAGGTCTGCGGGTGCATACCGGCCAGCTGGGCCGCCACCGAGATCACGTAGATCGGGGTGCGGTCGTCCCAGGTCGGCACCTGGCTGAACGGAAGCCCCATCACGAGCTCCCGAACAACCCGGCCCGCAGGTCAGGGTGCTCCGACGCCGAGTTGAACTCCTGCAGCTTCGCGCGCTGCTCGTCGGTCAACTCGTGCGGAACCTGCACCTCGAGAGTGAGCAGGATGTCGCCCTTGGTGCCGTCCCGCCGGACCGACCCCTTGCCACGGACGCGCAGCTTGCTGCCGTTCGCCGTACCAGCGGGGATCCGGACCGTGACCGGCATGCCGTCCAGGGTCGGGACCTTGATCTCGGCGCCCAGCGCGGCCTCGGTGAAGCTCACCGGGACGTTCAGCGTCAGGTGCTCGCCCTGACGACCGAAGATCCGGTGCACCGTCACGTGCACGGTGACGTAGAGGTCGCCCGAGGGGCCACCCCGTTCGCCGGCCGCGCCCTTGCCCTTCAGCCGGATCCGCTGACCGTCCTGCACGCCCGCCGGGATGCGGACCTGCATGGTCTTGCTCGACTGGCCGCGGCCAGAGCCGTGGCAGGTCTCGCAGGGCTGGTCGACGACCAGGCCGCGGCCCTTGCACTCGGTGCACGGCTCGGTCATGGCGAACACGCCGCCCTGGACCGAGGTCTGCATGCCCGTGCCCTCGCACTTCAGGCAGACCTTCGGCACCGTGCCGTACTTCGCGCCGGTGCCCCGGCAGGTCTTGCACGGCTCGTCGCTGGTCATCCGCAGTGCCACGGTGACACCGTTCACGGCCTCGGCGAACTCGATCGTCGCCTCGGTCTCGATGTCCGCACCGCGCCGCGGCCGGGCCGTCGACGTGGTGGTCGTGGTCCGGCCGCCACCGCCGAACATGCCGCCCAGGATGTCGCCGAGCCCACCGCCGCTGCCACCACCGGTGCCGGAGCCACCACGGTTGAACAGGTCGCCGACGTCGAAGTTGAATCCGCCGCCGCCCTGACCGCTACCGCTCGGCATCCGGAAGCCACCGCTGCCGAACAGCCGGCGTGCCTCGTCGTACTCCTTGCGCTTCTTCGGGTCGCCGACGACGTCGTACGCCTCGGAGACCTCCTTGAACTTGGCCTCCGCGGACGCGTCTCCGGCGTTGGAGTCGGGGTGGTACTTGCGCGCCAGCTTGCGGTAGGACTTCTTGATCTCGTCGGCCTCGGCGGTCTTGGAGACGCCGAGAACCTTGTAGAAGTCCTTCTCGAGCCAGTCCTTCGTGCTCATCCGACGCCTCCCCTCCCGTCCTGTCGGTTACTCCGCGGACTTGTCCGCGGCCTGGTCTTCATCTGAACTCTCCACCGGTACGTCGGCCTGCGCGGCCTGGCCCGGTAGTTGCTCGGTCGGTTCCGAGACGGCCACCCGGGCCGCCCGCAGGACCCGCTCACCGAGGCGGTACCCCGGCTGCATGACCATCGTCGCGGTCGGACCGTCCACCTCGTCGGAGTAGTTGTGCAGCAGGGCCTCGTGGATTCTCGGTGACGCGCTCCAGCGATTCGGCGACCGCCTTGAACGCGCCCTCCAGTTCACCCGCCTCGCGGGCCCGACCGACGTCGTCCAGAATCCCGAGCAGCTCGGTCAGCACCGAGCCGATCACGTGCTCCCGGGAAGCCTCCCGGTCCCGGTCCACCCGGCGCTTGTAGTTGACGTACTCGGCCTGCAGTCGCTGCAGGTCCGCCGTACGCTCGGTCAGCGCCTCGGTCAACAGAGCCTCCTGGGCGGACGGACCGATCAGGTCCGACGGGTCCCGCGGCGGCTGTGCGCCCGGGGTGCCCGGCCGGCCCGGTGCGCCGCCGGCCGCGGGAGCGTCCGAGGACGGCTCCCGCAGCGCGCCGGTGTCCGGGTCGATCCGGCGCTTGTCCCGGACGACGGGGTCACCGTCGCCGAACTCGCTGCCGGTCGGTCGATCCGTCACTTGTCCTCCGCCTTGTCCTGCGGCCGGTCCTCGTCCACGATCTCGGCGTCGACGACGTCGTCGTCGCCGCTCGGGCTCTCCTCGGACGAGGCGCCGCTGTCCTCGGAACCGCCGGCGGCCTGGGCGTTCGCGTACATCGCGGCACCCATCTTCTGGCTGGACTGGGCGAGCTTCTCCGACGCGGCCTTGACCACCTCGGCGTCGTCACCCTCGAGTGCCTTCTTCAGCTCCGCGACGCCGTCCTTGACCTCGGTCTTGACGTCGTCGGGAACCTTGTCCTCGTTCTCGGACAGGAACTTCTCGGTCTGGTAGACGAGGCTCTCGGCCTGGTTGCGGTTCTCGACGGCCTCGCGACGCTGACGGTCGTCCTCGGCGTACTGCTCGGCGTCGCGGACCATCTTGTCGATGTCGGTCTTCGGCAGCGCGGAGCCACCCGTGACCGTCATCCGCTGCTCCTTGCCGGTGGCCAGGTCCTTGGCGTTCACGTGCACGATGCCGTTCGCGTCGATGTCGAAGGTGACCTCGATCTGCGGCACGTTCCGCGGCGCCGGCGGCAGGCCGGTCAGCTCGAAGTTGCCGAGCGACTTGTTGTCGCGCGCCATCTCGCGCTCGCCCTGGTAGACCTGGATCATCACCGACGGCTGGTTGTCCTCGGCCGTGGTGAAGATCTCCGAACCCTTGGTCGGGATCGTGGTGTTGCGCTCGATGATCTTGGTGAACACGCCACCCTTGGTCTCGATGCCCAGGCTCAGCGGGGTCACGTCGAGCAGCAGGACGTCCTTGACCTCACCCTTCAGCACACCGGCCTGCAGCGAAGCGCCGACCGCGACAACCTCGTCCGGGTTCACGCCCTTGTTCGGGTCCTTGCCACCGGTCAGCTCCTTGACCAGGTCGGCCACCGCGGGCATCCGGGTCGAACCGCCGACCAGGATCACGTGGTCAATCTTCGCCACGTCGATGCCGGCGTCCTTGATGACGGCCTTGAACGGGGCGCGGGCGCGCTCCAGCAGGTCGTTGGTCAGCTTCTGGAACTCCGCCCGGGAGAGCTTCTCCTCCAGGTGCAGCGGGCCCGCCTCGGTCAAGCTCAGGTACGGCAGGTGGATCGTGGTCTCGGCCGCGGCGGACAGTTCGATCTTGGCCTTCTCGGCAGCCTCGGTGAGGCGCTGCATGGCCATCTTGTCGCCGGACAGGTCGGTGCCGTTCTTGTTCTTGAACTGGGTCACCAGCCACTGGACGATCCGGTTGTCCCAGTCGTCACCACCGAGGTGGTTGTCACCGCTGGTCGCCTTCACCTCGAAGACACCGTCGCCGATCTCCAGCAGCGACACGTCGAACGTGCCACCACCGAGGTCGAAGACCAGGATGGTCTGCTCGGTGCCCTTGTCCAAGCCGTACGCGAGCGCGGCCGCGGTCGGCTCGTTGACGATCCGGTGCACCTTCAGGCCGGCGATCTCCCCGGCCTCCTTGGTCGCCTGGCGCTGTGCGTCGGAGAAGTACGCCGGCACGGTGATGACCGCATCGGTGACCTGCTCCCCGAGGTACGCCTCGGCGTCCCGCTTCAGCTTCTGCAGCACGAACGCGCTGATCTGCTGCGGGGTGAACTTCTTCCCGTCGATGTCGACGTTCCAGCTCTCGCCCATGTGACGCTTGACGGAGCGGATGGTGCGGTCGACGTTCGTGGTCGCCTGGCGCTTGGCCACCTCTCCGACCAGGACCTCGCCGTTCTTGGCGAAGGCCACCACCGAGGGCGTCGTGCGCGCTCCCTCGGCGTTGGGGATGACGGTGGGCTCGCCACCCTCGAGTACGGCGATGACGGAGTTCGTCGTACCCAGATCGATACCGACCGCGCGGGCCATGCTTTACCTCCACAGAGTTGAGTGATGCAGACTCAATGGTGCCGTTCGTCCGCCTCGGTTTCAAATCCCAGCCGGCCATGAGCTCGGCAAAGACGGAACAGACCGACCAAACTTGAGTTCACTTGACTCAACATTGCACATGCGCCAGGTCATTCCCAAGGGCCGCCCCGATTTTCCGGGTTCGGCCCAGGGAGCACCCGAACTGACCCCTGCCGCAGAAAAGGTTTTCCATGGGATGGTGTCACCGTGAGACTCCGCCCTATGACCGCCGCTGACTACGCCGCGGTACTTGCGCTCAACGCCACCGCGGAGGGTCTGGTCGAACCACTCGGCCCGGACCGCCTTGACTGGCTCCGCCTGATCGCCGCCCACGCCGCCGTGGTCGACCTGGACGGCCGCCCGGCCGGCTTCGTACTCACCTTCACCCCGGGGTCGGCGTACGACGGCCTCGAGTTCCGATGGTTCGCCGCGACGTACGCGGACCGCTTCCTGTTCATCGAGCGGATCGTGATCGACACCGAGCACCGCGGCGAGGGCATCGCCTCGCAGGTGTACGGCGCGATCGAGCGCGCCGCCACCCCGTTCGACCGGGCCGTCGCCCGGGTCCGCTCCGATCCGCCCGACTCCACCGGCCTCGGCTTCCACACTGCCCGCGGGTACGTCGAGGTCGGCAAACAGCGCCTCGCCAACGGCACCACGACGGCTCTGCTCGCCAAGGACCTGATCGCCTGAGCCCCTGAGTCGGCACGACGAGTACGCCGATCGACGTGTCGACCGGCAACAGCCGGACCATCGTGACCGGCACCCCGACCGCCACGCCATCACAATCGCGTGACTGACCGCTCGCGCCGCCGGAGTCGGCCGCCGAGTGGCGATTGTGATGGCCTGGCGGTTTGCCTGTGGACAACTTCCGACGGACATCGGCGGTTTCCGCGATGCTCGACAGATGCCCGCGGTCATCGATGTGCTCCAGCGACGGGCGGGGACTGCGACGTTCACCGAGCTTCGAGCGGTCGTCTCTGCTCACGCCATCCGCGCGGCGCTGGCCGACGGGATGGTCCGGCGCATCGCGAAGGGTGTCTACGCCCTGCCGCCCGTGCCCGACCCGCTCGCCGCTGCACGCGCTCAGGGCGGCGTGGTGTCGCACCTGAGCGCCGCTGTTCTGCACGGATTCTCGGTGCTCGACCTTCCGGACAAGCCACAGATCACCGTCCCCCGGGGTCAGCATCAAAGGCTGAGCCCGATCCAGTGCCAACTGCACTGGGCCGATGATGTTCCATCCGATGGGCGGTGCACAGACAGGCTCCGGACAGTGCTGGACTGTGCTCGCACGCTTCCGTTCGACGCCGGCCTGACCGTCGCGGACTCGGCGCTGAGATCGGGTCCGGTGGATCGGTCACAACTGCTGATCGCGGCCGCCGAGCTCGCCGGTCCCGGGTGCCGTCGAGCCCGACGGGTCGCAGCCGCCGCGGACGGCCGGGCGGAGTCTCCGCTGGAGTCTGTCCTGCGATCCATCCTGATCGAGGCGGGGATCGACGGGTTCGAGCCCCAGGTGACGGTTCGAGACCACGCCTTCTTCGCCCGGATCGACCTGGGTCACCCTGTCTTGCTCATCGCACTCGAGACCGACGGCTTCGCTCATCACAGCACGCGGAGCGCATTGACACGCGACTGCCGCCGGCACGCCAATCTGACCGTCCGCGGGTGGCGACTGCTCCGCTTCTCCTGGGAGGACGTGATGTTCGACCGAGCGTGGGTCGTCGAGGCGATCCGGCAGACGATGGCCGGATCCCCAGGCCATCACAACGCGCTTACCACTCGTGACGTCAGCCCTAGCCGGCTAGCTGTGCGACAAATGTGATGGCCTGGACGTCGCCCTCAACCCGGTCGGCCCCCGATGAACGTCTGGGCAACGAGGGGGACGCCGGGGCGGTAGGAGAGGTGGAGGTGGGAGGGGGCGTCGAGGATGGTGAGGTCGGCCCGGGCGCCGGGGATCAGGTGGCCGATGTCGGTGCGGCGGAGGGAGGCGGCGCCGCCGGCGGTGGCGGACCAGAGGGCTTCGGCCGGGGTCATGTGCATCTCGCGGACGGCCAGGGCGATGCAGAAGGGCATGGAGGAGGAGTAGCCGGAGCCGGGGTTGCAGTCGGTTGCCAGCGCCACGGTGACACCGGCGTCGATCAGCCGTCTGGCATTCGGGTACGGCGACCGCGTGGAGAACTCGATCGCCGGGAGGAGACCGGCGACGACGCCACTGGAGGAGAGAGCATCGATGTCGGCGTCGGTGAGATAAGTGCAGTGGTCGGCCGCGGCGGCGCCGACCGAGCAGGCCAGTTGGACACCGGGACCCTCGCCGAGCTGGTTGGCGTGGACACGGGCCTGCAGGCCGCGCGCCAGTCCGGCCTCGAGGATCGCGCGGCCCTGGTCCTCGTCGAAGGCACCTCGCTCGACGAACGCATCGATCCACTTGGCGTGCCCCGCGACCGCGTCGAGCATCGGCCCGGTCACCAGCGACACATAGCCGGCGGGGTCGTCGGCGTACTCGGCGGGTACGACGTGCGCCCCCAGGTACGTCGTCTCGTCGGTGAAGTGTCCCGCGATCTCGAGCGCCCGGGCCTCGTCCCCGACCGTCAGCCCGTACCCGGACTTGATCTCGACCGTCGTCGTCCCCTGCCGCCGCATCTCCGCCACCAGCCGGGCAACGTTGGCGGTCAACTGCTCGTCCGTGGCCTGCCGGGTCGCTGCCACCGTCGTCCGGATCCCTCCGCCGGAGTACGGCGTACCCGTCATGCGGGCCGCGAACTCCTCGACCCGATCGCCGGCGAA
>Ga0193707_1000406_pt1 | contig 14605 bp, 13 predicted proteins | sample U3c2metaG_FD_143043 | JGI IMG/M metagenome (GOLD analysis project Ga0193707, IMG submission 143043) | Soil microbial communities from a riparian zone of the East river system, Colorado, United States - U3c2 | ecosystem: Environmental > Terrestrial > Soil > Riparian zone | place: USA: East River... | reverse complement strand
GGCGAGACGTACGACGCGATCTGGCCGCTCATCATGTAGGCGATTCCGCCGACGAGAGCGCCGTAGAAGCCATACCCGATCACGCGGAGGAATCCGTACGTGAAAAGGCCGGAGAGGAAAATGTGGAGGATGAGGCCCCACGTCATCGCGACGTCCGTGGGCATGATCATCCGCAGCAGGAACGTGGGATAGAAAATGTCGCCGTGCATAGCGGCGATGTACGGCATGCCGCCAAAGAGATACGGATCCCAGAGCGGGAAATGCCCCGTCGTCTTGAGCGTAGTCGCGGCGAACTCTCGGAAGGCGTACCCGGCTTTATACTGATCGCTGTTCTGGTTCAGGAGGAACTTGCCTACGAGCGCCGGATATCCAAGCGACAGTGTGCCCAGCGCGTACACCAGCGCGGCCCAGCCAAACGCGAAGCGCGGCGCCGGGGGCGCCGCGACCATGCTAACCGCTTTGGGAGGTTGCCGGTGTGGAGCCTTCTCTCGTGGCTGAGCCATGATCGTTCAGGTTGGTGAAGACGTACGGTTTGGCCCCGCGGCAATATACAATCCGCTCGGCACCAACTCGACGATTGTCAGCCACAGGCGTGCCGCGATTGCTACGAGCGCCGCATCTGCTTCGTTGGCAAGTCCAAGCTGCACCATGAACGCGGCGAGCGTGAACTCTCTTACACCCAGGCCGGCAGGCGCGATCGGCGAGATGAAACCCAGGATGTACGCGGCGGTGTAAACTGCGATGTACGAGGACATTTCGCCAGGCGCGGCTCCGAGCAGGCCGCGCACAAAAAACTCGAACGCGATCCCGTAGAACAGCCATGAGAGAGCGCTCGCGACGGCCGCGGTCCAAATGCTTTTCGCCGGAACCGACGGAGGCGCGATTTCCCGACCGATCAGATTGCTCAACCAGATCGCGAGCGGCGGAAGGAATCGTGGCGCACTGAATAGCACCGCTATCAGCAGCAGGACCGCCGCGCCAACAAGCAGCGGCTGGCCAAGCAGCTTCGCGCCCGTTATCAGGACAATGGCGGTGCCGGTGACGAGACTCACGGATTGCATGATCACCGACGAGCCAGCCGCGGCGATCGCCGACAGACCCCGCTTCCGCGCCATCACGCCCATCGCCGTAAGCGACCACACATTTCCCGGAACGTACTTTCCGAGGTTGGACAGGAACCAAATTCGGGCAGCGTCGATGAATGGAACGTGGGAATCCCACGCTTCAAGTATCCGGCGCCAGCCTTCGATGAGAAGCCCGTAGGTGACGAGGATCAGCACCGTGGCGGCGGCGATCCATTCCCATCCGAAGTCGATGTGGGTGAGTCTCGATTCAACCTTGTTCCACTGGGCAGCCAGCGAGCGCGCGGCGAAGAACAAGACCACCGCGGCGAAGATCCACTGCGCGACCTTGAATAGGTTACGACGCGTTAGCGCCAAGAACCCGTCGGTATATCTCTGCGTACCGGCGCGCGGCTGATTCCGGCGCAAAGGCAGAGAGTGCGTAGAGGCGCCCTGCCCTGCCCAGCTGACTTCCGCGGCCATCTCGGGCGAGCAAATCGTCGAGCGCGCCGGCGAGGGCAACGCTGTCACCAGGCTTGACGAGCAGGCCTGTCTTCTCGTGCTGGATCACGTCGCGAAGTCCGCCTGAGTCGAACGCGACGACCGGCGTCTCGCAAAGGAGCGCCTCGACCGCGACCAGGCCAAGGCCCTCATCAACCGAAGGAATGACCACTGCGGCGGCGCGCTGGTAGAGCGGAGGAAGCTCGGACTGAGAGAGCTGTCCATGCCAGCGGATACGCGAAGCGACTCCGAGTTGTTGCGCGAGCTGTTTCAGGGCTTCGCGATTCGGCCCGTCGCCAACTATATCAAGCCGAGCCTCCGCATTCCTCATTAATGCCAAGGCATTCAGAAGGTGATCCACTCCCTTCTGGTCGTTGAGCCGGCCGACAAAAAGCAGATTCTGGCCGTTGCGCGATGAACCCGGAGAGAAGCGATCGGTAGCTACCGGCATCGGCGCAACCGTCGGATGTACTCCTGGTGCGAGCGCTTCCGTCTCCTCCTTGAGCCAGCGCGAGACGGTCGTGACTGCCGCCGAGTGCTTGAGTACGTGCGCGAAGAGAGGCTTGGCGACGCCCACTTTGCGAACCATGCGGACGTCGGTTCCATGTAGCGTGGTGACGAGCGGGATGCGCGCGAGCCCGCTCACCCACGTCCCCACCACTCCGTTGGGAAACCACCAGTGTGCATGAACAAGCGCCGGCTCGAAGCTTCGTCTGGCGCGAACGGAGTGGACGAAATCGGAGCCCAGGAATCCGACGAGCGCCAGTCGGGCGGTCCAGGAAGAGGCGACATCGTTCGCCATGTTTCCCGTGTAGGCCAGCTTCTCGAAGCGGCGAGGCGCGTACCTGAATCGCTCGACGCTCACGCCTTCGATCTCTTCCGAAGCTGGAAGACCCGCGCCAGCTGGCGCAACGACCCGTACGTTCACGTTCTCCGTGCGGAGCGCGACCGCCAACCGCAGGATGAAGGAGCCGGCGGCGTCTCCTTCCGATCGCGGGAACGAGTGCGTGAGGAACAGTACGTTCATTTGCTCAGCGATTCGCCGTCGTGTCGCGTTCCCGCGATAAGTCCTCGATGCGAGAGCGCAGCTGGCTCAGCTCGGCGCGCTGTGCGGCAATCATTTCACCGAGGAGACCAGTGGCGAAGAACACGCTTCCCACGGTGACGCAGGTCTCGACGAGATTCACGAGCGGCCGGAAACCAACGCCGCCGATCACACGCCACAGTATGGCGACGATTCCAACGATCACGCCGACGATGAAGAGCGCCGCGCCCAGAACTCCAAAGAGAAGCAGCGGTTTCCTGGCAAACCGGAGCTCGAACCAGACGGCGAGCATGTCGAGCACGCCGACGGGAATGCGTCCGATTCCGAACTTCGACTGCCCAGCGTTTCGTGGATAGAGCGGCACGGAGACCTCCGACAGGGAAAAACCATCGGCTGCGGCCATCACGACCATGTAGCGATGCCAATCCGGCCGGTTGGGAAGCGCATCCATCACTTCCCTCCTGTATGCCTTTACCGAATTGAGATCGCGGACATTCACCCTGAAAAGCGAGCGACTGAGTCTGTTGTAGATGCCTGAGACGAACGCCTTTTCGTACTTCCCTTCCTTGTAGCCGGTGACGATGTCCGACTGCCCTTCCAGGATTGGTGCGACCAGACGCGGGATGTCCTCCGGCTTGTACTGGAGGTCGGCCGGATAGAATACGAGAACGCTACCGCGGGAATGCAAATAGCCGGTGCGGAGCGCATCGGCGATGCCGCGGCGAACGCCATGTCGTACGGGTCGAAGGAACGGGTACTCCACGGCAAGTCGCTGCAGGACGTTCCAGGAATCGTCCACCGATCCATCGTCAATGACGATTACTTCGTAGCGCCCTGGCGTGGCTGCGAACACAGCGCGCGCCTGCTCCATAAAAAGCGGGAGGTTCTCCGCCTCGTCCTTGGCGGGGACGAGGACGCTCACGTCGGGGCGGCTCGCCACAGGCTGAAGCGCAGAGCTGCCCTTCAGGCGCTGCTCCGCGTCAGCCCGCGGAGGCGAGGTCATACGCGCTTCCGCATCCTGGCGGAGAGAACGCCGAGCTGGTCGCGGTATTTGGCGACGGTACGGCGCGCGATCTGGACGCCGCTCTCGCGGAGAATGTTGACGATCGCCTGATCGGTGAGCGGGTGCTTCGGATCCTCTTCCTGTACCAGTTTCTGCAGCTGGGCCTTGATGCCGCGCGCGGAGACGTCCTCTCCATCAGAAGTGGCGAGACCCGAGGAGAAGAAGAATTTCAATGGCAGCACGCCGCGGGGCGTCTGGACGAATTTCTCGTTCGTCACTCTGCTCACCGTGGATTCATGCATGTTGATCACTTCGGCGACTTCGCGCAGCGTCAGCGGTTTCAGGTGCTGGATTCCCTTCTCGAAGAACTCGCGCTGCCGCTCAACGATGTAGTTCATCACCTTGAGCATGGTCTGCCTGCGCTGCTCGATCGCCTGAATCATCCAGTTGGCGGAATTGAGCTTGTTGGAGATGAACTCCTTGTTCTCGCCATCGAACTTCTTCTTGTCGCGAGCGATTTCCTGGTAGGCTCTGCTCAGCTTGAGACGCGGAAGGTTCGCGTCGTTCAGGAAGACGTGGTAACGGTCATCGATCTTCTCGACGATGAGATCGGGGATGATGTAGTTGTCGTCGCGTGAGCCGAACTGCAAACCCGGTTTGGGGTCCAGCTTCGCGATCTCGTCCGCTGCCTTCTGAACGTCGGTGGCGCTGATGCCGAATCGCTTCGAGATCTCGCTCCAGCGGTGGTTGATCAATTCCTCGAAGCAGTCTCTCACGAGACGGTACGGAACCGATTGCTCCAGTCCCGACTCCCTGAGCTGAAGGAGGAGGCACTCGCGAAGATTCTGGGCTCCGACACCGGGCGGATCGAGGGTCTGAACGGTGGCCAGCATCGTCACCCCCTCCTCCTCCGTGTAGAGTGGAAGATCGTCGGTCTCGCGCCCTGCATCCTCCGCGGCCTTGGTCACGGCGTCATTGAGCGCGCGCACGATATCATCAACTCCACACGCGAGATAGCCGTCGTCGTTAATGTTGCCTATGAACTCGTCCGCGAGCAGAGTTTGTCTAGGAGTCAGCTCCAAAAGACTGACCTGATCGCGGAGGTGGTCGCTCAGATCGCGTGTGGCGACGGTGACCGGTTCGAAGTACTCCTTCTCTTCGTGCTCTTCACGGCGACCGCCGGCGGTGTCGAAGCCATCGAGCAGGATCTCTTCCCAGTCGATCTCGCCGGCCCGCTCGTCCTCCGTCTCCGCCTGCACGGGCTCTGCCTCTTCGCCCTCCTGCTCTTCCTCTTCCTCCTCCTCGGCTTCGACGAGGTCGAGGAAGGGATTGTTGAGAAGCTCCTGCTTCAGATGCTGCTGAAGGTCGAGCAACGGCATGTACAGCAGATCCATCGCCTGATAGAGGCGTGGATTGATCTTGAGCTCCTGACGGAGCTGGGTCGATTGATTGAGGCCGGGCTTCACGAGACTATTACCTCGTCTCTGTGGCGAGAGAATCTCTCGCGCAGCCGGGCGGTGAGCGTCGGACCAAGATAGATGTCAGCCACGGTATCGTCGAATACGAGGTCCCGGACTGTTCCGGAGACCTTAACCTGTCCATCGAACATAATGTATGCACGGTCGACGATGTCGAGTGTTTGCTCGACGTTGTGATCGCTGATCAGCACGCCGATCCCGCGATGACGCAGTCCGGCGACGATTGTTTGTATGTCGTGCACCGCGATTGGATCGACTCCAGCGAAAGGCTCATCGAGCATCATGAACTTCGGATCCGTGACGAGCGCCCGCGTTATCTCGAGGCGGCGGCGCTCCCCACCGGAGAGCGAATACGCCTTGTTCTTCCGGAGTCTCTTGATGCTCAGCTCGTCGAGCAGCTTCTCGAGCCGCTCCGAGCGTTCCGCGGCGGAGAGCGGAAGCGTCTCCAGAATCGCAAGGATGTTGTCTTCGACCGAGAGCTTCCGAAAGATCGAAGGCTCCTGCGAAAGATAACCAATCCCGCGCCGGGCCCGTTCGTACATCGGGAGCTTGGTGATGTCCTTCCCATCGACGAGAATCCGCCCCGCGTCCGGCGGAATCAGCCCGACGATCATGTAGAAGGTCGTCGTCTTTCCGGCGCCGTTCGGGCCGAGGAGTCCGACGATTTCACCTTGCTGCAGGTGGAGCGCCACGTTGTTCACGACCTTTCTGCCGCGGTAAACCTTGGTCAGTCCCTCCGCATCGAGCACGCTGCCGCCGATCAGCACCGGGCGCGGCGGCGTCGAGAGCGCCATTCGGGAATGCTCGCCCGTCTCGCGCATCACCTCCGCGAACTCGGCGCGACGGGGGGCGATGTCCTTCCACAGGGATGGGGAAATGCTCACCATCGCGGTATCGCGCTCGAGGTCACCGTCCAGCGGAGCGATGACGCCGCTCTCGGCAAGCCGGGGCAGGATCGACGTGGTGAGATAGGCTCGGACCTCGTCCTGACCGAGGCGTCCCGCCTCCTGCTCCGCGTTGGCGCCTTTTACGCGCAGCGCGCGGAGGTAGTCGTCCCGATAGTGCGCAGCGACATCACGCACGTTGGCAACGCCCGCATCATCCGCGGCGCGGACGATCGCGTGCAGCGCGAGGCCATCGAGCTCGTCCTTCTGAGAAAACCCGGAGATGACCGCCCAAACGCTGTCCGGGAGCTTGTCGCTATCGGTCATCGTTTAATGACGGGCGGCTTGACCCCGCCAGGAGGCGTAGCTGCGGCGGGCGGCTTTCCCTTCCCGGTGATCGCGCCCGGTTTCTCCGGGGTCGACGCCGTGGCGGGCTCGATCAGCACGCCCGTGGCCTTATCCGTCACCGTGACCGTCGCGACTTTGCCAGTCTCGAAAATGATATCGATGATCCTTCCCACGACATAGTTGACCGAAGGCTCGGTTTGGGGGCCCTTCGAATTCTTCATCTGATAAAAGGATCGGGCGTTGCCCTCGGCGACAATCTCGCGGATTCTGGGCTTGCTCGATGTGTCGGCGCCGACCAGAGAATCGAAGTGAGCGACGAGGGTATCGCCGCTCATCCAGTCTCTCTGGGTCGAGACGACACCCGAATCGGGATTGCTCTCGGCGTAGGCGTTACGCAATGCTCGGACCTCTCGGATTCGTTGCGCGGGCATTATCGCGTCAATCGAGTCGGCAATGATCTCGCGGTCCGGAGAAATGGCGTGCGCCCGGCCCACTCCCCAGGCAAAGGCGCGCTGGAGCTGGTTGCTCTGCATCCTCAGGTCGATCGAGTCGGCCACCAGCTCGAGATCCTTGCTCAGAGCATGCCCTTTGGGAGTGGCGACCACGCGCTCGACCTGGCGATTGCGGGAGTAAACGTCGATCACGCCGCCTGTGAGGGTGAAGGCGCGGGTACCCTTGCCCTGCACGGATGGCTCGCGCATTAGCCGGGCGAAATCGCGCCCGCTGTCCATGAATGCGGAATCGCCCGTGGCGAGAAGATCCGGCCGGGTGATTTCAACGCGCCCCGAAGCGTAGACGAGACTGTCCCCTTGCATTGTGATGGTGTTGGCGATGACGTGGGCCGTGTCGGGCGGCCGCCCGCGCCCAGACGTGTCTTTCTGCACGAGGGTGACGGTGGGGCGGCCCGGGGCAAACATTCGCGTCATGGGGCGCTGGGGAGTGCTGCGATAGTAATCGGCAGTGGGACCGCGGAGCGTGCTGCCGTTGGACTGGACAGCCACGACATCACCCTCGGCGTGAAGGTGGTCGTCGCCCTGATAGTAGGTCATCGTGCGCGAGTCTACCGTCGCGCGCGGCTCGGTGTAATGCACACGGCCAACGAGATACAGCCTTCCCTCTGATTCGTAATACTCCGCGCTATCAGCGGTGAGGGTGTTCCCCTGTCCGATGCAGTGCGCGACGATGCCGCCTCCCAAATAGGTGATTCTCTTGCCAGCGGCATCCGTACGGATATTCGCAGGAGTTCCAGGCTTATTGACGAAATCCAGATCGCAATTGCGGGGAATGTCCTGTGCCCTCGCTATTCCCACGAAGGCACACAGAAACACCGCTGCCTGGAGCCATTTCGTGCTGTTCACCGCTTGGGAGGCGGCGTCGTGGTCGGCGCGGGGGCAACAGGCGCCGTCGATATACCCTTCGCAATTCCCTTCGCGCTGCTCAAAATCTGGATGTTCTTCATGTTGGGGTCAGACCGGAAGCCGACTCCCTCGAGCCGGCGATTCGGCTCGGTCATCACGAACGCGCTGTCGCTCGAGATCTCATTCTTCTGCTGATTGTAGATAAGCTCCGGGGTCGTGAGCCGGCGGCCATCTTCCGACACGACCACGACGTTCTTGCGGGCAATCATGTTGTTGGTGCGAGTGTTCGTGGTTCCGAACCTGGACGTGAGCACTGCGTCCTTCGCACCCGTGACCGTGAAGAACGTCGTGTGAACGTTCTCGAATTGGATGCGCGTGTTGTCGTCGAAGAAATAGGCCGTGTCGGCCTCGAGCTGGGCCCGTTGCAATCCCTGATCCGTGAGCCTGAATCGCGCGCCAAACATCACCTGGTCCGCCGAATCGGCGAGAGGAGAATGGGTGGCGACTGGAGGCTCCTTCTTCGAGCTGCAGGCTCCAGCGACCGCAAGAATTCCAATCACAAGAGCGACGCGCACTAGACGACCCCCGCGCGCATAAGATCGTGAAGGTGGATGACGCCGACGATCCGGTCGTCTCCATCGAGCACGGGCATGGCAACGATCCCGAACGTCTCCATGCGATAGACGACCGCGCTTCCAAGCTCGTCGGCGCGCGCCACCTTTGGAGTGCGGTTCATGACCTTCGTAACCGGAATCGGAAAGACGTTCTCTTCGTGCTCCATCAGCCGCGAGAGATCGCCAGTCGTGATTACTCCCGCCACCGCGCCCTTGCTGGCCGTGACGATCGCGATTCCGCGACGTTCGGCGAGCTGCACGACCGCCTCGCGCATCGTGGCTGACTCAGGAAGAGTTGGAAGGTTGTCGGTTATCATCACGTCGGATACTCTGGTCAGAAGCCGCTTTCCAATCGTGCCACCCGGATGCAGCCGCGCAAAATCGTCCGCGTCGAACCCCTTCTCCTCGAGGAGCGCGATCGCCAGCGCGTCGCCCAGCGCGAGCGCCACGGTCGTGCTCGTCGTCGGTGCGAGGTCGTGTGGACAAGCTTCTTCCTTAACCCATCCGTCGAGTGCCACATCGCTGTGTCTCGCGAGTGTTGATTTCACGTTACTCGTGAGCGCAATAGTGCATACACCGAGGCGCTTCAAATGGTCGAGAAGACCCAGGACTTCATCGGACTCGCCGCTCTTCGAGATGAGAATCGCGACGTCCGACTTGCCGACGATTCCGAGGTCGCCGTGCACACTGTCGGCCGGGTGCAGGAAGCTCGCGGGCGTTCCGGTTGACGTAAGCGTCGCCGCTATCTTCCGGCCGACGAGGCCCGACTTGCCCACGCCAGACACGATGACCCGCCCCTTTGAGCGGGCAATCGTCTCGACGGCGCGCGCAAAATCGTCTCCGATGCGGCGCTCCGCCTCGCCGAGCGCTTCTGTCTCCATTCGGAGAACTCGTCGTCCGCGCTCGACGATGTCCTTGTGCGTCATCGGTTGATGCGGGCCCAGATGTCGACGGCGCGCTCCAGCAAGGATGCCATGTCGGCCAGCGGCACCATGTTGGGCCCATCGCTTGGCGCGCAATCAGGATCGGGATGTGTCTCGAGGAAAAGTCCCTGAGCGCCGGCAGCGATGGCGGAGAGGGCGAGAATCGGAACGAATTCCCGCGCTCCGCCGCTGGCGCCTTCAGGTCCCTGCCCCGGTTTCTGGACGCTGTGTGTGGCGTCGAAGATCACTGGGGCGTCGCACGCCTCACGAAGTCGGCTGAATGAACGCATGTCGACGACAAGGTCGCCATATCCGAAGAACGTTCCGCGCTCCGTGACAGCGATGTCCCGGGAGCGGCCGTTCGATTTGGAGCCGCCACGGACTTTCTGCACTGCGCCGCGCATACCCTCCGGCTGAAGCCATTGCCCCTTCTTGACGTTGACCGGCTTTCCCGTCGCGCCAGCGGCCTCCAACAGGTCGGTCTGTCTGCAGAGAAAGGCGGGAATCTGCAGAACATCCACGACGCTCGCCGCGGGAGCACATTGCTCCGGCGTGTGGACGTCTGTGAGCACCGGCAGACCGGTTGCTCTGCGCACTCGGTCGAGTGCTTCGAGCCCCGCATCAAGCCCGGGACCGCGAGCCGCTCCGCGATTGGATCGGTTCGCCTTGTCGAAGCTGGCCTTGTAGATGATGCCCCCAGGAATCTTTGTTGCGAGCTTCGCCAACGCCTCACCCACGCGCAGGTTGAGATCGTCGCTCTCCAGCACGCATGGACCGGCGATCAGGAAAAGCTTGTCTGCCGGAAAGAGTTCCGCCACGCTATTCGCCCGCTTCTAGGGGCGCGCGCTTCCGGGTGTTTCTGGTTGGCGACTTCGCCAGGACTGCGGCTCCGATGAAGCTCGCGAAGAGTGGATGCGGGCGCGTCGGACGCGATTGAAGCTCGGGGTGGAACTGGCAGCCGATGAACCACGGATGCGTCTGTAGCTCCACCATCTCGACCAGCGATCCATCGGGCGAAAGCCCGCTCAGATTGAGTCCGTGCTCTATGAACTGGTCGCGGTACTTGTTGTTGACCTCGTAGCGATGCCGATGGCGCTCGCTGACCTGTGGAGCGCCGTAAATCGCGGCGGCCTGCGTCCCTACTCCGAGTCTGCACGGATACGCCCCAAGACGCATCGTACCGCCCATGTCGGTGACGTGCTGCTGGTCCTCCATCAACGAGATGACGGCATCGCCGCACTCGGGCGCAAACTCGCTGGAGTGGCTGTCGGACAAGCCGATCACGCTGCGCGCGAACTCGATGATCGCTGTCTGCATTCCCAGGCAGATTCCAAAGAAGGGCAAGCCCGACTCGCGAGCATAGCGAATCGCTTCGAGCATGCCCTCGACGCCACGCACTCCGAACCCGCCCGGAACGAGCACACCATGGAAATCAGCCAGAAGCTCGCGTGTTTTTTCCCTGCTGGTGAAGAGGTCGCTGGCAAGCCATGAGATATCCACCCCGACATCGTTGGCGATGCCGCCATGAATGAGCGCTTCCTGCACGCTCTTGTAGCTGTCGACGAGACCCGTGTATTTCCCGATCACCGCGATCTTCACGCGGCCGTGCGGATGGAGCACTCGCTCGACCATGCCACGCCACTTCGAAAGATCCGCGGCGCGGCGGCCGAGCAGACCCAGCTTGTGCATCACCCGCTCGTCGAGCCCCTGCTCGTGGAACAGCAGCGGTATCTGGTAGATGGTGGGCACGTCCCGGCTCTCGATTACCGCCCCGAACTCGACGTTGCAGAAGAGCGCGATCTTGCGCTTCACTTCCTCGGATAGGGCGCGCTCGGTTCTGCAGATCAGGATGTCGGGCTGAATTCCGATCTCCATCAGCTCTCTCACCGAGTGTTGTGTGGGCTTGGTCTTTACTTCGCCGGCGGCGGCGATATAGGGCACGAGGGTGAGATGAATGAAGATGGCGTTTTCCCGTCCGATCTCATGGCGGTACTGACGAATCGCCTCGAGGAACGGCAGCGATTCGATATCGCCGACCGTGCCGCCGATCTCGACGATGACGACATCACTCTCCGGGGCGAGACGCTTCATCGCACCCTTGATCTCGTCGGTGACGTGGGGAATCACCTGCACCGTCGAGCCGAGGTATTCGCCGCGGCGCTCCTTTGTGATCACGTTGAGGTAGATGCGGCCAGTCGTGATGTTGTTTGCCTGCGCGAGCGACCGGTCGATGAACCTCTCGTAGTGGCCGAGATCGAGATCTGTTTCGGCCCCGTCGTCAGTCACGAACACTTCGCCGTGCTGGAAGGGCGACATGGTGCCCGGATCCACGTTCAGATATGGGTCGAATTTCATGATCGTCACACGCATTCCCCGCTCGACGAGAAGCCGTCCGAGGGAAGCCGCCGCGATCCCCTTTCCGAGCGAGGAAACAACCCCGCCGGTGATGAAGATGTAGCGCGTCTGTTGGCTGGAATTACCTTGCATTGGTTGCTGCTCCCGTCATAAAGGCATCCCAGCGCTCATTGGCGTGCGCAAGGTCTTCTTCCGTGTCGATACCGCTCGCCGGGGCTTCGTTGGTGACTGCCACCCCAATGGGCAAGCCGGCGGCCAGCGGCCGCAACTGCTCGAGACGCTCGATCTCTTCCAGCGGATGGGGAGGCAACGAGACCCATTCCCGAAGAGCCTCCCGCGAATACGCGTACACCCCGATGTGCTGCAACGTCCGCTCGGACAGCTTTGCCCGGTCGGCTTGATCCCGGAGAAAGGGGATAGGCGCTCGCGAGAAGTACAGCGCCCGTCCATCGTCGGCCACCACAACCTTAACGAGGCTGGGGGTATCGAGTATCTCCTTTCTGGCCCGGGAAGCCGCGGTGCCCAGGGGGAACGTCCTGGAAGAGACCAGCTCTGCCGCGCCGCGCACCGCTTCGGGTCCGATGAACGGCTCGTCGCCCTGAACGTTCACGATCGTGGTGTATCCCTGGAATCGCGGCAGAGCTGCAACTTCCGCGACGCGCTCTGTGCCGGACGTGTGTTTATTGCTGGTCATAGCGCACTCAGCTCCGGCCTGCCGAACCGCCGACGCGACCAATTCGTCGTCCGTAGCCACGACGACGGCATCAGCGACGTTCATTTGAGAGATTCTTTGCCAGACCCGGACGATGAGGGGGAGTCCGGAAAGGAGACGGAGCGGTTTGCGGGGAAGGCGCATTGCGCCGAGGCGTGCCGGTATGACTACTAGCGTCCCCATTACCCGCCCGTTTTCGCGCGACACGATGCAAAAGTCACGCTCAGTAATATACCAAAGGGGGACAACCGGAGCAAACTAGTTTTTTTGGTCAGAGCGAGAGCGAAACTCCCACCGTGAAGGCCGATTTCCGCGAAAATGGCGAGCGAGTCTGGGCCGGATCAATGGTGTAGTCGACCCGGAAGAAGCTCACGCCGAGGCCGACACCAAGATTCTGTATCAGGGATGGGAGCCCTCCGACTCCGGCATTGCCGGCCGCGTATCTGAGTCCGATGTACGGGCTCCCGACGAACGGGAGCTGAACCCGATCGATCGGAATCGTGTAATCGCCCTGCACGAACAGGAGGCGGTCGCCGCCAAGCGCGAGAAGATCTACGGTTGCGAGCGTAGCCGCCCCGCCGAGATAAGCGAACCGCTGAGCCGGAACGTTGCCCGATGCCCGGGTTGCGACGCCATGCGCCTTCACCGCAAAGGTCTGCGTGCCGAAGGTCGGAAACGAGAGTCGGCCGTCGAGGGTTGCCTGGGTAAAGGAAGTTCCCGGCTGGGGCTCGACGCAGATGCCTCCGACGGGGACACCGGAGCAATCAGGCTTGAGAGCCGTGCGGATGGTTTGTTCGAGCATCCCATCAAACTTCGCTTCCAGGCCGCCTTGAAGGACCTCGATCCCTGCTCCGCCAATGGCCGAGGTAATGCTTCCCCTGGCCACGCGCGGATTCGGCCTCCGCATCCTCAGATCGCCTTTGCGGCCAAAGACACTCCATGGGGATTTGGTCGGTGCGAGGGATCCGGTCGACCAATCGCGTTCGATGTTGCCGCCGATGAACGGAGTGACGGTGAGTCCACTGCTCGTGATGGCGCGCGCAAATCGGGCAGTCGCGCGATCGCTCCGATAGTAGTTGCGGGAGTCGCTCCCCGCGAAGAACGCCGCCGCCGAGTTCGTCAGATCACCGCGAATCCACGCGTCGTTGGTGAACGTTCCCCGTCCGACGTAAAACTTCAGCTCGTTCTCGTTGCCTGGCCGAAGGCTTCCCTCGAGCGACGGATCCCACTTCCCCAGGTTCGAGCGGTAAGTGACGAGCCCATCGACGTCGACTCTTGCATCGTTCAGCTCGAGCTTCGGGCCCCACGGGAGCGCGAGACCATTCACTCGATCATAGGTCGGAATCCGGAGACCGACCCCGAGTGGGAGCGCAATCGGCGACTCGTGGTAATCGGCGTACCCCGTATCCGGTGCAGCAGTCGTGTCTTGTGCCTTGGCGGCAGACATCGCCCCGGCGAGAGCGAAGCCAACCGTGACCGCTGTGCGCGCCTTCATCGCGAGGCCCAGGAAAAACGTGACCGCCGTGCGAAGCTTTATCCTGAGGCCCAGGAAAAACGTGACCGCCGTGCGAAGCTTCATCGTCCGATTGTTAAAAAGTTTCGAAGAATCTCCTTACCGCTCTCGGTAAGGATCGATTCCGGGTGGAATTGCACACCCCATACCGGATGCTCGCGGTGCCGAATCGCGTGTATCTCTGTGGAGTCGTCTTTGGCCCGCGCTACTATCTCCAGCTCGGCCGGGAGCGAGTCAGTCTGAACCACCAGGGAATGATACCGCATCACTTCGAGCGGGTTGGGAATGTTCCTGAATATTCCTTTTCCGTCGTGAGTGATGCGCGACGTCTTCCCGTGCATCAGCGTTCGTGCGCGCACGACTTTCCCGCCATACGCTTCGCCGATCGCCTGGTGGCCGAGACATACGCCGAGAATTGGAATCGACTTTCCCCAACGCCTGATGGCGGCGACGCTGATTCCCGCCTCCGACGGCGTGCACGGCCCCGGGGAGATTACGATGCGCGTCACGCCCATTGTTCCGATGTCGTCGACGCTGATCTCGTCGTTCCGCTTGACCACAGCGCTTTCGCCCAGCTCGCCAAGATATTGGACGAGGTTATAGGTGAACGAGTCGTAGTTATCGAGTACGAGCAGCATGGTTAATTCTACGTGAGAAGGATCATGCGCGGGGATGAAACTGCTTGTGCACCGACCGCAGATACTCGCGGTCGACGTGGGTGTAGATCTGGGTGGTCGAGATGTCCACGTGACCGAGCATCTCCTGAACGGCTCTCAAATCAGCGCCTCCTTCCAACAAGTGCGTCGCGAA
>Ga0193707_1000405_pt1 | contig 14605 bp, 14 predicted proteins | sample U3c2metaG_FD_143043 | JGI IMG/M metagenome (GOLD analysis project Ga0193707, IMG submission 143043) | Soil microbial communities from a riparian zone of the East river system, Colorado, United States - U3c2 | ecosystem: Environmental > Terrestrial > Soil > Riparian zone | place: USA: East River... | reverse complement strand
GTCGGTGCCACCGTCACCCACGCCATGGGAGGCCCCCATGCACACCGGCACGGACCAGGCGAGCACGCGAGCAGGCTCCCGTTCAGCTCGCAGCGCGCAACATCTGGCTCGCCGCCCACGACCTCTGGCGCAACGCCGCATGACCCAACAGACCCCAGAGCCGGCACCCATCGTCCTCGGCAAGACCGAGATCCTCACCCACATCGCCAAGTCGCCGAGGAGCTCGCTGCACGAGACCTGACTTGCTCATTGGTTGTTGTGGGCGGCCCGTACATGGCTCTGCACGATCTGCGCGAGTCGGCCGCGGACGTCGATTCCTTGACCGTGCTCACCGCCGAGCTGAAGCCATCGTCCGCCAGGTCGGGGAACGGCACGGCCTGCGTGCCACCTGGCTCAACGACTCAGCCACGATGTTCGCTCCGGTCGGGCTGGACCTCGGCGCGTGTGAACTGCTGTTCGAGCACGAACACCTGGCGGTCCTCGGCCCATCGCCTGGTCAGGTGTTCTTGATGAAGTTGCTGGCCGGCCGCGCACCCGATCACGACGACATGGTCGCGTTGTGGCCTCGATGCGGGTTTTCTGACGCGCAGGCAACGGTTGAGGCCTATTGCGCGGCCTATCCGTTCGAGGAGCACGAATTCGGGCGGGCGTTGCGGATTCCGGAGGTCCAGCTGGATTGGACGGAATAGATCTCCCGGGCGGGTCAAAACACTCGGGGCGGCTCCGACCATGGGGTAAGAGCAGGCACAACCGAGGAGACGGTCATGGCGAAGGTTCGGGTCGAGAACTTCACGATCACGACGGACGGGTTCGGGACCGGTGTCGGGCAGCGGTTGGAGGCGCCGTTCGGGGACGGGATGGAGGGGCTGCACGACTGGATGATGGCGGCCCTGGAGGACAAGGCGGCCGGGAAGACCGGGATCGACGTGGAGCAGGTCGGGCGATTCGAGGAGGGCATCGGCGCGACCATCATGGGGCGCAACATGTTCGGCCCGGTGCGCGGACCGTGGGAGGACGAATCATGGACGGGCTGGTGGGGCGACAACCCGCCGTACCACCATGATGTCTTCGTGCACACGCACCACTTGCGTCCGTCGCTGCCGATGGAGGGCGGTACAACGTTCCACTTCACCGACGACCCGGTCGAGACCGTGCTGGCGCGGGCGTTCAAGGCCGCCAACGGACAGGACGTGCTGGTCGCGGGCGGCGCGTCGACGGTCCAGGAATACCTGCGGGCCGGGCTGATCGACGAGATGCACATCGTCGTCGCGCCGATCCTGGCCGGTGCCGGCGTACGCCTCTTCGACAACGTCGCCGACACCCTGGGCAACTACAAGGTGGCCAAGACCGCCACCTCCCCCAGGGCCACCCATGTCGAGATCGTCCGCCGGTGATTTGATGGCCGCATGACCACGGTTCTGCGCTATGCGGCCTTCACCACCGATGCGTCCGGGGGTAACCCAGCGGGCGTTGTCCTCGATGCGCGTGGGCTGGACGACCAGACCATGCAGGCGATCGCGGCCGAGGTCGGATACTCCGAGACCGCCTTCCTGACAGACAGAGCGGTGCGCTACTTCTCCCCCAAAGCAGAGGTCCCGTTCTGTGGCCACGCGACCATCGCGACCGCAGTCGCCCGGGCCGAGCTGATCGGCTGCTCGCGTACATGCTCGAGCGAGACCTACGACATTGCAGCTGGTGTGGCGTGAGTCCGAGTCCGTGTTCCACGTGCGCGACCCGTTCCCGGTCGGCGGCGTGGTCGAGGACCCGGCGACAGGTGCCGCCGCGGCCGCGTTCGGTGCCTACCTGCGCGAACTCGGACAGCCTCCGGTGAGAGCCCGAGCATCTCAACGCCATCACCCAGTACGGCGCGCACCCGCGCGGCGATCTGGGCAGCCGGAGTCGCGTCCGGCAGACCGGCGAGCGCACCGTTGATCCGCTCCAACGCGTCGTCGGGCTCCAGGAAGAAGTCCCCACTGATCTGTGCCTGCCGTACCTGCTCGCCAACCACCTCGAGATCGGCAACGACGAGCTTCCCACCCGGCACCTTGTACTCACCATCCACATCCATCGACAACCCCTCCGAGGCGGCGGATGTTCCCCGGACCCGTTGCCGCCCGCGCTCAGCTAGTTGCTGCATGCAATCAGCTGGCGCCGATGGTGGCGAACACCTCACATCGGGGCGACTTCGCCCTAGACTCCCGACCATGGCCGAGATGAGCATGAACAAGGCGATCCACGCGGCGTTCCGGCGGGACCTGGGTCGCTTCATTGACGCACTGGAGCGGTTCCCGGCCGGGAACCGCCAGCGGGCCGAGCAGTTGGCGACGGCCTGGGCGAACTTCGACGACCAGCTGACCCGGCATCACGAGGGTGAGCACGACATCTCCTGGCCGGCACTGGAGGCGGTCGGGGTGAGTCACGACGTACTCCAGCAGATGGACGCCGAGCACGACACGATGGCGGCCGCACTGGCCGGCGCGCGGACCACGATGGGGGTGCTGCGCGGATCGGCGAGTGCCGAGGACGCGACGGCCGCATTGGCCGCGATGCAGGAGCTTCAGCGGGTGACCGTCCAGCACTTCGAGCACGAGGAGGCGGAGATCGAGCCGGTCTACCTGGCGAAGAAGGACACCGCCGAGATCAAGGCGATGGGCCGCGAGTTCGCCAAGGTCGGCCCGGTCAAGGGTGGCACCTTCTTCGCCTGGGCCCTCGACGGCGCCTCCCCCGACGAGTCCGCCGCCATCACCGGCACCGTCCCCAAACCGGTCCTCACCATCATCACCGGCGTCTTCGGCCGCTCCTACCGAAAATCCGTAGCCCCGGTCTGGCACAGCTGACCAGCGGACCGCCGGCACTCACCAATCGAGGCCAGCCGCGCGAACTCACCCTCACACCGACCGTGTGAGCGTCCGCGGGCAGCGTTTGATGAGTGCCGGCGGTCCGGTCGAGCTCGGTCCCGGCGGCGACCTGGGCGCGGAAGATGTCGCCGGTGGAGATGGCAGGCACCCCGAGCCGTCCGGCGAGATGGTCGGCGTGGGTTCCCTTACCGGCACCCGGCGGTCCCATCAGGACGATGATCGTCACGGTGCGCTCCCCTGACTCTTGGTAAGTTCCCAAGAATATGGGAGCTTTCGGCCGTGCGGTACGGCATGCATCACTCCGCACCGCACGGACAGCTGACACCGCGCGGAACCGTCCGTACCGCTGAGAAATCGCTAGCTCTCGAGCAGATCTCACATCTCCGGGCGGAGTTCGACGGTGTCGCCGGGACCGGCGAACCTGGCGGCGAGCTCCTCGGCCCGCTCGCGGGTCGCGCAGTCGAGGACGAAGAACCCGGCCAGGTGCTCCTTCGCTTCGGCGTACGGACCGTCGGTGCTGACCGGCCGCTTCCCTTCCCAGCGGTAGATCCGCGCCGACCGGGGCGAAGCCAGCGCCAGCCCGCTGACAAGCTCACCGGAGGCCGACAGCTCGGTCAGCATTTCCTCGAACTCCTTGCCCATCGCCACCCGCTCGTCCGCCGGGATCGCCCGGCCGATCTCGGTGAAGTCGATCGTCGGGTGATCCCACGGCTGCGGGTTGGAGTGGATCAGCACCACGTACTTCATGACAACCTCCAGTGCGCTCAGCCGGTACGCCGTACTGCGTCCAGCACCGATGACGTCGGAGCAACCACTCGGCGCTCGACATTTCTCCCGGATGTATCACAGGTCACATCCGGTCACACAGGCCCGGCCGGGATCCGTCAGTGGGTCAGAACCCCAGAGACGAGCGGAGAGCAGCATGAACACGATCTTGGTGACGGGTGGCACGGGGACGCTGGACCGGCAGGTGGTTCCGCTGATCCAGGCAGCCGGGTGGAAGGTGCGGGGGCTGAGTCGGCACGCCCACGACCGCGGCGACGGTGTCGAGTATCTGGCGGTGGATCTCCTGAAGGAGGACGGGATCGACGCCGCAGTGGATGGAGTGGACGTCGTCCTGCATCTGGCCGGCGGACCGAAGGACGACGACGTCGGCACCCGCAATCTGGTACACGCGGTCGAGCGAGCCGGGGTCCGTCATCTGGTGCACATCTCGGTGACGGCAGTGGACCAGTTGCCGCTGACATACTTCAAGTCCAAGCTCGGCGCAGAGCAGGCAGTGCGCCAGTCCTCGGTGCCGTGGACCGTTCTGCGGGTCGCGCAGCTCCACGACTTCGCCTGGAAGACAGCGCAGATGATGGCCAAGCTGCCGGTCCTGCCCGTCCCCGGTGGCGTTCGTTTCCAGCCGGTGGACGCGGCGGACGTCGCGCACCGGCTGGCCGAACTGGCCCTCGGCGAGCCGGCCGGACTCGTCCCCGACCTCGTCGGGCCGAAGGTCTACAGCCTGGCCGAGCTCACCCGCGACTACCTGCGCGTCACGGGCAAGCACCGGCTCTCCCTGCCGATCCGCGTCCCCGGCAAAGCCGGCGAGGTCTACCGGGCGGGCGGCAACCTGACGCTGTCCGGCGCCGAGGTCGGCAGCCACACCTGGGAAGACTTCGTCGCCGCGCACTCCTGAAGGTAGGGATCCAGCAATTCGGACGGCTCCGGAATCGGGCCAGTTGTCAGCCGGCGAGCGATCCCGGCGAGCAGATCCGCGACTTGCACGCGCGGATCGGCCTTCGAGTCGACCTGCGTGAGCGAGAGCAGTGGCGGTGGGGCCGGAAAGACAGCTTCAGCAAGGTACGTGCGCAGCCGCGCTATGCGATGCCGGGTCAGAGCACTCTGCTCGTCGTGCACCACAGCAACCGATTGTTGCCCAGCACTCCAGAACAGCACGGTCTCGGCGAGCGCGGGCACCATCGGCTCGAGCGGCGGCGGGATCACCGGATCGTCGTCGATCAGCCGCACCAGCAGGTCTTCCACCTGAGCCCGCGTCACCTCGCGCAGTGCGGGCACATCGGACGGCATCGTCGCCAAGAACCGGTCGACGGCGGCATGGTCGATCAGCCGGAGCCGCTTCGTCCGCGTCAGGTCGACGAACGCCGCCAGGAAGCCGGTCCGATGCTGCAACGCGAGTACGGCGTCGGTGTGATCGCGGGCCAGGCTGGTGCCATCGCCGTACGACGGTTCGCCGGTGAACAACTCGAGGACCCGGGCGGCGACGTACCGGGTCTTGTCGATGACGTGGACGTGCGCATGTCCACGCAGGGTGGTGAGGAACCACTCGAGCTCGGACCGCTGCTCGGGTCGTAGCAACTGGTTGGACTTGTACTCGGTACGGCGGCGCAAACGGGGTCGCAGGACGGCGACCATTTCGGCGGCCGTGGGTACGGCGAGATCGACGCTGGCATGGGTGATCACGGGCGAGGCGGGATCCAGGAGGTTGGTCCCGGAGAATCCGGACTCGTCACACGCGATCTCGACCCACGACGACAGGTTGGTCATCAGGAAGGACTCCAAGGCTGACGGACTGCACGCTACAGGGAGCCCGTCGCGCGACGGGCTGTGATCAGACGCGGCGGTGTCATCACGCCGGACGTGATCAGTGAGCGGCAGCGGCCTTGGACATGCGACCATCATCGGCCGCGAACGGCCGGATCACCACCGAATTCTCAGGCCCGCAGGGCTTCTCAGGGCTTGCGGGCGAGCGCCACCAGCAGCAGCTGGGCCGCGCCGGTAGGGCCGAGGTGCTGATCGCCGCCCGGCCACCAGGCGGCCAGGTCGACCAGCCCGGGCTCCACCAGGTCGAGGCCGCGGACGAACCCGGCGACCTCGTGCCGGGTGCGGAACTGCACCCGCGGGAACGCCTCCCGCAGCTTCTCCTCGACCGCGGTCGAGTACTCGGCCAGCCGGCTGCCGTCGCGCGGGTTCAGCGGGTGGGACAGCGCCAGGTACGACCCGGACGGCACGGCGGCCAGATACTCCGCGATCACCCGCTCGATCCGGTCCCTCTCCGGGATCGACTGCAGCACAAGTCCGAGGATGATCCCGACCGGGCGGTTCAGGTCGAGCGCCGCGCTGACGACCGGGTGCCCGAGGACGGCGGCCGGGTCGGTCAGATCGGCGTCGGCGAAGAAGCTGGTGCGCTCGTCGGCGAGCAGCGCCTGGCCGTGCGAGATCGCGGTCAGGTCGTCGTCGACGTACACCACCGTCGCGGTCGGATCCGCAGCGACGGCGAGCTCGTGAGTGTTCTGCCGGGTCGGCAGCCCGGAGCCGAGGTCGAGGAACTGATCGATCCCGCCGTCGGTGATCATCCGGCCGATCACCTCGGCCAGCCAGCGCCGGTTCTCCTGGGCCAGCGCCGGCGCCTCGGGGGCGATCTTGACCAGTTCCTGGAACAGCCGGCGTTCCACCCCGAAGCTGTTCTTGCCGCCGAGGAACAGGTCGTACAGCCGGGCCTCGGAGGGCCGGTCGAGATCGATGACCCGGTCGCGGCGGGAGCTGTCATCGGGCGTGGCTTGGCGCGTGTCGCCCCACTCCGACATCGCCCCGATCCACCTCGCTCCCGAATCCGAAAAGCTCGATTGCCGGAAGGCTACCGGCAGCACGGACCGCGGTCGCAGCGGGGCTGCGTCGCGGAACCGCGGTCCGGCCGGTCCCACCCCACGGGAGATCCGGACGGACACCCTGGCAAACGCTCGCCAGGGACTCGTGGGTGTCCACAGACTGAGCGCCACATCCGGACCGCACCAGGCCCGGAGTGCAGCACATCCGGACCGCACCATCTCCGGATCCGGACCTCATCCGGACACCGCCCCGATCTCCCGGAGGAACCATGCATCGCCGGCAACCTGTGCTGGGGCGAGGCGGCCGACGGCAACATCCCGGCGTCGGACCTCAGACGCAAGGACCCGAAGCTCGCCGGCGGCTCCGACGGCGTCCGCCGGCTGACCTCGACGAGTCCCGCGATCAACGCCGCGAGCACGACCTACCCGACCGTCACCCGCGACCTCGACGACGACTCCCGCACCGGCCGGGCAGACGTCGGCGCCGACGACAGCACCGCGGCACCAGACTTCCACCGCTCACTCCGGCGGATGTCGGGCCGTGATGCGAACGCCCAGGCCATCACAATCACGCCGCGACTTCACCCGTACGCGGCGGGACGGACTCGGCCCGCAGTTGTGATGGCCTGGCGGTCCGCGATGAGTTTTTCTCCGGCTCGATCGTCTGAACAGACATCACCCGACGAGCGAGTCAGGAGGACTCGATGGCGAAGGTTGTCGTGGTCACCCACCGCCCGCCGGCCACGTCCGAGCCCGGCGTCACGTACGTCGACGATTTCGCGAAGGCACTCGCGCTCGCCAAGGAGGCGGCCGGCGACCAGTACGTCACCGTGATCGGCGCCACCATCGCCAAGCAGTGCATCGAGGCCGGCGAACTGGACGAGGTCCTGCTGCTCTACGCCCCGGTCATGCTCGGCGACGGCACCCGCCTTTTCGAGCACCCCGGCGGCCTGACCGTGCGCCTCGACCGCACGAGCGTGACCGAAACCCCGCTCGCCACCCACCTGTGGTTCAAAGGTCGCGAACTAAGATTCCGCGCCGTAGTGAGCAGGTGCTCAGTGCGGCGCATCAGGCGTGGAATCGTCAGCCACGCCCTACAAATCGGCGGCGGTCGGGTGCATCACGGCGCGGACCTCGACGGAGCGTCCGATGGTCCGCGCATCCGGCAGCAACTGTGCCAGCTCGACCGCCCGCTCGCGACTCTCCACGTCGATCAGGTAATAGCCGTCGATAGGCGCGCACGCTTCCCGATCGGGCATGCGAACGGCCAGTTGTGGATGGGCGAGCACCCCGCCGCCGACCAGTTCGCCGGCGTCGGACGCGACCCGTTCGAAGCCGTCGCGGCGCGGGCGCGGTTCGCCCTCACCCTGCAGGATCAGGAGGAATTTCATCGGCTCACTCCTCTCACTCATACGACGGAGTCGAGGGCGCGGTTTTGATATGATGGCCCGATGTTCGCGCGCACCGAGCGGCTGACCCTGCGCCGCTTCACTCTCGCCGACGCCGAGGCGTTCGCGACCTACCGATCGGATCCCGACGTCGCCCGGTACCAGTCGTGGGACGTCCCGGTGCCGCCGGCCGAGGCGGTGCGGAAGGTCGAGCAGTTCGTCCAAGGCGACCCGGCCGCGCCCGGTTGGTTTCAGTACGCCGTCGACCTGGACGGCGTACTCATCGGGGATCTCGGCCTCAACCTGGACGAGAACCTCCTGCAGGCCGAGCTCGGTTTCACACTGGCACCGGCGTACCAAGGCAGGGGCTACGCGACCGAGGCCGTCCGCGGACTGCTCGACCACCTCTTCATCGAACGGAAGCTGCACCGGGTGTCCGCCGAGTGCGATGCCCGCAACACCGCATCCGCCCGGCTGCTCGAGCGGGTCGGCTTCACGCAGGAAGGACTGCGGCGATCCAACAGCTGGTTCAAGGGCGAGTGGACCGACGACTTGCTCTTCGGACTACTTCGCCGCGACTACCTCAGCTGACCGCGGCCCACGCGCGGGCAGTCAAGCGGATCGAGCCATCCACCTCGATCGGCAGCCGCGAACGCACCGCCTCCCGCAATGCCTCCTGGTCCGCCTCATCCAGCGACCGCAGGTACGCCGGCGCGACCCCCTGCCCTCCCAGGAACGGCCGCCAATAGTCGTCGAACGACGCAAACTCCGTGGGTACGACGATCTCGTGCGTGCGGACCGTGGTGAACCCGGCGTCGCGGAACAGCCGCTCGAGGCCGTGCGGAGTGCAGAACGAGAACCGGAGACCCTCGTCCTGCTCGCGATCCTGCGGCCGGACGTCAGCCACCGCGTCGAAGAAATACCGCATCAGTTGCATGCCGTCCGCGTAGTCCCACACGTAAACCGCGACCGTCGAGCCGATCTCCCGCATCCGGCGGAGGGCCTCGACCCGCTCGGGAACGAAGTTGAGCACGAGCCCGGCAACGACCGCGTCGTACGGGCCGGTGGGAAGTTCGGTCGCCGACCGGACCTCGAAGCTCGTCCGTTCGTCGCTGACGGTCTGCCGCGCGTACTCGATGAAGCCGGCCGACGGGTCGACCCCGAGCACCGACGCGGGATCCGCCGTACGCAGGATCGTGCCGGTCAAAGCGCCCGTACCGCAGCCGACGTCAAGCCACCGCAGGCCGGAGGGCTGATCCAGCCAGGTGACGAACTCCGCCGCCACCAGCCGACTCCACCGACCTACGTAGGACTCGTAGATCTCTCCGCTCGACCACTCGCTCACTTCCGCAGGATAGGTCCGGATGACGGGAGTGAGACACCCGTCAGGGTCTCGGCGACCGACCACAGGCGGGCACTCGACTCCGCGTCCAGGGCGTTCTTCGGGGGCTTGACCAGGGTCGTCGGGCCGACCAGGCCGAGGCGGCCGGACGGGCCGTAGTACGCGCCCGGCCGGGCTTCCGGGCTGGTCGCCGCGAACAGCACCGGACCGTCCGGACCACGCCAGCCAGGTCTCCTTCAACACATCCTCGGTGTCCGCGACCGAGCCGAGCACGTTGTAGACGATCGAGAACAACAACTCCCGATGCGCGACGAACTCCTCGGTCGAACTCATCTCATCGTGTGCTTTCACACCAGCTAGGAGTCTTCCGGCCGCCGAAGTGTGACATCAGCCGAGGCTGGATTATCAACGCCGGCCGCTCCAGCATCACGCCGGGTCGTACGCCAGGTTCGGCCGCAGCCAGCGCTCGATCTCCTGGACGGACATTCCCCGGCGTACGGCGTAGTCCTCGATCTGATCGCGGCCGAGCCGACCAACGCTGAAGTAGCGCGCGGACGGGCTGGCGAAGATCAGACCGCTCACGGCCGCGGCCGGCGTCATCGCGAACGACTCGGTCAGACCGAGGCCGATCTTCTCCGCGTCCAGCAGGTTGAAGAGCTCCTGCTTCTCGGAGTGATCCGGGCTGGCCGGGTAGCCGAGCGCGGGACGGATCCCGCGGAAGCGCTCCGCGTGCAGATCCGCCAGCACCGGCTGCGCGTCCGGCTCGAACCACGCCCGCCGCGCCTCCAGGTGGATCCACTCGGCGAACGCCTCCGCCAGCCGGTCGGCCAGCGCCTTCACCATGATCGCCCGGTAGTCGTCGTTGCGTTCCTCGTACGACGCCGCAAGCGCCTCGGCACCGTGGATCGCGACACCGAAACCACCGAGATGGTCACCGGCCGGCGCGACGTAGTCGGCCAGGCAGCGGTTGTGCCGGCCGGCCGGCTTCTCGGTCTGCTGCCGCAGCATCGGGAAGGACGCGTCCAGCCCGTCCAGCAGGACGTCGTCACCCTTGCTGTGCGCGGGCCAGAACCCGTACACGCCCTCGGCGGTGAAAGAGCCTCCCGCAATGATCTCGTCGAGCAGGGTGTTCGCGTCGTCGAACAGCTCGCGCGCGACCGGCTGGTCCAGGATCGCCGGGTACTTGCCCTTCAACTCCCAGGCCAGGAACAGGAACTGCCAGTCGATCAGCCCCCGCAGGGTCTCGATGCTCGGCGACACCCGGCGCAACCCGGTGAACGCGGGCACCGGGAGTTCGCCGTACTCGACCGGCTCTTTGTTCGCGCGCGCCTGCTCGATCGTGAGCACCGGGCTGCGCTGCTTGTTGGCGTGCTGCTCGCGCAGCCGCTCCTGGTCGATGCTGTTGCTCTTGGCAAGCGCTTCGGCCCGGTCGTCGTCGAGCAGGTCGGACACGACGCCGACGACCCGGGACGCGTCCAGCACGTGCACGGTCGTCCGCTCGTACACCGGGGCGATCCGGACCGCGGTGTGTTGCTTGGACGTGGTCGCGCCGCCGATCAACAGCGGGAGCTTCAGTCCGCGCCGCTGCATCTCGGTGGCCACGGCAACCATCTCGTCCAGCGACGGGGTGATCAGCCCGGACAGGCCGACCGCGTCGGCACCCTCGGCGACGGCGGTGTCCAGGATCCTTGCCGCCGGCACCATCACACCGAGGTCGATGACCTCGTAGTTGTTGCAGCCGAGCACGACGCCGACGATGTTCTTGCCGATGTCGTGGACGTCGCCCTGGACCGTGGCCAGCACGACCTTGCCCTGGCCACGCACCATCTCGGCCCGTCCCTCGCGCCGGGCCTGCTCCTTCTCCGCCTCCATGAACGGCTCCAGGTAGGCGACCGAGCGCTTCATCACCCGGGCGCTCTTCACCACCTGCGGCAGGAACATCTTGCCCGCGCCGAACAGGTCGCCGACGATCTTCATGCCGTCCATCAGCGGGCCCTCGATCACCTCGAGCGGCCGCTTCCGGGTCAGCCGAGCCTCCTCGGTGTCGTCCTCGATGAAGTCCACGATGCCGTGCACGAGCGCGTGCGAGAGCCGCTCCTCGACGGTGCCCTCGCGCCAGGTCAGGTCGATCTCGCGCTGGGTGCCCTTGCCCTTCACGTTCTCGGCGAAGCTGACCAGGCGGTCGGTGGCGTCGTCGCGGCGGTCGAAGATCACGTCCTCGACGAGCTCCAGCAGGTCCGCCGGGATGTCCTGGTAGACCGCGAGTTGGCCGGCGTTGACGATTCCCATGTCCAGGCCGACCTTGCCCGCGTGGTACAGGAAGGCCGAGTGCATCGCCTCGCGGACCACGTCGTTGCCGCGGAACGAGAAGGACAGGTTCGAGATGCCACCGCTGATGTGGACGCCCGGACAGCGGTCTTTGATCAAAGGCAAAGCATCGATGAAGTTCTTGGCGTAGCCGTTGTGCTCGGCCATGCCGGTGGCGACGGCGAGCACGTTCGGGTCGAAGATGATGTCCTCGGGCGGGAAGCCGATCTTCTGCGTGAGCAGGTCGTAGGCCCGGCCGCAGATCGCCACCTTGCGCTCGACCGTGTCGGCCTGGCCCTTCTCGTCGAAGGCCATCACCACGGCACCCGCGCCGTAGTCGCGGATCCGCCGGGCGCGCTCGAGGAACTCCTCCTCGCCCTCCTTCAGGCTGATCGAGTTGACCACGCCCTTGCCCTGCACGCACTTCAGCCCGGCCTCGAGCACCGACCATCGCGAGCTGTCGATCATGATCGGGATCCGGGCCACCTCGGGCTCGGTCGCGATCAGGTTCAGGAACGTGGTCATCGCCTGCTCGCTGTCCAGCAGGTCGGCGTCCATGTTCACGTCCAGCAGGTTCGCGCCGCCACGGACCTGCTCCAGCGCCACGTCGACCGCGGCCTGGTGGTTGTCGCCTTCGATCAGCCGGCGGAACTTGGCCGACCCGGTCACGTTGGTCCGCTCGCCGATCATCACGAACCCGGTGTCCGGCGCGATCTTGAACGGCTCCAGCCCGGAGAACCTTGTGGTGTGGTCGGCCGGTACGACGGTCCGCGGCTCCAGGTCCTGGACTGCCTCGACGATCTGCTGGATGTGCGCGGGCGTCGTACCGCAGCAGCCGCCGACGATGTTCACCAGCCCGGACTGGGCGAACTCCTCGAGCATCCCCGCCGTCTCCTCCGGCGTCTCGTCGTACCCACCGAAGGCGTTCGGGAGGCCGGCGTTCGGGTGCGAGGCGACGTACGTGTCGGCGAACCGGGCCAGGTCGGCCACATGCGGACGCATCTCGGCCGCGCCGAGCGAGCAGTTGACACCGACAACGAGTGGCTTGGCGTGCTCGACCGAACTCCAGAACGCCTCGACCGTCTGGCCCGACAGCGTCCGGCCGCTCAGGTCGACGATGGTCACCGAGATCCACAACGGCAGGTGCGGCGCGACCTCGCGGGCCGCGGCCACGGCGGCCTTGGCGTTGAGGGTGTCGAAGATGGTCTCGATCAGCAGCAGGTCCACGCCGCCTTCGGCCAGCGCCGCGATCTGCTCGGCGTACGCGTCCCGCACCTGCTCGAAGGTCACCGCCCGGTACGACGGATCCTCGACGCGCGGGGACAGCGACAGGGTGACGTTGAGCGGGCCGATCGAACCGGCCACGAAGCGGCCGCCGAACTCCTCCGCGGCCTGCCGGGCCAACCGGGCGCCGGCGACATTCATCTCGCGCACGTACTCCTGCAGGCCGTAGTCGGCCTGGCCGATGCTGGTCGCGGTGAAGGTGTTGGTGGTGGTGATGTCGGCACCGGCCGCGAGGTACTGCCGGTGGACATCGAGGATGACGTCCGGCCGGGTCAGGTTGAGCAGATCCGGGTCGCCGGTCACGTCGTGGGTGTGGTCGCCGAACCGATCGCCGGTGTAGTCCGCCGGCTTCAGCTTGGCGCCCTGGAGCATCGTCCCCCACGCGCCGTCGAGCACCGCGACCCGCTGATCCAGCAGCTCCCGTAGCGCGGTTTCACTCATCTGCCGTCCCCTCCAGAAAAAAGATTCCGGAGGCGCCCTTCGCAGTCAGTGCTCCAGGTCGAGCGTGGCGGACCTGGGTCCGTTGCAGCGCCTCTCGGCCTGGTTGGCCCCATGTTAGCGGCGTCACACCCCTGGCCAAGCGTCCTGCCCAGATACTAAGACGCCTGTTCAACCCGTGGGCGTGCACTGCCTCAGTGCGCTGCCTCAGTGAATGAGGTCCTGGATGGCCGGGGAACAGAGGTCGGCGATGGCCTCCGGGGTGGCCGTGGCGATCGGGCCGGTTTTGTCGATCGCCATTGCGGCGCCGAGGCCGAGGAGCTGGGCGGTGATCAGGCCGGCCCGGAGACCGGCGTCCGGGCCGGTGAGGCGGGCGGCGACGGCGTGGGTGACCTGGTCGCGGAAGTGCTCGCGGATCAACGCGCGCTCGTCGCTGCGGCCGGCCGCGAAGACGACCCGGACCAGAAGGTCCTGGTTGTTGTCGCGGCGGTAGTTCACCAGCGTGAGTACGGCGTGCCGCCCGAGCTCCTGGTCCGGCGCGGCGAGCAGGAGTTCGGCGGCCTCGCTGAAGTCGGCGACCTGCTCGAAGAGTGACTCCTTGCTGCCGAAGTGCTTGACGATCAGGGCGGCGCTGACGTTCGCGTCGGCGGCGATCCCGCGCAGCGTCACCGCGTTGTACGGCTCCCGCGCGAACGCCTTCCGCGCCGCCCGCAGAATCGCGGTCCGCCCCGGGTCCGTCACGCCGTACCCACCTCGACCGGCGCGGGCTCCGGACGCCGGGCTGGGATCAGCAGCACCAAGCCGGCGGCGATCACGGCGGCGACGCCGGCGATCGCGAAGACGATCAGGTACGCCGACAACGCGGGCGCGACCTGACCGGCTCTGCTGATCGTCACTCCGGCCAGCACGGTCGCCACGATCGTGCTGCAGATCGCGGAGCCGATCGTGCGCATCAGCGTGTTGAGGCCGTTCGCCGCGGCCGTTTCGGTCACCGGCACAGCATGCATGATCAGGGCCGGAAGTGCCGAGTACGCCACCGCGGTTCCGGCCGACACCACGGTCGCCCCGGCCACGATCCCGGCGACATTCCCGCTGGTGAACAATCGGACGACGTACCCGGCCGCCATCAGCACCGACGCGATCGCCAGCGTGAACCGCGGCCCGCGAGCGGCCGAGATCCGGGCCGACACCGGCGACAGCAGCACCATCGCGACACCACCGGGCAGCAGGCACAGGCCGCTGACGACGATCGACTCGCCCAGGCCGTACCCGGTCCACTTCGGCTCCTGCACCAACTGTGCCGTCGACAGTGAGTTGGCGTAGAACGAGAACCCGATCAGCAGCGCGCCGAGGTTGGTGAACAGTACGGCGGGACGGGGC
>Ga0193707_1000404_pt1 | contig 14614 bp, 12 predicted proteins | sample U3c2metaG_FD_143043 | JGI IMG/M metagenome (GOLD analysis project Ga0193707, IMG submission 143043) | Soil microbial communities from a riparian zone of the East river system, Colorado, United States - U3c2 | ecosystem: Environmental > Terrestrial > Soil > Riparian zone | place: USA: East River... | reverse complement strand
GTTCGCGACCCTGCTGCCGCTGGTTGCAGTCACCGCGGACAATCACATCGTCGGTGCTCTGCTGGCCTATCCTCCGACCAACGTCATCGAGCAACACCTCGACTCCCAGCCCCCGGGCAGCGAGTCAGCGGTGATCAGAGCTTGCACCCGCGCGCTGGACAGCGATGACGGCCCTCCTCAGTCGAGCCGCGATGCCCTTGTGTGCCACGGGTAAGACCAGTCAGCGAGGGATGGCAGGCGAACTATGGGAGGACTGACGGCCATGACCGAGCCCATGATCTACAACGCGTACCCGAGCGGACCCACCGGCGAGTGGACCGTGTGGGACCATCTGAAAGACCAGGCCGTCACCACAGACGCCACGGAGGCAGAGGCCGTCCAGCTGGCCGACCAGCTGGAACAGGCGTACTGGGCGAAGTGAGCCGACCCCAGTTAGAGCGCGCGAGCGAGCAGCGGAGGTCGAGCACGTCGCGGGGCTCACCCACGAACGGGTCGATGTCAGCTCCGATGGCGATGCATCAGGAGCAGCAGGTCGTCCTCGGTGATGCCATCGCGCCAGATCGGCAGCTGTAGCATCGACGTCCACGCGCTGCTGACCTGTTGCCCGTCGTCCAGTCGTACGAATCCTCGGAAGCGCAGCGGCAGACGGCGGGTGGCCTTGGCGAGCTGGATCATGCTTTCTCGGAGCTGGCCCTGATCGATCAGCCGAGCGTCGCGTCCTTCGCTTCGGTGGCGGATCTCTGGCGGCAGGTAGACCGCTGGTGCTCCCTCCGCGAAGTCGAACTCCAGGCCGGCCTGATGGATCCGTAATTGGCCGTGGCCGCTGACCTCGACACCGAGGTAGACAGTCGGGTAGCCGTTCTCGAACGTGGCTTGCCGGTACACGTCGAGCGGAAGCATCGCCGCGTCGTTGGCCGTGCCGCGGCCGGCCAGTAGCCGCACTGTAGCGCTGCACGGTGGCGTGGAGCCTGACAAGGAGGCGACAGTCTCGGCGAGGGCGGAGACTTGCTGGCGCAGCGCGGCGACGAGGTCGTCGTCCAAGGCAGTGCCTGCCTGACCGATCTGGACCTCCTTCCACCTCTCCAGATCTTCGATGGGGAAGGAGTCGGGGTGGTCGTCGACAAGCGTGTGGTCCTTGTGGCACAGCAACAGCAGGTTTTCGAACTCATGGACCGGCTCGTAGTCAGGCACGTGCCGGGGACCCCGCAGCTTGTCCGAGCGGATGTGCGCGACTTCGACGTTTATCGACATGAGGTCGCCGTAGCGGCGTACCAGCGGCTCCAGGCAGTCTGGGAAGCCGCACCGGCTGGCGCTACCGAACAGAAGCCGCTTGGTCTTTTCCGACGGCTCGGACTTTTTACCGGGCATCGCTCAGCCGGACACTCGTGGCAGCTGGTTCGACGCCCCTCCGACCTTGCAAACTAGGCGTCCGAACGCGGAGTCAGGAAAGAGCAATCCATGTCCAGGACGCGCCGGCGCACGCGTTCTGCGAACTCCGGACACCCCGCGGCGCGAAGCGCTGTCGGAAGATCGACGGCGCCGTCCCTTTGGAACCAGTAGGTCATCTGCCTCACGATGACCTTGTCGATCAGAGCGGGCGAAGAATCGGCGGCGATGCAGAAGAAGTCGTCAGGGTGTTGTGGCTCGTACGGCAACGCGTCGAGCTGCCCCGTGGTCATCTTGTGCCATCCGCCGTCGACGGTCAGGAGTACCCCTGCCCCGCATGCCCTCGCCGCGGCATCGACGTGGGCGTCGCCTGGGTCACCCCCCACGAAGCTTCCATCCACCGTGTACTCGTCGACGCGCTCATCAATGCTCGTCCCGATCCGTTCGAACATTTGCACGATCACCCCGCCCGGAGCAGACGGATGGCGGTCACGGTACCGAGCCGTCGCCTCGGCTATGACGTCCAAGCTCGTCGAGACCGTGTACATCCCTCCGCCGGATTCCAGCTTGATGAGGAACAGCCAGTCGCGCAGAGTCCTCGAGAATAGGACGTCCGCGTCGACGAAGACCCGGGTAACCATGACCGGCAGGTTACCCGAGCCCTCCGTCACGTCTGGTCGAGTTCATCCTCGAGCGCACGCAGCTCATCGAACGCCTGCCGCTGCTGCTCGAGGCGGGCACGTTTGAAGGCCAGCACGTCGCTGAGCTTGAGGCGGTGATGAGTCCCCTTGCGGTGCGCTGGAATCTCACGGTTCTGGATCATCTTCATCAACGTCGGTCGTGAGATACCGAGCTGCTCGGCAGCCACGGTCGTTGTCAATTCCTCCGGCAAGGAGCCGATCGTGACCGACCCACCCCGAGCCATGACCTCGACGACTGTCGCGAGGATCCTAGCTAGCTCCGGAGGAAGTCCGACCGGGCGCTCAGCACTCTCGACAGCCAGCCGCTCAGGGTGGCCAGCAAGGGTCGCGAACAGCTCAGTGGCTTGGCGCCGTTCCTTTGCTTCGACAAGAAGACTCTTGTCCTGGCTGACAAATGCGGTGGCCATCTCAACCTCCAACAGGGATCTTTACAGTCACAAGTGAAGCACGTTGCACCTATAACTGCAAATAGCTTGCTTGGCGTTGGATGCCGGGGTCGGTGTTGTCGGACCCGTCGACCATGCATTTGCGGGGCGCAAGCGAAGCGTTGACTGCATTCGCTCGATCCATGCGCTAAAGTGAAGTTTACAGCGCGACTCCTGGCTCGCGCCTGAAGTGTGTGGAGTAGAGCTGTGAGCGAAACTGAGGTGTCGGGGTGGGCCGCGGGCCGGTTTGGTGCGGCCGCGCCGGAGCTGGCGCATGTGGTGCCCGAGGCGATCTGGCGGGCGCATGAGCGCGCGGTGGCGGGCCATATCGCCACTGAGGAGAAGCACAACGATGCCTACGGCAACGGTCTGGCCGCGTATCAGCACGAGGAAGTGCTCAACCTCGCCGAGCAGATTCCGGGGCTGAGGACCGCGAAGGGCAGCCACGCCAAGAGCCGGTTCGAGCTCCTGGTCGTCGCGGAGACGAGCGTCGCACTGTGGCCATTGCGCTTCGCCACTGACCACAAGACCGGGCATGTCAACGCGAAGATCAGGAGCGTGTCCGACTACCGGCGCGGGCTTCTCACGCTGGCCACACCAAGCTACGGCCGTAACCGTCAGCTCAGCTTCGATGACATCGACGTCGACGAGGCTGCGGCTGAGGCGGCCCGGGTCGAGGAAGACGCGATGCTCGAGCAGCTCCGGCGGTTCGGGTCGGTGGTCACGGTCGGCTTCGCGTGCAATCCGGGAGGAATGTTCGAGCTCGGCTGGGGCGACTGTGAACTGATCGACGACGGGTCGGGCCACATCTACTGGTCTCACTGGGAGAAGCTGGCTCGGCGCGGGCCGGGCGGCGGCTATGGCGCGGGGCGCGTGCCACTGCGGCCGGTCGACGGTCCCGGACCGATTCGCTTCGACGACGGCGCTCCGGCCGAGGACGACTTCGGCCTCTCCGCGCGGCCGCCGCTGTCGGATGAACCAGCGAGTGAACAGGTGGCGCCAGGGCAGGAAGCTGGCAGTGGTGACGAGCAGCAGTGAGCGACACGATGGACAACCACTCAGATCAGCAACTCTCCCGTGGTGACCCAGCGTCGCACGCGGCCGTCGCGGCCGCCTTCGACCCTGCCCGGCTGACGCAGGCGCGCCGCCTTGCGGGGATGACAAAGAAGGCGGTGGCGGACGCGCTCGGGGTTTCTCCGGTCGCGGTGGGCCAGTGGGAGGCCGGTACCCATCCCCCGCGGCCTGACCACGTCGGTGGCCTGTCTGACAGTCTCAGTGTGCCGCCGGCATTCTTCGCTGCCGGGCGGCCCTACGCCCGGCTGGAGAGCTCGGCAGCTCATTTCCGAAGCCTGCGCAAGACGCCGGCGATCCAGCGGGCCAAGGCGATCGCGTTCACCGAGCAGGTCTGGGAGCTGGTCTACGCGCTGGAGAAGCGGGTGCAACTGCCCGCTGTCGATCTTCCCGGATTCAGCGCGGGCGAGGTGAACAAGGACGAAATGCCGCGAGCGCCCGCTGCGGCGGCTCAGGAGTTGCGGCGACGGTGGAGCCTTGGCTCCGGGCGCATCCCTCAGCTGGTGCGGACGATAGAACGGCGCGGCATCGTCGTCACACTTACGCCGTTCGCCGGATCAGCGACCAAGAACGTCGACGCGTTCTCCACCTCCCACCTCCCCCGGCCTGTTGTCGTGCTGACACCGGACCGGGCCAACGACGTGTACCGGCACCGCTTCACCGCGGCACACGAGCTGGGGCACCTGCTGTTACACCCCGACGTCGCACCTGGCGACCTGCTGCAGGAGCGAGAGGCTGATGCCTTCGCCGCCGAGCTGTTGACCCCGGCTGCGGTCATCACTCCCCTGCTGCCGGTGCGGATGGACCTGCACGCGCTCGATCGGCTCAGCAAGGAGTGGGGCGTTGCGGTGGAGTCCCTGATCTACCGCTGCCGGGAAGTCGGGGTCATCTCAGAGCCGGCCTACCGGCGCGCGTTCCAGCGTCTCAACCAGCTGCGGCAACTCAACCTCTTCGGGGCGGAGCCGGTATCGGGGTATCCAGGCGAGGTCCCTACGCTGCTGCGCCGGGCTTTCGAACTCGCCGAAGCCAACGGATTGAGCCTGCGGGACCTTGCTGACGAACTGAAGATCAAACTTCCCCGCCTGCGGCTGCTGCTCGGACAGGAAGACCCGCGGCCACAGCTCAGGCTCGTGTGAAAGCTTTCGACGAATGGGGCGGCCATGCGGCCCCGCGTGGCCAATGGTCGTATCGAAACCGACTGCGCCGAGCCAGTCGGGTTTGCATTTTGGATCGACCCAGTCGCGTTTCGGCCTATCGGAAGGCCGAGCGCACCCGAATGAGCGACATGGCTGCCCGCCACCGACCTGCTCGGCGGGGCTATGTAGACTCGCGACAGTGGCTCTATGTAGGATGACGACTATGACTGACCTGCGGATCACGGTGCCCGTCCTGAAGGTGCTGCACTCGTTGATCGCGGCGAGCGACACGGATCGTCTGTATGGCCTTGAGCTGATGGATCGGACTGGGCTGAAGAGTGGGACGCTCTACCCTGTTCTGGCCCGCCTGGAGCAGGCTGGCTGGGTTACGAGCACGTGGGAAGATGCCGATCCTCGAGACGCCGGGCGCCCACGCCGGCGGTACTACAAGCTCACTGCGCTCGGCCATCGCGCGGGAAGCGCTGCACTGGGTGAGCTCACGCAAGTGCCCATCCCTGCCGAGCGGCCGCGGCGGCAGTCCGCCCGGCCGGCGTGGGAGCAGTCGTGACGCTGCTGTTGTGGCTGCTGGGTGTGCTGGTGGCCGCCGCAGTCTCTGAGGAGATGCTTGGTTGGATCCCCAAACTCTGTCGAGTCGTCCTGCAGCGTGGGGCGCGACGTCTGCCCAGCGAGTGTCGGGCGAGGTACGCCGAAGAGTGGGAGGCGGAGCTGCTCGCCGTGCCTGGAGGGCCGATCACGAAACTCGTCTGGACCATCCGGACCCGCGTCGCCGTACGAGCGATCGCCGATGCACGCGCAGCCGGCCAACCATCAAGGCGTGCAGTTGGAGCGAGTTGCGGGTTTGTACTTGCTGAGCCTGACCTGGATGGGATGAGACTTGCAGAACTCGTCGATCGGGCCCGCGACGGCGACGTCGAGGCGTTCGGTGACCTGTACGACGAATACGCGCTCACCGTCTATCGCAGCATCCATGAGCGGGTTTACTCCGGCGAGCTCGCCGAGCGCTTCACCTGTGAGACGTTCATCTCGGCGGCCAAAGGGTTGTCCGCGTGGCATGGCCAGGACTTCACCGCCTGGCTGGAGACGATCGCCCGAAGCTTGATGGTCGACTACTTCGTTCGGCCGGCCAAGTCCAGTTCAAGTGGTGACGAAGGAGATGGGGCATGAGCGGCGAGCTTCAGCCGGCCGGGTACGGCATCCAGTCTGGGTCGTTGCCGTCGGCCACCGAGTTGGCCGATGTCGTCGACATCGCCCTGGCGGCGGACGACGACTGACGCGCCGCGAGTGGTCCGGGCGCCAAGCTGTCCGGGCTTCGCTGCTGTCATCGGCTGAGCTGGTGCTTGAGTTGAGCGGTGAGTGTCTCCACGGGGTTCTCGTTGAATCCCTCCTCCATCACGGCCATCCGGTGCAAGCGGGCATCTTCTGGGGTTTCGTAGCCCTCGGCCCTGGTGCCGTCCATCCAGCGATCCACCGGCACTACTTGCAGGAGCCCCAGCCACGCCAGCATCCGGTTCGCCATGTACGCGGTGCGGCTCAGGCCGTAGTGGGCAAGCCGGTCGTCGCCGGGGATCGCGACCATCGGTTCGTTCGGCAGATTGTGAAGGCCACAGGCGACCATCAGCAGGACGGCGATCTCACTGTCCTCGAGAACATGGATCCAGCCGTTGGAGATGAAGGTGGCCGGGAGCTCGACGCACGGCTCGGCCGCGATGGGCACGCGATAGTCGAGCAGTTCCGGGTCAGCGTCGTCGCGGGCACCCCACTCGTTGAGCAGGGTGAAGCCGTCGTACTGGATCTTGCTGTTCATCTTCGGCAGTTCGACGAGGCCGGCCGTTTCGAGCCGACGGAGCGCTCCTTGCAGGTGGCGCTCCTTCTTGGTCCGAGCTGTCATCCGCTGGGCAGTGGTCGGCCCTGTGGTGACCGACGCCGAGGCGACCGAGTCGATCCAACTCGTCGCTCCCGGCTTTTCGGTGCGGATCGGCCGCGGGTTGTCGGGCCGCGCGCCATGGCGGTAGCGGATCTGGGCGTCCACGAGCGCGGCAAGGTAGAACCGCAGCGCCGGCCCCGACGACATGATGCGGGTGGCCGATGGCCGAAGTTCGCGCGGCGGCGCGTTGCGGTCGGACGTCACCTGCCATCCGGGGGGCGGTGTCGGGCGGTGAACGAAGGAGGTGCGGATCCGGAGCCGCCCGAAGTTGTTGGGCTCCGCAAGCCGGGCCTGCACACGTCCCGCCGCGACCTGGGCCGAATCCCCGAGTCCGCGCTGGAGCCGGTCGAGCCTCGCTTCGTAGATGTCGCGCTGCTTGGCGCTGGGTGGCCGGCTGAAGAGGTCGCTCCAGTAGGGGCATGACGAGCATCCGAACGGAAAGTCCCGTTAGGGGACGCACCAGCTAACTATTTGATGTTGTCCTGGCCTGGGTCGCAGGATCTGCCCTACGTTCGGCGTCTATGCCAGTTGAGTTCTTGAGTGATAGCGAGGCGGCCGTCTATGGCCGGTTCTCGGGTGCTCCGTCGCAGGCGGAGCTGGAGCGGTTCTTCTTCCTGGATGATGCGGATCGGGCGCTGATCGCTGAGCGGCGAGGGGCACACGCCCGTCTAGGTTTCGCTTTCCAGTTGACGACGGCTCGGTTCGTGGGGCGTTTCCTGGCGGATCCGCTGGATGTGCCCGATGAGGTGCTGGTGTATCTCGGTGAGCAGCTCGGGATCGTGGAGGTCTCGCAGGTCAAGCGGTACACCGAGCGGCGCAGCACGCCGTTCGAGCATCAGGAGGTGATCCGCGCGGCCTATCAGCTGAAGGAGTTCTCCGAGGCTGAGGCCGAGTTCATGGCCTGGGTGGAATCGCGGGCCTGGAATACCGGCGACGGCAAGAAGACGATCTTCTTCGACGGGGTGACGTGGCTGCGTACTCACAAGGTGTTGCTGCCGGGCGTGACCACCTTGGCGCGCCTGGTCGCCCGGGTGCGGGATGAGGCCACCGACCGGCTCTACGGCACGCTGCATTCGGTGCTGTCGCCGCGCCAGCGGATGATCCTGGGGACATTGCTGGTGGTGCCGGATAGTAGGCGGGCTTCGGATCTGGAACGCTGGCGCAGGGGTCCTGCGGTGCCGTCGGGCAAGAACCTGGAGAAGGCACTCGAGCGCGCCGCGGAGATCCTCGGCGTCGGTCTGGGGGCGATGCCGCTGCCGCCGGAGGTGCCGCATCGGCGGATGGTGGACCTGGCCCGGTACGGCATGCAGGCTACGGCCTCGACGCTGCGCCGGCATGGCCCGTCGCGTCGGCTCGCGACGCTGCTGGCGACCGTCGTGTATCTGGAGGGCAAGGCGGTCGACGACTGCCTTGAGCTGCTGGACCTGCTGGTCACCACCGAGTTGGTGGGCAAGGCCGAGACCGCGACCAGCAAGGAGCGGGCACGCCAGCATCCGAAGCTGGCCAAGCACTCGGCGACCCTGGCCGTGGCTGTTGAGACGTTGCTGGAGGTTACCGAGTACGGCGAGGAGCTGCGGCTGGATCAGGTGTGGGAGGCGATCGACGCGATCGTGTCTCGTCGGGAGCTGAGGGAGGCGGTCGCCGCGGTGAGTGAGATGGTGCCGCCACCGGGCGCCGATTCCGACGGGGAGATGCGCGCGCTGCTGGCCTCCCGGATCGCCACGGTGTCGGGGTTCCTCAAGACATTGACGTCGGTGATCGAGTTCGGCGCCAACGCCGAGGGCGCCCGGACGCTGGGGGCGATGAAGCAGCTGCCGCGGCTGCTGGACGGCCGCAAGAAGCAGGTCACCGAAGCCGACATCGACCCCGAACTGGTGACCGGGTCCTGGAGGCGGCTGGTGTTCAGGAGCCTGCCGAACGGCAGCAGCGTGGACAAGAACGCCTACACCATGTGCGTGCTCACCCAGTTCCATCGCCATCTCAAGCGACGCGACGTCTACGCCGAAGTCTCAGCCCGCTGGCGAGACCCGCGCGGCCAGCTGCTCGACGGCGCGCGGTGGGAGGCGGCCAAGGGCCCGGCGCTGGTGGACCTGCAGCTGCCGGAGAATCCTCAGCGGTTGCTCGCCGAGCACGCGATGGTGCTCCATCTGGCCCTCAACGATGTCGCGTCCCGGGCCGGGCAGGACGGCGTGGATGTGAGGGTGGACGTGACCGTGGATGCGGACGGACGCCTGCACGTGGCCAGGCTGGTCGCGCTGCCGGAATCGCCGTCCTTGACCGACCTGCGCAAGCGGGTTCTGGCCATGCTGCCGCGCGTCGACTTGCCGGAGCTGTTGTTGGAGGTGATGGGGCGCGTGCCGGCGTTCGAGGCCGCGCTCACCTCGGCCGCTGGTGGGGTGAGCAAGCTCGCCGACTTCCACATCTCGGTCGCGGCCTGCCTGACCGCTCAGGCGCTGAACATCGGCTACGCCCCGGTGGTCAAGGCCGGGACACCGGCCCTGGAGCGTGGGCGGCTCTCGCATGTGGCGCAGAACTACCTGTCGGCCGAGACCTACACGCTGGCCAACGGTCCCTTGATTGACGAGCAAGGCCAGATCGGATTCGCCCAGGCGCTTGGCGGCGGTCTGGTCGCCGCGATCGACGGGATGCGGTTCGTGGTGCCGGTGCCCTCGATCTACACCCGCCCCAACAAGAAGTACTTCGGCCGCGCACGCGGGGTCACCTGGCTCAACATGATCAACGACCGTGGGGTGGGACTCGGGGCAAAGGTCGTCACCGGCACGGTCCGCGACTCGCTCCACATGATCGACGTGGCGTTCCGGCGGGACGGAGGCCCGCGCCCCGAGATCCTGGTGACCGACACCGGGTCCTACAGCGACGTGGTCTTCGGCCTGGTCCACCTGCTGGGCATGCAGTACCGGCCCGCTCTGGCCGACATCCCTGATCAGAAGGGCTGGCGCATCCAGGACGCCGACTACGGCAACCTGTCCCGCTTTGCGCGCGGGAAGATCGACCTGGACAAGATCACACGGCACTGGGCCGACATCCTGCGCGTCGTCGTGTCGATCTACACCGGCGAGATCCGCGCCTACGACCTACTGCGCATGATCCAGCGAGACGGCAACCCGACCCCGCTCGGGGAAGCGATCGCCCACTACGGGCGCATCTTCAAGACGTTGCACATCCTCACCTACGCCCTCGAGGAACCCTACCGCCGCGACATCAAGGGTGTGCGCAACCTGCAAGAATCCCGCCACGCCCTGGCCGGGAAGATCTTGCCACGGCAAGAAGGGCGACCTGTACCAGCGCTACCACAACGGCATGGAAGACCAACTCGGCGCGCTCGGCCTCGTCTTGAACTGCGTCACCCTGTGGAACACCTTCTACATAGACCGGGCCCTCGACCAGCTCAAGGCCGAGGGATACCCGCTGGCCGAGCAAGACATCGCCCGGCTGTCGCCATTCGTCCGCCAGCACATCAACGTGATCGGCACCTACTCCTTCGCCCTGCCCGATCTCGGCCCCGCCGGCATCCGCCAGCTGCGTAACCCCGACGAACCGGACTGGGACGACGACATCCAGTAGACCCCCTGTCACCGGGACCAGGCCCCGGCCGCTCGCAGGAGCAGTAACACGAGCGGACGCCTGTGTCGATGGCAGGGCGTGTCGTCCTGCAGCAACACGCAGTGGAGTTGCAGGCAACCAATTCGAACGATAGAAATCCTGTTGTCTACACCGGTGCCGCGGGGGCCGCGCTGGTGCTTCCGCCCCTCCGTCCGTTGGAGTGCCCCATGCGCCGCGCCCACAGGTTGCTGACGTCTGCCCTCGTCCTGTCACTCCCGGCATCCTTCGGTGTCCCGGCCACGGCGCTTGCGCATCCACAGCAGGTTGCGCAGGTCGCCGTACCGCAGGTCGCCCGTCCAGTGGCCGGCCCACTGGCGCCACCGCTACCCGCTCGCGTAGCCAAGACGTCTACGACGACAGCCGCGAGCGGGAAGCCCACGCGAGTGCGGGAACTCGAGGACCGCCGTACGGCGTCGTCGACCAGCTACCGCATGTCCGACGGGACCACACAGGTCGAGTTGTCGACGGAGCCGGTGCACTACAAGGACTCCAAAGGCAAATGGCAGGACATCGACACGAAGGTCACGGCGGGTACTGGTGACGACTCGTTCGAGAACGCGAAGAACACCTTCCGCACGCGGTTCGGCAAGTCGACCGATCGACTGCTGACGTTCGAGTCTGGTGGTGATGGCGGTGAGTCGATCAGCCTGGGTGCGGCGGGTGACAAGCGCGCGTTGACGCCGCTGGTGAAGGACTCCTCGGTGGCGTTCGCGGACGTCTTCGGTACGGCGGACGTCCGGTACTACGTGTCCCGCACCGGCGTGAAGGAGACCGTTGTCGTCCCGGATGCGGCGGCCGCTGCCGACGCCGCGGACGGGTACACGTTCGAGTTGCACACGAGCGGTTTGTCGGCGAAGGCGGAGCCGGACGGGTCGATCGGGTTCTTCAAGAAGAACGGCGACGCGCGGCCGAGGTACGTGATCCCGGCGCCGAACATGTACGACTCCTCGGCGGCGAACCGGCTCGGGCAGCCGGGCTATTCCGAGAAGATCACGCAGACGATCAGTCAGCAGGGCGGCAAGACGCTGCTCACCTTGAAGCCGGACCAGACGTGGCTCAAGGCCAAGGAACGCGTCTACCCGGCCGTCATCGACCCCACGATCGTGGTCGTGCCGGACCCGACGGCCGCGCAGGACACGTCGATCTCAGAGGCGAACTCCAGCACGAACTACGGCACGAACCCGACGATGCTGGTCGGCGACGACGCGAGCCACAACACCTGGCGTGGCCTGCTCAAGTTCGACCTGTCGATGATCCCGTCGACCACGACGATCCGCTCAGCCGATCTGAACGTGCATTACGGGGCAGGCTTCGGCGCAGACGTGAAGTTGCCGTTGTCGGCGGTCAAGGTCACGTCGGACTGGGCGGAGTCGGCGGCGACGTGGTCGTCGATGAACGCGGCGTGGAACGGCACGTACGCGACCAACATCGTGCAGGTGGACGACCAGGACACGCTGTCGACGTCCTACGAAGGGCCGTGGAAGTACCAGAGCAACGCGAGCGCGGTCAACGGCTCGTTCTCCTATGCAACGACGGGCACCACGCCGGACTCGTTCACCTGGAATGCTCGAGTGCCGAGCGACGGTGACTACCAGGTGCAGGGTCTGTACTTCCAGTCGTCGGTCCGCGGCAAGCTGCCGACGACGCTCGTCGGTGCTACGTCCGACGGCCAGGTGACGACGCAGTCCACGACGTGGGACCAGACGGCCGGCGTCGCCGGGGGTGCGCAGTGGTACACGTTGGGCACCATCCATTCCCGGCCGGGCAGCACGACGCAGGTGAAGGCCACGCGGCAGTCCGGGACGACGGCGACGATCCCGGTCGCGGATGCGATGAAGTGGACCAAGTACTCCACGGCGACAAAGCAGGCCGGCGACCGGGACGGTTGGCATTCGTACGGGCTGGGTAGCTATGTCCAGTCCTGGCTGAACGGTTCGTCGCCGAACTACGGCGTGATGCTGAAGGCCGTCGACGAGAACCCGGCGACCGCGCCGGCCGGCGGCCTGTACTACAGCGCGAGCGAGGACACATACGGCGGCCCGGCCGAACCTGGTGATCACCTACGACGAGCCCGGTGTGGCGTTGAACCCGTCGTCGACGATCAACGCCAGCGGCGCGGAGCTGACCTGGAGCAAGTACATCGACCCGACACCGGCCGATGACGATGACCTGGTCGAGTACCAGATCTTCCGCGGCTGCCGCGCCCTGCCGGGGAACACCTGTGCCACGCCGGTCGGTGACTACTTCTCGACGACGGCGCCCGCGGCGACGGAGTTGGTCGGGACGGTGCCGCCGGACGTCACCTCGTTCGCCGACGAGACCGCGACACCGTCCTCGGCGACCGAGCCTGCGACGTACAGCTACTGGGTTGTGGCGCGCACGGTGGGGGACGGGGCGTCCAACGGCAAGGCCGCGTCGAACGTCCAGACCGTGACGATGCCGCGCGAGGGCCGGATCCTGCAGTCGTTCGGTGGCGACATCTCCGACACGACGCTGAGCAAGACCCAGCCGACGGTGAACCTGCAGCGTCCGGACGGCGGCACCGGTAACACGCGGTATTGGGTGCAGGTCGGTAACAACCATCCGACGTACGGCGACGAGCGTGGGGTGTTCGAGTTCGACACGTCGTCGATCAAGCAGGGTACGAAGGTCACCGACGCGCGGGTCGAGTTGTTCTCGAACTACGGTTCCGGCAGTGGCCGGGCGGACTTCGACCTGTACGGGCTGACGCGGGACTTCGTCGAGGATCAGGCGACCTGGAACCAGGCGACGTCGACGATCAACTGGACAGCGCCGGGCGGTGACTACGATCCGTCCCTGTTGGGCTCGGTGCGCCCCGACGGCAACGCGCAGCGGCTGACGTTCGCGGCCGCGACCAACCCGAGCCTGCTCACGAAGTTGCAGACGTGGGTCGACAACCCGGGCGACAACCACGGCCTGCTGCTGCGTACGCGGGACGAGGCACCGGCCGCGGCGGGTCAGCAGTTGATCAGCATCACCAACGGCGAGTCGCCCGACACGCTGTTCCGGCCGCGACTGTGGATCGAGCATCTGGCCAAGAACCAGGCCGAGACCTATCAGGCCGACGAGATGCCGGAGCGGTTCGTGCCGGGCACCACGATCACGACGCCGGTCACGGTCACGAACACGACCAACCAGACCTGGCCGACCGGGGTGCAGCTGTCCTACCGCTGGACTGAGCCGGGCAGCAGCACCGACATCACCGTGTCGGGTGACCGGAACTTCGTCCCGCTGGGCAAGGCATTGGCGCCGGGGGAGTCGGTCAGGCTGAATCTGCCGATCCGGACGCCTATCAATTCCGACACCGGCACGAAGCGGCTGGCGTACGACATCTATCTGGATCTGTGGACCGGCACGGACTGGTACTCCAAGACGGTCCCGCCGTCGTCGAACACGACGCCACCGTCGCAGGGCTGTGTCGTCGTTACGACCGGCTACTTGTGTGTTGACCGGTATGTCGAGGACCCGACGTCCAATCAGTTGGGCCTGGAGAAGTTCCTGTCCTACACCGGCGAGGAGACCGGCGGCGGCGCACAGTTCCTGACCAACCTGTACTCCGGGAACGCGGTGTGGTCCTACGACGCGCTGTCGAACCCGTCGATCGGTCCGTCGGCGTTCGTGCGGCTGGCGTACAACTCGATGGACGGCACGGACCCGGGCGCCGGGTTCGGTATCTCGGTGCAGCCGGCGACGCTGACCAGGCTGGGCAGCAAGTTGTCGGTGCCGACCGGTGGTAGCACGAACAACTTGATGACGTTCGTCGACGGCGACGGGACCACGCACACCTACAACCTCGACACGCAGACGGCGAACCTGCTGACCTACACCCGCCCGGCCGGTGTGGGCATGGACCTCATCCGTGACCTGACGGCTAACGCGGCGCACCAGTGGGTGTTCAGCCGTCCCGACGGGACGCGGTTCTACTTCAGCCAGGACACGGGCCGGCAGACGTCGGTGGTGGACCGCAACGGCAACACGATGTCGTTCGCCTATGACACCAACGGCCGGCTGACCACGGTGACGGACTCGCGCAATCGGCAGGTGCTGACGCTCGGGTACAACACCGCTGGACTGGTGTGGATCCGCGACACCTCCGGGCGGGCGCTGAAGTTCAACTACAACAGCTCGCACCAGCTGATCAAGCTCGAGGACGGCGGCGCGTTCGATCCCGCCACCCAGTCGTTCGGGGCGGGTGCTCCGGTCAAGGCGTTCCAGCTCGCCTACACCGACACCTCGAACAACTCCAACACCAAGCTGATCTCGATCAAGGACCCGCGCAACGCCGAGACCAAGGTCCAGTACTAC
>Ga0193707_1000403_pt1 | contig 14617 bp, 12 predicted proteins | sample U3c2metaG_FD_143043 | JGI IMG/M metagenome (GOLD analysis project Ga0193707, IMG submission 143043) | Soil microbial communities from a riparian zone of the East river system, Colorado, United States - U3c2 | ecosystem: Environmental > Terrestrial > Soil > Riparian zone | place: USA: East River... | reverse complement strand
GTACGTCATCTCGGCGCGCTCGGGCGACCCGTCGTACCTGCTGAGCGACCTGATCAAGCTCGACATCGGCCAGAACACCGAGCGGTGGCTGTTCCTCGGCTTCTTCTTCGCTTTCGCGGTGAAGGCGCCGATGGTGCCGTTCCACACCTGGCTGCCGGACGCCGCCGGTGAGGCGACACCGGGGACGTCGGTGCTGCTGGTCGGCATCCTGGACAAGGTCGGCACCTTCGGGATGATCCGGTTCTGCCTGGGCCTGTTCCCGAACGCGTCCCAGTGGGCCACCCCGGTCATTCTGGTGCTGGCCCTGATCTCGGTCCTGTACGGCGCGCTGCTGGCGATCGGGCAGACGGACATCAAGCGGCTGATCGCCTACACCTCGATCTCGCACTTCGGCTTCATCGTGATGGGCATCTTCGCGCTGACGTCGCAGGGCCTGACCGGATCGACGCTGTACATGTTCAACCACGGGTTGTCGACCGCTGTGCTGTTCATCGTCGCCGGGTACCTGATCTCCCGGCGGGGGTCCGCCCGGATCGCCGACTTCGGCGGTGTGGAGAAGGTGGCCCCGGTGCTGGCCGGCACGTTCCTGTTCGCCGGCCTGTCCAGCCTGGCGCTGCCCGGGCTGTCGCCGTTCATCTCCGAGTTCATGGTGCTGGCCGGGACCTTCAGCCGGCACAAGGTGATCGCCGTGATCGCGGTGCTCGGGATCGTGCTGGCCGCGCTGTACATCCTGCTGATGTACCAACGCACGATGACCGGGCCGGTCCGGGACGGCATCGAGAAGCTCAAGGACCTGAACGCGCGTGAGGTGCTCGCGATCGCGCCGCTCGTGGTCCTCATCATCGGCCTCGGCATCTTCCCGAAGCCGGTGGTCGACATCATCAAGCCCGCGGTCGAGTCGACCATGCAGCGGGTGGGCGTGACCGACAAGGCTCCGCAGATCCCCGTGACGGAGGGACAGAAGTGATCGCGCACATCCTGCCGCTGGCGGACTTCACGGCGCCCAAGATCGAGTACAACGAGCTGGCTCCGCTGCTCGTCGTCTTCGGTGCGGCGTGTGTCGGCGTACTGGTCGAGGCATTCCTGCCCCGGCAGCTGCGGCACCTGGCGCAGTTGGCGATCACGGTGGTCGCCGTGGTCGTCTCGGGGGTCCTGACCGGCATCCTGATGAACGGCAACAAGGAACTGATCGCGGCCCAGGGCGCGATCTCGGTCGACGGCCCGGCGCTGTTCACCTGGCTGACCCTGCTGGCGCTGACGCTGATCAGCGTGCTGCTGTTCGCCGAGCGGTCGGTCGACGGTGGACTGTCCGCGTTCGCCGGCCAGGCGGCCGCCGTACCGGGGTCCGAGGCCGAGCGAGAAGGTACAGCCGCGAAAGTCGAGCACACCGAGGTCTTCCCGCTGACACTGTTCGCGGTCGGCGGCATGATGCTGTTCGCGTCGGCCAACGACCTGCTGGTGCTCTTCGTCGCGCTCGAGGTGTTCTCGCTGCCGCTGTACCTGCTGTGTGGCCTGGCGCGCCGTCGCCGGCTGATCTCGCAGGAAGCCGCGATGAAGTACTTCCTGCTCGGCGCGTTCTCGTCGGCGTTCCTGCTGTTCGGCATCGCGCTGCTCTACGGGTACGCCGGGACGATGTCGCTGGGCGGGATCTCGGACGCGCTGTCCACCCAGACCGGTGGTGACACGATCCTGCTGGCCGGGACGGGTCTGGTGGCTGTCGGCCTGCTGTTCAAGGTCGGCGCCGTACCGTTCCACTCCTGGACCCCGGACGTGTACCAGGGCGCCCCGACGCCGGTCACCGGTTTCATGGCGGCCTGCACCAAGATCGCCGCGTTCATCGGGCTGATGCGGGTCTTCTACGTCGCACTCGGCGGGACCCGCTGGGACTGGGCGCCGATGATGTGGATCGTCGCCATCCTGACCATGGTGGTCGGCTCGATCGTCGCGATCACCCAGACCGACGTGAAGCGGATGCTGGCGTACTCGTCGATCGCGCACGCGGGCTTCCTGCTGACCGCGTTCGTCGGGCTCGCACAGTCCGGGAACGGCGTCCACAACGGGATCACCTCGACCCAGGCGGTGCTGTTCTATCTGGTCTCCTACGGTTTCGCGACCGTCGGTGCCTTCGCCGTCGTCACGCTGGTGCGCGACGCCGGTGGTGAGGCGACGCACCTGTCCCGGTGGGCGGGTCTGGGCAAGAAGTCGCCGCTGCTGGCCGGCATCTTCGCCTTCTTCCTGCTCTCCTTCGCCGGCATCCCGCTGACCGCGGGCTTCACCGGCAAGTGGGCGGTCTTCAGCGCGGCCTGGTCCGGTGGCGCATGGCCTTTGGTCGTTGTCGCTGTCCTGTCCAGCCTGGTGGCCGCGTTCTTCTACGTCCGGGTGATCGTGCTGATGTTCTTCTCCGACCTTCCGGCTGACGCGCCGGACGTGGCGCTGCCGGGCTGGCAGACCACGAGCGCGGTCGCCCTCGGTCTTGCCGCCACGGTGGTTCTCGGCCTGGTTCCCGGACCGGTGCTCGAGCTGGCGGCCCACGCGGGTGAGTTCATCCGTTGAGTCCGACCCCGCTGCCGGCCGAGAGCCTGGGATTCGCGTTCGCCGACGAGGCGCTCGAATCCCGGGTTCGTGCTGGGCTGGAGACCGTCGAGCAGGCACTGCGCGACGCGACCCAGTCCGAGGCACCGTTCGTCACCGCCGCCGCGCAGCACGTCATGGTTGCCGGTGGCAAGCGGTTTCGGCCGCTGCTGGTGCTGCTGGGAGCCGAGTTCGGACCGTCGCCGGCAGCTGATGACGTCGTGAAGGCCGCTGTCGTCGTCGAGCTCACGCACGTCGCGACCCTGCACCACGACGACGTGATGGACGAGGCCGCGCTCCGGCGGGGCTCGTCCACCGCGAACGCCCGCTGGGACAACTCGGTCGCCATCCTGTCCGGCGACTGGCTGTTCGCCCGGGCCTCCGACCTGGTCGCCGGCCTCGGTCCGGAGGCGGTCCGGATCCAGGCCCGCACCTTCGGCCGGCTGGTCGAGGGCCAGATCCGCGAGACCCTCGGTGTCGGCGAGGGGCAGGACCCGCTGGCCCACTACCTGTCCGTGGTCGCCGACAAGACCGGCTCGCTGATCGCCACGTCGGCGCTCTTCGGCGCCCGGTACGCCGGTGCTCCGGACGAGGTCCAGGAATCGCTGCGGGCCTTCGGCGAGGAGATCGGCGCCGCGTTCCAGCTCGCCGACGACATCCTCGACATCGCGTCGGAGTCCGGCCAGTCCGGCAAGACCCCCGGCACCGACCTCCGGGAGGGTGTCCCCACCCTCCCGGTCCTGATCTTCCGCGCCCAGGCCGACCCGTCGGACCCGACGGACGCGCGCCTGCTCGAGCTCCTCGACTCGGACCTGTCCGACGACGCTCGCCTGGCCGAGACCCTCGACCTCCTCCAGGCCCACCCGTCCTTCCGCCAGGCCGAGGACGACGTACGCCGCCGCGCCGCCGACGCCCGCAAACTCCTGGCCGACCTCCCCGATGGTCCCGCCCGCCAGGCCCTCGACTCCCTCTGCGACCTGGTAGCCACCCGCTCCGTCTGACTCGACTGCCCGTCGACTGGTGCCGACTCGCCCTCGCCGGGGTGAAGAGTCGGGTCACCCAGACTCCCGGCCAGGCGATCGGTGGGGAAACAAATGTGCACCTAGCGACAATTTTGTTCCCCGCTGACGCCGCCAGGATGGACGGGGCCGCGCGGTGTACCGAGAAGGCCTTCGGTCAGAAGGTGTTGTGGCGGCGCATTGCGTGGGGGCGGCCGTCGGGGTCGTAGACGTGGCGGGCCAACAGCCCCGCCCAGACGGACTGGAGGCGGGTGACCGGCCGGGGACGGTGTGGGCGGATTCGTCCCGAGGGTCGTGGCCCAGGGCAACCATTTGCGTGCCACTCGTCGAGAGTGGCGGCCTGGTGTTGCCAGTGTTTGAAACCGGCGACCGGGTCGAGCTCGGGATCATCGGTGCCCAGATGTTCGGACCACAGTTCTGATCGCAGGGAGCGGGCCAGGTCCTCGGAGTCGATCGCGCAGGTGAGTTCGCTGTCGTTCGTCCAGGATCTGCGGTTGAAGTTGTCCGAGCCGCACGTCATCCACTGATCGTCGATGATGCAGACCTTCGCGTGCACGTAGATCGGTACGCCGGCTTCGTTCTCGAGGTTGTAGACCGCCACGCGATCCGAGTCCAGCACCCGCAACGCCTCCAGCTGGGCGTAGCGGGCGGGCGGTCCGCTCAAGCGGCCGTCCTGATCCGGATACCGTGGCACGACCGCGATGATCCGCAACTCCGGTGACCGTTCCAGCGCCTCCCGCAGACCATCCGTCACCGCCGCGGACCACAGATACTGGTCCTCCACGTAGACGAGGGACTTCGCTCGCGCGAACGCCTTCAGGTAGCCCCGGGCCACACTGTGCTCTCCGCGCGGCGCGAACGGGAACCCCGGATGCTTGTGCGCGTAGGTCCGCAGGACCTGTACGGTGTGCGGCCCGGCCGCCGGCGGATCCGGGAAGGCCTCCGGCAGATTCGCGGGATGCCTCGGCATCCGGGCCAGCCGCTGGATCACCATCCGGTACGGCGTCCGGCGGTCCAGCGGATGCGCGTCGTCCCACCGTTCGACGAAGCAGCGCAGCAGATCGCCCACCGCGGGACCCTGCACCTCGAGCATCACGTCGTGCCACGGGGCACGGGCCCCGTAGCGCGGGTCCATCGGCGCCTGTTGCGGATCGCCCAGATGCCGCTCGTCGTCGCGTCGCCCGTGACACAGGTCGATGCCGCCGACGAACGCGACATCCGCGCCGGCGTCGTTGCGGTGCCGGATCACGAACAGCTTCTGGTGGTGCGATGCCAGCCGGCGAACCCGCTGGTCCAGCAGCACCTCGGCCCCCGCTTCGTTCAGTTCGGTTCCGAGCTGCTGGTTCTGCTGTGAGTTGAAGTTCAGATGGTCCGAGTGCGACCGCCACAGCAGCGCCCGGATCTCGACCCCGGCACGGGCGAGGTCGCAGAGGACCGAGCCGATGCTCGGACCGTCGTCGTACAGCACCTCGTCCGGATCGCCTCGCCAGTCGGTGAAGTACACCCGGTCACCCGGCTGCAGGGCGCACAGCTCGTCGTACAAGCGCTGGAAGTACGTCGCGCCATGGACGAGTGGCCGGACCAGGTTGCCCTCGGTCCAGGAACCGTCGACGTCGATGTCCGTTGCCGGGTTGCCCCGCTCCGCTGCGGTCAGGAACCACTCGTGCTTCATCCGTGCCCAGTGCCCACACAACACTCAGATCATGACTCGGGAGAGCGCCGTGGAGGACCCGAGCGCGGCTCAGCCGGCCGGTCACACCGCGGAGGCGGTCACCGCGGCGCGTTCGAGTGCGATGGTCCGGCGGCGGCGGTTCATGCTGTCCCAGGTGAAGATCGCCAGCGCGAGCCACACCAGGCCGAACCCGGCCCACCGCATCGACGACATCGCCTCGTGGAACACCAGGACGCCGACGACGAACTGCATGATCGGCGCGATGTAGTTCAGCAGCCCGAGCGTCGTCATCGAGACCCGGGTCGCGGCGGCCCCGAACAGCAGCAGCGGTACGGCGGTGATCGGTCCGGTCAGCAACACCAGCACCAGGTACCCGGTTCCTTGGTGCGTGACCGTCGAATCACCCTGCAGCCCGAGCACGGCGATCGCCGCCAGCGCGAGCGGGGCCACGGTGCCGGACTCGATCGCCATCCCCTCGACCGCCCCGGCACCGGCCTGCTTCTTCGCCAGCCCGTAGAACCCGAACGAGAACGTCAGCGTGATCGCCACCCATGGCGGCCGCCCGTTCTCGATCGCGAGCCCGACGACCGCGACGAACGCGATCGCCACTGCGATCCATTGCGCCGTACGCAACCGTTCCTTCAGGACGACGACGCCGAGCAGCACGGTGAACAGCGGCGTGATGAAGTACCCCAGCGAGGTCTCGACCACCCGGCCGTGGTTCACGGCCCAGATGTAGGTGCCCCAGTTCACCGAGATCAGGAAGGCTGCCGCAACCAGCGGCCACCGCCGTCGCGGCTCCCGCAGGAGCGCCTTCACCTGGCTGACTTTCCGCAGTACGACGACCAGGATCGCGATCGTCACCAGCGACCAGAGGATTCGGTGCGCCAGCAGTTCGATCGCGCCGGAGTGGTCCAGCAGCCTCCAGTACAGCGGAAAGAGGCCCCAGATCAGGTACGCCGTGAAACCGTAGGTGAATCCTTTTCGCTGTTCTGGCATGCCGTTAGCCTAAGCCCGTCTGACAGTCGCATACAGCTACTTTGCTAATGACGTGAGACGGGCTGGTGCGATGCGGTTGGATAGGGAGGTGGACACGAGGAGGCACGCGTGGGTGTGAGGACCGGTCTGGTCTCGGTGACGTTCCGCCAATTGCCGGCCAACGAGGTGGCGGAGGTGGCGGCGAAGGCCGGCCTCGCGGCGATCGAGTGGGGTGGCGACGTGCATGTCCCGCTCGGTAATCTGATCGCTGCCAAGCGGGTGAAGGCTCTGTCCGAGGTGCACGGCCTCGAGATCGCGGCGTACGGCTCGTATCTGCGGGCCGGCAGCGTCGACCGCGAGGAGATGCGCTCGGCGGTCGCCACGGCGGAGGCCCTCGGCGCACCCCGGATCCGGGTCTGGGCCGGCAACGTCGGTACGGCGGAAGCCGGCGTGGGGGACCGGATGGCAGTGACCCGCGGGCTGGCCGAGCTAGCCGACGTGGCGGCCACGGCGGGGATCGAGATCGCGCTGGAGTTCCACCGCAACACGCTCACCGACGAGATCGACTCGACCATCACCCTGCTGCTCGACGTCGGTGCGCCCAATCTCAAGACCTACTGGCAACCGCCGGTCGACCTGGACGACGCCGAGTGCCTCCAGCAGCTCGAGGCGCTGATGCCGTGGCTGAGCACGGTCCACGTCTTCTCCTGGTGGCCGTCCAACACCCGCCTGCCGCTCGCGGCCCGGGCGTCGTTGTGGCGTCCGGTCCTCGACCGCCTCGCCGCCGAGCCCCGGGAGATCAACGCCCTGCTCGAGTTCGTCGCCGACGACTCCCAGGACCAGTTCGCCAAGGACGCGGCGGACCTGCACAGCTGGGTCTAGCTCACCGGCAGGTAGCCGATGACGAGTTTGCCACCGTGGGATGGCCTGCGGAGACCCAGTAGCTGACGGTCTTCGGCAGCGGCCGCGCCTCGTCGGGGATCGCGCCGAAGCCGCTGCTCGCGGGCGGTCCGTCCTGGTGCGCGGCGAGCCCGTCGAACCGGGTGCGTACCCCGGGCCTGAGATTCGTGCTGCCGTAGGCCCACAGGAAGGGTTTCCCGACCGGTGTCGTGAGCTGCACCTTGCCACGAGATGCCGGGACGACCACCGTCCGGTCGGCCGGATGGTTGCCCGGTGTCTAGAGCAGCTGGCTGAGGGTGTGGATGAGCAGGCCGACCAGGGCGCCCACGACGGTCCCGTTGATCCGGATGAACTGCAGGTCGCGGCCGACGTGGAGCTCGATCCGGGCGGCGGCCTCGCGGCCGTCCCAGCGTTCGATCGTGTCGGAGATGATCGAGACGATCTCGCTGCCGTAGGTGCGGACGACGTACCCGACCGCCTCGGCGGCGCGGTCGTCGACCTTGGCGCGGAGGCTGTCGTCGTTCTGCAGCCGTTTGCCCAGGTCCTGCAGGGCCGCCGTCGCGCGCACCTGGAGCGTGCTGCCCGGATCGTTGATCGCGTCGATGAGCGCGGTGCGGACGGCGTCCCACACGGCGGTCAGGCTCGAGCCCATGTCGGGATGGGTCAGCATCCGGGCCTTGAACGCCTCGAAGCGGGCCATCATCCCGGGATCGTTCTGCAGGTCGTCGGCGAGCTGGCCGAGCAGCCGGTCGAGCGCCTTGCGGGCCGGGTGCGACTGGTTGTCCCGGACGTCGGCCAGCCAGGCCAGCGCCTCCCGGTGGATCCGGTCGATCACCATCCGGTCCACCCAATGCGGTGACCAGCGCGGCGCTCGCGGACCGACTACGTCGGCGAGCAGCTCGCGGTTGTCCCGCAGCCAGTCGTGCGCCTCGACCATGACCAGGTCGAACAGTGCGTGATGCGCGCCGTCCTCGACCACCGACTGCAGGAAATGCCCGGCGATCGGACTCAATGGCTCCTGCACGAACCGCGGCAGCAGCGACCCCCGGACGAACGCTGTCACGTCGTCGTCGCCCAGCTTCGGCAGCGCGGCGCCGATCGTCCGGGCGCCCTCGGCCACGATCCGCTCGGCATGATTGCCGGCGGCAAGCCACTCACCGGCGCGGCGGCTCACCTCGGCGGTGCGCATCTTCTCCGCGATCACGTCCTCGGAGAGGAAGTTCTCGGTGACGAACTGTTCGAGGCTCTCGGCCAGGCTGTCCTTGCGGGTCGGCACGATCGCGGTGTGCGGGATCGGCAGCCCGAGCGGTCGCCGGAACAGGGCAGTGACCGCGAACCAGTCGGCCAGCGCACCCACCATCGCCGCCTCGGCCGCGGTGTTCACGTAGCCCCAACCGCCCTCGCGGTGCAGTGTGACCACGTAGATCGCGACTGCGAGCAGCAACAATCCCAGCGCGACCGACCGCATCTGCCGCAACCCGCGCCGCCGGACCTTGTCCGCGGGGCTCAACGCCAATGTCGCCATACTCCGATCTAACCAAGTCGGCGGTGATGAAGTGCTCAGGCGACGGCCTGGTCGCCCCCTGAATTGCGGCTCTTCTGCTCGATGTGTGGGTGATTCGAGCGGCTTGGAGTGGGCGTCTGCCGTTGCGTGGCAGGGTTCGGTCCCGGGGTTTCGTCGGGGACGGGTCGTCGTGGTGGGCGACTTACCCGACGCCATTTCAGGGGTGAACCCCCATTTCAGGGGTGAGCCCCCTTTCAGGGGTCAACGTCCGAGGTGGTGGGTTCGCCTCCCGAAATACGGGGCGCCAACCCACACACTCGGACGTTGACCCCTGAAAGGGGGACTCTCCCGGCCTGAGGTGTGCTCGCACGGAGTTGCCCCGGCCGGCCGGGACACACCGACACCACCCACACATCAAGCAGAAGTGCCCGAATTGCGGACTGTGCGCCGTTCCATCAGTCCGGAGACGAGCGCCAGCGCCAGTCCCGCGACGGCCAGTACGGCGCCCAAGCGGCTCGGCCACTCGTAGCCGTAGCCGACGGCCAGTACGACGCTGCCGAGCCAGGCACCGAGTGCGTTGGCGATGTTGAGGGTCGAGTGGTTGAGCGAAGCGGCCAGCGACTGGCCCCCGTGAGCGACGTCCATCAAGCGAGTCTGCAGCGTGGGGACGAGGATGCTGGCGGAGAATCCCATCGCGAACACCCCGATCAGCGCGCCCGGCCGGGTCTGCGCCAGCCACCCGAAGGTTCCGAGGACGACGGCGATCGCGATCAGGCCGCCGTACAGGCTCGGCATCAGGGCGCGGTCGGCCAGGCGCCCGCCGAGCACGGTGCCGCAGGTCATGCCCACGCCGTACACGGCCAGCACGATGGTGACCGCGGCCTCGGAGAAACCGGCCAGTTCGGTCATCGTCGGGGCGATGTACGAGTAGGTGGCGAACATGCCGCCGAAGCCGACCATCCCGACCAGCAGGGCCATCCACACCTGCGGCCGGGCCAGCGCGGTCAGCTCGCTGCGGATGTTGACGTCGCTGCCGACCGGCTGCGGCGCGACCCAGAACCACACCGCCACCAGTGTGAGCAGTCCCAGCCCGCCGACCGCGAGAAACGGCGCCTGCCAGCCGAGCCGCTGGCCCATCAGGGTGGTCGCCGGTACGCCGACGATGTTGGCGACCGGGAGTCCGACCATCGTCATCGAGACCGCCCAGGCCCGTCGGTTGGCCGGCACCAACGACGTACCGACCACGGCGCCGATCCCGAAGAACGCGCCGTGCGGCAGGCCGGTCAGGAACCGGGCGGCCATCAGGAACTCGTAGCTGGTGGCAACGGCCGACAGGAGGTTGCCGAGCACGAACACCGCCATCAGCCCCAGCAGCAAACGCTTCCGCCCGGTCCGCGCGCCCAGCGCCGCGATCACGGGCGCACCGACCACGACCCCCAACGCGTACGCCGAAATGACGTGACCGGCGGTCGGGATCGAGATGTGCACACCGTCCGCGATCTGCGGCAACAGACCCATCGTGACGAACTCGGTGGTTCCGATCGCGAAACCACCGGTGGCCAGCGCGAACAGGGCGGTCCCGACATGCCGTGGGACGGTGCGACTGTCAGGAGTAACTGGACTTGTCACACCTGATTGTCGCACTCACCAGCAGGGCCACCGCGAGCAGGGCGAAGATCGTGTTGCCGATCAGGTCGACCGTGTGCGAGGCCGCGAAGATCGGCTCTTCGGGGAACGCGTGCCACGCGTAGGTCAGCAGAGTGCCGCCTGCCACCGCCATCGCGTGCTTCTGTGTCCATCCCGTACGCCGCGAACAGTACACCAGGGCTGCCGCCGCCACGACGTCGATGACGAGCATCATGGCCGCGCCCAGCCAACCGTTCTTCACCATGTCGCTCGTCAGCATCCACCCCGAGCTCACCACCAGGCCCGCCACTGCGCCCAGCCAGACCGGGGGGACCGCGCCGGCAGTACGACGCCGGGGCCGGCGGCCGATCCGCGCCGCGATGACGACCAGGACGACGATGGCGACCGCGACGCCGGCGAACTGGGCCGGGGACGCGACGAATGAGTCCGTCCCGAGCTGGATCGCGGTCGTCGCGACGATGCCTACCACGAACAACGCGACATACACACTCAGACCGATCTTGCCCAGCCACGGTTCGCGTGGCCGCCGTGACATCGACTCGATCAGCACGATCGGCACCGTGATGCTCCAGACCGTGTGCAGCCCGAGCACGAACACCGTCCACGGCGCGCCCATGCCCAGGAAACCGATATGTCTCTGGTCCAGGAGTCGCTGGTCGGCGTAGTTCGGGTTGAACAGCGACTGTGTGGTGACGCCCTCCTCGAGGACGCCGTACGCGAGCGCGAGGATCACCACGCTCGGACAACCCCAGCCGCGCCGCCGGACGACCTCCCGGATCAGTACCGCGCCACCGCCGTACAGCGGGGCCAGGCCCAGCAGGGCGAACAGTGCGCTGATCGGGATCTTCCCCAGCAGGAACTCCGCCACCAGCGGCGACAGGAAGAACAACCCCAGGGCCGGCAGACTCCGCCTCGTTGCTCCCACACCTCTCTCATCGTCACGCTCATCACTCTGGCCGACGGCGGCCGTCCGCACCGATGCGGTCCGTCCCGATCCTGCGCTGACGGACGTCGGGCCCCACACCTGACGGATGTCATGGATCAGGGATCGATCAGGGTTGCATTTCCTATACAGCGTATAGGTAATGTTGTTTTAATGGTCGGCATGAGCGAGGTGACGACGAAGGACCGGATCACGGCGGCGGCGACCTTCCTGCTGACCGAGCACGGCGCGGCCGGGGTGTCGATGCGGAAGGTGGCGGCCGCGGTCGGGATCACGCCGATGGCGATCTACCAGTACTTCCCGGACCGGGAGTCCTTGCTGAATTCGGTCGCGGACGCGGCCTTCGCCGAGCTGGTACGACGCTGGGAGTCGGCTCCCCGCAGCGCGGCGGCGGACACGCGGCTGCGGGAGATGCTGATCGACCACGTCGACTTCGCGCTCGCCCAACCGCGGCTGTACGCGTACATGTTCACCGAGCGGCGCGACCAGGCGCGGAAGTTCCCGGAGGATTTCCGGGCCCGCCGGTCGCCCACCCTCAACCTGCTGGCCGACGCGATCACCGCCGGTGTCGATCAGCAGATCTTCCATGGCGACGACGACCTCTGGGAGACCAGCCTGCTGTTCGCCGCCCTCCTGCACGGTCTGATCCAGCTCTACCACGGTGACCGCATCGGCATGCCCGACGCCGACTTCCGCGCGCTGTGCCTGAAGCTGGGCGAAAGGACAATCAATGGCCTCCTCCGTCCCTAAGTCCCTGGCAGCAGTGGTTGCGACCGGAGCCCTTCTGTACTTGGGGTCTGGGCTGCACACCATCCCGGCGCTGACCTGGCTCGCACCGCTGCCTGTCCTTCTGGCTGTTCCGCGACTGACACCGCGCCCAGCCGCCCTGACCGCTTTTGCCGGTTGGCTGCTCGGCCTCACCAACCTGGTGCGTTATCTTCTCGGCGACCTCGAGCTTCCGGTCGCGATGGCCTTCCTCCTGCTGATGGCAGCCGTCTTCACGGCCACTGCGCTGCTCTTCAGAGGCTTGGTTGTCCGCGGCCACTTCGTGCTCGCGGCCTTCGCCGCTCCCGCGTTGTGGGCAGCCCTCGACTACCTGATCGCGACCGTCTCACCGCACGGCGCCTTCACCAGCCTGGCTTACACCCAGGCCGAGGTGTTCCCGATCAACCAGCTCGTCTCCCTGACCGGCCCGTGGGGCATCAGCTTCCTGCTGTTCTTCCCAGCCGCGATCGTCGCCGCCGTGCTGAGCCCGGGCGCGACCCGGCGCTACGCCCTCGTCGGCACTCTGGCAATCGTTGCCATCAGCACCTCTTTGTACGGCATGCTCCGGCTCGACGGCACCGCGGAGGGTCAACCGGTCCGGATCGCCGTATTCTCCGCCGAAGGTGCGGACGACGCCCGCTGGCCGAACGCCGGCGGACCCGTGATCCTGGACCGCTACCGTCCGATGATCGCCGCCGCCGCCCGGGTCGGCGCGCGAGTCGTCCTGCTCCCCGAGAAGATCATCGATGTCGACGCGATCGCGCTTCCGCAACTGTCGAAGGAGTTCCAGGCACTTGCCGCCAGCAACAACATCGACCTGGTCGTCGGCCTGACCGTCCTCGGGGACAACGACTACAACCGTGCCCTGGTCTTCCACCCCGACGGCAGCGTGCCCACGTCGTACGACAAGCATCATCTGATCCCCGGCATCGAGCCCTACACGCCCGGCGATCACCTCGCCTTCTCCAAGGACCGGGGTGTGTTGATCTGCAAGGACCTGGACTTCCCCGCGCTGTCCCGCCAGTACGGGAAGGCGAACGTCGGCCTGCTGCTCGTGCCGGCGCTCGACTTCGGGGACGACGGCTGGCTGCACAGCCGGATGGCTCTGCTCCGTGGAATCCCGATCGCCCGCGACGGCAGCCAGGGACATTTGACCCTCACTGACGCATACGGCCACATCGTCGCCGAGACGGTTGCTCCGGCCGACGCGCCGGCCACCCTGATCGGCGAGCTCCGGCCAGGCATCGATCGGACCGTCTACACCGCCTGGGGTGACTGGTTCGCCTGGCTGTGCGGTCTGATCGCCTTGGCCGGGATGGTGTGGTTGAGGTCGCGAGATGGGCGTGGGAGCATCCGGCATGGCCAACTATGGGGACTACCAGTTGCAGATCTACCTGCAGGGGATGGTGCAGGGGACGGTGCCGGAGATCACCACGGATCTGGCCCGGCTGGAGTCGCAGGCGGCCGCGAAGCTGCCGGTGGAGGCGATGGGCTACATCGTGCCGAGCGCGGGTAGTGGCGCGACGGCGCGAGCCAACCAGGTGGCGTTCGATCGGTGGCGGCTGGTGCCCCGGATGCTCCGCGGCAGCACCGAACGCGACCTGTCCTGCACCATCCTCGGTACGGCGATGCCCGCGCCGGTGCTGGTCGCGCCGATCGGCGTGCAGACGCTGGCCCACCCCGACGGCGAGCTGGCCACCGCCCGGGCCGCCGACACCCTCGGGCTGACCTACACGCACTCGACCCAGGCGAGCCATGCGATCGAGCAGATCGAGGCGGGCAGCAAGTGGTTCCAGCTCTACTACCCGACCGACCGGGACGTCTGCCTCAGCTTCCTCCAGCGCGCGAAGGCCAGTGGATACGGCGTTCTCGTGGTCACGCTCGACACCGGAACGATCGGCTGGCGGCCGGCCGACCTGGACCGCGGGTTCCTGCCGTTCCTGAAGGGCGAGGGGCTGGCGAACTACTTCAGCGACCCGGCCTTCCAGGCGAAGCTGGTCAAGCCGATCGCCGAGGACCCGGGCGCGGCGGTGATGCACTGGGCCCAGATGTTCCCGAACGTCGGCCTGTCCTGGGACGACCTGTCGTTCCTGCGCGACAACTGGAACGGCCCGATCGTGCTGAAGGGAATCACGGCGGTCGAGGACGCCAAGGTCGCGGCCGAGCACGGCGTCGACGGCATCGTGGTCTCGAACCACGGCGGCCGCCAAGTGGACGGCGCGATCGCGTCACTGGACGCGTTGCCCGCGATCGCGGATGCGGTGGGCGAGCAGGTCACGGTCCTCTTCGACTCCGGCGTACGTACTGGCGCCGATGCGGCCAAGGCGCTCGCACTCGGCGCCAAGGCGGTGTTGCTCGGGCGGCCGCTGCTCTACGGTCTCGCACTGGCCGGACGGGCCGGTGTCGAGCACGTGCTGCGGTGCTTCCTGGCCGAGCTCGATCTCACGCTGGCGTTGTCCGGGTACGCGAACCATCGTGAGCTCAACCGCGACTCGGTGGTCCGGGCGTGAAGGCGGTCATCTTCGATCTGGACAACACGCTGTTCGATCACACGGCGTCGGCGACGTACGCGATCCGCAGCTGGATCCCCGAGCTCGGCGGTACGCCGTCCGACGAAC
>Ga0193707_1000402_pt1 | contig 14631 bp, 7 predicted proteins | sample U3c2metaG_FD_143043 | JGI IMG/M metagenome (GOLD analysis project Ga0193707, IMG submission 143043) | Soil microbial communities from a riparian zone of the East river system, Colorado, United States - U3c2 | ecosystem: Environmental > Terrestrial > Soil > Riparian zone | place: USA: East River... | reverse complement strand
GGCGAGGGCAGCCGCAGTTGATAGGCGGACCGGGCGACCTCTCCGGCGTAACAGATGTCCACGAAGAAGAGGACCCGTGGTCCGTCAGGCCGGTTCTCCACCTCCTTCACCCAGTCCACCACGCGGGTCTCGCGCGGCGTGGTGCCGTCGAGACCCACGACGTGCAGGTCCGCCGTACGGCTGAGCTCGCCGTGACCGACGACGGCCACGACCAGGAGATCCTCGGGGCCGCACGCGTCGATCTCGGCGAAGACCGCGTTTCCCAGATCCGCGCCGGTCATCGGCGCGGGACTCGTACAGCGGAAACCGAAACGCGTCAGCGCCTGCGTCATCGCCGTCGCCCGCTCGTCGGCGACCGGCAGCGGATCACGTCCGGCGGCGGTCGGAACGCTCAGGCATAATGCGCGACGCCGAGAAGTCATCTCACCGACCCCCCGAGGACGTATAGCGCCACATACACAAGGATCCACATATTTGCAGTTAGCTCAACCTGTCATTCGCGGGAAACTCCGCGGGCGGCCACGGGAGGGCGGGCTCGCGCCCTGTTCAGGTACGGCGTCAACGCCGATGGCGCGGTCGCCGATCCGCGGGAACCCCCGCCCCGGCGGCTGCGTCGCTATTCATTGACCGGCGGCCCGGTGTCATCATGTGCCGGGACGAACGTCCACGAAGGAGGCGGCAGTGAGTCAACCCCCTGGCGAGCCTCAGCCCGGCGGCGAATCCTCGTCCGGCGAACCGGACGACCCGGCGGCGAAGGCCGAGCCGGTCGAGCCGGACCCCGGCTTGACGCGGGCCGACTCCTCCCCGCCCCCAGAGGACGCCACGCTCAGCGGCGCCGAGGTGACGAGCGCGTCCCCGCCCGAGCCCGGCTCCGCGCCGGGAGGTGGCGGGCAGCAGCCTCCGTGGTGGTCCCAGGGACAGACGCCTCCCCCGCCGGCCGGAGGGCAGCCGCCGTACCGGCAGCAGCCGTACCAGCAGCAGCCTCCGCCGTACCAGCAGCCGTACCAGCAGCAGGCGCCGCCGCCCTGGGCCTACGCCCAGCAGGCCCCGCCCGGCCCGCCGCCGAGCGCGCCCGGCTGGTCGCGGCGCACCACGCCCTCCGCGCCCGGCGAACGCGACCGGCTCCTCCCGCACCTGGTCTGGGAGGGCGTTCTCGCCGTCATCGCGATCGTGCTCCTGGTCGGCATGGCCGCGATGACCCCCCACCAGAACCTCACCGTCGCCCTGGACGAGGCCGGCTACTTCGGCCTGCTGGCCTGCGGACTCGCGTTCTCGATGCGGACCGGCTCTCCCAACCTCGCGGTCGGGTTCATCGTCTTCTTCTCCAGCACGCTGTCCGCGTATCTCATCACCGGGCACGGCTGGAGCAAACCGGTCGCCTTCCTCGTGGCGATCCTGCTCTCGGCCCTCATCGGGCTCATCCTCGGCGTCCTGGTCGCGGTGTTGTCGATCCCCTCCTGGGCGGTCACCCTCGGCGGCGGCGTCGTCATCCAGGCGATCGTGCTCGCGTACACGAAGAACCCGATCATCCAGGTGGACTTCACCGGCGGCTATCCGACCGCGCTGTGGTACGGACTGTTCTTCGTCCTGTCGGCAGGCGGCGGCGCGCTGTGGCTCGTACCCGCCGTACGCCGGCCGCTCAGCGCCGTACGGGAGCCGGGCGATCCGGCCCGGTGGCTCGGCCTGCGTACGGGCGTGGGCCCGATCGTGGGGCTGACCGGCTCCAGCTTCCTGGCCGGGCTGGCCGCCGTCCCGCTGCTCATGCGCACACATTCGAGCACGCTCGCCACGGCCACCGACATCACCTTCACGCTAGCCGCGGTGCTGCTCGGCGGTGTCAGCGTCTTCGGACGACGGGGCGGCGTGCTGGGCACCTTCCTGGCCGTCACGATCCTGGCGGTCGTGCAGACGCTGATCGTGTACAACAGCGGCCCGGCGTGGACAACGATCCTCGTCATCGGCCTGGCGGCCCTGGTCGGCGCCGGCGTCAGCCGGGCCATCGAAAGCGTCACGGGGGGCCTCAACCGGACACGGCCCACTCCCTTCACGCCACAGCCGGCCATGGCTCCGCCCCCACCTCAGAACCCCGGCCACTGACCGCAGGTGTGGAGCGTCCGGAACCCTATTTCGGCCTGTCGTCGTGGGGGCTGAGCGAGCGATTATTTGGCAAAGGGGGCGACCTGGACGGCCTGTGACGCGAGATCGCCCGCCGAGCATACCGATCGGGTAAAGTTGATTTCATCAGCGAGTGAAGTCAATTGGAGCTAGGGAACAATCGTGTTTGTAACCCCGATGTTCGGCTCGGGTGACGCCTCGCGGTGGTCTGATGGATGAGCTACGGCGCCGCACGGGGAGGCGGCCCGGCGACAGCGGCACCCGGCGGGCCATCATCGATGCCGCCCGTGCCAAGTTCGCCGAGCGAGGCTTCGAGGGAGCGACCATCCGGGTCATCGCCCAGGAGGCCAAGGTCGACCCCGCGCTGATCCATCACTTCTTCCGCAACAAAGAAGGCGTTTTCAGCGCGGCCATCGGGGACCTGCTGGCCCCGGACACGCTGCTGCCGCCCGTACTCGAGCCGGGGCTCGACGGGCTCGGTGAGCGGCTGGTCCGCATGTTCCTCGGCGTCTGGGAGTCGGGCGAGGACACCCGTGAGGCCCTGATCGCGACCATACGTTCCACCGTGTCCAACGCGGACGCCGCCGACCTGCTCCGCAGGCACATCATCCTGGAGTTCGCCGGCGGCATCGGATCGCTGATCGAGCGCGAGGACTCGGAGTTGCGGGCGTCCCTGGTCGGATCGCAGCTCGTGGGGCTCATGATGCTCCGGTACGTCTCCCACGTCGAGCCGCTCGCGTCGATGGATCCCGAGGCCGTGGTCGCCTATATCGCGCCGACGCTCAACCATTATCTGACCGAAGATCTCGCCCAGCGCTCTTCTTGAACGTCAAGGGCGTACTGGGGCGCGGGGTATTCGACGCCTTATGCCGGCGGTATTCGGTAAAAGCCGCATAAGCGCGAGCGGCGATTATGGCCGCGCGTTAGTGACGTTCCGCCCAGCCGTCGCGGGCTCGGTCACGCCGGCGACCTTGCCGAGGCAGGCGACCGCGATCACGAGGACGAGCTCTCCGGAGAGCCGGAGCGGGATCACTGTCGGCCGGAAGCGCTGTGACCGTCGTCACATGGCCGGATCGACGCGCGCGTACGCGCCGGCGGTATGTGCGCGCGGGCGCCCGCGCGGCGGCCCCGGCGAGCGGGAGGCGGGCGTCCCCACAGGTGGTCGCCGACGTGCGAAGCCGCGACCCTGCGCAGATTAAGACGGCTCGATCCGCGCACTGTTTGTGCGATATCCAGCTGCGGCCGCAGCGTTCCAGCAACACTGCATTAACTCGCCGTACTTGCCGAGCGCCAATGAGTTGAACGCGGTGAAAACACCATTCCGCAGGCATGTAACGCCTGGCCAGCGCCTGTTCGCCGTCATATTCGGAAAGACCACCTTCGCTTTCCGGACTCTGGATCGAACCCTCTGGACGACGCGTCCAGGATCAGCCAAGCTAGAGAGACACGTCGACAGGAGAACGCAACGCACCTGGTTTCGGACTTTACTTATCACGATGGGCGACCCAGGGAATGAACCACCGTCATGACACGTGACACCGACCGGCAAGCACTGAAGATGCTAGATAAAGCGTACCTGGACCGTTCCAGTTATCGTGCGATTCATTTCTTCGGCGAGACGCTGCCCACGGCGTTTCGCGAGGCGGCGAGCTACCTCGAACACCTGGAGTGCCTTTATGACACCCAGCCGTACGTCACGAGCGCGCACGGGAGCTTCTCCGAGGACAACGCCGAGTCCGGGCTCGCCTGGAAGGTGACCCTCATCCTGGCCGACGGCTCGATGGACGACTCCATCGAGAACATCTGAACGGCCTCCGGCGAACGCCCGCCCGGAGGCTCAGCCGAGCTTGCGGGCCACGGCGGTCCAGCCGGCGTTCGTGGCGTACTCTCCGCCGTCGGGCCGCCACTCGTGCAGCCGCACCACGCCGGGTTCGATGATCTCCACGCCGTCCAGCAGCGCGGTCACCTGCTCGCGGGTCCGGGCGACGAAGGGCGCGCTCGCCGACCGGTAGGCGTCGCCGACCACGATGTTGCGCTGCTCCTCCACCGCGGCGTGCGACAGGATGATCTGGCTGCCGGACGGAAGCTCGTCGCGGTATCGGCGGACGAGTCCGGCCGGATCCTCCTGGTCGGACATGAAGTGCAGGACGGCGACGAACAGGACGCACAGCGGCCGGTCGAAGTCGATCAGCTTCCGCACCGTGGCATCGCCGAGCACGTCCTCCGGCTCGCGCATGTCGGCCTGGACGACCGCCGTACGCTCGTCGCGGGCGAGCAGCGCACGCCCGTGGGAGATCACGACGGGGTCGTTGTCCACGTAGACGACGTGCGCGCCGGGGTCGACCGACTGCGCGACCTCGTGCACGTTGCCCTGGGTGGGCAGCCCCGCGCCGAGGTCGAGGAACTGGTCGATGCCGCACCCGGCGACGTGGCGTACGGCCCGTTGCAGGAACCGGCGGTTGGACAGCGCGACGCCCTCGACGCTGGGAAGCGCCCGGGTGACCTCCTCCGCGGCCGCCCGGTCGGCGGCGAAGTTGTCCTTGCCCCCGAGGAAGTAGTCATACATCCGCGCGACGCTGGGCGTTTCCGGGTCGACCTGCGCACCGGTGTGCTGGGCGCCGGTGTCGGCCATCCAGTCGCTCATTCGGCGACATCTCTCGTCGGCACGGAAGGCGACCTCGTTTCGGCATCCGATGCGGGGACCGGCCGAGCGGCCGCTGATCGGCCCGCTCGGCCTCCATCGTCCCAGACGCCCGCGCGCCAGGGCCACCGTACCGGCGGCCGATCAGGTGGCGTACCGGTCATGGTGTCGTAGCCAGGACATTCCCGGCATCTGCCGGCCGAGCGGTGTCAGGTCGAGGTAGGTGAAGGTGCCGAGGACCGGCTCCATGGCGACGTCCGCGCCGGGACCGTAGACCGGGCCGGCCCCGTACGTGTGGAACACCTCGTCGCCGTCGCGGAGGAAGACGCTCACTCCGGGCAGGTCCCCGCCGTCGACGGTGGCGCCGAAGTCATCGTTGAACGCGCCACCGGCCGAGGAGAACCACGGGAGCGTCCAGCCCATGCGCTCACGGAACGCCTCGATCTCGGCGAGCGGCGCACGCGAGACCAGCGCGAACGAGGTGTCGCGCGCGTGGAGATGGGCGAGGTGACCGACGTTGTCGGCGGCGAACGAGCAGTGCGGGCACCCTTCGCTCGTCCGGGACAGCCACATGAAGTGGTAGACGATGAGCTGGCGTCGCCCGTCGAACAGATCGAGCAGGCGCGCCTTCCCGTCCGGGCCCTCGAACACGTACTCCGCGTCGACCCGGACCATCGGCAGCCGCCGGCGCTCGGCACTCACCGCCTCTCGTACGCGGGCGGCCTCCTGCTCGCGGGCCAGCAACGCGTCGCGGGCGGTACGCCACTCGTCGCGGGACACGACCTCGGGCAGATCCATGGTGCTCTCCTTCGTTTCGGCGTCTCTGCCGATACGTCGGAGCAGCCGGCCCGTGTCTCGACATCGCGCGGGAACGAGCGGTCATGCCGGCAGGGGCCTGCCCCGGGTCTCGGGGAGGAAGAACACCGCCACGATGCCGACGAGGTAGATCGGGGTGACGATGGCCGCGGCGTGGCCGAACCCGCCGACGGAGGAGGCGAGCGTGCCGGTCAGCACGGCGCCGACCATGGCGAGGTACCTGGCGCCGCCGAAGATCGTGCTGATCGCGGTCGCGCGTACGGCCGTGGGGAACAGCTCCGGCGTGTGCACGGCGTACCAGCTGTACGCGCCGCCGGTCACGAAGCCGGCGACCAGCTGCAGCCAGGTGGCCGCCGCCGCCCCGTGCACGCCGAGGAAGACGATGGGCACGATGGCCAGGCAGCCGGCGAAGTACAGCTGAATGGTGATCTTGCGGCCCCACGCGTCGGACAGGAAGCCCAGTGCGGCGCAGCCGAAGATCTGGCCGATGTTGAACAGCGCGCCCGCCCAGCCGGTGAAGAACGTCGTCCGCCCGGGGTCCTTCACCAAGCTGCCGACGTACGTGGGCAGGAACGAGCTGACCGCCCACCAGCCGACCATGATCGCGATCGAGACGAACGCGGCGGCGACGAAGTTGTGGCGCGACGTGCCGCGCAGGAGGTCGCGGAGGCCCACGCCGGAGCGCCGGGCGGCGACCCAGCGGCCCGACTCGGGGATGTGCCGCCAGAAGGAGATCACGACGACCAGCGGGAGGATCCCGAACAGGTACATCCAGCGCCACGACAGGCCGTACGTGGACCCGAGCAGGACCCACAGGCCGGAGACCAGCAGGCCGCCGAACGCGAACCCGCTCTGCATCAGTCCGGCTCCCTTGGTGCGCCACCGCTGCGGCCAGATCTCCTGGAGCAGCGAGGTGCCCGCGCCCCACTCCGCGCCGATACCGACACCGGTGAAGAACCGCGTGAGGCCGAACAGCCACCAGGTGCCCGTCGCCGCGCTCAGCCCGGTGAACACGCTGTAGATCACGACGGCGTAGACCATGGTGCGCCCGCGGCCCAGCCGGTCGCCCAGGATGCCGCCGACGACGCTGCCGGTCGCCCAGCCCGCCAGCGTGATGGCGATGAGGTAGCCGAGGTAGGCGTGCAGGTGAGGGAGCCTGCTCGCGGGGAGCAGCTCGTGCAGGGTGGGCTGCCCGGTGACCAGGAGAATGAAGGCGTCATAGCCGTCGGCCAGCAGGAACGTCATCGTGAGCGCCAGCACGCTCCAGGAGCGCCTGGACAGGTGGTCGGGCGCGGCCGAGGGCGGCCGGCCGGACGTGGTGTGCGAGGTCATGATCGGTCCTAGAGGGTGTCCGTCGATCGACGAATCACGCCCGGCTCTCGATCAGCGTGCTGGGCGCGAGCGGGTCGGTCACCTCGTATCCGGTCCGAGGTGAGCCCCTGGGCGACACCGGCGCGCACCACGCCGAGAAGACGCCGGTGCGCTCGTGGTAATCGGCTTCACGCTCAGCGTAGCCGGGCGAGACCCCTACCCTGGTTGTGAGGGGGTACTCGCGTTGACCACGACGACCGGATCCGCGCCCGCCACCGGCCCGGCCGAGGCGCGCCGCCGTTTCCGTGCGGGCCTGGTCACCCCCACGGCCGGCTGGGCGCCCGGGTTCACCCAGGCCAACACCATCATGGTGCCGAGCGAGTACGCCTATGAGGTGCTGCTGTTCTCCCAGCGCAACCCGAAGCCGTGCCCGGTGCTCGACGTGTCCGACGCCGGCAGCCCGCGTACGGAGCTGGCGGCCGGCGCCGACCTGCGCACCGACTTCCCGTACTACCGGATCTGGCGGGACGGCGAGCTGGCCGAGGAGACCCCTGACGTCTCCGGCCACTGGCGCGACGACCTGGTCACCTTCCTCATCGGCTGCAGCTTCACCTTCGAGACGCCGCTGATCGCCGCGGGCATCGAGGTGCGGCACATCACCGCGGGCACCAACGTGCCGATGTACCGCACCGACCGTCCCTGCCGGCCCGCCGGGCGGCTGCACGGGCCGCTGGTGGTCTCGATGCGTCCCGTTCCGGCCGGCCAGGTGGCCGAGGCGGTGAGCGTCTCGGCGCGCTTCCCGTCCGTGCACGGGGCGCCGGTCCACATCGGGGACCCGCGGGGGCTGGGCATCACCGACCTCGCGGCGCCCGACTTCGGCGACCCGGTGGAGATCCGGCCGGGCGAGGTGCCGGTCTTCTGGGCCTGCGGTGTCACCCCGCAGGCCGCGATCATGGCCTCGCGCCCGCCGTTCGCGATCACGCACTCCCCCGGCCACATGTTCATCACGGACGTGCCGGACGCACGGTACGCGGTCTGAACCCGGCCACGGGCGCCCTTCGACGGCCACGGAGCGGTGAACGCGGATTCGCGACCATCCGCACGCCCTTCCGTTCGCGGTCGGCGGGCCCGGTGAATACGGAACAGAAACGGCGACCGAGCCGTGTTTCCGGGCGGCGCCGAGCGGGCCCACTCCCGGGCACCACAGGATGTCACTGCGTGTTGAGTGGGGATGACACAACGGCGTCGCACCGCCGCGGAACGGCGAGCGGGCCGTCCGCCGGACGCCCGGCCCGGGCGTCCCGAGCGGAATTCTCCCCGCTCGATACCGAGTCCAGAATCGGATTCTACGAAAGCCGTCTGTAATCACCCCAACTCAAATGGTCACCACGGATGGCCTTGACGGATAATGAGCACTGCTTGTCATCATCCTGAAATGAAGGCGAAAGCCTGCTGCACCGAATGGGCAGTGCGACGCGACCGAAACTTTTAACGACACTCCGTACTCAAATGGTCTCCGTGCGATACGAGACGGGTCGACGGCCCGGATCACGCCACCCCCGGCCTGAGCAGGCTTATCCGTAAAGCGCAGTATGTGCCGTATGTGCCCATTCTCCATAGGGAGCCGCCAGGAGGGGTGGAGCACCCACACTGGTCTCACCGTGTACGCATTTCCTCACTCCGCGTACGTAGACGTGGCCGGAGTCGGAAAATCCAACTTGTTGACCCGACCTCTGACTAGGCATTTCTCACTAAGCACCGCTACTGGCCGGTAGGTCCGTGTCGACACTAGTTACGCGGCTGTGATAGCTCTTATGGTGCTGATCTTCTGGTGGGGGAGCGACCACCGTCCAAGTAGCATTAGCGAATTTACATGGAATTAACGTCCCCGTGTCCTCTTGGAAAGAGCAGCGCCCGGTGGTCCGGCAAGCGGGACCAGTGGTGCGTGAGCACAGCCCACTGTCCCCGCTACCCCCACTGCCATTCAGAAGGCCCGGCCGAGATCCCTCCCTGTGTGTACGTCTGCGGTATTCAGCTGCCCCTTTGACATGTGCGACGCATCAATGTGATGCCGTCTCCGGGGCGAGCCCACGCCCCCCGAGGCGGAATTCTTCGAATCCGGGATGGAAGAAACGCAGATGACCTGTGACCAGCACAGTCGCGATCTCGTGATCGGGCTGACCCCGTTCACCGAGCCGAACGCGGCCCTGACCGTGGCCGTCGAGCGTGCGGGCGGCCTCGGCGTCCTGGACCTCGGCGGGGACGTCGACGCGGCGCGTGCGGAGCTCTCCCGCGTCAGGCGACGGTGGCGAGGTCCGTTCGGCGTACGGGTGCCGGCGGGCTGCCCCTTCTCCCCCGAGGACCTGCCCGGCGAGGTCGACACCGTGATCCTCGACGCCGTGGCCCTCGACGTGGAGGTGGACGGGCGGGCGTGGTCAGCGAACGGGCGGCGGCTGCTGGCCGAGGTCACCTCGGTCGAGGAGGCCCGCGCGGCGGTGGACCAGGGCGTGGCCGGGGTCATCGCGAAAGGCATGGAGTCCGGCGGGCGGATCGGTGAGCCCAGCACGTTCGTCCTCATCCAGCGGCTGGTCGCCGAGCTGGACGTCCCGGTCTGGGCGCACGGCGGGATCGGCCCCAACACCGCCGCCGCGGCCGTGGCCGGTGGCGCTCGCGGCGTGGTGATCGACTCCCAGCTCGCCCTCGTGACCGAGGCCGGGCTCCCGGACGCGACGGCGTCGGCCATCGCGGCGATGGACGGCAGCGAGACGACGGTGGTCGCCGGCCGGCGCGTCTACACGCGGCCCGATCTGCCGATCGCCGCGCTGGCCGAGAGCGGCGCCCCGTTCGGCTCCCGCGACCTGCGGACCCAGCTCCTGCCCATCGGCCAGGACGGCGCCTTCGCCGCCTCGCTGGCCCGCCGCCACAAGACCGCGGGCGGCGTCGTCCAGGCGATCCGCACGGCCATCCCGGCCGGCATCCTCTCCGCGCGGGAACAGGCCCCGCTCGCTCCGGGCGCCGGGATCGCCCGCGACCCGCGCAGCCCGCACTACCCCGTCGCGCAGGGGCCGATGACGCGGGTCAGCGACCAGGCGGCCTTCGCCGCCGCGGTGGCCGGCGCCGACGGCCTGCCGTTCCTGGCGCTCGCCCTGATGAGCGGCGAGGACACGCGCCGCCTGCTCGCCGAGGCCGCCGAGCTGCTCGGGGACCGGCCCTGGGGCGTCGGCATCCTCGGCTTCGCCCCCGAAGAGGTCCGTGCGGCCCAGCTGGAGGCCATCCACGCGGCCAAGCCCCCGTACGCGCTGATCTCGGGCGGGCGACCGGCCCAGGCGGCCGCGCTGGAGGCGGCCGGGATCTCGACGTTCCTGCACGTGCCCTCCCCCGGTCTGCTGGAGAGGTTCGTCAAGGAGGGCGCCCGCAAGTTCATCTTCGAAGGCTCCGAGTGCGGCGGGCACATCGGCCCGCGGGCGAGCTTCCCGCTCTGGGAGTCCCAGATCGACGGCCTCCTCGACCACCCCGAGGTGCTGCCGGAGGTCAGCGTGCTGTTCGCCGGCGGCGTGCACGACGCGCGGTCCGGCGCCATGGTGTCGGCGATGTGCGCGCCGCTCGCCGAGCGCGGGGCCGCGACCGGCGTGCTGATGGGCACGGCGTACCTGTTCACCGAAGAGGCGGTCAGCGCCGGGGCGATCCTGCCGTACTACCAGCGGACCGCCGTGGAGTGCGACCGTACGGCCTCGCTGGAGACCTCGCCCGGCCACGTCACCCGCTGCGCGGACACGCCGTACGTCACCGCGTTCGAGGAGACCCGGCGGCGGCTCGCCGAAGGAGGCGCCACCGTCCAGGAGGCCTGGGCGGAGCTGGAGCGTCTCAACCTCGGGAGGCTGCGCATCGCCGCGAAGGGCCTGCGCCGCACCGACGAGGGCCTGCGCGAGGTCGGCGAGCAGGAGCAGCACGACGACGGAATGTACATGCTCGGCCAGGTCGCCACGCTCCGCTCGGAGATCACGAGCGTCGCCGCCCTGCACGCGGAGGTCACCTCCGAGGCCACGCGGCTGCTCGGGTCCGTCGCCGACGGCTGGGCGCCGGAGGAGACCACCGCCGAACCACTCGAGATCGCCATCGTCGGCATGGCCTGCGTCTACCCGGGTGCGGGCGACCTGGATGAGTTCTGGTCGAACATCGTGGGCGGCGTCGACGCGGTCACCGAGGTACCGGCCGAGCGCTGGGACACCACGCGCTACTACGACCCGGAGGCCACCGCCCAGCCGCGCGGCCGTACGCCGTCCAAGTGGGGCGGTTTCATCCCGCCGGTGCCCTTCGACGCCCTCGCGTACGGCATCCCGCCCGCGTCGCTGGGCAGCATCGAGCCCGTCCAGCTCCTCGCGCTGGAGATGGCCGCGCGGTCGCTGCGCGACGCGGGCTACGCCGACCGCGCCTTCGACCGGGAACGCACCTCGGTGATCTTCGGCGCCGAGGCGGGCAGCGCCCTGTCGTCGGCGTACGGGCTGCGCTCGGCGCTGCCGACCTACACCGGCGAGATCCCGCCGGCGCTGGAGGAGCACCTCCCCCGGCTCACCGACGACTCCTTCCCCGGCGTGCTCAGCAACGTGATCGCCGGGCGGATCGCGAACCGTCTCGACCTCGGCGGATCCAACTTCACCGTCGACGCGGCGTGCGCGTCGAGCCTCGCCGCGCTCGACCTGGCCTGCAAGGAGCTCACCGCCGGCACCAGCGACATGGTCGTGTGCGGCGGCGCGGACCTGCACAACGACGTCCAGGACTATCTGCTGTTCGCCTCGGTGCACGCGCTGTCGCCGCAGGGCCGCTGCGCGACGTTCGACTCCACCGCCGACGGCATCGCGCTCGGCGAGGGTGTGGCCTGTGTCGTGCTCAAGCGGCTGGCCGACGCCGAACGGGACGGCGACCGCGTGTACGCCGTCGTCAAGAGCGTGGCGGGGTCCAGCGACGGCCGTTCCCTCGGCCTGACCGCGCCCCGGCCGGAGGGCCAGCGGCGCGCGCTCGAACGCGCCTACGCCGCGAGCGGGATCTCCCCGGCCGACGTCGGCCTGGTGGAGGCGCACGGAACCGGTACGGTCGTCGGCGACCGTACCGAGCTGGCCGCGCTCACCGACCTGTTCACGGACTCGGGAGCCGCCCCCGGGAGCTGCGCGATCGGCTCGGTGAAGTCCCAGATCGGCCACACCAAGTGCGCCGCCGGCCTGGCCGGCCTGATCAAAGCCGCGTACGCCCTGCACACCGGGACGAGGCCGGGCAGCCTGCACATCCGCGAGCCCAACCCGTACTGGTCGGCCGAGACCAGCCCGTTCGCCTTCGGCACCTCCCCGTGGGAGACGCCCCCCGGACGCCGGTACGCCGGGGTGAGCGCCTTCGGCTTCGGCGGCGCGAACTTCCACGCGGTGCTGGGCGGGTACGACGGCGCGGACGAGCCCGCCCACGGCCTGCCGGACTGGCCGGCCGAGCTGTTCGTGTTCCGCGGCGCCGACCAGGCCGAGGCCCTGCGTGAGGCCGACCGCCTGGCGGAGCTGCCGGCGGCGGACGCGCCGGCACGGCTGCGCGAGGTGGCCGCCGCCCACCTGCGGGGCGCCCCCGCGACGCCGGTACGCGCCGTGATCGTGGCCGCCGACCGGGACGACCTGACCGCCAAGCTCGCCGAGCTGCGGGCCGGCCGGGCGGGGAAGGGCGTCCACCTGCCGCCCGCCGAGGAGGCGACCGGGAAGCTGGCGTTCCTGTTCCCCGGTCAGGGCAGCCAGCGGCCGGGGATGCTCGCCGACCTGTTCATCGCCTTCCCCCGGCTGCAGCGTCTGCTCCGCCTGGCGGAGGGCCGGTACGCCCCGGTCATGTTCCCGCCCACCGCGTTCAGCCGCGAGGAGACCGCGCGGCAGAAGGCGGCGATCACCGACACCCGCATGGCCCAGCCCACGCTGGGCATCGCCGGGCTCGCCATGGCCGAGCTGCTCGGCTCCCTGGGGGTCCGCCCCGACATGGCCGGCGGGCACAGCTACGGCGAGCTGGTCGCGCTGTGCACGGCCGGCGCGTTCGGCGAGGAGGACCTGATCGGCCTGAGCGAGGCGCGGGCCGGCGCGATCCTGGCGGCGGCCGGCGACGACCCGGGCACGATGGCCGCGGTCGCGGCCTCGGCCGCCGACGTACGCGCGGTGCTGGAGGAGATCGGCGCCGCCGGCGAGGTCATCGTCGCCAACGACAACGCCCCCGCGCAGGCGGTCGTCTCCGGCCCGACCCCGGCGGTCGAACGCGCCGTCGCCGCGCTCACCGGCCGCGGGCTGAAGGCACGCCCGGTCCCGGTCGCGGCCGCGTTCCACAGCCCGCTGGTCGCGTCGGCGGCGGACACGCTCGCCGCGGAGCTGGCGCGCGTCGGCGTCGGCCCGGCCGCCCATCCGGTCTGGTCGAACGGCACCGCCGCCCCGTACCCGGACGCGCCCGAACGGGTCCGCGAGCTGCTGTCCCGCCAGGTGGCCGAGCCGGTGCGGTTCGTCGAGCAGATCGAGGCCATGTACGCGGCCGGGGCACGGGTGTTCGTCGAGGCGGGACCGGGCCGGGTGCTGACCGGCCTCGTCCGCAAGATCCTGGGCGATCGTCCGCACACGGTCGTGGCCTGCGACGTCTCCGGGGAGAACGGCGTCACGCGGCTGCTGGACGCGCTCGCCGGGCTGGCCGTCGCGGGCGTGCCGGTCGACTTCGGCCCGCTGTTCGCCGGCCGCGCCCAGCCGGCGGTACCGGCCCTCCCCAAGGCCGGGCGGTCGACGGCGGCCCGGCGGCCCGGCTGGGTCGTGGACGGGCATCTCGTACGGACCTCCGCCGGAGAGTGTGTGGCCGGCGGGCTGCGCCCCGCGACCGAAGCGCCGCGGGTGGACCTGACAGCGACAGGAGAAACGATGGCCGACGGCACCGGAACACAGCGCGACGCGGCGGTGATGGAGTTCCTGCGGACGACACGGGAGCTGGTCGCCGCCCAGCGTGACGTGCTGCTCGGCTACCTCGGTACGGCACCGGCCCCGGCCCTGGTCCCCGTGACCGTGCGGCCGGCGCCCGCCGCGCTCCCCGCCCCCGAGCCGGCCGTCCTGGCCGCGCCGGGCGCCTCCGCATCGCCGCCTCCGCCCGAGGAGCCGGAGGCCAAGGTGCTCGGGCCGGAGGAGATCCGCGAGGTCGTGCTCACCACGGTGAGCGCCCGCACCGGCTACCCGTCGGACATGCTCGGCACGGACCTGGACCTGGAGGGCGACCTCTCCATCGACTCGATCAAGCGCACCGAGATCATCGGGGAGCTGGCCGAGCAACTGGGGCTGGGCGGTGACGAGGCGGACCTGGAGGACGCCGTCACCGAACTGGCCCGGATCAAGACCATCGGCGGCATCGCGGACTGGCTCGGCGGGCACCTGACCGGACCGGCCGGTTCCGCCGCGGCGGAACCGGCCGCGGCTCCGGCCGCCGCGCCCACGGCGGCGGACGCGGTGCCCGCGTCCGGCCCGCCCGGCCGGTTCGTCGTCGAGACCGTCTCCGTCCCGGCCCCGGAGGGCGAGGGAGACGCGCTCACCGGCCGCCGCGTGGTCATCGTCGACGACGGGCGCGGGGTCGCCCTCGAACTCGCCGACCTGCTGGAACGGCGCGGCGCCGAGGCGCGCGTGGTCGAGGCCCCGCCCGAGGAGGAGAACGCCGCGGACGCCCTCGTCCAGCTGGCGGCGCTGCGCCCCGGTGCACGGCCCGTACTGCCC
>Ga0193707_1000401_pt1 | contig 14634 bp, 13 predicted proteins | sample U3c2metaG_FD_143043 | JGI IMG/M metagenome (GOLD analysis project Ga0193707, IMG submission 143043) | Soil microbial communities from a riparian zone of the East river system, Colorado, United States - U3c2 | ecosystem: Environmental > Terrestrial > Soil > Riparian zone | place: USA: East River... | reverse complement strand
GTGCGACGCCGGGCCCGGCCCGCTGCACCACGAATACCGGCTGGACGACCTGCCGGGCCTCAAGGGCGTGCTCGACCAGCTCCCCCACCTCAAGATCAAGCCACCGTCGGCCGACCTCACCCGGTTCACGGCGGCCTTCCGCGAGGACGACCTGCGCAGCACCTCGATGTCCCCGGCGCACCCCGAGTTCCAGGCGTGGCACGAGTCGATGATGAAGGCCCACTGGCGTGACCCCGCTCTGGGCTCGGGCGCTCCGAGACGCGACTTCCACCTGGTCAACCTCGACGAACACGTCGACCACCCCGGCTACGACCGCTACCTCGAGGCCAAGCACCGCATGATCCGCACGCTCGAGGAGTTCTTCGACGCCGAGATCCGGTTCTCGGGCAGCCTCTGGTACCCCCCGTCGAGCTACCGCCTGTGGCACACCAACGAGACACAGCCGGGCTGGCGGATGTACGTCATCGACTTCGACGCGCCGCCCGCCGACTCCGGCGACTCGTCGTTCTTCCGCTACATGGACCCTCGCACCGAGGAGATCGTCACCCTCGGAGAACGCCCGCGGATGGTCCGTTTCTTCAAGGCCGAGCAGGATCCGAGCAAGCTGTTCTGGCACTGCATCGTCAACCCCACGCCGCGCCACCGCTGGAGCTTCGGCTTCGTCGTCCCGGACGGCTGGATGACCGCGGTCGCGCGGCAGGTCTGAGGGGCAGGCGTGTTCGGGCTCAGTCAGCGTTCCACGGTCGTCCCCGCTCGCACGGGCGCCGCCACCGGCCCCGCCCCGGAGGTCCCGGCGATCCTGGCCGTCGGCGTCCGCAAGTCCTATCCGGGCGTCGAGGCCGTACGCGGCATCGACCTGACGGTCGCCCAGGGCGAGACGTTCGGCTTCCTCGGCCCGAACGGCGCGGGCAAGACCACCACCATCGCGATGCTGTGCACCCTGGCCCTGCCCACCGCGGGCCGGATCGAGATCGCCGGCCACGACACGCGTACGGCACCCGGCCGCGTACGCCGCGACCTCGGGCTCGTCTTCCAGGAGACCACGCTCGACGGCGACCTGACCGCCGAGGAGAACCTCCGCTTCCACGCCGACCTCTACTCCCTGCCCCGGGCGCCCCTGTCGGCGCGCATCGACGCGATGCTGGACCTCGTCGGGCTCACGGCCCGCCATGACGCCCTCGTCCGCACCTTCTCCGGCGGCATGCGCCGGCGCCTGGAGATCGCGCGCGGCCTGCTGCACCGGCCACGGGTGCTGTTCCTGGACGAGCCGACGATCGGCCTGGACCCGCAGGCACGCGCGCAGCTGTGGACCCATCTCGATGAGGTACGCGAGCGCGAGGCGACCACGCTGTTCCTGACGACGCACTACCTGGACGAGGCCGAACGCTGCGACCGCATCGCCATCATCGACGACGGCCGCATCGTCGCCCAGGGCACGCCCGCCGTGCTGAAGTCGGTCCTCGGCGCCGACCGCGTCGAGCTCCGTACCGGCGATGACGCCGCAGCCGCCGCGACCCTGCGCGCCGCCTTCGGCATCGAGGCCACCGTCGGGCCGCACGGCCTCAACATCCAGACCGAGGACGGCGCCCGCCTGGTCCCCCGCCTGTGCGCCGGCCTGGACGTCCCGGTGTACGAGGTGACGGTCACCCGGCCGAGCCTGGACGACGTCTTCCTCCACCACACCGGCCACCGCATCCAGTCGCGGAGCGAACCCGGCTGAGGCCGCTCCCCCGTTCTTCGACCGGACACCCCACCCGCCGACCTCCAGGAGATCTTCGATGACCCACGCCGCCCATGTGCGGTACGACGTCGCGGGCGGTGGTCCGGGCCGGATCGCCGCCGAGCTGCGTGCCGCGCGCATGGTCTGGCGGCGGGAGATGCTGCACTTCGTCCGCGACCGCACCGGCACTCTCGTCGCGCTGCTCCAGCCGCTGCTGTTCCTGTTCGTGCTCGGAGTCGGCCTGGGGCGGCTGTTCGCCGGGGCCGGCGGCGGCTCGGCGGCCGACTACCTCACGTTCCTGTTCCCCGGCGTGCTCGTGATGGCGGCGCAGCCCGCGGCCATCTCCGCGGGCGCCTCGATCGTCTGGGACCGCGAGAGCGGTTTCCTGCGCGAGATGCTCGTCGCCCCGGTCGGCCGCGGCACGCTGCTCGTCGGCAAGTGCGTCGGCGGGGCGACGGTGGCGACGTGCCAGGGCATGGTCGTGCTGGCCAGCGCCTGGCTGATCCACGTCCCCTACCGCGCCGGGCTGTTCGCCTTGCTGCTGGCGGAGCTGGCGCTGACCGCGCTCGCGATGACCGTGCTGGGCGCGCTGATCGCGGTCCTCATCCGGCGGGCCCGCACCTTCACGACGGTGCTCAGCGTGCTGATGACACCGTTGATCTTCCTGTCGGGGCTGATGTTCCCGGTCGCCGCGATGCCCACGTGGATGTCGTGGCTCACCCTGGCCGACCCGCTGACGTACGCGGTGGACGCCATGCGGCGCACGATCGGCGGCTACGAGCCGGCGCGGCGGTCGTCTTCGGCCGGCGCGGCGTTGTTCGAGCCGGTGACCTGGGGCGGCCTGCGGCCGACGCCCGTGGTCGAGCTGGCGGTCGTGGCCGCCTTCACGGTGCTCGCGCTGGTCCTCGCCGCCCGCCGCTTCTCGCGTTCGGGCTGAGCGCTCAGGAGATCTTGGGGAGCCGGCCGAGGACCTGGTGATGGCGTACCGGCGCGGACGTCAACCGCTGGGCGGCGGCGAGGATCTCCTCGATCGGGCACGCCAGGACCCCGACGCGTACGAAGATCGGGCCACCGGCGCGCTTGATGCCGTCACGGGCGAACCACCGTGGCAGGCCGCGCAGCGACTCCACCGCCGCGCGCTCGTCCACCGGGACGAACACGAGCGTGTCGGAGCGCGCTTCCCGGCCGGCCGTGTGGTCGATCCGGATCTCCGCGATGTTCGACCACGGCATGGCGATCGGCGCCGAGTGGAAGGTGACGCCGTCGTGGTCCAGGGTGAGCAGTGGAGCGCCGCGGAGCGCGCGTACGAGGGCGCGCAGGTAGCGCGGGACGATGAGAAGGGTCACCAGCGCGAACGCGATGAACGGGACGAAAAAGAACAGGGTCCCGAGACCGAACGCGAGGAACCCGGCGTAGGCGGTACCGAGCAGGAAGAAAACGGACAAAAGACCGAGCGTGATCATCGACGATGCCCGGTAGCCCACGGCGAGGACACCGGCCGGTCGGTCGTTCGTCATTCCGTCTCCCCCTGCGCTCACGCGCTCCCGTCATCTCCGTAGAAAACGCGCTCGACCACCATACGGGCGTGGCGGGCGTGGCGGCGGTAGTCCTCCAGGAGGTCACCGGACGCCGGGTAGCCCAGGACGTGGGTCACCGCGGAGCGTTCCCAGTGGTGCTCGGTCGGCAGGAGGTCGGAGGCGCGCCCGCGTACGAGCATGATCGCGTTGCGGATGCGGGTGGACATCCGCCAGGCGTCCGTCAGCGTCGTGGCGTCGTCGGAGTCGAGCAGGCCGGCCTCGACGGCGGCGTCGAGCGCGGCGAGCGTCTGGGTGGTGCGCAGGCCCGGCACCTCGTGCGCGTACTGGAGCTGCAGGAGCTGGGCCACCCACTCGACGTCGGACAGGCCACCCGGGCCGAGCTTCGTGTGCAGGCGGCGGTCGACGCCCCGTGGCAGGCGTTCGGCCTCCATGCGGGCCTTCAACCGCCGGATCTCGCGCAGCGCGGTGTCGTCGATGCCGTGTTCGGGCCACCGCACCGGGTCGATCAGCGCCTGGAACCGCGCGCGGAGCCCCTCGTCGCCGATGAGCGGCGCGGCGCGCAGCAGCGCCTGGCTCTCCCACGGCGCGGACCAGCGGCGGTAGTACGAGGCGTACGAGTCGAGCGTGCGGACGAGGGGTCCCTGGCGGCCCTCGGGCCGCAGGCCCGGATCGATCACCAGCGGCGGGTCGGGCGCGGGCAGCGCGAGCAGCCTCCGCAGCTCCTCGGCGACCGCGTGCGCGGCGGCCGACGCTTCGTTCTCGGCGGCGCCGGGCAGCGGCTCGTGCACGAACATGACGTCGGCGTCGCTGCCGTAGCCGAGCTCGTAGCCGCCGTACCGGCCCATGGCCACGATCGCGAACCGCGTCGGCAGAGAAGCGCGCCGCTCGACCTCGATCCGGCCGATCGCGACGCGGAGCGCCGCGTCGAGCGTGACCGTCGTGATCGAGGTGAGGGCCTCGGCGGTGGTGCGCTCGTCGAGGAGGCCGAGCAGGTCGGCGACGGCCGTACGGAAGAGCTCGCGGCGGCGGAAGCCACGGATCGCCGCGACCGCGTCCGCCCATCCGTCCTGGCGGGTGCCGGACTCGATGTGGCGGCCCACGGCGGCCCGCGCCTCGGCGCGCAACGCCCCGGCCGGCCGGGGCGTGAGCTCGGCCTCGCCGCGCAGCAGCGACACCGCCTCCGGTGCGCGCAGGAGGAGGTCGGTGGCGTAGCGGCTGGAGGCGAGCACACGCGCCATCCGCTCGGCCACGGAGACGTCGTCGCGGAGCAGCCGGAGGTACCACGGTGTGGTGCCGAGCGCGTCGCTGACCTGGCGGAACCCGAGCAGCCCGGCGTCGGGGTCCGGCCCGGCGGCGAACCAGTCGAGCGTCACCGGCAGGAGCGTGCGCTGGATGGCGGCGCGGCGTGAGACACCCGACGTCAGGGCCTCCAGGTGGCGGAGCGCACCTGCGGGGTCGCGGTAGCCAAGGGCCTCCAGCCGCGTACGGGCGGCCTCGCGGGTGAGGCGGGCCTCGTCGTCGGGCAGGCGGGCCACGGCTTGCAGGAGCGGCCGGTAGAAGAGCTTCTCGTGCAGCCGCCGCACCTCACGCGCGTGCCGGCGCCACTCGGCGGTGAACTCGCGTACCGGGTCCGCACGGAAGCCGAGCGCCCGGCCCAGCCGGCGGAGTGACCGCTCGTCCTCGGGTACGAGGTGGTTGCGGCGGAGCCGGTGCAGCTGGATCAGGTGCTCGACGCGCCGCAGGAAGCGGTACGCCGTGGCGAGCGCGGCGGCGTCGCCCCGGCCGACGTACCCGCCCCAGGACAGCTTCTTCAAGGCGATGAGGGTGCCCGGGCCGCGGAGCTCCTCGTCCGCGCGGCCGTGCACGAGCTGGAGCAGCTGCACCGCGAACTCCACGTCGCGCAGCCCGCCGGGGCCGAGTTTCAGCTGCCGGCCGGCCTGCTCGGGGGCGATGTTCTCCTCGACCCGGCGGCGCATGGCCTGGACGTCCTCGACGAAGTGGTCGCGGCCGGCCGCGCTCCAGACGAGCGGCGCGAGCGTACGGACGTACTCCTCGCCCAGCTCACGGTCGCCCGCGACCGGCCGGGCCTTGAGCAGCGCCTGGAACTCCCAGGTCTTGGCCCAGCGCCCGTAGTAGGCCTGGTGGCTGGCGAGGGTGCGGACGAGCGGCCCGGACTTTCCCTCGGGCCGCAGCGCGGCGTCGACCTCCCACAGCGCGCCTTCGGACGTGCTGTCCGAGCACGCCCGCATCATGCCGGACGCGAGCCGGGTGGCCGCCCGGAGCGCGGCGTCCTCGTCCGCCCCGGGAACGGGCTCGGCGACGAAGACGACGTCGACGTCGCTGACGTAGTTGAGCTCGCGCCCGCCGCACTTGCCCATGCCGATCACCGCGACGCGGCACAGGTCGGCCTGGTCGCCGAGCTCGGCACGCGCGATCGCCAGGCCCGCCTCCAGCGCCGCCGAGGCGAGGTCGGCCAGCTCGGCGGCGACGCCGTCCACGTCGAGCACGTGGGTGAGGTCGCGTCCCGCGAGGTGCAGCAGCGCCTTCCGGTACGTCGCGCGCAGCGCGACCATCGGGTCCGGCGCGGTCGCGCGCGGCGAGGCGGCGGCCGGGTCGGCGCCGACGGCGTGCAGCAGGGAGTGGCGCAGCTCGTCTTCGGTGGGGCGGCGCAGGGCGCCGGGCCCGGCGAGGACCCGCCAGTGGTCCGGATGCCGGACCAGATGGTCGGCGAGCGCCGAGCTCACGCCGAGCACGGCGAGCAGCCGGTCACGCGCGTCGGCGTCGCCGGCCAGCTCCGCGCGGATGTCGGTGGTCTCCAGGAGCCGGAGCAGCCCGGTGAGCGCCAGCTCGGGGTCGGCCGCGGTGCCCAGGGCGTCGAGCAGCCCGGCGCCGAGGTCGACCCCTTCGAGGCGGCGCTCGGCTTCGGCGGCATCGGTGACGCCGAGCCTGGCCAGCCGGCCGGCGAGACTCTCGAGACGGCGTTCGCTCACCAGCAAAAGGTATCCAGGGCCGAGCCCCCGCGCCCACCCCGGGACGCGCCGGGGGTCCGCGTACGGCCGGGGGATCGGGCTTGATCGCGGCAGGCTGGACGGGCGCGTACGGCCGGAACAGGACATCGCCCGGAACCTCCCGCGTACGGGGGTTCCGGGCGATGCCGGCGGCTCAGACGACGGGCTCAGGCGACGGGCTCGGCCAGCGCTTCCCGGACCGGTCCCTTCGCGGGCTCGGGTCCGCGTCCGCTGCGCAGCGGCACCTCGCGGACGAACCAGGCGAGGATGAACGCGAGGAACGCGAGCACCGCGCCGGCGGCCACCGTGCCGTGCAGGCCACTCGTGATGCCCGCCTTGAACGCGTCCTGCACCTGCACCGGAAGTCCGCGGAGCATCGCCGGGGTGACGTGGGTGCCGCCGGAGGCGATCGCGTGCCCGGCCTTGTCGCCCAGCCTGCCCGAGATCGTGCTCTCCATGCGGCGGGTGAAAAGCGAGCCGAGCAGCGCGATGCCCAGCGAGCCACCGATGGAACGGAACAGGTTGACCGCTCCGCTGGCCGCGCCCATGTCTCGCAGGGGCACGCTGTTCTGCGTGATGAGCGCGGTGTTCTGCATGATGAAGCCGATGCCGAGGCCCGCCACGAGGGTGAGCGCCGAGGCCTCGACGGTGCTGGTACCGACCTGCAGCAGGAGCATCATGAGCATGCCCGTGGTCAGCAGGGCTCCGCCGATGATCGGATAGATGCGGTAGCGGCCGTTACGCGTGATCAGCTGCCCGACGGTGAGCATCACCACGAGCATGCCGAACATCAGCGGCAGCAACAGCATCCCGCTCGTGGTCGCCGAGGCGCCTTGTACGTCCTGCATGTACTGCGGCAGGAAGTTCACCGCGCCGAACATCCCGGCACCCACGAGGAAGCTCAGGACCTGGGCGAGCGTGAAGTTGCGGTTGTGGAAGAGCCGCAGCGGGAGGATCGGCTCGGGCACACGCCCTTCGACGAACACGAAAGCGATCAGCGACAGCACGCTCAGTACGGCCAGCCCGACGATCTCGGTCGACGCCCAGGGGTACTCCGTACCTCCCCATGACGCCACCAGGGTCAGCGAGACGATGCCGACGGTGAGGAGTACCGCGCCCACGTAGTCGATCTTGGCCTTGAGGTGCGGCGTGTGCAGGCGCATGCCCAGGCCGGTGACGAGCAGGGCCACCGTGCCGAGCGGCACGTTGACGTAGAACGCCCAGCGCCAGGTCAGGTGGTCGGTGAGGAAGCCGCCGAGCAGCGGTCCGCCGATGAAGGCGACCGGCATCATGCCGCCGATGATCCCCTGGAACTTCCCTCGCTCGCGCGGCGGCACCAGGTCACCGATGATCGCGAACGCGCCGACCATCAGGCCGCCGGCGCCCAGACCCTGGATGGCGCGGAAGCCGATGAGCTGGTCGATGTTCTGCGACAGGCCGGACAGCATCGACCCGGCCAGGAAGACCACGATCGAGGACATGAACATGCCCTTGCGGCCGAACAGGTCGCCGAGCTTCCCCCAGATCGGCGTCGAGGCGGCCGTCGCGAGCGTGTACGCCGTGACGACCCAGGACAGCTTGTTGATGCCGCCCAGCTCTCCGACGATGGTGGGAAGCGCGGTGCCGACGATCAGGTTGTCGAGCATCGCCAGGAACATTCCAAGCATCAACCCAACGACCGCGATGTACAGCGACCGCTTACTTCGCACCGGAAAGGAGTCCACAGCTATGGATTCCTCGGTGTTCATCCCCGACATGGATAACCTCTCCCCTGGACCGGTCGACAGCCTACTTGCCGACCGGTTAGCAACCTTACTTGCCGTACGGTAGGCTAGCAACCCTAGCCGGGCGGCAAGTAAGTTTATTCCCAGGGCGGAGACGACGATGGGCGAGCGACGGAGCGGCACCCGCGAGAAGATCCAGGCTGTCGCGGTCGAGCTGTTCGCTGAGCACGGCTATGAGAAGACCTCGCTACGCGAGATCGCCGAACGGCTTGATGTCACCAAGGCGGCGCTCTACTACCACTTCAACACCAAAGAGGACATCGTCGTCAGCCTGTTCGATGACCTCATCGCGAACGTCGACGAGATCATCGACTGGGCGACGGACCAGCCGCGCACGCTGGAGACGCGGCAGGAGGTCATCCGGCGCTACGGCTGCGTCGCCCGCAACCGGCCCAAAAGCATGATGCGCTTCGTCCAGGAGAGCAAGGCCACGCTGCGCGAGCTGGCCGTGGGCGAACGCCTCCAGGCCCGGTTCCAGACGCTGGCCGGCACCCTGCACATGCCGGACGCGCCACCGGCCGAGCAGCTCCGGTGCTCGATCGCCCTGCTCTCGGTCAGCGCCGCGCCGTTCATGCTCAAGGAGCTGGACGCGACGGACGACGAGAAGTACGCGGCCGGGCTCGAGCTCGCGCTGGAGCTCGTCTCCAGCGCGTGCGTGGGCGGCAGGGAGCCGCAGAGCAAGCCGCAGAGCAAGGAGCGGAGCAAGGAGCGGCAGAGCACCGCGAGCTGAGCCCGCCGCCCATTGGCTGAGAGCGCCGTCCGCGTCGGCGGGCTTGCTGACAGGATCGAGGCCATGCCCGCATTCGCCGCACCGGACGGCACCGAGCTCACCTATCACGTCATGGGTTCCGGCTCGGCCGCCCCGGTGGTCTGCCTGCCGGGCGGCCCGATGCGAGCCAGCGCGTACCTCGACGATCTCGGCGGCCTGGCCGCGCACCGCCGGCTGGTCCGGCTGGACCTGCGCGGCACCGGCGAGTCGGCCGAACCCGAGGACCCGGCCTCGTACCGCTGCGACCGCCAGGTCGACGACGTGGAGGCGCTGCGCGAGCACCTCGGCCTGGACCGGATGGCCCTGCTCGGGCACTCGGCCGGAGGCGGCCTCGCGATCCGGTACGCCACCCGCCACCCCGAGCGGATCGACCGGCTCGCGCTGATCACCCCGAGCACCCGGGCCATCCGCGCGACGACGCCGACCGGGGTACGACGGCAGGTCCTGAAGCTGCGCGAGGACGAACCCTGGTTCGCCGCCGCCTCCCTGGCGTTCGAGAAGGTCGCCACCGGCACGGCGACCAGGGAGGACTGGGCGGCCGTGGCCCCGATGGCGTACGGCCGCTGGGACACCGCGGCGAAGGCGCACCAGGCGGGCGAGGGCGGCCAGCGCAACGGCGAGGCCGCCCGGATCTTCAACTCCACGGGAGCGTTCGACCCGGCGCGCACCCGAGCCGCACTGGCCTCCGTCGCCGCACCGGTGCTGCTGCTCGCCGGAGACCTCGACTGGATCATCACCCCGGCCATGGCCGCCGACTTCGCCGGCCTCTTCCCGGACGCCCGGCTCGTCGTCCAGACCGGCGCGGCCCACTATCCGTGGCTGGACGACGCGGCGGGTTTCGTGACCGCCATGGCGAAGTTCCTGGGCTGAGCCGACCGGCCCACGGGCCGTGTAGTTGGCCTCGGTCGACACATACTTGCCGTTTGCCTGAGAGCGAATCCAGCAGGTCGAGTCACAGTGAATGGTGAGAGCTGACGGCGCGCGCCACCAATTCGTCCGAGGGCAGTGCTTACAGGACCGCGATGTAGCGGCGGCGCTCGTACTCCGTCACCTGGCGCCGGTAGTCCTCCCACTCGGCGCGCTTGTTGCGCAGGAACTGGTTGGCCCACTTTGCTACCTGCGGCACTGCCCGCCGACAGGCCGCCGCGGACTCATGCGCGCTGATGTGTCCGTTGGCGCGGCCCGTCTCAGGGTCGAAGGTGGGAAGAGTGAAGCTTTTCCCGGTTGACCACGGCCGTGCGTCTGAGCACGTCAAGATCAAGCTCTCAGAGGACGATTCGCGAGTTGATGTCCTTTTCGTCGTTTGGGTTGGGTGAGGCGCCTGGCAGGGAAAGGGGCGGGACCGTACAGCCCCGCCCATCGCTCATCCGTGGTCTCAGGCACTCGCCTTCTTCAGGGTCACGATGGTGATGTCGCTGGCCGTCGCGTTCTTGTTGTAGTCCGCGTCGAAGGCGTTGGCCTGAGTGGACGCCTGGGCATCGCCATTCACGAACGCCCTGTCACCGGTGGGCGGGGCCGTCACGGTCCAGCCGACGGGCCCATCGGCGGTGCAGGCCACCGGCGTGGAGTACGTGCCCCTGGCGACGAATCCCTTCTTCACCTGGGTGATCGTGCCGCTGACGGTCACGGTCGCGTCCTTGGTGCAGGTCACGCTGCCGCTCAGCGACGCGCTGCCGTCCACGGTGCTGGCCGTGCCGTTGGTGGCGACGGTCACGCCGAGGTCCTGAACGGGCGGCGGGGCCGGGTTGGTGATGTGCATGTTTCCGCGCAGTGCCGGGTCCCAGCCTTCGCAGTGCTGTTCGTAGGTGGCGTCGATGGCCTGGACATAGCCGTAGGGGCCCCACTCGATCGAGTTGATCGTGAAGGAGCCGCTGGTCTCGTTGCAGCCGCGTCCGTCGCCGAAGATGTCGATCGCCGGCTGGCCGGTTCCGCCGAAGCGGGTCGCGCCCGCGTACGTGCCGGCGGCCAGCGCCTCGCCGGTCGGGGCGGCGAGGTCGAGATACCACCAATCCCCGTTGGCGCCGGTCACGCTCACCTCGATGGCGCGCTTTTCGGAGGACCCGTTCACTCCCAGCCTGTCCCCGGTCGAGGTGTCGTAGGAGTAGGTCTGGCCGCCGGCGATGTAGTCACCGGGGTCGCCCGTGAACGAGACCGTGCCGGTGCCCACCGGCTGGGCGGATGCTGGAGCCGACGTGAACAGACATGCTCCCGCCACCGCGACCGAGACCGCGATGGCCGTCACGCCACCCCGTGGAATCCTCATTCCGCTTTCCCTGCCTTCCGCTGCGCCGCCCCGGCTGGGGCATGTCCCCGTAAGTCGACCAAGGTGGCCTACGTCGGTTTGACGCACGCAAGAGTGATCGGGACTACGCGGATTCGGAGCGCGAACGGAGCGGCTCCGCGCCGGGCATCGGCACCCGGCACGAAACCGCACGCCATACGGCCGTCCGCGGATCGGATGTCGTGATCACCCGTCCGAAGGCGGCCATCTCGGGGCTGTTCGCCGAGGAGCGTGCCGAAGCCGTCGAGAAGACGAGCGGGTGGATCGGCGCCGCGCTGGTGGCGGTGGTGTTGTTCGCGCTGTCGCATGGCGCCAGTAGGCCGCGCGCCTCTGTGGCTCCGAAGCCGGGCGCTTCGCACTCCAAGCGGTGAGCCTCAGGCGGCTGCGGGCCGTGTGCCCGGCCTGGGTGCCGTGGCCGCGGCCTCCGCGGGATCGCCGGGAGTGGATCGCCGCGTCGGTGGTGGCCGGTGTGGTGCTGGGCTCTATCCGCCAGATCGCTTTCGCCTTGGGTGTCGTGCTCGGGTGCGTCTCGCTACTGGCGGTGCCGGGTGGGCTGCTGTTCAGGCGTGACTAGCGCACTGAGCAGCGATTACAGGATCGCCAGGTAGCGCTTGCGCTCGTACTCCGTGACCTGGCGGCGGTAGTCCTCCCACTCCACGCGCTTGTTGCGGAGGAACTGGTCTAGCACCTTCCCGCCCTGCGACGTTACGCGCACACCCGCCCCCGACGTGCGTAGGAGCGGTTGTCATTGGTCGTTGTCAGTTACCCCCGGTCACTCCTCTACGGCCCACAGACGGCCCAGCGCTCACCACGTCTCCCCGCTGCTACTCCGGGAGATTCGGAGACACCCCGGCGCGGCCCTAGGTGAGCACGCGGCGGGCGAGGCCGGCGGAAGCTGCCATGAGTTGGATGGCTCCGTTCTCGGTACGCGGTTTACGCGGTTTACGCGGTTAGGGCCTGACCTGCGATGATGCGGCGGCCCTAACCGCGTAGCCCCACGCGGTTAGGGCCTGACCTGCGGGTTTTCCTCATCCGCGCAGGCAGCGCCCCCCGCGCCAATCTCGGCCGCGCCCGCCGCTCAGAGGACCAGGGAGACCGCCGTGAAGTCGGTAGGGTTGGGGAGAAGTGCGCGAGACACCCCCCGTTTGATCAACCAGAGAAGGTGGAACCGCCATGGCTACAACGTTCGCCGATCTTGAGGCGCGGGTTCGTGGTGTCGAGTCCAGGACGACACGCAACGAGGAGGACGTCACGGTAATCATCGACACCGTGAGTGAAACCCTCACCCGGGTTCGACGCCTAGAGCGCGCCATGGAAGCGATCGCCACTCATCTTGGGGTGACGATTCCCGACGAAGATGATGAGGAATTCGAAGAATAACCGTTTCCCTTCGCCCGCCTAGAAGGGAATCACAGCGTGAGACTTCGATTCGAGAGAGGTAGACGACCCGAGCATGGGCGAGGACAAGGCAACTCCGGATCCAGCCGCCGAGTGGTGGACCACATCCGACATTGCGTCTTATCTCGGAATCAGAGTCGCGACCGTCAGTACATACCGGTCACGTGGGCAGATGCCGGAGCCTGATCTCACGGTTGGCCGTACCCACATGTGGCGCCCGTCCCGGATTATCGAGTGGCATGAGACTCGTCCGCGACCCGGTGTAGGCGGTAGGCGAATAATTCGCGCTAATGATGGCGATGCCGGTAACATCTAGTCTGACTATATGCTATATCATTACATTCCGAAGATCAGTATGTTTTCAATTCATCGCGCGCAGCGGCGGCGGCTTTTGAATTGTGATACTTATCTACTTTTAGAATGGACGCAAGGTTGTTAATGCGTTTACGAATCCATGAGATTTGTCGATCCTCAGGCAAATTGATGACTGGCCGCACGGCTTCCATTGCTCCTGCGATCTCGCCTAGGCGCAGTCGAGCGGTCGCCAAGTAGACGTGCGCAAGCGCTTCGTCATCAAGTGATCGATGGTCAAGTGATTCGCGCTGCCAAAGGTCGATCGCCGTTTCCGCACTATTGGCCGCAATTAGCAAAGCGTGATTATCCGGAAGCCACATTAGCGATGATCCTGAATAATACGCTTGCTTTGCTAGCGAGAAGCCAAACAATCCCTCAATTGTATCTGACTTCGCATTATCACGCGCTCGATCTGCATGCTCAATGAATCGGAGCGCGCTGTCTTTGTCTCCCAGGTTCGCTGCGCATTGCGCTGCGCCACATAGCAAGCGTATCTCAGAGGTTCCATCGCCCGCATATCTCAAACCATCGTTGATGAAGCGCTGCGCCTGCCCGTATTGTTGACTAAACCGCGCTATCAGCGATTGAGTTCCCCTTACCCATGCCCGGAGTTCATTGTCGCCTGCCGCATCCGCCATTTGCCATGCAGTGCGAGCGTGTATCGCCGCCACATCCGGACTGTTTAAATCTACTGCCGCGTATGCGAGTACGCCAGACACACGGCCTAGGGCGACGTAGAGATCTGCCATTTCATGAGGGCGAACCGCACCGGATGTTAGACGTCGCGTCAGTTCTTTGCGCAGCGCCATCCCCTGCACCAGCATTGGCTGAGCCGGACTGGCCAAATACGCCACGCTGAGGTCGGCAATAGATTGTTGGAGTTCGTCAATGTCAAATACATCGGGTTGGATTGAAATCAGTAGCTCTGATTCTCTTGCGGATTGACTGAGAATCGTACGCAGGTCCCGTTCAGTAGACCGTCGGCGCTCCTGCCTATCCCATTCGGCGACTAGTGTCCCGTTGGCGCTCAGGGAATCGTCTGCCTGCTCAAGCCATGCGCGCCCTGGCCAGCGGCGCCCGGCTTCGACGTTGTTGATCCATCCGCGTGAGACGTAGGTCTGGGAAGCCAAGCCGGCCAACGACATCTTTCGGTCGCGCCGCGCCTGGCCGATGAGTGCGCCGAGCTGCTTTTCGCTACTCATGCCCTGTCTCCTACCGTGTCCGGGCGCCACTTGCGGTGTCTCCAGATCCGGCTTCTCGCGAGGTGGAGACACCAACCCACTAGGCGCGTTCCCTCGGGTTGGCCAATCTTATGTCTATGCGATCAACGGCCAGCCGAGCTTGCACGGCCCCCACCACGGGACCTTGACGAGTACGAACTGAGTTAGTAATCTCTTGGCTAGAAGAAGGCCCCAGCGGGGTGGAGCCCGCCGGGGCCGGAGCATCAGAACTTGAGGAGTCTCGATGCACGTTCAGGGTACTCGCACGTCCGAGTTCGGCGAAGAGGTCAGCGATACGACGCTGGTCAAGTCGGTTCTGGCTGGTGACAGTGACGCGTTCGGCGAGTTGTACCGGCGGTACGTCGGCCGGGTGGCGGGTTATGTCGCTCGGCGGACGCCGCCGCAGGCTCCGCGTGAGGACCTGGTCCAGGAGGCGTTCGCCCAGGCGCTGGAGCAGCTCGGGGAGTTCCGTGAGGACGCGCCTGAGTACGAGTCGTTCGTTCAGTGGCTGTGCGGCATCGCCGGCCGTGTGGTGTTCAAGCACACCAAGAGCTGGTGGCGG
>Ga0193707_1000399_pt1 | contig 14640 bp, 10 predicted proteins | sample U3c2metaG_FD_143043 | JGI IMG/M metagenome (GOLD analysis project Ga0193707, IMG submission 143043) | Soil microbial communities from a riparian zone of the East river system, Colorado, United States - U3c2 | ecosystem: Environmental > Terrestrial > Soil > Riparian zone | place: USA: East River... | reverse complement strand
CGAGCGCTTCATCACTTCGCGTCACTCCGGCGATCGAAGCTGGCGTCGGACCCTGCTCCAGAAAGATCGGCGCAGTCGGCGTGACGTTCATATCGCACGACCAGACGTCGGAAGTTCTGCAGCCAGGCAAAAAGCCTCTCGATTTTCCAGCGCGGTTGGTATCGCTTCAGCCGACGTTTATCCTGGGTCGGGTTCTTTCGATTCCGACGATGTGGGGCGATGAGCTCAATGCCGTAGCATCTTAGCTCAGCGTCCGAGACGGTCCGAGTCGTAAGCGTTCTCGGCGACTAGGTTCTGCGGCGCCTCAGGAACAACCACGTGTAGCAGAGTGGACATTGCTAGCGTTACTTCATGTGGTGTCGCGCTCTCGACGTAAACCCAAACTGGCAGCCCGTTACGATCCGCAACCGCCATGATCTTTGTTCCCTTGCCGCGTTTCGTCTTTCCGACCTTATGTCCCCTTTTTTAGCCGGTGCGAAACTCGCGTCGATAAACGCCTCCCGCACATCGATGCCGCCTTTAGCACTAAGCTTCGAGGCCAGACCAGTCATGATCTTTGTCATAACACCCGAGCGAACCCACTGCTGAAAGCGCCTATGACAGGTCTGGAACGAGGGGTATCTGTCGGGAAGGTCCGCCCAGGGCGCACCGGTCCTCAATACCCACAGGATGCCGTTAATCGGCTTTTCCAAGGCCGTCCCCGGCCGTCGGATCGTGTTCTTGGGAACTAACGAGTCAAGGGTCTTCCACACTGTTCGTCGGTCAAAACGCGAATGGCACATAGCGTGTTGATGCGTTGTGGCACTTCACGGTCCTCAGAAATGACTTCCGACTGGGATACCCTCCTGACGTGTCGCACCGAAGAACGTTCGAGAGTGCCCCGCCGAGCGAGCGTCGTGCAGTCCCGTGTTCAAAACTGAAGTTTAAGCGCCAGCTGGATTGAGCGCGGGCCGCCAATTTGATACAGAGGGTTGAAACCTCCATTAGCGCCGCCGGACCCCAGACTGCCAGCTAGCGTCTGCGTCGAGAGACCGAAGAGTGCTTTGGTCAGGTTGTTGTCGGGAGGGCCGAAGTTCGGATGGTTGAAGAGGTTGAAGAACTGAAAACCCCCTTCGAGGGTATTATGGCTGCGAATGAGCAGGTCTGGACTCCCGAACAGAAGTGACAAACACTGTGATTTCAGTTGTCCATCAAGAAACGATCAAGCCGACGGTTCTCGTGCGATTGGCCGTCCACTGCTCCCTTGTGGCGGTCTTGTGGGCTACCACATTGGGGATGGCCCGAGACGGAGCGGGTCGCCCCGACAATCAGCCCGTCAATCCTGGAGTGGTGCGGCAGGCGGAGGCGGAGCCTCGCACGATCATCCTGCCGGTGGTCGACGGCAAGGGTCTCCGCTTCACACGACTCTCCACAGACGAGGGGTTATCGCAAACCAGGGTCATCCAGATTGTGCAGGACGATCAGGGCTTCATGTGGTTTGGTTCACAGTATGGGCTGAACCGGTACGACGGCTATACGTTCAAAGTGTTTAAGCACGAGCCCGGGCGCACGAGCAGTCTGAGCGGGGTGTTCATTTACTCGTTGTTCAAGGACCGCACGGGGACACTTTGGGTCGGTTGCGATGAGTTCCTGGATAAATTCGATCCGGTGACCGAGATCTTTACTCACTACCGCATCGATACCACGGGTGCGCAAGGCGAAACAGCTCCCGTCACCAACATCAGCCAAGACCACACGGGGAGGCTGTGGCTTTCAACCAGCAGGGGCCTCTACAGATTCGATCCCTCGACGGGACGGATCATCCGCAATCGTCACGATCCAAACAACCCCTATAGCCTGAGCAGCGACGATATCAGAACAACCGGCGAAGACAGGGAGGGGACGTTCTGGGTTAGCACCAGCGAAGGGCTGGATGCGTTCGATCGGGATACAGAGAAGGTCACCCTCCACGTTCCGTTGCAGAACCTTTCCGGGACGTCGTTCTATGAGGACCGCTTCGGCGCGTTCTGGATCTTCCAGATCACAGGAGGCGGGTTGGCGACCTTCGATCGAAAGACGAATACGCTCACTCATTATTCGTTCCATGAGGGTCACCTTTCTGACGCGCTCCAGACCGGGGTTATGACGATGCTCGAGGACCGGGAAGGTAACCTGTGGTTTGGGACGTTTGGGGATGGCCTGATTAAATTTGACCGGCAGGAGCGGAAGTTCATCCGCTACCGTAATGACCCCGCGAACCCGGACAGTCTCGGCCAAAACGATGTGGCTACATTGTTTCAGGATCGCGAGGGAAACATTTGGGCGGGCCTGCACATGATGGCGCCCAACCGGTTTTCCACCAGACCTCCGCTCTTTGAGAAATTCAAGCACGAGTCCGGCAACCCCAACAGCTTGAGTGGGACGATGGTGAACGGCATCTATGAGGGTCGCGAAGGAATCCTGTGGATTAGCTCGATCAATGCGCTCAACCGCGTCGACCGCAAGACAGGACATTACACCTTCTACCAGACCGCAGGACCAGGAGCTAGTCCGCGACCGACTGCGATCGTCGAAGATCGATCGGGTTTTCTGTGGATCGGGAGCGACAACCATGGATTGGCCCGTTTCGACCCCAAGACCGGATTATCCAGGAGGTTCCGCCACAGCCCAACCGGTCAATTCAGTTTGAGCAGCGATTATGTTACGCACCTGCTGATCGATCACGCGGGTACCCTGTGGGCCACCACTTGGGATGGTCTCGATCGTTTCGATCCGGCAACATCTCACTTCACCGCCTACAAGCTCGACAAGCAAACCGCCGCCCAGATAGATATCGAGGTCAAGGAGGACCGTCAGGGAACGTTATGGATTGGAACGCATTCGGCAGGGCTAGAACGCTTCGATCCAGCCACCGGGCGGTTTACCGCTATCTACAAGCGCGACGCAAATGACCCGACGAGTCTGAGCAACAACCGAGTAAACTCCGTGCTTTTCGATCGCTCAGGGACGATGTGGGTTGGCACTCAAGACGGGCTGGGCAAATTCGACGCCAGGACAGGCACATTCAAGACTTACTACGAGCAGGATGGCCTATCTGGAAATGCGGTGAGCTGCGTCCTTGAGGACGACAGCAGCCATCTGTGGATGAGCACAAACAACGGCCTGTCGGTATTCGATACCTCCAAGCAAACATTCAAAAGCTACTCCGCCGCGGACGGCCTTCCCGGCGCTGACTTAGGCGGTTGGAGTGCTTGCTTCAAGAGCCCCACTGGCGAGATGTTCTTTGGAGGATTCAGTGGCGGCGTAGCATTTTATCCGGACAAGGTCGTGGACAATCCATACGTTCCGCCTGTCGTTCTCACTGATTTCCGTCTTTTCGACCGCCCCGCGACGGTTGGAGCTCATTCCCCGCTCCATAAGTCCATCGGTTACACCAGTGCCCTTCGCCTTTCTCATGACCAGAACGTCTTCTCCCTGGAGTTCTCCGCACTCAGCTATTTCAATCCGGCCACCAACCGATACCGGTACAAACTGGACGGATTAGATCGCCAATGGCACGAGGTGGGCAGCAACCAACGGTTGGTGACCTACACCACCCTGCCGTCAGCGATGTATACCTTCCGTGTGCAGGGCGCAACTAGCCGGGGTGCTTGGAGCGAGCCAGGCTTGGAGTTAGCTGTCGAGATCCTACCTCCGTGGTGGAATACATGGTGGTTCCGCGCGCTGTGCGTGACAGCTTTCCTGGGAGTGCTTTGGGTTCTGTATCAATTCCGAATCCAGCAATTGCGGCGTCAGGAAAGGAAACTCCGGGATGTGATCGAAACCATTCCGACCTTTGCCTGGACGGCTTTGCCCGATGGCTCCGTGGATTTCGTAAATCGCCACTGGCAGGAATACACGGGTTTGTCCGCCGAGAGGACAGTTGGCTCAGGCTGGCAAGCCGCCGTTCACGCCGCAGACTTGAAGCGACACGCGGAGAAGTGGCGCGTGTCTCAGGCGACCGGCGAGCCCTTCGAGAATGAGGTGCGCTACCGGCGGGCAGCGGATGAGCAATATCGTTGGTTTTTGGCTCGCGCCGTGCCGCTGCGGGATCAACGAGGCAAGATCCTCAAATGGTACGGTATCTCGACCGACATCGAGGATCGCAAGCGCGCTGAAGAAGAGCGCGAGAAACTGCGGGCAGACCTCGCGCATGTGAACCGGGTCAGCACGTTGGGGGAGATGGCGGCCTCTCTGGCACACGAAATCAAGCAGCCAATCGCTGCCGCCATCACCAGCGCCAACAGCTGCATTGAATGGCTAGCACACGAACCGCCCAACCTGGATCGGGCCCGTGCGGCAGCAGGCCGAATCGATAGGTACGGGAATCGTGCGGCTGAAATCATCGACCGTATACGTTCCCTCTACAAGAAGTCTCCTCCACAACGTGAGCTGGTCGAGGTAAACGAAATTATCCGCGAAATGGTCGAGCTGCTGCGCGCCGAGGCCAACCAGTATGCGGCCTCGATCCGCACCGATCTTGTTGCCGATCCTCCAAAGATCACGGCAGACCGTGTGCAACTGCGGCAGGTTTTCATGAACCTCATACTCAATGCCATTGAGGCCATGAAGGAAACAGGTGGGGTCCTTACAGTCAAGACGCAACTGGGCGAGAATGGTCAACTGCTGATCTCGGTCAGCGATACCGGCATGGGGTTGCCCAGGGAAAAAACCGAGCAGATCTTTGACGCGTTCTTTACCACCAAGCCCCAAGGCAGCGGCATGGGATTATCCATCAGCCGCTCCATTGTCGAGTCCCATGGTGGCCGTTTGTGGGCCACGGCGAACAACGGACGGGGTGCAACGTTCCATTTCACTTTGCCGACCGCAGCCGAGGGGGTGAAAGTGCCCGCAACGGGAACGTGATTCGGTGTCCCTGGGGTTGCTTCGCGGTGATACAGATCGAGGCTAGGGCAAGCCGACTGCAAAGCGGACCTCTGGCACTCGATAACGCCGGAAACAATCGCTGAAAGCACACGCGACCAGGAATTCAGTTTCCCGCGGAGGTAATTCGCCAAATGCAGTTAGAGGCGTCATCGGTAACCAAAAGGGACCCATCGGGCGCGACAGTTACAGCCACGGGGCGTCCCCAGACGTGCTCGTTGTCGACGACGAACCCGGTCATGAAGTCCTCGTATTCACCGGTAGCGTGCCCGGTCTGGTGCAGCGGTATGCGGATCAGTTCATATCCAACTCGAACCGCTCTGTTCCAGGAGCCGTGCTCGGAGGCGAAAATATCCCCCTGGTATTCCGACGGGAACTGTTTGCCATCGTAGAAAGTCAACCCCAGCGATGCGTTATGTGGATTCAAAATCACGTCCGGGGTAATGACCTTGTCCTTAAGTTCAGGATGTTTTCCGGCGTGCCGCGGGTCCTGATGGCTGCCCATGTACCACCACGGCCAGCCGTAGTAACCGCCATCCTGCACGTGGGTAATGTAGTCGGGGACCAGATTGTCGCCCAGGCCGTCGCGTTCGTTGACGGAACACCATAACTCGCCGGTCTTCGAATTGACGGCCATGCCGACGCAGTTGCGAATACCGTAGCCAAAGACTCGCTGCTCTGAACCATCGGGGTTGAACTCGAGGACATCGGCGCGGTTCTTTTCCGCGGGAGTTACGTCTGGGTCATCAACGTTGGACGCCGAACCCACGGAGACAAACATCTTCTTACCGTCCAGCGAAAACTGAATGTCGCGGGTCGAGTGGCTCGCCCCACCGGGTACGTCGGCGATGTGTTCCGCCGGGCTCCGCGCTTGCAAGTCGCCGTTCTGGTACGGGAAGCGCACGACGGCGTCGGTGTTTCCCACGTAGACCCACTGGGGATTGGGGCCGGGAGGGTAAAAATTGATACCGAACGGCCCGTTCAGGCCGCTGGCAAACACGGCCATCTGCTGGGGCTTGGCGGTACTGGTGATCCCTCGGAAAATTTTGACGTTGCCAGCCTTGGTTTCGGCCACAAAAAAATCCCCGTTGGGCGCGGTCCGAATCATTCGGGGGTTTTCAAGGCCGGCGGCGTACTGTTCCACTTTAAAACCGGCCGGAACCTGCGGCCAGGCACCTTCAGGACGGGCAACGACCTTCGGTCCGTTGCCCGCCGAGCTGGTCGAAAAGGGAGCGGGAAGATCCTTTAACGTGATCTTGCGAACTTGTCCGGGCTTCTCAAAACGATAATCGGTGAACGGCGGCGTCGGCGGTCCGGCCTTCAGTGGGGCGGATTTTTCGGGCGCCGCTGGCTTACTGTTTGCCGCGCTGGCCTGGGGCAGCCCCAGAGTTTTCGCGTAGTTCACGATCAACCAGCGTTGCCGCGCCGGCAGCGTTGACCATGAGGGCATGCCGTTGTTCACATCACCTTGGGTGATGAACCAAAATAGTTCGCCCGGTGTTGCGGCTTTTATTTTTTCCTGCGCCAGCGGGGGAATATTTCCCGAGCCCTCTCCATTCTCGCCGTGGCAACGGGCGCAGCGCAAATGGTAAAACGCCTTGCCGGCGGCCGGGGGCTGGGCCTGGTAAGGATTCTTAGTCTGCTTCGCCGATACTGGAGCATTATGGAAATTTGAATCTTGAGCCGTCGTCCGTGGAGTTAGAAAAAAGATGCTAAGGGCAAGTGTCGCAAGCAAAACAGTTACAAGGCGCATGCTGGCTTTCAAAACTCTCCTCCATATAGTAGCCTTCAAAGACAAGCCGATGAAGAAACACCGTCATTCCAACCGGAAGGCTTCAATATCCCTTTATTTTAATCACAAAATAGTTCAATTCACGTCCGCCTTCCAGTAAAAGCTGATGGGGCACCCGGGGAGGAATGCGGATCACGTCTCCTGCCGAAAGCTTTCTCCTGACACCGCCCTGGATCGTCCCATTGCGCTTTTCGTGGGGAGACACCGTTTCTCCATTCAGCAAGGTGCCGCCGACAATCAGGGTCGCCGAGCCGGATTGCACGAAGAACACGTCGGCCTGAGTCTCGTGCCATTCGGGTGGGCCATCCGCATCCCTGCGAACCAGCAATGCGCTGTCATTGGGAAAGTCCGCAATCTGCTGTACGGCAAAGTGGTGCGGATCGGCGGCGGCATCGTCGCGCAATTTTTGGTCATACCGATTGAGTGAAGCGGGCGTCCATTGTTCGAATCCGGGCGGCACAGCTTCCTGGGCTGTGAGCACCAGCCACGGGAGTACGATTGCCGAGAGCAGACAGAGTTTCTTCATTGCGTCCTTGTTCCGGCACCTCCGCTTTGGCCTTAGCCCGCCACGGCGCAATTGTAATACTGACTGCTCAACCCGACGCCGAGGGACAAGACAGCGAACCGGCCTCGAGGTTCACAGGCAATTGCGTACCTTATCGGCATGGCTGGAGCCGTGCCCTTTCGAAGTCATGTCCCTTCCCATGATCCGGAGCACTAGCCGCCAGTCAAGATGTTGCAGCGCAGCACGATTTGTTGGCTGGTTCTCGGAGCAAATCTGCTTCGTTTTCAGGTTCTGTGAGGTATGTTCATGCTAAAGCGGGGATCCCACATCCTTAGCTTGACACCTCTATCCTTTAGATTTGCTAAAGTAAGCCCGTCAGATTGAAAAGATAGGCAGGGCAGTCACTCCTGTCAAATTGAAAAAGCTAAAGCAACGATTCAGCCAGACTAAAAGGATGGCTGCGCCGAACAGCGCGGTTTCTTCGTTGATGTGACGACCCTGATTGGAGAGAGCCCCATGGATATCCACCAACTCGAACTCTTTCTCGCCGTAATGGACTCTCCGAGCATGACCCGAGCGGCGGAGAAGGTCTTTTTGTCACCGGGCGCCGTCAGCCTCCAGTTGCACAACCTGGCCGACGAACTCCACACCGAACTGTTTGTGCGGAGCGGTAAGCGGCTGATTCCCACGCCAGCCGCTCTGCGCCTAGCGGAACGCGCCAAAACCCTGGTCGAGTTGACCAGCCAGATCAAACAGGAGTTTGAAAATGACGTGGCGAAAGATACGCGCCCCTTCCACTTCTCCACCGGCGTTACCACGCTGATCTATCAGCTTGGCAAGCCGTTACGACAATTGCGGAAGCAGTATCCCAAGGCAGAAATTCGGGTCAGCGTGAGCGTGACTGAGGAAACAATTCGCGGGTTGCACGATCGCCGCTTTGACCTGGGTCTCATCTCCCTCCCGGTGCCGGAGGACAACCTCACGATCATACCGCTATTTGACGAAGAACTGCTGATCGTAGGCCCGGCAACCAACAAATCCCACCGCGGCGGCCACATCAGCTCGATACGACCATCCGATTTAGCCCGAGTTCCATTCCTGCTCTATCCTCGTGGCACCGTGCTCAGGGTACTCATCGATCGTTTCTTCAAGGATATCGGCGTGACCCCGCGGGTTGTGATGGAAGCCGAAGACACAGAGGCGGTCAAGCGTTTGGTGGAATCAGGTTTCGGTTACTCCGTTCTTCCCGAACACGCGCTGCGGCGGCGGACAGCGTTCTTCCATGCGTTTCGAGTGGACGGGCATCCGGTGGTCAGAAGTTTGGCGCTGGCGATGGTGCGTACCGAGTATCCGCGCAAGTTGACCGTGTCCATTGCGGAATTTCTGCGGTCGATCCTGGCAGCTTGAGGTGTAGCAGTGTTGCCATAGCTTACGGAATACTCCCTGACAGGCGGCCGCTTTTACCCTTCAGCGGCCCATCCAACCGCCGTCGACCACCAGCACGTGCCCGTGGACGTAGTCGCTGGCGGAGGAGCAGAGGAAAACAGCGGCGCCGGCAAGGTCGGAGGGTTCACCCCAGCGGCCAGCCGGAATCCGCTCCATGAGCTGACGGCTGCGCTGAGAGTCTTGCCGCAGCGCGGCTGTGTTGTCGGTGGCCATGTATCCCGGCGCAATCGCGTTGACGTTGATGCCCTTCGACGCCCACTCGTTGGCCAGAGCTTTAGTAAGCTGCGCGACACCACCTTTGGCCGCCGCATAGGCTGGAACCGTGATCCCGCCCTGAAAGGAGAGGATCGAGGCGATGTTCAAGATCTTGCCCCTCGCTCTCCGGTTCAACATGTCCTGACCTGCGAGTTGCGACAGCCGGAATACCGAGGTGAGGTTCACGGCAATCAATTCGTCCCAATCGTGCTGCGGGACTTCGGCGGCGGCGGCGCGTCGGATGACGCCCGCGTTATTGACCAGAATATCGATGCAACCGAATTCTTCCACCGTCTTTCCGATCAAGGCCATATGCACTTTCGGATCAACCATGTCGCCCGCCAGGTAGAAAGACTTCCTCCCCAGTTGGCGGATCTTTTCGCTGGTGGATTCGCCGTCGGCGCTCCGACCGTGACAGACCACGTTGGCGCCGGCCTGCGCCAGCGCAATCGCAATCGCGGCGCCCAGGCCCCGGCTGGAGCCTGTGACCAGGGCGTTCTTGCCGTTAAGCTGGAAGGATTCCAAGACCATGCTTTGCCCTTCCCTCGGTCAGTTTTGTCCGGGTCGATCTTCTCCGGTTTGTCTGTTAACACGGAATCTGCTTATCAATCAATTCTGGCGGGATCGAGCCGAGGCACCAGAAGCTGAATGGCGGCCAGTGCCAGCAGGTAGGCAAAGCCGGCAATCAGGAACGGAACCATGTAGCTGCCGGTCCACTGCAAGGTGTAGCCCACGATCTTCGCAATCAACATTCCCCCGACCGCACCTGCCATTCCACCCATCCCGACCACCGAACCGACAGCGTGGGTCGGAAACGTGTCGGAGGTGAGGGTAAAGAGATTGGCGGAAAACCCCTGGTGAGCCGCCGCCGCCAGCCCGATCAGCAGAACCGCTCCCCACATACTCTCGACGCGGTAGGCAAACACAATCGGGACAACGCACAGCGCGCAAATCAGCATAGTGCTCTTGCGAGCCATATTTACGCTTCTGCCGCGGTTGATCAGCCAGGAGGAAAGCCAGCCCCCGGCGACGCTGCCAACATCGGCGATTACGTAGATCACCATGATGGGCACGCCGATCTTCATCAGAACGACGCCATGTTGGCGTTGCAGGAAATCCGGCACCCAAAACAAATAGAACCACCAGATGGGATCGATCATGAACTTGCCCACCACAAAGGCCCATGTCTGGCGATGAGGTATGAGGCGAGCCCATTTGATTTTCGTCCTCGGCTCCTGGGGATCACTGCGAATGTAGTCCAGTTCCGCTCGAGAGACGCGGGGGTGTTCCTCGGGCTTGCGATAGAGCAGCAGCCAAAACACGAGCCAGACGAACCCTAGTGCGCCGGTGATCACAAATGCCCAGCGCCAACCCCATTGGATCGTGATCCAGGGCACGACCAGAGGCGTGATGATGGCCCCGACATTTGTCCCGGCGTTAAAGATTCCTGTCGCCAATGCGCGCTCTCTTTTGGGAAACCATTCGGCTACGGTTTTGATACTCGCAGGGAAAACTCCGGACTCGCCAAAGCCTAGCGCTGACCGCGCGAGAAAGAAGCTAGTCAAAGAGCTGCCCAGTGCGTGTCCCATGGAAGCCAGGCTCCAGAAAACCATGGCCAACGCGTAGCCCAACCTCGTGCCCAAACGATCCACCAGCCGCCCGACCACCAGCATGCCCACCGCGTAAGCCCCCTGAAAGGCAAACACCAGGTTGCCGTAGTCGATTTCGTTCCATCCCAGGTCGTGTTGCAGAGTGGTCTTGAGAACGCCTAGAACCTGGCGATCCATGTAGTTCTTGGTGGTTCCGAACAGCAGAAGGGCGCAGATCACCCAGCGGAAATGGCCGGCCCCCGAAATCTTCGTTGCCGCCTCGGAATCCGACGCCGGGATGGCGGATGTAGCGGCTGGATCCATAGTTGAAAGTGACAAGTCGAGATTGCTTACTTCTTCTGGCCCGCTTCGAGTCCTGAGGATCCCTGGTCGAATCCTCGCTGTACGTTGACCACCCCAAACTGCCGGTCTTCCCCTTCGCGATGGGCGGCCATCGCCCACAGAAAGCAAATCGGATGGCCTGGCACCGATACGTTCGGGTGAAATCCGCTGGGCATCAGCACGGCATCGCCTTCGCGGACGACGGTCACCAGTTCCGGATACTCAGTATGGTTATACACAAGTTGAATGCCAAAAGCTGGATCCGGCATGTTGAAATATACGTACATCTCTTCCAGCATCTTGGCATGTTCGTGCGGCGGCCAACTCGTCCAGTTTCCGGGCTCGGAGACGGTGAATCCTGCAACCAGTCTTCCAGCCTGAACGTTCTTGGCAAGCAGCATGTGGAGCTGCCGCGAGGATCCGGATCCGCCGGTGGTGAATCGCAGGCCGGGGTCGGTCGAGACCTGGGAAAAATGCACGACCTGCAACGGGTAGCGGGTGGCAACATCAGCCGAAAACTCCGCGATGTCCGCGGTTGACGTGCTTGCGATCTTCACCGAAGAATCGCGCGGAATATAGACCGCATCGTACTGTCCGAGCGAGTTGTCTTTGCCATCCACGGTGACCGTGGCCTTCCCGGACAGGACAATGAGTCCGGTTTCTCGGGTGTCGGTGGGGAATGCCTCGGAGGGCTTCGAGGGGTTCAAAATAATCCGCCCGTAGGCCAGGTGCCGCATGGTGCTGTTACTGGGGGTGATGGAAATGCGCCGTCCGGTATGTCCGTTGGTCTTGCGGAAGACCATTTGATCGATTGTGACATCCGGGTGCGTGCTCATTAAAAACTCCCTTACAACCACGCGGCGAGTGGACACGTCCGACTCGCACGGCGGTAGGATGGCGGTCCCTGCTACAGAATGCTACTTACGCAGCCTCAATCGCATAAACCAGCACTAGCGAAAACCCGCCAGGGATTCCAACTCTTCATGAGACTGAGTTCATGCCTTTTGAGATTGCCAATCAATGCAGCCGGAGCGGCCCTCATGCGACTCAAGCAGTGAGCAACAAAGCTCTCAATCGCACACCTAAACCAATCACTTCAAGTATAGAAATCACTTGGTGGCTGTCAAACCATAAAAACTTAAATCTAAATTCAGCCAGACTCAACATTCTGCAGCGCTTGCCTTGGGAATTCTTAGACCGCCTGCAACTGCTGCCAGATGGCGGGTTCCACGGGAATGCCCTTGGCCAGGTTTTCTTTTCGAGTTTGCAAAACACGGTAACCGGGGTAGCGCAAGCGCGGGCCCGTAGAATGCCGGGGCAACTGGAAGTTCTCAATGATCTGGTCAGCAACCCGCGAGACAGCGCCTGTCGAATCAAGACAAGAAGGATCGATGGCGATGAATACCTGCGAAACCATGGTCTCGCGTTCCGGTATGGGCTCAATCTGGTAAGACGCCTTTCCGCCTGATAACAGCGTGGCCAGCAAGTCCAGCATCAGAGCCAGTCCGGACCCCTTCCAAAAACCGATGGGCAGGGGGCGATTGGAGGTCTCGATCGCTGCGGCATCGCGCGTGAGCTTTCCCTGCAAATCAAAGCCACCGTCTACAGGTAACAGTTCGCCACGCATGCGATAGGAAGCCAAAGCACCGTAAGAGAATTGCGACATCGCCATGTCCAGCACCACGTGACCCTTTCGCCGTGGCACGGCAATGATAAACGGATTGTTGCCCACACGCGGGTCCGCGGCACCCCAGGGAGGCAGATTGGGTAGCGTATTGGTCCAACAGATTCCGATCACCCCGGCGTCGGCAGCCTGCCAGCCGTAGCTGCCGCCCCGCATCCAGTGATTGGTATTCGCCAGCGCCACGCAGGCAATACCGTGCTCACGGGCAAGCACGATCGCTCTTTCCATACTGTGCCAGGCGTTCAGGTTGCCGGGTCCGATTTTCCCGTCCCATCGCTCCATCGGTCCGGAACTGGCGAGTAACTCTGGTTTGGCATGAATATCAATCAGACCGCTTTGAATCATGGAGAGAAATCGCGGAAAGCGGTTTAGGCCGTGCGTGTAAACGCCGTCGCGGTTGGATTCGGCGAAAAGCTGGGCACAGCGCCGGGCGCGCCTCGGCTCGAATCCGAGCTTCAGGAGTGCGCGCAGAAGAGCGTCGAAAAGATCCCGGTAAGATACTCTGAGCATGGGCTCTGTACCTGGTTGATCTCGGCTATGCAAATCATCTAGCAGACGGTGCAGCCGCGAAAACTCTCAGAAGAGCAGGATAACAGGCCGGTTCTGATCGACGAGATGGTGCGCTCGCCAGCCAGAGCTTTGTTTAGTTCGGCTTAATATTGGCTTCAGTTTTTACGGATTGACCTGCAACCAGAGGTTTTGTAGGCTGCGACGCTGCGTCATATGTGCAGTCACTAACCAGCGAGGCATCGAGGAACCAGCGCAGACCTTTTTGCTTCACTCAGTCAAATCCCATTGGACAAAGGACTCATGATGAACCGATCCCGCAAAGCGTTCATGCCGTTACCGGCAGCCTGGATGATCATGATGCTGATGCTGCTGGCATTACCCCTACGGGCGGAACAACCACCGAAAGAATTCAGGAAATGGCCGGCCGGCAGTTCGCCGAAGGAAATCGGCAAGCGTGTGGCAGAGCGGTTGGTGGCAACGCCGCACTCAAACTTCAGCAGACCCGGTCCTCCCCCGTTCATTACGTACCCGGAAGTCGCGACCTGGTACGGAGCGTTGACCTTTGCGAAATTGTCCGCGGACAAGGATCTCGACTCCCGGCTTGTCCAGCGGTTCGAGCCGCTCTTCGGCGAGGAATCCAAGCTTGTACCGGAGCCGGATCACGTGGATAGGACAGTTTTCGGTACGGTGCCGCTGGAGATCTACATCCAGACCAAGCAGCAGAAATATCTGGATTTGGGCAAGAGTATGGCGGACAAGCAGTGGGAGAACCCGACTCCCGAAGGCCTGACCCCCCAGACCCGCTTGTGGATTGACGATATGTACATGATCATTATCGTGCAGCTGGAGGCGTATCGCGCCACTAGCGATGCCAAGTATCTCGACCGCGCCGCACTTGAGATGTCCACCTATCTGGACAAGCTGCAACAACCAAACGGCCTCTTTTACCACGCGCCTGATGTCCCCTTCTTCTGGGGCCGCGGGGATGGGTGGGTAGCCGCAGGAATGGCGGAAGTGCTGAGCTCGCTGCCACAGAATCATCCCCAGCGCGGCCGCATCATGGAAGGCTATCTCAAAATGATGAAGGCGCTGCTGCAATATCAAGGGAAGGATGGCGTGTGGCACCAGTTGCTCGATCATCCCGAGTCCTATCCGGAAACTTCCTGCACGGGGATGTTCACTTTCGCGATGATTACCGGCGTGAAGAACGGCTGGCTGGACAAGAAAACCTACGGCCGGGCAGCACGCAAAGGTTGGTTGGGCCTGGTCAGCTATCTGGAGCCGAACGGCGATATTCGCAATGTCTGCCAGGGCACGGGCAAGCAGAATGATCTGCAATACTATCTTGATCGCCAGCGCTTCACCGGTGACCTGCACGGCCAAGCGCCGATCCTGTGGTGTGCCTCGGCATTTTTGCGCTAAAGGTGTTCCGCCGTAAGGTCACTGAGCGGAGGGTCAAGGAAGTCGCTGGGCACTTTCGCGAGTCCCCCTCCGGGGCGTCGAGTCGGATTTGTCATGTGACCGAGGACAGGTCGAAGCTGGACCCGGGAATCAAAAACACGGGATTTTTACTTCAGAGTGGCCGCCCCGGCCGTCGCACATAAACCGTCGTGAT
>Ga0193707_1000398_pt1 | contig 14664 bp, 14 predicted proteins | sample U3c2metaG_FD_143043 | JGI IMG/M metagenome (GOLD analysis project Ga0193707, IMG submission 143043) | Soil microbial communities from a riparian zone of the East river system, Colorado, United States - U3c2 | ecosystem: Environmental > Terrestrial > Soil > Riparian zone | place: USA: East River... | reverse complement strand
CGGGGTCCGGGTCGAGGTGGTCGGTGCCGGCGAAGGTGAAGTGGCGCTGGACGATTCGCATCTGGTCGTCCAGTCGATCCAGGCCGGGTTGACCGCGCTCGGTGCCGAGGTCTCGGGCTACTCGCTGCTGTGCGAGAACCGTGTTCCGCATGGGCGCGGGCTCGGGTCGTCGTCGGCCGCGATCGTCGGCGGGCTGGCGGCGGCGTACGGGCTGGCGGGTGAGCAGCTCGACCGCGATCGGATCGTCGAGCTCGCGACCGAGCTCGAAGGGCATCCCGACAACGTCGCGGCGAGTGCGCTCGGTGGGTTCACGATCGCGTGGACCGAGGGCGGCAGCGGCAAGGCGGTCCGGCTGGAACCAACCCAAACGTTGGTCGCGATCGCCTACGTACCTGACAATCGGGTGCTGACCAAGGAGGCGCGCGGGTTGTTGCCGAACGCCGTACCGCATGCGGACGCGGCGGCGAACGCCGGTCGGGCCGCGTTGCTCGTCGCGGCCCTCGGCGGGCGGCCGGAACTGCTCATGACGGCGACCGAGGATCGGCTGCATCAGGACTACCGCGAGCCCGCGATGCCGGCGACTCTCGCGCTCGTGCACAAGCTCCGGGGCAGCGGCCTGCCGGCCGTGGTGAGCGGCGCCGGTCCGGCCGTGCTCGTACTGGGTGGCCCAGATCCGACCTCTGCGGCGCTCTCCGGGACGGCTGCCCGATCGGGCAAGTCCGCAGGTCAGAGCGCGGTGGCCCGGTTTTCCCGGCGGACGCCGCCGGCGCCGGACGGCTGGACGAAGTACGAACTGGGGATCGATCCAGTCGGCGTACAGGTCTGGTCGCTGGAAGCCGGCTAGAGGATCGGCCGGGAAGGGAATGATCCTGAACTGACACGCGTTGAAACCCTCGAGTGAGCAGAACGACCCGTAGTGGTGCTAGTCTCAGACTCACCCGATCCCCTCCAGGTGATCGGTGAACTCTCGTCACGATCCGGGCTGTGCTCCCGGCACCCTGTGTTGTGTGGCGACCCTCCTGTGGATTTGACCTTGCGCCGCCTGCGCCGGAGATGTCCGGGGGACTCAGATCGAACGAGAGCCTCTTGTGTCCACGTCACCGTTTCCTCGGTCGTGGGCGATGAACTGGTCGATGAGCCTTCAGGACATCGACGATCCGTGTGGGAAGGACCTCACGTGACAGAAACTGTTGAAGCCTCCAGTGGAGCCGGCACTTCGTCGGCCCCGGATTCCGATGCCGCGGCTACCACCGCGGCGCGTCGCCGGAAGGCCGGAGGCGGCCTCGAGAGCATGCTGCTCCCCGAGCTCAAGCAGCTCGCCGGGACGCTCGGCATCAAGGGCACCGGCGCACTGCGCAAGGGCCAGCTGATCGAGGCGATCAAGGCCACCCAGGCCGGTGGCTCCACGGGCACCGCCCGGGCGAAGGCGAGCCAGCCGACCCTGGACGAGGGTGCCGCCGAGGCGCCCTTGGCCAAGGCCAAGGCCCCGGCCAAGCGCGAGGGTGGCAGTCGCCGCACCCGTGCCGCGGCCGAGAAGGACGCCACTCAGAACGGCGCCGCTCCCGAAGCCGCCGCTGCCGTCGAGGCACCGGCCGCCGCGTCCCAGAACGGGACCACCGCCGCGCTGAATGGCGCCGCGACCGCCGAGCAGACGGTCGAACAGGGCGCGGACAACCGCGGCGACGACCGCGACAACCAGAGCCGTGACCGCACCACCCGCGACGGCAGCCGCAATCGCGACAACCAGCGCGACGGTCAGGGCCGCGACACCAACCGGGACCGCGACGGCAGCCAGAACCGCAATCGCGACAACCAGCGCGACAGCCAGGCCCGGGACAACCAGAACCGCGACGGTCAGAGCCGGGACGGCAACCGCGACACCCAGAACCGCGACAACCAGCGTGACGGTCAGAACCGCGACAACCGCGGCGACAACCAGCGCACCCGTCCGAGCCAGGACCAGACCGACCGCGGCGAGGAAGGCGACAGCCGTCGCCGGCGCCGCCGGGGCCGCGACCGCACCAGCCGGGACCCCCAGGGCGGCCGCGACACCGCCCGGAACCGGGGCCGCGGCGAGCGGTTCGACCCGGAGCCGACGATCAGCGAGGACGACGTGCTCGTCCCGGCCGCCGGCATCCTCGATGTCCTCGACAACTACGCGTTCGTCCGGACCAGCGGCTACCTGCCCGGCCCGAACGACGTGTACGTCGCGCTCTCGATGGTGAAGCGGTACGGCCTGCGCAAGGGCGACGCGATCACCGGTGCGGTGAAGCAGCCGCAGGAGGGTGAGCGCAAGGAGAAGTTCAACCCGCTGGTCCGGATCGACACCGTGAACGGTGCGGACCCGGAGATCGCCAAGCAGCGGCAGGACTTCAACAAGCTGACCCCGCTGTACGCGACCGAGCGGCTCCGCCTGGAGACCGAGCCCGGTGTGCTCACCACCCGGATCGTCGACATCGTCAGCCCGATCGGCAAGGGTCAGCGTGGCCTGATCGTCTCGCCGCCCAAGGCCGGTAAGACGATGGTGCTGCAGGCGCTGGCGAACGCGATCACCACGAACAACCCCGAAGTGCACCTGATGGTGGTGCTGGTGGACGAGCGGCCCGAAGAGGTCACCGACATGCAGCGCACCGTCAAGGGCGAGGTCATCGCCTCGACCTTCGACCGCCCGGCCGACGACCACACCACGGTCGCGGAGCTGGCGATCGAGCGGGCCAAGCGGCTGGTCGAGCTCGGCCACGACGTGGTCGTCCTGCTCGACTCGATCACCCGGCTCGGCCGCGCGTACAACATCGCGGCCCCGGCCAGCGGCCGGATCCTGTCCGGTGGTGTGGACTCGTCCGCGCTGTACCCGCCGAAGCGGTTCTTCGGTGCGGCCCGCAACATCGAGGACGGCGGCTCGCTGACCATCCTGGCCACGGCGCTGATCGAGACCGGCTCGAAGATGGACGAGGTGATCTTCGAGGAGTTCAAGGGCACCGGCAACATGGAGCTCCGGCTGCGCCGCGAGTTCGCCGACCGGCGCATCTTCCCGGCCATCGACGTGGTCGCCTCCGGCACCCGCCGCGAGGAACTGCTGATGTCGAAGGACGAGACCAGCGTCGTCTGGAAGCTCCGCCGGGTGCTGAGCGCCCTCGACGGCCAGGCCGCCCTCGAGCTCCTGATCGGCAAGCTCAAGGAGAGCAAGTCGAACATCGAGTTCCTCCTCCAGGTCAACAAGACCACCCCGTCGGCCAGTGGCCGAAGCACCGACGACGGGAACTGACGCCGGCAACCGACACTGACGTGATCGCCCCGGGGGACCGGGGCGATTCGCCAGCGGCTGCCTGCGGATGGCAAACTAGTTTGTTGGTTCCGGTTCACGCTCGCACCGTGCGGGCGACCCGGGGCACCTGAACCTAGGAGATCCTTTGAAGAGCGACATCCACCCGACCTACGTGGACACCACGGTGACGTGCACCTGTGGCGCCACGTTCCAGACGCGCTCCACCGCGGAGAACGGCGTGATCCACGCCGACGTCTGCTCGCAGTGCCACCCCTTCTACACCGGCAAGCAGAAGATTCTCGACACCGGTGGCCGGGTGGCCCGCTTCGAGAAGCGCTACGCCAAGAAGTAGCGACCTCACCGCGCGCCGGTCCGCGAGCCTCAGGGCTCGCAGGACCGGCGCGCGGTTCGTGTTGTCAGCAGGTCGTCGAAGGGAGGAGTGCGGGATGTTCGAGGCGGTTCAGATGCTCAAGGCGGAGTACGCCGAGCTGGAGCGGCAGATGTCGGATCCGGAGCTGCACTCCGACCAGACCAACGCCCGCCGGGTCGGCAAGCGGTACGCCGCGCTCGCGCCGGTGGTGCGCACGTACGGCGAGTGGCAGCAGACCGGGGACGACATCGAGGTGGCGAAGGAGCTGGCGGCCGAGGACCCGTCGTTTGCGGAGGAGGCCACCAAGCTGACCGCCCGCCACGAGGAGCTGGGCGAGAAGCTGCAGATGCTGCTGGTCCCGCGCGACCCGAGCGACGACAAGGACGCGATCCTCGAGATCAAGGCCGGTGAGGGCGGCGACGAGTCGGCCCTGTTCGCCGGCGATCTGCTGAGGATGTACCTGAAGTACGCCGAGTCGCAGCACTGGAAGACCGAGGTCCTCGACTCCGCCGAGTCCGACCTGGGCGGGTACAAATCGATCACGGTCGCCGTGAAGGCGAAAGGTACGCCGGAGCCGGGTGAGGCGCCGTACGCGAAGCTCAAGTTCGAGGGCGGCGTGCATCGGGTCCAGCGGGTGCCGGTGACCGAGTCGCAGGGGCGGATCCACACGTCCGCGGCCGGCGTCCTGGTGCTGCCCGAAGCCGAGGACGTCGACGTCGAGATCGACTCGAACGACCTGCGCATCGACGTGTTCCGGTCGTCCGGCCCCGGCGGGCAGAGCGTGAACACGACCGACTCCGCGGTCCGCATCACCCACCTGCCGACCGGCATCGTGGTCTCGATGCAGAACGAGAAGTCCCAGCTGCAGAACCGCGAGCAGGCGATGCGCGTGCTCCGGTCCCGGCTGCTCGCCGCGGCCCAGGAGGCGGCCGACCAGGAGGCGTCCGACGCCCGCCGGTTGCAGATCCGCACCGTCGACCGGTCCGAGCGGATCCGCACCTACAACTTCCCGGAGAACCGCTTCTCCGACCACCGCGTCGGCTACAAGGCGCACAACCTCGACCAGGTCCTCGGCGGCGAGCTGGCCCCGGTGATCCAGGCCCTGACCGACGCCGACCTGACCGCCCGTCTCGAGGCCGTCGACTCCCAGTGAGCACCAAGTCGCTGCTGAAGGACGCCTCGGCCAGGCTCGAAGCGGCCGGTGTTGCCTCGCCGGACTTCGACGCCGCGGAATTGCTCGCCTTCGTCACCGGATCGAGTCGGCTGCACCTCACCGAGCCGACCGACGAGCAGAGGCAGCGGTACGACGAGTTGATCGAGCGCCTCGCGTCCCGGGAACCGCTGCAACACCTCACCGGTACGGCGGCCTTCCGCTACCGGGAGCTCGTCGTCGGGCCGGGGGTCTTCGTGCCTAGGCCGGAGACCGAGGTGATGGTCGGCTGGATCCTCGACCGCATCGCGGACCTGAAGTCGCCGCTGGTCGTGGACCTGTGCTCCGGTTCCGGCGCGATCGCGGGTGCCGTCGCGAGCGAGCGTCCCGACAGCACGGTGCACGCTGTCGAACTGTCACCCGAAGCGTGCGTCTGGGCCCGGCGCAATCTCGCCGGCACCGGCGCGGTCCTGCACGAGGGCGACATCGACGGCTGCCTGCCCGAGTTCGACGGCCAGGTGGACGCGGTGATCTCCAACCCGCCGTACATCCCGTTGACTGCTTGGGAATCCGTCACCGCCGAGGTCCGCGACCACGACCCGGCGCTGGCGCTGTGGTCCGGTGACGACGGCCTCGACGAGATCAAGGTGGTCGCCGCCACCGCGGGCCGCCTGCTCAAGCCCGGCAGCTGGTTCGCCTGCGAACACGCCGACGTCCAGGGCGACTCCGCCCCCGCCGTCTTCGCCGCTACGGGCGACTTCACCGAGGTCCGCGACCAGCTCGACCTGGCCGGCCGCCACCGCTTCGCCACCGGCCGACGCATCTGGTGCCCTGCGCCGGCCGGAGAGTAGTCCGGCAAGACGCGACGCTAGCGTCCGAGGATCGGTGGCCTGTGGCGCTCAGATCTTCGGATGTAAGGGTCATTCGTAGACGATGAAGTCGGGGCGCGGGGTGAGGGCGAGGACTTGGGCGGGGGTCATCAGGGGGTCGTGGCGGGTGTCTTCGGTGTAGAAGAGTTTGAAGCCGGCATGCACCGTCGGAGGGAGCGTGGCGGTGAGCTTGGTCCAGGTCTTGAGTTTGTCGGCGCGGGCACCGATGCCGTCGACGGATTTGATCGTGACCACGCCGGGATGTTTCTTCAGAGCCTGTTCGTCGCTGACGATCCGCGTCGACAGTTGGTGGAAGACGAAGGCCTTCTCCGGCAGGTCATTGGCCTGCACGAGCTCCGACAGGTACGACGCGAGGCTGTCGAGCTCGGCGCCCGTCGTATGGCCGAAGACCCGCCCCGGCACCTGACTCGGCCCGACCGCCCACTCCGGATCGAACGCCAGTCCCACATCCGGCTCCTTCAGCCAGCGCTCCAGCCGCTTCACCTCCGGCAAGATCTTGGCCCGGCCCGGCTGGATGTCGAGCAGCAACAGCATCTTGTGCTTGCGGGCGACCGTCAGGTACTCCTCGATCACCGAGTCCGGTAGCCGGCCGCGGTACAGCCCGTCCTTGCCCCGCGATCCCTTGGCCACAACGGCGATCAGCTCCAGCACCGGCTGCGGCGTCCGCCCGGCCGCGTAGCCCTGCGACACCGTCTCCAGCTTCGCCGCCTTCGCGTCGAGGTCCTTGTCCAACGGTCCGAGCGCCGGTGAGCCGGGCAGGCCGACATAACCAACCAGTTGGTACTTCGGGAAGAGCGTCCGGCCACCGCGGGGCAGATCCCCGTCAGCCGGCGGGGGAGGAGGGGCAGGCGAGCTGGGCCTCACCGTTGGCGTCGGGTTTACGTGCGCGGGTACGTCACTGCAGGCCGCCAAGGTCAGGACAACGACGGCCAGCACCCCACAGATTTTCCGCACGGCACCAGGGAATCACAGTCAGGCCGCGGAACTGGTCCGTGCCAGGCCACCGGCCGCCCGCGTGATGACGGATTCCTGTCCGTCGTCGAGAGCGAGTTCCAGAGCACGGGCGAAGTGCGGCCGGGCCTGGACGAGGTGGCCTTTCGCGAGCAGTGTCTCGGCCAGCCGGAGGTAGGCGTTCTGCTCGGAGTGCGGCGACTCGCTCTCCAGCGCCAGCGCCAACGACCTTCGCCCGACGTTGATTGCTTCGGCCCACCGCTCCTGCCGCGTGTACGCCGTACTCAGGAAGGCATAGGTGTAGATCAGGCTGTAGTCGGAGCCGCGCTCGGCCCCGAGGTCCCGGGCGGTCGTGAGAGCAGTGACGGCCTCGTCCACGCGGTGCAGCTCGAGCAGACACTCGCCGATCCCGTTCAGCACCTCAGACTGCACCGCCAGATCGCCGGCCTCCTGCGCAACCCTCAGCGCCTCCTCGTACGCTGCCAGTGCCTCGGGAAACTCCAGCCGGTCGCCGTACGCCACTCCGAGATAGGCCAGCACTCGCGACGCCATGCTCAGGTCACCTGTCTGCCGTGATGTGGACAGCGCTTCTTCGAGTACGGCGATGGCTTCGGCATCGGGATTGAGCTTGGCCTGGCTGTAGCCGATGGAGCCGAGCAGCCGGGCCCGCAGGACCAGGACCAGGTCCGCGTCCGGCGGCAACTTACGACGTGCCTCCTGCAGTGTGTGCAGACTCGCCTCAGCACCGTGGCGGTAGCGGTTGAGACTGCCGATCGACAACAGCACTCGTGACTCCGCCTCCGGGTGCGTATCGCGTTCGGCCGCGCGCAGCGCAAGGTCGAGCGCCTCGTCCATCTCATAGATCCGGCCACGTTGGAAGAAACAGGACGCCACCGCCAGACCGAGCCGCCACGCGTGCTGCAGCGCCCCACTGGCCTCTGCGAACCGGATGGTCGCCAGCACGTTGGCACCGTCGGTGTCGATCCACTCCAGTCCGTCGGCGACTGTCTTGAAGACGGGCAACGTCACGGGTGGTGGCATGGGCAACGGATGCAGACGGCTGCTGAAGATCGCCGTACTGGCCTCTGCGGTCGCGTAGAGGTGGTAGTCGAGCAAACGCCGCACAGCGTCCGGCTCCGCGTCCAGTGTCCGAACGGACAGCGTCCGCAGCAGCCTGTCCAGTGCCTGCAACGCCGTCACCGGCTCGCGTCCCGGTGTGTAGCCGTGCAGGTCGATGAACAGCCTGCCTTCCAAATACACGTCTGCAAGCTGCCGTGCGGCCCGCACCGCGAGTGCTGTCTTCCCAACGCCGGCCATCCCGTCGATGGCCACCACAGGCATCACAGAGTGGTCCGGAGTGGCCAGTGAGTCGACCACCTGGTGCAATGCGACTTCACGGCCGACAAACGCGGCACCGTCGTACGGAAGCTCATCGCGGACAGCCGGACGGGGCGCAGCCTCCTCGTCGGTCCGCAGGATCTGCTCGTGGATGGCCGTAAGGCCGGTCCGGGCTCGACACCGGGCTGCTCGATCAGCTCCTGTCGCGTTCGCGTGTAGGTGTCGAGTGCCTCCGAGACTCGGCCGCTGCGCCAGTAGGCCAGCATCAGCTGACCGGCGAACTGCTCGCGCAGGCGGTCCTCGTCCACCAATGCGACCAGCTCCGGCACGAGGTCGCCGTACCGTCCGCGTTGCAGGTCGAGGTCGATCCGCTCGGCGAGTACTTTCAGCCGGCGCTCGGTCAGGCGGTGGCGCTGCACGCTGAGGTAGTGGCCGGCCAGTCCGCTCAACGGGTCGCCGGTGAACAGATCCAGCGCCTCCGACAGCTTGGCCGCGGCCTCATCCGAGTCCTGCGTCGCATGCGCCGCGCTGACCAGCTCCTCGAACCGGGCCAGGTCGAGTGCACCCGGAGCGAGTCGCAAGCTGTACCCGTCCCGGCTGTGCACCAGCACATCCTCCGGCAGCAACTTGCGCAGCCGATAGATGTACGGCGGAACGATCCGGGCACCGCTCGCCGGCGGGGCGTCGCTCCAGACGAGGTCGACCAGCTCGTCCGCGGAGACCACCTGGTTCGACCGGAAGGCCAGGACGGCGAGCAGGGCCTGCTGGCGGACCGGGCCGAGATCGATCCGGCGATCATCGGCCCAGCCACGCAATGGACCGAGCAGATCGAGCCGGAGGTCCGCTGTCACGGTCGAAAGTCTCGCCCGCGATCCGGCCATACCGCAGGATAACGCGGAGCGACTAAGCCTTGACGTAGGCGTCGATCTCGGCCAGCAGGGAGTCCTTCAGCGAGTCCTCGGCGAACGACACCCGGACGGCCGTCTTGGCCAGCTCGGCCACCCCGGCCTCGTCGAGGTCGAGCAGCCTGGCGGCCACGGCGTACTCGTTGGTCAGGTCGGTGCCGAACATCGGCGGGTCGTCGGAGTTGATCGTGACGACGAGCCCGGCCTCGACCATCGCGCGCAGCGGGTGCACGTCGTACGACGCGACCGCGCGGGTGGCGATGTTCGACGTCGGGCTGACCTCGAGCGGGATCCGGTGCTCACCCAGGTAGTCGACCAGTGCCGGGTCCTGCATGGTCGACGTACCGTGGCCGATCCGCTCGGCCTTGAGCAGGCGGACCGCGTCCCAGATGGTCTCCGGCCCGGTGGTCTCACCCGCGTGCGGCACACTGCGCAGCCCGGCGGCGATGGCGGCCTCGAAGTGCGGCTGGAACTGCGGCCGGGGTACGCCGATCTCCGGCCCACCGAGACCGAACCCGACCAGGCCCTCCGGCCGGATCTTGGTCGCGATCCGCAAGGTTTCGTCGGCGGCCGGGATGCCGGCCTCGCCGGAGATGTCGAAGATCCACCGCAGCGTGATCCCGAGTTCCTTCTCGGCCGCGACGCGGGCGTCCTCGATCGCCTCGCAGAACGCCTCGGCAGCGATCCCGCGGACCACCGAGGTGTACGGCGTCACGGTCAGCTCGGCGTACCGCAGGCCCTGCTGCCCGGCCATCTCGCGGGCGATCTCGTAGGTCAGCAGCCGGACGTCCTCGGGGGTTTTGATGAGTTCGACCACACTCAGGTAGATCTCGATGAAGTGGGCGAAATCGCTGAACTTGAAGTACTCCGAGAGCGCGGCCGGGTCGGCCGGGACCGGTGACTCGGGGTGCCGGGCGGCGAGCTCGGCAACGATCCGCGGCGACGCGGATCCGACGTGGTGGACATGCAGCTCGGCCTTCGGCAACCCGGCGAGGAACTCACGCGACACAGTCATGACCGGGATCCTAAGGAATCCTGCGCCCGGCCGTCCGGAAAGCTGACAATCAACTGTCAAGAACAGGCCTGGTACGGCCCGGTTGGGGTCGGGGCCCGCGTGAGTGGCACGATTCGGTGCGTGAGTGAGCGCTTCGACTTCACCGGCGACGAGCTGGCACCCGCCTACCGAGCGGCCGTGGACGCCATCGAGGCCGGTGACCTGGTCGTCCTGCCGACCGACACCGTCTACGGCATCGCCGCGGACGCGTTCAAGGCCGACGCGGTCCAGCGGCTGCTGGACGCCAAGGGCCGCGGACGGGACATGCCTCCACCGGTGCTGATCTCTGTGGTCGAGTCGCTGGACGCGCTCGCCACCGACGTCCCCGAGGCGGGCCGCAAGCTCTGCCAGGAGTTCTGGCCCGGGCCGCTGACGGTGATCTGCCACGCGCAGTCGTCGCTGATGTGGGACCTTGGGGAGACCCAGGGCACCGTCGCGCTCCGCGTGCCGGACCACGACAACACCCGCGAGCTGCTGTCCCGGACCGGGCCGCTCGCGGTCAGCTCGGCGAACAAGAGCGGTCAGCCGGCCGCTCTCGACGTGTACGGCGCCGAGGAGCAGCTGCAGGACACGGTCGCGGTGTACCTGGACGGTGGCGCGGTGAGCGGCGGGGAGCCGTCGACGATCGTCGACATCACCGGTGACACGCCTCACGTCGTGCGCCTCGGCGCTGTCTCGCTGGCCCAACTGCGAGCCGTCGTCCCCGAGATCACCACGGACGACGACGAGAAGCCGGAAGACGAGCCGGTTGACGACGAGAAGGCAACTGAAGGGCCGGTCGAGGCGTCCAACGCTGCGGATGACGAGAAGCCCACCGAACCCGATGTGAGGCCTGCGGACTAGTGCGCGAGTACCTGCTGGTCCTGTTCGTGGCGGCGGCCACGACCTTTCTGCTGACCGGCGTGGCCCGGCAGATCGCGCTGCGGTACGGCGCCGTCGCGAAGGTGCGGGCCCGAGACGTGCACAAGGTGCCGATCCCGTACTTCGGCGGCCTCTCGATCCTCGGCGGCCTGATCGCCGGGTTCGCGGTCGCTTCCAGCCTGCCGTTCCTCGGCGACAGCCTGCAGGTCGCCCACGACGCCCGGGCGATCCTGATCGGCGGCGTGGTGATCTGCGCAGTCGGTGTCGTCGACGACCTGTACGAACTCGACGCGGTCACCAAGCTGGCCGGCCAGGTCCTCGCCGTCGGCGTGATGGTTGTCCAGGGCATCCAGTTGTACTGGCTCCCGCTGCCCGGCGGCGTCATCTCGCCTTCGCCGGCGCAACTCGCTGTACTCACCGCAGGCATCCTGCTCGTCTCCTGCAATGCGGTGAACTTCGTCGACGGCCTGGACGGCCTCGCCGCCGGCGTGACCGCGATCGGCGCGACCGCGTTCTTCATCTACTCGTACCTGCTGAACGTCCACGAGAACCTGGACCGCGCGACCACCTCGACCCTGATCACGGTGGCCCTGGCCGGTGCGTGCCTCGGCTTCCTGCCGCACAACTTCTTCCCCGCAAGGGTTTTCATGGGCGACTCCGGCGCCCTGCTGATCGGCCTGATGCTCGCCGCGTCGACGATCAGCCTCACCGGACAGATGGACCCGAACGCGGTCCCGTACGAGGTCGGTGGCTCCAGCCTGCTGCCGGCGCTGCTCCCGCTGGTGCTCCCGATCGCCGTCCTCGCGATCCCGGCGCTCGACCTGACCATGGCCTACGTCCGCCGCACCAAGGCCGGCCGGTCGCCGTTCGCCGCCGACAAGCTGCACCTGCACCACCGGCTGATGCAACGCGGCCACTCGCACCGCCGGGCCGTGCTGCTGATGTACCTCTGGACGGCCTTGATCGCGTATGGCGTGGTCGTGCTCGGACTGGTCTTGTTCTGGTGGACGGCCCTGATCGTGCTCGCCGTGATGGTTGCCGCGATCCTGCTCACCACGGGGCTGCCGCGCCGTTCCCGGAAACCGCTCGCCAAGGTCTGAGCCGGCTCCGGCAGGAATTGACAGGGACCAGACCACTCATCACCGTGGCCTACCGATAAGGTGTGCGTGTACAGCGGCAGGGGGCTTCGTTTTGCTGACCGTGCAGACTTTGTGCTAGTTTTCACAAGCACCAGCAAAGACCAGCAACACCCCTGACCCCGCCCACCCGACGGCCTGGCCGCGAGACCCGGTCGCCAGCAGGACGGAACCACCAGATGGCTCCTTCGGCTCACAGTCCGAAAATCGCCGGCCAAGCCACCAGGCACCCGGCGCTAGCGATGCTGCGTGGCGCTTTGATCGCCGCCCTCGTCGTCGGTGTCAACGCGACCGCGGTGTCGACCGTCGCCGCCGGTCTGCCCGGTTTGTGGGGCGCGTTGCTGGGTCTGCTGATGGTGATCGTCTTCTCCGGCGCGGGTCTGATCGCTCTGCACCTGTCCCGGAAGACGTCTCCGACCATGCAGCTCGCCGTCGCGATGGCGTCGTACACCGGCCGGATCGCGGTCTTCGGCGGCCTGCTCGCGATCGCGCTGAGCTCGGACAGCCTGGCCGGGCACGTGAATCTGACCGTCCTCGGCCTGGTCGCCATGGTGGTCGTGATGGGCTGGATGGCCGGCGAGATCTGGGCCTGGTCGCGACTGCGTGTCCCGATCTACGACCTCGACCGGCAGGTGACCACATGAGCACCCTGGGTAACGATTTCCTCGCTGTGACAGAGGGTGCCGGTCCCGATGTGCACCGGCGTGTCGCGGACTGGTACCTTTCGGGTGCCAATGAGCGAGCACGAGGATCCGAAGCCATCACCCCCGAATGCGGGCGACGGCTGGCGGGTCCTGTCCTACTTGATCGGCGGTGTCGTGGTGTACGGCGGCATCGGGTTCGGGCTGGATCGCTTGTTCGGCACCCAGTTCTTCCTTCCGGTGGGCATCGTCCTCGGTGCCGGGCTCACCGTGCTGTTGCTGCACTTCCGGTACGGAAGGTCCTGATCCCTTCAGGGTCCGGCCCGATCCGCACCGGGTCTGACGTTATTGACCGCCATGCCCTGAGCCGTCCTGCCCTTAGCCACAAGGCGTCCGACTTGAGCACGACGCGAGAGGAGACCCGGTGACTGCCGGCGTTCCGACCGAGTTCATCGCACCCGGTCCCCAGAGTTTCGACACCCCGCCGATCATCGATGGGCTGGACTGGTTCACCAAGCCCGTGCTGGTGGCCGCGCTGTCCGTCGTCGTGATCGTGTGGTTCTACTGGGGTGCGTCCCGCAAGGCCGCCATCGTCCCGAGCAGGCTGCAGTTCGCCGGCGAACTCGGGTACAACTTCGTCCGCAACTCGATCGCCCGCGACGCGATCGGCAGCCAGGAGTACATGAAGTACGTGCCGTACCTGTGCGGCCTGTTCTACTTCATCCTGGTGAACAACGTCGCCGCCACGATCCCGCTGGTCCAGTTCCCGACCTTCAGTCACGCCGGCTGGGCGTACGTCGCCGCGATGATGACCTGGGTGATCTACAACGGCGCCGGTATCAGGAAGCACGGCGTCCTCGGTTACCTGAAGCTCCAGACCATGCCGCCCGGCGTGCCCTGGTGGCTGTTGTGGCTGATGATCCCGATCGAGTTCATCTCGAACATCCTGGTCCGGCCGATCTCGCTGAGCCTGCGGTTGTTCGCGAATATGTTCGCCGGCCACATCCTGCTGCTGGTGTTCGTGCTCGGCGGCCAGTACATGGTGTTCGAGTCCGGCAAGATCGCCCTGGTCGGCGTCGGCGTCATCACGTTCGTCATGGGCATCGCGATCGCGGGTCTGGAGCTGTTCGTCCAGGGCATCCATGCCTACATCTTCGTCATCCTGACCGCGCAGTACATCGGCAGCGCGATCGCCGACGAACACTGATCCGCAGTACCTCACAGACCCGTAGTAACGGAAACCCGGATAGCCCCTATCCGTACTGAAAGGAAACACCGGACCATGGCAAGTGACCTGGCTCTCGCAATCACCGGCAACATCGCCGTTCTCGGCTACGGCCTGGCCGCGATCGGCCCGGGCGTCGGCGTCGGTCTGATCTTCGCCGCCGTGATCAACGGCACCGCGCGTCAGCCGGAGGCCCAGAGCAAGCTGCAGTCGATCGCGTGGATCGGCTTCGGCGTCACCGAGGTTCTGGCGATCATCGGTATCGCGCTGGCGTTCGTCTTCCGTACCTGACCCTACTTTCCTCTGACTGACAGGATTCAGACATGACGACGTTGGTGCTACCGCTCAGTGAAGCGGCTCCGAACCCGCTGCTGCCGCACACCGCCGAGATCATCTTCGGCTTCGTCTTCCTGGTCCTGCTGGCCATCGCCTTCGCCAAGCTCGTCGTACCCAGGTTCGAGAAGGCGTACGCCGATCGGACCGCGGCGATCGAAGGCGGGATGAACGAGGCCAAGCAGGCCCAGGCCGAGGCGAAGGCGGCTTTGGAGAAGTACACCGCGCAGCTGGCCGGGGCCCGGCAGGAGGCTGCCAAGATCCGCGAGGACGCCCGCGAGCAGGGTGCCCAGATCATCGCGGAGATGCGCGAGCAGGCAAACGCCGAGGCCGAGCGGATCGTCACGCACGCGCGGGCCCAGATCGACGCGGAGCGGACCCAGGCGGTCGCTTCGCTGCGCAGTGAGGTCGGCACCATGGCGACCACGCTGGCCGGCCGGATCGTCGGTGAGTCGCTCGAGGACGATGCGCGTCAGCGTCGCACCGTCGAGCGCTTCCTGGCCGATCTCGAGGCGTCGGAGTCGGCCCGTCAGGCCGTCGGAACG
>Ga0193707_1000397_pt1 | contig 14684 bp, 12 predicted proteins | sample U3c2metaG_FD_143043 | JGI IMG/M metagenome (GOLD analysis project Ga0193707, IMG submission 143043) | Soil microbial communities from a riparian zone of the East river system, Colorado, United States - U3c2 | ecosystem: Environmental > Terrestrial > Soil > Riparian zone | place: USA: East River... | reverse complement strand
CCGCCAAGCCTTCCCTCGCCGCTTACACGCCACGCCATCGCATCCCCCCGGAAGTTTGGCGTCGGATCAACCTCAAAGACTTCGGCGGTAAATAAGCATGCGTGGACCGGTTCAACGTTCAAGGTTTAAGGTTCAAGGTTGATCGAGGGTAACTACATTGAACTTTGAACCTGGAACTTTGAACCAACGCAACTTTGTCTGCGCCGTCGAATCCAACGCGCGCCGTTTCGGCGCGAAAATCGCGCTGCTATGCGGCGAGGACAAACTCACCTGGTCGGAGCTTGACGCTTTTGCCGCGGGGTTTGCTCGCAATCTTGCCAATCAGGGCGTAGTCGCCGGCGATCGCGTCGCGATTCTATTGCCCAACGGAGTCGAATTCGTCGTCGCGTTTTTGGCGATTCTCAAATTGGGCGCGACGCCCGCTCCTCTCAATCCGCTAGTTAAAGACGAAGAACTCGCCGTATTCAAAGCCGATCTCAGACCAAAATTAAGTGTCGATCGGGTCGTCATGAGCCAAGGCGCCCACCGGACAGCGGATAACGTCAACGCGCCTTCGTTAATTCTCTACACTTCAGGAAGCACTGGACGGCCCAAGGGCGCCGTATTCAGTCATGATGCCTTGATCTTCGCCAATCATTCTTGGGCGGAACCTGTCATGGGACTCACGCCCAACGACAGAGTGCTCGTGGCCGTTCCGTTGGCGCACTCCCTTGGCCTCAACGGCGGCCTTTTGGCGCCGCTTGTTAACGGCGCGACGGTTGTCGTGCTGGAACGATTCACGCCCGAGGCAGTGTTCGCGGCGATAAAAAAACATCGCGTGACGGTCTTACCCGCAGTCGCAACGATCTTTCGCCGCTTGCTTAACTCGGCGGGGTTTTCCGAAAGCGATTTTTCGAGCTTGCGTCTGGCAGTTTCCGGCGCGGCGCCTTGTCCTTGGGAGCTGGCCACTGAATGGCGAGAAAGGACCGCCACGCGAATTGTGCGCGGTTACGGCATGACGGAATTATTCCGCCCGCTTTCCTTTCGCGCCGACGATCCGACTGACACACCCAATGCCGTCGGCAGAGCCGTGCCGGGTGTGGAAATACGAATGGATCTGGATGAAAACGCAAGCCGTGACGGTATCGGCGAGCTTTGGATCAAGTCGCCGGCGATGATGGAAGGTTATTTGGACGCTCCTGACGAAACCAACGAAGTGATTGCCAACGGCTGGTTCAAGACCGGCGATCTCGCGACGATATCGCCGCAGGGTTACGTGCAGATAGTCGGCCGAGTGCGCGAACGCATACTCAGAGGCGGCTACTCCGTCTTTCCGCAGGAGGTCGAAGCCGCTTTGCTTTCTCATCCGGCAGTCGCCGAGGCTGCCGTCGTGGCCATTCCCGACGCCGATCTGGGTGAAGAAATCGCGGCCTTCGTCAGCTTGAAGCGGCTGGAAACACTTACCAGCGAAGAACTGCTAAGTTACTGCAAAGAACATCTTGCTCGCTATAAATATCCCCGGAGAATCCACATCCTTTCAGAACTCCCCAAGGGTCCGACAGGGAAAATTTTAAAATCAGCGCTCATCGCGAGCGGCTAACATCAAATCGCTGGATGCGCCATGCGATGCAAGATCAGAATTTTCTGCCTGGCGGTGGTCGTCTTTGTCATTTCCGCCGCGAGTGCGTGGTGCCAGGATTTCTTCAAAGGAAAGGCGATTCAGATTCTCGTGGGCTACCCGACGGCCGGCGGCGTCGATGCCGAGGCACGGCTGCTTGGAAAATATCTCGAGCGCCATCTGCCCGGCAATCCGGCGGTCACGGTACGCAACATGCCGGGCGCGGCGGGATTGATTGCTGCCAACTGGTTCGAGCAGTTCGCCAAACCGGACGGGTTGCAGCTTCACTACGGCAGCTCGACGAATATCGTTGAACAGGCTTTCGCGCGCAACGAAGTAAAATACAATCTACTCAATTGGGATCTCATCGGCGCGATCCTGCGCGGCACACCCGTTGCGTTGATGCGGCCGGACAAAATCGATCGCTTGAAAAGCGGCAAGCCCCTCACCATCGGCTCGCGCGGTGGAGAGGATACCTGGAATGCCATGTTCTTGTGGGGCGCCGAGTATCTGAAGTGGAACGTCCGCTGGGTTCTGGGTTACGCCGGCGGCGGCGAAATGCGCCTGGCATTCCAACGCGGCGAAACCGATACTACGCGACGTCCAACCTGATTTCACTCAACGAGCTGATGGGCGAAGGTTTTCAACCGTTCGTGCAAAAGGGACGGCTGTTGTCCGATGGCTTGTCCAAAAAGCGCTTCGAGTTTCCCAAAGTGCCGTTGTTCGATGAGTTGTTGGGCGCGCAGAAACCAGCCGGGGTTGCCTGGCAGGCATATATTACGATAGCCGGCGCCGACGACTCCGGCCGGCCGTTGCAGACAACAAAGAAAACTCCGCCGGAGATCGTCAAAATTTATCGCGACACCATGGCGCGCATCGAAAAGGACAAGGAATTCTCCGTGGAGCTGGCGAAGGTTGCCGGCGACGACGCCGAAATGCTCTCCCATGCAGAGAGCGAGCCGGTTCTGCGCCGGTTGCTCAATCTTGCACCGGGCGCCAAAGAGTTTGCCCAAAATATGATGAAGAATATTTGAACCGGTGACGAGTTTTCGACATTTGGTTACGACGCTGCCAGCCGCAGCTCTGTATCACGAAGACGAGATAGGTAAATCTAGGATAAAATATCAAAAGCTAAGGAGAACGAGTTATGGGCGTTGAACCAAATGCGCAATTGTTCGATTGGCGTGAACCAGAACGAGGGCAAAAAGCCGGCTTCGGTAAGTGGACGAATCCCCCATCGCCTTACGACTTATTTATCGAAGCCCAAGGCTTATCCATTCACCGTGACATCGGCGTACACAAGGTGCAGGACCTGCCGCTAAAACCCTGGAAGCGCATGGGCGGACGCGGCATCGCGATTCAGCTCTTGGGCACCGAGGGCATGTATGGACTGTACGTCGTCGAAGTCCCTGGAGCGGGCGCGTTAAATCCCGAGCGTCATCTCTATGAAGAAGTATTCTTTGTCGTCGAAGGACGCGGCACGACGGAAGTATGGAATGATAAGTCTAAGAAACTTACCTTCGAATGGGCACCCGGCTCGCTCTTCGCGATTCCGCTCAATGCTTGGCACCAGATCGTCAACGCTTCTTCGTCGCCCGCGCTGTTGCTTGCGGCAACCACGGCGCCAAACATCGTGAACATCATTCGCGACGCCGACTTCGTCATGAGCTGCCCCTACGAGTTCCTCAACCGCTTCGACGGATCTCAGGAATACTTCAAGCCGGTTGAAGATGTTTTCGCCGACCCGGTACGCGGTCTTGCCATGCGCCGCACCAATATCATCCCCGATATTCTCAGTTGCGAGCTACCCCGCGATAATCGGCGCTCATTTGACTATCGTCGCATCGAGCCGCATATGGCTGGGGCGAATTTTTATATGAAGATCGGTCAATACCGAACCGGTCAGTATTCGAAGGCACACAAGCATTCCTCCGGTGCAATTCTCGTTTGTATCAAAGGCAAGGGTTACAGCTATACCTGGCCCGATACGCTCGGCATGCGGCCTTGGGAAGCGGGCCATGGCGATAAAGTACGAAAGCAAACCTATGAGCCGGTCGGCATGATCAGCGCGGCGCCGATGCACGGCGATTGGTTCCATCAACATTTCGGCACACATCCCGAAGGTTTGCGATTACTCGTTTTCGATGGACCTTTTGGTCCGGGATTTCGCCGCGGCGGCGCTCCCGGTGACGGCGCAAGCGACCTAGGGGCAACCGACACGCGCGACGGCGGCAATGCCATCTCTTACATCGACGAAGATCCTCAGATCCGCAAGAGCTATGAGGACGCGCTTTCAGCGGAAGGAATGCGGAGCGGCATGCCGCCATGGGTCTACACTCAACGTGTTCCACCCGAGGGCACTTTCATGCCCGGCGGCGTGTAAGCCGGCAAACATGCCGTGCTCGTGGCACGTGATCGTGGACGTCTAACCAAATCATCTAGAAGGACAACAGATGGATGCACAAGAAAACGAAACAATGACCCGAGTTGGGCCAGGAACGCCGGCCGGGGAAACGTTGCGGCGTTATTGGCTACCCATAAACTTCTCCGACGAAGTCAAAACGGACGAGCCCAAGATTGTCCGCCGCCTCGCGGAAGACCTTTTATTGTTCCGCGACGAATTCGGTCGAGCGCGCCTAACCGAACCCGTATGCCCGCATCGCGGCACGTCGCTCGAATACGGTTGGATCGAAGCCGGCGGCATCCGCTGCTGCTATCACGGCTGGGTTTACGACGTGACCGGACGCTGCATCGAGCAGCCGGGCGAGCCGGCCGGAAGCACCTTCAAAGAAAAGATCAAGCTCAAAGCTTACCCAACTTGCGAGCATGGCGGCATCGTCTGGGCCTATATGGGCCCCGGCGAACCGCCGCCCTTTCCACGCTACGACTTCCTTGTCCGCGAAGATGGCGAGCGCACGCTGAATAGTTACCTGCGCGAGTGTAACTTCATTAACCAGATCGACAACTGTCTCGATCCCGTGCACGCGACGATCCTGCACGGCCGCGATGTGAACGGCGTGCGGCAGAATCCGGAACGCGCCGAAAGCCCGGAATTTGAAGTGCTCGCCGACGATCTTTTCGCCAGCTATGTCGCGCGGCGCCAAGGACCCGAGCCTGGGAAAGAATGGCACCGCGAAGTCTCTTACACGCCGCCGATACTCGTCATCCACGACGGCGGCTCGCTGCCCAACGACTCGAACGCGTACTTTGCCGACGTTGCCTGGCGCATGCCGGTGGACGACTACAATACGTTATCTTTCATTCTCAAGTTCTATCCGTTCAAAGACGGCAAATCGACATTGCGCCCAGCGCGCATTTCACCGAAGCCTCCGCCGCTCATGCGCGGCACGCGGGAAAAATTCGACATGACGACGATCAACGGCCAGGATGCCGCGGCCCAGATCGGCCAAGGGAGCATCGCCAACCGCGCCGCGGAACATCTCGGCTACTCGGACCGCGGTGTCATTCAGGTGCGCCGGCTCTGGATGTCGGCGATCCAAGCGGTCATGCGCGGCGAAGAGCCGCCGGGAATTCTGCGCGATCTGCAAGACGACGAGATGCTTCATTTCGATGTCGTCGGCTCCGGCCGCTTGGTGAACAAGAGTGAGATGGTCAACCATCGGCCACGCATCGTGAGGATCTAGTGTGGTGTCTCTGAAGTTGGTTTGAAAAGTCCAACCGATGGTAGCAGCTGAAGTCGAACTCAAATCCCCCTTGTCCCCCTTTTCCAAAGGGGAATTTACTCCGTGCAATTCTCACCCCTCTTTATCAAAGAGGGGAAGGGGAGATTTTTCGGACGGAATGACGCGGGAATTACACAAAGCGAACTTCTGGCACAGCACACCAGTACAGCCTGCAGAAAAAATTTTCGGTGCAGATGGAATATGATTCCATGAATTCATGAGACAGGAGACTCCATCGTGAGTCATCAACTTCCCGGCACTTTTCTAACTCTTCTTGTATCGTTCTTCATGCTCATCTGGAGCGACCTGTTCGCCGCGCAAACAACGGCGAATTGGAAGGCCGACTGGGAGGCGACCCAACGCGTAGCCGAAAAAGAAGCTCGGCTCGTGATCTACGGCCCGCCCGGCGCGGATCAGCAGAAACTTTACACGGAAGTATTCCAGCAGAATTTCCCCAAAATCAGGGTCAATTATACGCCCGGACGGATCAGTGAGATCATATCGCGTATCATGGCCGAGCAGCGCGCCGGCATGCGCCAGGCCGATCTGGTTCTCGGCGGCACCGACATCCTGCTCGGGACTTTAAAGGACAAAGGATTTCTGCAACCGATTCGCCCGGCGCTCGTTCTCCCCGAAGTGCTCGACAGCGGCGCCTGGTTCAAAAACAAGCTTTGGTTTGCCGACAAGGAAGAGAAATTTATTCCCATGTGGCGCGCCGTGCCTTACACCGCCGCCTGCATCAATACCGGTCTCGTCAAAGCGGGCGAGCTAAAAAGCTACTGGGATCTTTTGCAACCCAGGTGGAAAGGCAAGATCGTTTCCCAGGATCTTAGGATCGGCAGCGCGCGCAATCAGATGTACACCGTCTACTCTCGCAAGGATCTCGGTCCGGAATATCTCAAACGTCTTTACGGCGAAATGGACGTGACGATCTCGCGCAGCCTGCCGCAAATCGCCGACTGGATCGCCGGCGGCAAGTTCGCCATCGCCATCGGCGGCGTCGATTGCGACGACCTGACTGCCAAGGGATTACCGGTCGTGCCGATCCACTTTGAAGGTATCGCCGCTGTCGGCGCTGGCACGGACCCGGCATCCTGGCTCGCGTCCTCGCCGAATACGAACGCTGCTAAAATTTTCTTGAATTGGATTTTGAGCCGCGACGGACAGACACAGTTTCAAAAGCTGACGCGCGAGAACTCTCTCCGCGTCGACATCGCCAAAGAAGGCATCGTCAACCCCTTCTACGTGCTCGATCCGAAGCGCGAATATCTTTTCACCGGCCTGGAGGAACACAAGGACAAGATCAACGAATTTCGTCCCTGGCTCGAAGCATTGGTGATCAAGAAGTGACGCGGAGATTCATCTCGCGCGATGTTCGCGTGGTCATCGTCAAAATTCCGAGAAAGCCGCGCACCGCGCACGCAGAACGCATAATCTCGACAAGTCCGACGCGCTAAAAAAATATAACTTGGCCACCACACCTGCATGCTTCGCAACGTTCACGGCCGACAATTTCACGGCTGAAAGATCTCAGCGTCGTCCCTTGACCCACCGGCGTGTTTTCGATAAGCGTTGGCGCGACTCGATTCCGACGCTTATCTTCGAGCTGATTTGATCGACAGCAAATCTCCGTTGCAGGAGGCGCGACATGCAGAAGACTTTACTGTTGATTGTTTGCTTTTCGCTGTGGATTTCGAGTGCGCGCGCGCAGACTCCCTTCTATCAAGGTAAGACCATTCGCATCATCGTCGGCACGCCGCCGGGCAACCTTTACGATTTCTGGGCGCGACTCATCGTCGACTACATGGGCAAATATATTCCCGGTAATCCAACATTCATCGTGCAAAACATGCCCGGCGCCGGTCATGTCGTCGCGGTGAATCATCTCTACACCGTGGCCAAGCCGGACGGCTTGACCTTGATCGGATCGGTCATTCCCTCGCTCTATCTCAATCAACTCATCGGCCGGCCCGAAATTCAGTTCGATTGGTCGAAGTTCACATGGATCGGCTCCCCTGCCCGCGGCGCCAGCCAGATGTACATGCGCGCCGACAGCCCGTACAAAACCATCGAAGAGGTGCGCACGGCGAAAGACCCCCCGAAGTGCGGCGCTACGGGAGTTACGGGTCCGGATTCGTATTTTCCCAAACTCCTGCAGGAAACCGTTGGAGCAAAATTCAATATTGTAACCGGCTATCCAGGCGGCACGGACATCGACCTCGGCGTCGAACGAGGCGAGATTCATTGCCGCGCCTTTACCATCGAGGCGTTCTTCGGGCGCGAACCCTATCACACCTGGCGCAAAACCGGCTTCGTCCATCACATGTTTCAGAGCGGCAACAAAAGAGACGCCCGGCTGCCGCAAACGCCGACAATCTTTGAAATCCTGGACAAATACAAAACACCGGAATCCGGCCGGCGCCTGGCCACCGTGCTGCTTGGCGCCGACGACATGGGACGGCCGATGTTCGGCCCGCCCGGCATGCCGGCCGATCGTCTAAAAATTCTCCGCGACGCGTTCGCGAAGACGATGCAGGATGAGCAGTTCCGCGCCGAAGTGAAAAAGCGCAATTATGAATTCGACCCCGTCGGTGGTGAAGAACTGGAGAAACTCGCCAAGGACGTGACCAACCAACCACCGGAAATCATCGATCGGCTAAAAAAAGTTCTGGGGAATTGATTTCGCCGCGCTGGCAGAACAGCAAAAACGGGCTGTGCCGCGCCTGCGAATGATCGCAGGCGACCCTATCGGCTTGTAAACTTGTTATTGCGCAAAGGAGCGTTATGGGAACAAAACCTTTGCCGTTATTCTACCTCGCGACAATCCTGCTCATCGTCGCGGCTCTATCGCCGTTGAGAACAACTGGCGCGGCACAAACTTCATTCTTCCAGGGTAAAACCATTACCATAGTTCAGGGCCGCGATCCCGGCGGCACGGGAGATCTGCGGGTTAGAGCGCTCGTGCCATTCCTGCAGAAATATATTCCGGGAAACCCCACCATCGTGATGGAATTCATGCCTGGCGGCGGCAGTCGCAAGGCGGCCAATCACGTCTTTCGCTCGTCCCGTCCCGATGGCCTGACGATCGGCAACTTGAGCTCCGGCATGGTGTCGCTCGCCATACTCGGCGAATCCGGTGTGCTGTACGACATTGATAAATTCCACTACCTGGGCTCGCCGTACAGCACCTATCATTCGGTGTTCGTCACCCGTAAAGACGCCGGCTTCGACACCCTCGATAAGCTGCGCGCCAGTACCGGCGTCAAGATCGGCGGCCAGTCGGTCGGCTTCTCCACATATAATGAAGGCCGGCTTTTCGTCTACATGCTCGGCCTCAAAGAAGCGCTGTTTATCGCCGCCTTCGGCGGAGCCGAGCTCGATCCCGCGATGATGCGCGGCGAGATCGATGGGCGCGCCACCGGTCCCGACACGATCCTATCGCGGAACCGCGATTGGCTCGAAAAAGGTTTAGTCAACATTCACGCGATTATGGAAACCCCGAGAGGCGACAAACATCCCCATCCAGCCTTCGCCAAACTTCCGGAGATCGAAACTTTTGCTAAAAATGACCGCGAGCGCAAGATGCTGGCGCTTCAGCGCGGATTCCGCGTCACTGGCACGCCGTTCGTGCTGCCACCGGGAACACCGAAGGATCGCGTCGATATATTAAAGGAGGCTTTCCGCAAGACTTATCTGGATCCGGAATTCGCCAAAGAGTATCGGAAACTCACATCCGACGATCCGACGCCGTTACTGCCGGAAAACCACGAGAAGGCCATCAGGGAAGTGCCGCGGGACCCGGAGGCGATCGAGCTGTTTAAAATAATAGCCGGCCCCAAGAAACTGCCGCCGCGATGACTTGGGCCGTTTAATCGTTCAAGCCGTTCAAATCGTTCAAACCGTTGAGCATATGGATCGCGGTGAGGTAAAGCCAACCAAGCCTTACGGAGTGCAAAAATGAGAACTCACAAGCGCAGACGCCAAAGTCAATTTTTCTTCATCGCAGGCATCTTCGCTATTATACTTCTTCCGAATCGCGCAAATTCCCAAGCCCCATTCTACCAAGGCAAGACCGTCACCGTGATTGCCAGCACATCGCCCGCGGGGACCGGCGATCTCCGAGTGAAAGCGCTCCTGCCTTTTCTACGCAAGCATATCCCGGGAAATCCCACGCTGGTGCTCGAATACATGGACGGTGGCGGCGGGCGCAAAGCGGCAAACTACCTGTTCCGCAACGCTCGCCCCAACGGGCTTACGATCGGGGCCATGAGTAGCGGCGTGATATCTCTGAACATCATGCGCGAAAGTGGCGTGCTCTACGATCTCGATAAGTTTATCTATCTCGGCGCGCCCGAAAGCGTCGGCCATCAAACCATCTACACGCGCAAGGAACTCGGTCTAAACAATCTCGAAAAACTCCGGGCCAAGTCCGGCCTGCGCATCGGCGCCCAGTCGGTAGGACATGTATCGTATATCGCCGGGCGGTTCTTCGCATTCTTTCTCGATTTCAAAGAGCCGAAGTTTATCGCCGGCTATACCGCCCCCGAGGTCGATGCAGCGCTCTTGCGCGGCGAGCTGGATGCGCGGGCCAATGCGGCCGTATCGGTCTTGCGGCGCAATCCCGATTGGCTGGATAAAGGCGTGATGGATTTTCACGCCATCATGGAAGTTCCCAAGGGCGCAAAACACCCGCGCTTGGGCCATCTTCCCGAGATCGAGAGTTTTGTCAAAACGGAGCGGGAGAAAAGGCTTCTCGGTGTCTGGCGAGTTTTTAGAGGCGTCGGCTCGCCATACATATTGCCGCCGGGAACTCCGAAGGACCGCACCGATATTCTCCAGGACGCCATGCGCAGAGCGCTCAAGGATGCTGAGTTCCACCGTGAGTTCTTAAAGCTCGTCGGCGACGAAGTCGAGCCGATGATGCCCGAGGAATTGACCAAACTCATCAAGGAAACCCCTCGCGATAGCGAAATAATCGAATTGATCAAGGTTCTTTCCGGCGCCGGCCCGCTGCCGCCAAGATGATTAATGGGAGTTCAAGTCGTTCAAATCGCTCAAGCCGTGGGGGTTAAACGGAGCGCAGCTATGGAGATGTCGAACATCCGAACAACAGACGATTTGAACGGAGCGTATGGTTCGACTGGCTCACCATGCACGGCACGTATTTCCGCTCATCCTGAGCTTTGTCGAAGGATTGAACGGCTTGAACGATTTGAACCTCTCACCCAGAGAAATGGAGGCATGGCATGAAAACAAATGAACTGCGAATGCCGTTGACCGCTTCGGCGGCGCTCTACGCCTTAGTTTTTCTTTTCGCTACTCCCGTCTATTCCCAGACCCCATTCTACCAGGGCAAAACCATTACCATCGTTCACGGCCGCGACCCCGGCGGCACGGGCGATATGCGGGTGAGAGCGATGATCCCCTTCCTGCAAAAATACATTCCGGGAAACCCGAATGTTGTCAGCGAGTATATGCCCGGCGGCGGCGGTCGAAAGGCCGCAAATCACGTCTATCGGTCTGCTCGGCCTGACGGCCTGATGATCGGCAACCCTGGGCTCGGCATGGTTGCTGCCGCGGTGCTCGGAGAATCGGGAGTTCTTTACGATCTCGATAAGTTTTTCTATCTGGGGTCACCCTACAGCTCGTATCACCCGCTCTTTTTAAGCAGGAGACAGGCGGGCTTGAGCAGCATTGAGAAACTCACCGCCGCTTCCGGAGTCAGGATCGGCGGCCAATCCGTGGGTTTCTCCACCTATAATGAAGGGCGCCTCTTCGCCTACGTTCTCGGTCTCAAGGACCCCAAATTCATCGCCGGCTACGCGGGGCCGGAAATCGACCAGGCGCTAATGCGCGGCGAGGTGGACGCGCGCGCGACCGCGGCTGACTCGATAGCGCAACGGAACCCGGACTGGCTCGAAGGCGGGTTGGTGGATTTTCACACGATCTTGGAAATTCCCAAGGGCGACAAACATCCCCAGTTCAAGCAGCTTCCCGAGCTGGAGAGCTTTGCCAGGTCGGATAGAGAACGTAAGGTGATCATTTTGTCGCGCGCTTTCAGGGTGGCCGGTGGCCCCTCCGTGCTTCCGCCAGGAACCCCCAAGGATCGGGTAGCGGTTGTCCAAGAGGCGTTTCGCAAAACCTATAAAGACCCGGAATTTCTCCGCGAATATAAAAAGCTCACTGGCGACGAGGCGTCACCTCTCCTCCCCGAGGATCATGAAAAGGTGATCAAAGAAATCCCCCGCGAGCCCGAGATCATCGAGCTATACAAGAAAATTGCCGGCGCGGGGCCGTTGCCGGCGCGCTAAGAAAGGACTCGCCATGAAGACAAAAATTATGACGCGAATTCTATGCTCGGCGCTGTTGACTCAGTTGGTTATGCTGCCTGATTTCCTTTATTCACAGTCCGACTTTTATCGGGGTAAAACCATCACCCTCCTGCACGGCCGCGCCCCCGGCGGCTCGGGGGACTTTCGCGTACGTGCCGTGCTGCCCTTTCTGCAAAAGTATATTCCCGGCAACCCCACCTTCGTGCACGAGTACATGGACGGCGGTGGCGGCCGCAAAGCGGCCAATCACATCTTCGCTCTGACGCGCACCGACGGCCTGGTGATCGGCAACGTCGGCGGCGGCGTGGTCGCCAACGCCGTGCTTGGCGAGCAAGGCGTGCAGTACGACCTCGATAAGCTTCCCTTCATCGGCTCGCCGTACAGCGCAACCCACTATGTGCTGGCCACTCGCAAGGAGGCGGGGCTGACGAATCTGGAAAAGCTGCGCGCTGCAACCGGCATACGCATCGGTGCCCAGTCCGTCGGTCACACCAACTACACCATCGGCAGGATCTTCGCCGCGCTACTCGGTCTCAAAGACACCAAATATGTTACCGGCTATTCGATTCCCGAGCGCGACGTGGCGCTCTTGCGCGGCGAGATCGACGCCATCGCCAACACCGACGATTTCTACGCGCGCAACCCGGAGTGGATCGAGAAAAAAATAGTCGATTTTCACGTCGTCATGGAGATCCCCAAGGGCGAGAAACATCCGCTCTTTTCGCGGCTGCCGGAAATCGAAACCTTCGCCAAAACAGAGCGCGGCCGCAAAGTACTTTCCCTGTTTCGTCTGTTCCGCCTGTCGGGCTCGCCCTTCATTCTGCCGCCGGCGACGCAGAAAGACCGCGCCGAGATCATCAAGGAAGCCATCCGCAAAAGTTTCAAGGATCCGGAGTTCGTCAAGGAATATCGTAAAGTGGTCGGCGAAGACCCGACGCCGCTTTTGCCGGAGGAGAACGAGCGCGCCATCCGCGAGTTGCCGCGCGACGCGGAGACCATCGAACTGTTCAAGAAATTTGCCGGCGCGGGAGCGTTGCCGGCGCTCTGAGGCACGGCAGTATCGACGAGATTCGCGAACGCGGTGGCCGCAAGCAAAATAGTACTTGCGCCGGGAAATTGAAAACCATATAAGTGCGCTGCGCCGTCGACCGGTGGAATCACAGCGGACGGTGGATCGCCGATGATTAACCTTTCGCAGTAGACCGGACAATTAACCAGGCAGGAATATTATCGAGATGGAAACTTCGCTGTTCGACGCGGCCGTAAAAGGCTTTCTCAATATCCTTCAACTGAAGGTGTTCTTCGCAATGATGATAGGCGTCAGCATTGGCACCTTCACCGCCGTGGCGCCGCAGGGGTTAGGAATGCCGCTGGTTTACGCGATCCTATTGCCGATCGTGATCAAGTGGGAGCCCCTCACCGGCATCGCGATACTCATCGGCGCAAGCGCAGTCAGCGCGATTTGTGCCGCCTACCTGCCGATACTTTTTGGAATTCCCGGCGGCTCTGGCTCCCAAGCCACAGTTCTCGATGGCTACCCGATGGGAAAGAGAGGTGAGGGCCGGCGCGCGCTTGGCGCCTCGTTCATGGCCGGCGGCATGGGTAGCCTGATCGGCACCTTCACGCTCATATTGGCAATTCCCGTAACCAGGCCTTTGATCTACCTGATGGGCTCGCCCGAGCTTTTCGTCGTCATGCTTTGGGGCCTAAGCATGGTCGCCGTGCTCGCCGGGCGCCAGCCGATCAAGGGACTCATCGCCACCAGCCTCGGTCTACTCATCGCAACCATCGGCCAACAGGCACAAAGCGGCGTCATGCGCTATGTTTTCGACCAGCCCTACTTATTGGACGGCATGTCGATCAGCATCATGGCGCTCGCTCTTTTTGGTATTCCCTCGGCGCTGGATTTGGCTTTGACCAAGCTCGGTGTCGAGCAACAGCCCGTGCCACTCAAAGGCAGTTTGTTCGACGGGGTCAAGGATTGTTTGCGCGAATGGTGGCTGGTGGTGCGCTGTAGTTTCGTGGGCGTGTGGGTGGGAATCGTTCCCGGCCTCGGCTCTCAGGTGGTGGACTGGCTCGCCTACGGCCATGCGGCGCAGAGTTGCAAAGGCGGCCGAGAAAACTTCGGTAAGGGCGACGTACGCGGTGTCATCGCTCCTGAGAGCGCCAACGACGCCAAAGATGGCGGCGATCTCATCACCACATTGCTGATGGGATTTCCCCAGGGTGTGACCACCGCGCTGTTCATCGTCGCGTTGCTCGCCTGGGGATTTGTCCCTGGTCCGGAAATGCTCAAAAAGAACGCGGACCTAATCTTTAGTATAGTCTGGATTCAAGGCATCGCGGGAATCGCTGGCACCCTGGTCGGCTTCGTATTGGCCGCCCAGCTCGCCAAGCTCGCCGAGGTGCGTTACACGTTCATGGTTCCGATCATGTTCATCTTCATTCTCCTCGGTGCCTTCAGTGTCAACCGCGATCCCTTGGACCTTGTGGTCGTGGTCGGTTTCGGCATCCTCGGTTATTTCATGCGCCGGTCCGGCTATCCTCGGCCGGCGATGATTCTCGGTTTGGTATTGGGCGATCTGATGGAAAAATATCTCTACCGCTCGGTGGCGAGCTACGGCTTTATTTGGCTCGCCCGGCCGGCGGTGATCGTGATACTCGTGCTCGCGGCGCTATCTTTGTTTTTTACCCTGCGCGGACAAATGAGAGCGAGAAAAGAAGCTCCTCCCGCTTCATTCAGCGGGGCGATGGCGAGGGCTGAAGATGAAAGCTAATCTTACTCTCTTCTTTCTTTTGGTTTTCGTCGTAGGGGCCGTGATTGGTTGGGACTGGCCCAACATCGCCAAGATCATGCCGGTCTACGTTGCCGCCATCCCTGGTATTATTTTAGTCTTGGTGCAACTTTACCGTGAAGTGACTGGTTGGCAGGGGCGGCGCGGCACTGCTGGCGGCATTGATATGGATGAGGTCAGCGATGTCCAGCTCGACCGGCAAACCGAGCTCAGGCGCACCTTGGGATATTTCGCCTGGTTTATCGGTGGCGCACTCGGCATTTGGCTATTGGGCTTG